>Ga0210392_10000020_pt1 | contig 172050 bp, 174 predicted proteins | sample IncBWC30OmetaG_FD_161057 | JGI IMG/M metagenome (GOLD analysis project Ga0210392, IMG submission 161057) | Forest soil microbial communities from Barre Woods Harvard Forest LTER site, Petersham, Massachusetts, United States - Inc-BW-C-30-O ... | reverse complement strand
GAGCTTGCTCGCGCCTGCGCTCGGAAGAACCGGTCCCAGGGACGAAGAAGTCGCCGCGATGGAGCGTCCGAAAGGCGCTTTTGTTACACCTAAGGCGCGTCGTTCGGCGCTCCGTCTCCCCTCAAAAAGGGGAGATCAACCAAAAGCCCAACTCGCGCGGCGGCGCGGGAACGAAGCGGCGTGGCTGTTTGAAATTTGGATCGAAGAATTGTGAAGCGCGCGGGTGCGCAACACTCACACACGTCATCGCCCGGCTTGACCGGGCGACCCAGTACTCCGGGCTGTCGAGAGTCACACAACGGCGGTGATTACTGGTTCCCCGCGTTCGCGGGGACGACAAATAGCGCGCTACAGCTTCTCTCCCGCGGGCGCTTGGCGCTGGCCCTGGCGCTCGCGGTCCTGTTCATTGGCGCGGTGGCGGCCGTAGGCGCAGCCGGCGATGGCGCCGAGCACGGTGTGATGGCCGGCATAGTGGCCGGCGACGCCGCCGACCACGGCGCCTTTCAGGCAGCCTTTGGCGGCGGCCGGGGTTGCGGCGGCGGCGAGTGCTGCGATGGCTAGGATGGCGAGGGTTTTCATGATGGCGGGCTCCGGAAGGGTCGCGGGCATAACGGCGGAGGCGCGGCGGAGTTCCCCTGTTCGTGTCCCGGATGCGGTGCAGCGTTCTTCACGCTGCATCGCGCCCGGGGAACGAGACCTAGTTCAGCGTCTTCCCGCCGTCCGTCACCGCATCGAGAAACGCGCCGGTCTCGCGATTGAGAAACTCCACATCCGCGGCCCCTGCCCCGCCGGCCGAGGCATGCCCGGTCACCGTGCCCGGGCTGATGGTCATCATCTTCACGCCCGCGATATTCTTGCCGGCCTCGATCGGCTCGAATTCCGGATTGAGCAGGTCCTTGGTGCCGGTGAGGATCAGCGTCCTGGCCTTGATCGAGGCCAGCGCCTTGGCGGTGTCGCCGTTGAAGCCCGGCGTCAGGCCTACGTCATGGGCCTGATAGGCCCAGGTCTGGTAGATCCAGTCGTTGGCGTCGAACGCTTTCAGCGCGGCGGTCTCCTGCGCCTCCATCCAGGGCAGCGCGTCCATGCCGTTCTTGAACTGCGCCGAGTACATGTCGGGCGTGCGCGCGGCCAGCAGGTTGAGAATGTCGCGCCACAGCCGCACGCCCTTTTCGGGCGGGGATTCGTAATTGCCGTTATTCCACGCCGCGTCGTTCATGATCGCCTTGCGCGAGGCCTCCAGCACCGCCACGGTCCAGCCCGGCGTCTTCGCCAGCGGCACCATCGCCACCAGCGCGTCCATGAAATCGGGATGGCTGACGCCCCATTGCAGGGTCTGCATGCCGCCCATCGAGGGGCCGATCACGGCCACCACATGGTCGATGCCGAACTTTTCCTTCAGCAGCCGGTACTGCGATTCCACCATGTCGCGGATGGTGAATTTCGGAAAACTCATGGCCGGCTGCATTTTCGAATTGCTCGGCGAGGTCGAGAAGCCGTTGGCGATCGCGTCGGTGCAGATGATGAAATACTTGTCGGGATCGAGCGGCTTGCCGGGGCCGATCATGAAGTCGATGCGGTGATGGTTGCCGGAAATCGCCGTCACCATCAGGATGGCGTTGGATTTCCTGGCGTTGAGCGTGCCGTGGGTGACGTAGGAAATCGAAAAATCCCTGATCGCCTCGCCGCTCTCCAGCTTGAGATCGCCTTCGGCATAAAGCTGATGCGGCGGCTGTTGCGGCGTATGCGCCAGCGCGGGCCACGACAGCAGCAGGCCGGCGGCAGCGAGATGTGCGATACGTTTCATTTAGCGTTCTCCCCTGGCCGAGGGACTTTGCCCTCCTGCGTGCAACGATACGGGCGGGCTGGCCGGCTGTGAAGCACCCGCGCGTGGCGCCGCACTAAAGATTACCGCGGAATAAACCGGTGCGTTGGCGGTTTCGGCGAAGCCCGCCGCATACAAACGGCCGCGGATTTGCTATCGTCGCGCCGCGCCGCATTTTCAACAAGGCGCCAAAGGGAGTCCGTCATGGCCAAAGGTCAGATGCGCAGCAACAAGGAAAAGAAGAAGCCGAAAGCCGACAAGAACCTCAAAAAGGGCGGCGCCGCCCCCTCGCCATTCGCGTCGGGCAAGACGCCGGCCGGCCAAAGTCCCAACAGCAAGAAGAGCTGAAGCGTCCGGTCTTTTCGCGGAATCCCGTCGCGAACCGGCGCAAGGCGGCTTGATTTAGGGTCGTGAACGGAATATCAACCTGTGGTTGCTAACCCGGCCTGATTCCGGTGACACGGTTTGCTGTTCACGCCGCGTGGACGGGAAAACCGGTCGGGACCCAACACCGGCGGGGAAGAAAAATGGCCGAAAATCTAAACCGGCAGCGCGTGCTGAATTTTCTCGAGGCTTTCTATTCCGGGAATCTCGACGCAGCGCTGGCCCGCTGCGACGACGATGTCGATTTCGTCACCCACGCGCCGATCGACATTCTGCCGCATCTCGGCCACCGCCACGGCAAGACCGAGGTCGCGGCGATGTGGCGAACCATCCACGTCCGCTATTCCGACATGCGCCACGAGATCGCGTTCATCGTCGCCGAAGACGACCGGGTGGCGACCAGCATTCGCGTGTTCTTCCGCAAGCGGGCCAACGGCCGGATCGTGCAATTCGACGTCGCGGCCTTTTACACCCTGCGCGACGGTCTGATCGTGAAGATTCATGAGATCCTGGACTCGTTCGAACTGGTTCAGCAGATACTCGAGCGTGACATCGCCGCCGAACTGACCGCTAACAAATCCAGGGCCGGATAATCTCGCATCGTGCGTGTTGCGCGCGTTGAACCTCGCCGCGCGTCGCTGCGACCAATCTCTTGGTTCGGGGGAGAAACCGTCGCCATGAAGTTCGTGCTGCTGGTCCTGTTGGGGCTGGTGCTGGGAGCGCTAGCAGGTGCCGCGCTCGGCATCGGCGCCGGCATCGCCTGGGTCGAGTGGTTCAAGACTACCGGCTTCGAGGGCTACAGCGGCATGCTGGTGTTTTTCACCTTCATGCCGATCGGTGCTGCAATCGGCGCATTGGGCGGCGCGGTGCTGTTCGGGGTGATCGCGTCCCGCGACGTGGAAATCGCCATCTCACGTGAGCCGGCGCGGCCCGACCGCTAAGCGCAGGAAATGTCTGGCAAAATCGAACCCCTTGGGGCGCGGCATTTGTGCGTTGCGAAAATATTTGTTGCGTTTTGGCCAAATCCGATTATTTGAAGCTTCAATTAGTTGGGAATGCAGCATTCAAGGCACGGCGTCACTGATGACGTCCACCAGGGCCGTTTGCTGTTTTGCAAATCCAGTTTCGGGAAACCAATTATGACAGAGCACAGTCTCTGGCGTTTTTCGCGCGCCTTGCATACCGCCATCAACGAGCGCCGGCACGACCAGCTTGAAGCCGTGATCGACGACGACGTCGAATGGGCCATGTACGGGCCGATCGACATGTTTCCGTTTCTCGGCAGCCGCCGCGGCAAGGCCGCCGTGCTCGACGTCTGCAAGCAGATCGCGGACAACGTCCGGGTGCACCGCTTCGACCGCGAATCGATCATGCTCGGCGTTGATTCGGCGTCGTCGATGATCCGGTATTCCCTCACCGCGCTGGACTCCAACAAGCCGATCAGCCTGCGGCTTGCGCATTTCGCCCAGTTCAAGGCCGGGCGGTTGCTGAATATCCGGGTGCTGATGGACACCTTCGATCTAGTCGAGCAGGCGCTCGGCCGTCCGATCAACCTGCCGAAGATCGCGACGTAAGCATAGCATCGTGTGTTACTGCGTTCCCCGGACGCTGCGCAGCGCGTAGCCCTTGCGGAGCGGTGCGCTGCAGAGCCGGGGTCTCGCTTGCTTGCCACTCGAAAGAAACCGGGGTCCCGGTTCTGCGAAGCGGCACTTCGCGCCGCATCGCGCCCGGGACACGAGGGATGTGATCCGCCATAATTTCGGACCACCACGACCCTATCGTCCGCACCATCGGGTTCGGGCTGGCATCATGACATTCAGGGTTGGACGACTGCAGGGCGCTCTGGCGGTCGCGCTGCTGCTTGGCGCGCCGGCAATCGCCGAAGAGCAGCCCTCGGTCTGGCCAAAAGACATCTATGCAAACGAGAATGCCGCGAGCGAACCTTCGGAAGACGCGGCGGGAGATCAGCCGCCACAAGCCGTCGATCTGAGTACGACCGACATCGACTGGAGCCAGCTCGATGCGGCGTTGGTATCTGCCGACGGCAAGAAGCTGTCCGATCCGAAGGCCAGGCGAGCCCTGCAGGACGGCGGTACGTCGTCCTGGTCGGCACAGGATAAGTCCAATGGCGCTTCGGCATTGTCGGTAAAGCAGCCGGTGATTCCGTTCTGGGATACGCGGGTGGGCGCCGACCTCACCGTCGCACGGCAGCAGCCCTCGACGGTATCCGAAGCGCTGCAGCAGAAATTCACCACCGGCGAACAGCAGTCTTCCGGCGCAGCATGGGCGGCGGTCACCGCGCCCGGCGTCGGTTCGATCTGGGACCAGACCGCGGTCGAGGCGCGGCTCGATCCATCACAGGAGAGCAGCAGGCTCGGGACGTCGCTGAGCAAATCGATGCCGCTGGGCGAACAGGCTTCGCTCACGCTGCAGAACGGCACCAACGTTACCCAGCAGGGCATCGCACCGATCCCCGGCATTACCGGACATGCGGCGCGAAACTACGCGCTGGATCAATCCGCCAGGCTGAGCATCGCCGATACCGGCACCGGCTTCATCGCCGGCCAGACGCTGTCCTCCAGCGACGACAAATGGCTGCGCAAATTCGGCGCCGAGCAGAAACTGTTCGGCGGCGTCAGCATCACCGGCTCGATCGGCGAGACGCTGCAGGGCACGCCGAACAAGAGCATCTCCGCGGGCTTCAAGCGGAGCTGGTAGCTCCTTAAGCTACACATTCAGCCGTCATCCTGAGGAGCCGCGCGCTGGCGCGGCGTCTCGAAGGATGGCCGCAGGAGCTGTGGCCCATCCTTCGAGACGCGGCCAAGTGGCCGCCCCTCAGGATGAACGGTTGAATGTGTGGCTCCGAAAATAATAACCGCCTGTGGTTATGGGTCCCCGCCTTCGCGGGGACGACGTGGATAGGTTAACGCGCAAACCAAGGAAAGATCGCGCATTGCCGCAGATTGGCCGCGATGTGGTCAAATTCGGCGGGATGGATGGCGGCGCTTTAACTTTCGTCGTGCGGGGGACATCCGCGCTCGCTTAACGCGAAACAAGGAACAGCCGATGAACGCCATTCCATCCGAAAAAATTGAAACAACTCTGGACGATTCCAATCTCGCCGCGGTTTCGGAAGTCGAGGCCGGCATCCGCGACTTCGTGCGCAACGACGTCGCTTACTTAAGGCGCTCGCCCAGCATGCTGGCCACCGAGCCTGCGCTCGACGCAAGCGCCGAGGCCACCGTCAACAACGTCAATTCGCTGATCCAGCGCGTCGCCGGAACGTCGTTGACCGAAATCGAGAACCTGGTGTCGGAGCTTGAAGGCCTGCGCGATCTCCTGCATTCCGAGGGGCAGCGGGTGCAGCGCGAGATTTCCGGCTATGCCCAGCTCAGCCAGGCGGCGATGAAGTCGACGCGCATGATCGCCGACAACGTCGCGCAATGGAAACGCGCCGCCGACGGTTTGCGCAACGGGTGACACCATACCCCGGACGCAGCGCAGCGCGTAGCACTTCGCGAAGCGGTGCGCTGCAGAGCCGGGCCGAGCTTGCTGAAGAGAAACCGGGGTCCCGGCTCTGCGGAGCGGCATGAAGAATGCGCACCGCGTCCGGGACACGTGCATCTGATTCTGACTCGATGGTTAGGGAAGCGTAACTTATCGGCTTGCGATCGAGGCGCTGTCGAACGTGTAGCCGCCATCGGCATGGCCCTTCGCTACCATCCCGGCGGTCAGCATCACCGCGAGCGTCACGGTTGCGAAGATAAAGCCCACAAATTTCAACCCGCTGCGGTCAGCCATCGTCGTCCCCTGCACTTCACTGCCCTCTGTCGAACTTGAGCAGCATCAGGTTCACAATGCGTTACCGGAAAATTCGTTCCGATCAAAAGCTGTGCAGCCGCGCCGCGGAATTAGGCGCCTCGCCGCGGCACGAACGCCGTCGCCAGTACCGAGAACGCCAGTTCGCCGCGCTGGTTGGTGCCGGTGTTGCGGGCCTGCACGATGCCCCATTGCGGGCGCTTCTCCGACGTCCGCTTCGATGCGATTTCGCTGGCGTAAGCGATGGTGTCGCCGGCCAGTACCGGTTTGATCCAGCGCAACTCGCGAAACCCCGGCGAAGGCCCCCAGACCGCGACCTCCTCGCCGCGCGCGCGAGCCTCCGCCGCCTGGCGTTGGCCGTTGGCCACCATCAGCTTCATGCAGACCGAGCCGACATGCCAGCCCGATGCTGCAAGCCCGCCGAACAGCGACTTGCGGCCGTCCTCCGCGTCGAGGTGAAAGCGCTGCGGATCGAATTGCGCCGCGAATTTCCTGATCGACTCGGCGGTGAAGGTGAACGACCCCACCTCCCGCCGCTGTCCGATCTTAAGGTCTTCGAAGAAATGCATGATCGTCTATCCGACTGCCGCGGCGTCGCGCCGCTTCACGATGATCGGCGAAGTCATTTCGCACAATGCTTGCCCCGCCGCGTTGCGGACGGTGCCCTTGAACGTCACGATACCGGTCTCGGGACGGCTGCGCGAGATCCGCGCTTCCGCCACGTCGATATCGAGCATCAGATCGTCTCCCGGCCGCAACGGCGCCAGCCACTTCAACTCGTCGACGCCGGGCGAGCCCAGCGACGCGGTACGGCCGATATAGCCGTCGAACATCATCCGCATCATGATCGAACACAGGTGCCAACCCGAACCGGAAAGGCCGTTGAGCATCGATCGCGACGCCGCCGCCTCGTCGAGATGCATCGGCTGCGGGTCGAACTCGGCGGCAAAGGCGAGCATTTCCTCGCGCGTGACATGGCGCGGCCCGTAGCTGCCGAAATGACCGGGCGGAAAATCTTCGAAGGTAAGTGTCATGACCGGAATTGTTTAAGGGAAGCCCGATTGTGGCCGCACTTTACAGCAATCTCAAGCCATCCGCCCGCATGGGTTACCTGCGATCTTGCCCGGGACGCCGTTCGGGGCTAGGCGTTGCTGCAAGGTTTGGCGCGTGATGACCCTTTTTCGATTCGCCGGGAGAACCACCGATGTTTGAATTTCGGGATCTGTTTCAGTGGGACCGCTTCATCACGCCCACCATCATCAAGACCTTTTACTGGCTGGTCATCGCATTGATGATGCTGTTCGGCATATCCGGCATTTTCTCCGGGCTGGCGGCGATGGCGATCAGTCCGTTCGGGGGATTCATCGTGGTGCTGTCCTCAATCGCCAGCGTCATCGTCGGAATCGTGTTCTCGCGCATCGTCGCGGAATTCATCCTGATCGTGTTCCGCATCAACGAGCACCTCGGCGCGATCCGGGACCAAGGGCAGATGCATTAACTCTCGTTCCCCGGACGCAGTGCAGAGCGTAGCACTTGCGAAGCGGTGCGCTGCAGAGCCGGGGACGTAACGAGGCTCGGCGTTCGGTACGGTCCCAGCTCTGCGAAGCGGCATGAAGAATGCTGCATCGCGTCCGGGACACGAGGAGTTTAATTATTAAACCGGAAATGCATCACGTCACCGTCGGCGACGACGTACTCCTTGCCTTCCAGCCGCAACTTTCCGGAATCGCGGGAGCCTGCTTCGCCGCCGAGCGCGATGTAATCGGCATAGGCGATGGTCTCGGCGCGAATGAATCCCTTTTCGAAGTCGGTATGGATCACGCCGGCGGCGGCTGGCGCCTTGGTGCCACGCGTAATGGTCCAGGCGCGGGCTTCCTTCGGCCCGACGGTGAAATAGGTGATGAGGTCGAGCAACTGGTAGCCGGCGCGGATCAGCCGGTCCAGGCCCGCTTCCTCCAGGCCCAGCGTGTCGAGAAACTCGGTACGCTCTTCGCGCGACAGCGTGGCGATTTCGGATTCGATCTTGGCTGAGATCGCGACTGCGACCGCGCCTTCCGTTTTGGCGTGCTCGGCAACCTGTTTCGAAAACGCGTTGCCTTCGGCGGCGGCCCCTTCCTCGACGTTGCAGACATAGAGCACCGGCTTCGAGGTCAACAATCCCAGCATGTCGAACGCGCGTTCCTCTTCAGCCTTGCGCTGGAGAAACCGCGCCGGCTTGCCTTCGCGCAGCAGCACCAGCGCGCGGTTGACCAGATCGAGCTGCTCCTTGGCGTCCTTGTCGTTGCCTTTTGCCTTTTTGGCAAGATTGTCGACGCGCTTTTCGAGACTGTCGAGATCGGCCAGCATCAGCTCGGTCTCGATGGTCTCGATATCGGCCAGCGGTGCGATCTTGCCCTCGACATGGGTGATGTCGGAGTCCTCAAAGCAGCGCACGACATGGGCCACCGCGTCGACCTCGCGGATGGTGGCGAGAAACTGGTTGCCCAAGCCCTCGCCTTTCGAGGCGCCGCGCACCAACCCGGCGATATCAACGAAGGTCAATTGCGTCGGGATGATCTGCGCCGATTTGCCGATCTCGGCTAATTTGTCGAGCCGCGGATCCGGCACCGCGACCGCGCCGACATTGGGCTCGATAGTGCAGAACGGATAGTTGGCCGCCTGCGCCGCCGCCGTTTCGGTCAGCGCATTGAACAGCGTCGATTTGCCGACATTGGGCAGGCCGACGATACCGCATTTAAATCCCATGGCATCCTCTGGTTCGGAGTTCGTCATGCCCGGCCTTGTGCCGGGCATCCACGTCTTTCTTCGCATCAAGACGTGGATGGCCGGGACAGGCCCGGCCATGACGGTGTGAGTTATGTGCAAGCGAAAGAAACGTCAGCCTTGATTCTCTTCGCCATCTTCCTTCAGTAGAAATCCCCTGGCCTGCATCGCCAGATGCACCTTGTTCTGAAACGTCGAGTCGCGGCCGGCCGCAAGCAGCCCGGCATTGTCGGCAATCGCCTCGCGCAGCGCTTCGACCCACGGCCGTTCGTCCTTGGCGAAATCGGACAATACGTGGCCATGCACCAGTTCCTTGATGCCGGGATGGCCGACACCGAGCCGTACGCGACGGTAGTCGTTTCCGATATGCGCCGAGATCGAGCGCAGGCCATTGTGGCCGGCAATGCCGCCGCCGACTTTCACGCGCACCTTGGCGGGCGGCAGTTCGATCTCATCGTGAAATACGGTGATCTCGCCTTGCGCCAGCTTGAAGAAGTTCAGCGCTTCCTGAACCGCCTGCCCGGAGTCGTTCATGTAGGTCAGCGGCTTCAGCAAGATGACGCGTTCGCGCTCCAGCGTGCCTTCCGCGGTCTCGCCCTGAAAGCGGCGGCGCCACGGTGCGAAACCATGACGCCGCGCAATTTCATCGACCACCATGAACCCGACATTGTGCCGGTTATGCGCGTATTTCGCGCCGGGATTGCCGAGACCGACAAAGAGCAGCATGACGCGGCATCCGCGCTGGCTTACTTCTTCTTGTCGCCGCCCGCGGGCTTCGCAGCTGCGGGCGCTTTCGCGCCGCCTGCGGGAGCCTTGGCGCCTGCCGCCGGAGCCGCGGCGCCTGCCGCCGGAGCAGCCCCCGCCGCCGCGGCGCCAGCCGCCGGAGCAGCACCGGGTGCAGCCACCGCCGCCGTACCCGCAGCAGCCGCTGCAGCCGCCGCCTTGAGTTCTTCGGCGTAGCCGGACGGCGGCACGATGGTCACCAGCGTCACGTCTTCGCGCGACAGCGACTTCACGCCGGCGGGCAGCTTGATGTCGGACAGATGCAGCGAGTGGTTGATTTCAAGGCTGCTGACATCGGCCTCGACATATTGCGGAATGTTGTCGACCGAGCATTCCAGATCGATGGTGTGGGTGACGATGTTGACGGTGCCGCCGCGCTTCACGCCGGGTGCGGCGTCCGCGTTCTGGATGTGCAGGGGAACGCTGACGCGGATGGTGGCGCCCTCGCCGAGCCGCATGAAATCCACATGCAGCGGGAAGTCGCGCACCGGATCGAGATGGAAGTCGCGCGGAATCACGCGGTGCTTCTTGCCCTCCAGATCGATGTCGTAAATCGTGGTGAGGAACCGGCCCGCCAGAATGCGCTGGCGCAGGTCGGTATCGTCGACCGAAATGGTCACGGGGGGCTGGTTGTTGCCATAGATCACTCCCGGCACTCGGCCGGCGCGACGCTCTGCCCGTGCGGCCCCCTTGCCGCCTGCCGGACGCGCGGTCGCCTTCAATTCCTTGACGGTCGCCATCGTGTAAGTCCTTGTTCTGTAAAAGTTAAAGGCCGCGATGCGGCCCGTTTTCACGCTAGCGGCAAGCCTCCAGGGGTGCGGGGGCCGCGGACGTGGCGGCGTTCTAGCCGCAAAGGGGGGAAATGACAAGGAAATGCGGGGAATTTTCTAAGCTTCGATTCGCGCCGAGCCACCCGAACTGCCGCATCCATCATGCTTTCTTGAGCTTACGCGCACGGCGCAGGTCGGCATTGACCTGGGTTTGCCACCCCGCGCCGAGCGCCCGGTACGATTCCAGCACGTCCGCATCCAGCCGTATCGTCACCGAGCGGCGGCCGGCCGCGGAGGATGATCTTGCGCCTCACCCTTGTTGGGTCCAGACCATGATCATGTAGTCGGAAAGACTCTCTGTGAACACCGATGGATGCGCGAATAGACCTCGCGCATGACGCAAAGCGTATAGCCGCCTCCCCCGTCAATCTTCAACAGGCGGCAATGGGGCGGGCGCCGCCAGCTTCGCCTCCAGCGCCGCGATGCGCGATTTCAGCGCCTCGTTTTCCTCGCGGACGAGCCGGGCCATGTCCTTGACCGCCTCGAACTCCTCGCGCTTGACGATGTCGAGGTCGCGCAGGATTTTTTCGGCCTGGTTGCGCACCACCGTATCGACCTCGCGCTTGACGCCCTGGGCGGCGCCGGCGGCGTCGTTCATCAGGCGGCCGATCTCGTCGAAAAACCGGTTGCTGGTCTGGGTCATCTCAAAAGTCTCCGGCTGCGGGTCTGTTCTGACAATGGCGATCCGCGCGGCGCTGTTCAAGCCCAGGCCGCGCTTGCCGGGCGCTCTTTCAGGCTGCGGTTTCCCTGCAATCGTGATAATCGAGCCCCGCACGCAAAAACAATGGACAAGAAACGCCATGATCGACCAGCAGATCGATATCGCCACCAAGGACGGCCACACCACCACCTTCATCAGCCACCCCGAACGCGGCGGACCGTTTCCCGTCATCATCTTCTACATGGACGCGCCGGCGATCCGCGAGGAACTGCGCGACATGGGGCGGCGGCTTGCGACCTCCGGTTATTACGTGATGCTGCCGAACATGTATTACCGCAAAGGCGTCATGGAACTGGGACCGTTGCCGGCCGATCCCGAATCGCCGGAGCGCAAGCGCATGTTCGAGCTGATGCACTCGCTGACGATTCCGTTGGTGATGGACGACACCAAGGCGCTGCTCGATTTCGCCGCCACACAGGCTGCGGCAAGCAAGGGGCCGATCGGCACCGTCGGCTATTGCATGAGCGGACAGTATGCGATCAACGCGGCGACGCATTTTCCCGACCGCGTCAAGGCCGCAGCCTCGATCTACGGCGTAGCACTCGCAACCGACAAGCCAGACAGCCCGCATCTCGCCGGGACCAAGACCAAGGCCGAACTCTATTTCGGCTGCGCCGAAACCGACGTCTACGCGCCGATGGAGATCATCGAAAAGCTCAGGCAGTCGATGAAGGCTGACGGTGCGAATGCCGAGGTCGAGATTTATCCCGGCACGCATCACGGCTTCGCGTTTCCCAAGCGCCCGGTCTACAACCGGGACGCCGCCGAGCGGCACTGGGAACGGCTGCTGGCGCTGTATCGCCGCAACCTGTCCTGATGCTGCGGCTTGAAAAGAGCTCGTCATTCCGGGGCGCGCGAAGCGCGAGCCCGTATCCAAGTCGGCTGTTGCCGACTTGGACAACGATATTGCCGAACTCGGGTAAACCCGAGTTCGGTGGCGCATCCCGGAATGACGAAGGTTGATCTCGATGCCCTTTCTCGCCATTGCGTTTCCGGTGTTCGATCCGATCGCCATCGCGATCGGCCCGATCGCGATCCGCTGGTACGCGCTGGCCTATATCGGCGGCATCGTACTGGGCTGGATCTACGCGCGCGCGCTGATCAAGAACGAGCGGCTGTGGGGCGGGCCGGCGCCGATCACGCTGCCGCAGATGGACGATTTTATCCTGTGGGTGACCATCGGAATCATTCTCGGCGGCCGCACCGGCTATGTGCTGTTCTACAACCTGCCATTTTTCATCCAGCATCCCGCCGAGATTTTCGAATTGTGGAAAGGCGGCATGTCGTTCCACGGCGGCTTTCTCGGCTGCGTCGCCGCGGTGATGCTGTTCTGCTGGAAGCACAAGCTTTCCATTCTCTCGCTGGGCGACATCACCACCGCGGTGGGGCCGATCGGGCTGTTCCTCGGACGCCTCGCCAATTTCATCAACAGCGAGTTGTGGGGCCGGCCGGCGGATGCGAGCGTGCCCTGGGCGATGGTGTTTCCCAATGGCGGACCGCTGCCGCGCCATCCGAGCCAGCTCTATGAGGCGGGCCTCGAAGGCATCGTGCTGTTTGCGATTCTGGCGCTGATGATCCGCTTCGGCGCCTTGAAGCGGCCGGGCCTGATCCTCGGCAGCTTTATCGCGATCTATGCATTTGCGCGTATCATCGGCGAGTTCTTCCGCGAGCCTGATCCGCAACTCGGATTTCTGTGGGGCGGACTGACCATGGGAATGCTGCTGTCGGTGCCGATGATCGTTGCCGGAGCCATCATTATTGTGGCGGCATGGCGCCGTGGACCGCGAACGCAACCGATGAGCCAGGCAACGCCGTGACCGAAACCTCGCCGCTACAGGCCGAACTCAAGAAGCTGATCAAATCGTCCGGGCCGATGCCGGTGTGGCGCTACATGGAATTGTGCCTGACCCACCCGCGCTACGGCTACTACGTCTCGCGCGATCCGCTCGGGCGCGAGGGCGATTTCACCACCGCGCCCGAAGTCAGCCAGATGTTCGGCGAATTGCTGGGGCTGTGGGCGGCGTCGGTATGGCGGGCGATGGATTCGCCGCCGGCGCTGCGGCTGATCGAACTCGGCCCCGGCCGCGGCACCATGATGGCGGACGCGCTGCGCGCTTTGCGCGTGCTGCCGCCGCTCTATCAGGCGCTGAGCATCCATCTGGTCGAAATCAATCCGGTGCTGCGCGAAAAACAGAAGGCGACGCTGTCCGGCGTGCGCAATATCGCATGGCACGATCATCTCGACGAGGTGCCGCCGGGCCCCGCCGTCATTCTCGCCAATGAATATTTCGACGTGCTGCCGGTGCATCAGGTGATCAAGCGCGAGACCGGCTGGCACGAGCGCACGATAGAAATCGGCGCCGACGGCGAACTCGCCTTCGGCGCGTCGGCCGAACCGATGGCGCGCTTCGAGGTGCTGCTGCCGCCGCTGGTGCGCGCGGCTCCGGTCGGCGCGGTGTTCGAGTGGCGGCCCGATGCCGAGGTCATGAAAATCGCAACCCGGGTCCGCGACAACGGCGGGGCGGCACTGATCATCGACTACGGCCATCTGCGTAGCGACGCCGGCGACACCTTCCAGGCCATCGCCCGCCACAGTTTTGCCGATCCCTTGAAGAATCCCGGTCAGGCCGACGTCACCGCGCATGTCGATTTTCAGGCGCTGGCGCGCGCCGCCGAGGATCTCGGCGCGCGCGTGCATGGCCCGGTGCCGCAGGGCGAATTCCTCAAAATTCTCGGCATCGAGCAGCGCGCCGCGACTCTGATGGCCAAGACCACGCCGGAGGTTTCCGAGGATATCTCCGGCGCGCTGAAGCGCCTGACCGAGGGCGGACGCGGCGGCATGGGATCGATGTTCAAGGTGGTCGCGATCTCCGACCCCGCGCTCGACACGCTGGCCGGATTTGCCGACGATGACCTCAAGGCCCGAACGTCATGACGCTGGGCTCACCCTTACTCTCGGCGATTCCCGGCCTGCGTCACGCGTTTTTCACCCGCGAGGGCGGGGTGTCCGATGGAATTTATGAGAGCCTCAATGGCGGGATGGGCTCGCAGGACGATGTCTCCCATGTTACGGAAAATCGCCGGCGCATGGCGGCGCAAATGGGCGTACCACCGGCGCGCTTTCTCAGCGCATTCCAGGTTCATTCGCCCGATGTCGTGACCGTAACCGAGCCGTGGGATGCCGCATCGCGGCCGCGTGTCGATGCCATCGTCACATCGAGTGAAGGTCTCGCGATCGGCGTCACCACGGCCGATTGCGGACCGATCCTGTTCGTCGATCCCCGCGCGCGCGTGATTGGTGCTGCCCATGCCGGCTGGAAAGGCGCGCTGACGGGCGTGCTGGAATCCACCATTACCGCGATGGAGAAACTCGGCGCCGAACGCGCCGGCATCGTCGCCGCCATCGGGCCGCTGATCCGCCAGCATAGCTATGAAGTCGGCGCCGAATTCGTCGAGCGATTCACGCTGGCCGATGCCGGACATGCGCGGTTTTTCATTCCATCATCGCGTGCCGGTCACGCGATGTTCGATCTCGCAGCATTTATCCGCATGCGGCTCGAAAACGCCGGTGTGTTGATGATCGACGACACCGGCATCGACACTTATTCCGACCAGCGATTTTTCAGCTACCGGCGTTCGGTGCATCGGGGAGAGCCGGACTACGGCCGCCATGTGCACGCGATCGTGCTGAAGGGGGAATAGCGCAGTGCGGTCGTCCCCGCGCAGGCAGGGACCCATAACCACCGACCCAGTTGTCGCAAAAGGTGTCTACCCCACGTGCCAAAACGATAGGACGGAGGGTATGGTCCCCGCCTGCGCGAGGACGACCTGTGAGGATTGAGCGCCCGTGTGTCTCCCCTGCCACAGACCTTAACCCGTTTTAACGGTATTGATCGACCCCAACAGGGACGTCGAACGAATGCCGATTACCGACCGCGATGCCGGCTTCGCCGCGCCGCGCGCTTTGCGCGCTGCAGTGCTGTTAGTGCTGCTGTGCGCGCTTGGCGGCTGCGCCGGCGGCGGTGCCGGCAATAACTCGTTCGCCATGGCCAGCGCCGGCAATGGTGCCACCGTCACCTTCGAATCGATCGACGGCCCGCCGCCGCAGGTATTCGACCGCATGGTCAACCTGCTCGACAGCGAGTCGAAGTTGCGCAATGTCGCCATCGTGTCCCGTGACGGGTCCCCGGCGTATCGGGTGCGAAGCTATCTGGCGGCGCAGGTCAGCCGCGGCCGCACCACCATTGCCTGGGTGTGGGACGTCTACGACCGCGACCAGCAGCGCGCGCTGCGCCTAAGCGGCGAGGAACCCGCCGGCAAGGCCGGGCGTGACGCCTGGGCCGCCGCCGACGATGTGGTGCTGCGGCGAATCGCACAGGCCGGATTGACGGGCCTGAGCGGCATGATCAACGGCACCGCTGTGCCGGATGCGCCGCCTGCAGCTCCGGCGCCACGCGGCCGGGGACCCGCGGTTGCGGGCATCGATCCCTCGCCACCTTCGGGCGCATTCAGCGTCAGCGCCCTGAGCTACAGCGCCCGTTAAGGATAAAATCGCGCTCCCGGCGCGGATTTTGCGCAGGAAAACGCAGGCGGCGGGTTGCCGCTCCGGCCCCGCCTTGATATCACCTCGCCCATCGAAACGCGCCGGTTCTTAAGAGTGATCGATATGCTGAACGTTGTACCCACCAAGGCTCGGGGAGAAGCGTCGATGTCGGCCAAGAACGGCTCGATCAAGCTGGTCGCCGGCAATTCCAATCCGGTTCTCGCGACGGAAATCGCAAAAGCGCTCGAATTGTCGCTGACCAGGTCCAGCGTCCGGCGTTTCGCCGATATGGAAATCTTTGTCGAAATCCAGGAGAACGTCCGCGGCTCGGACGTTTTCATCATTCAGTCGACGTCGTTTCCGACCAACGACCACCTGATGGAGTTGCTGATTATCACCGATGCGCTGCGGCGCTCGTCGGCGAAGCGCATCACCGCGGTAATCCCGTATTTCGGCTACGCGCGGCAAGACCGCCGCGCCTCCGGCCGCACGCCGATTTCGGCCAAACTGGTTGCGAACCTGATTACCAATGCCGGCGTCGATCGCGTGATGACGCTCGATCTGCACGCCGGACAGATTCAGGGCTTCTTCGATATTCCGACCGACAACCTCTATGCCTCGCCGGTGATGGTGCGTGACATCAAGAGCCGCTTCGATCTCGCCAATGTCATGGTGGTATCGCCCGACGTCGGCGGTGTGGCGCGTGCGCGTGGTCTCGCCAAACGCATCAACGCGCCGCTGGCGATCATCGACAAGCGCCGCGAGCGCGCCGGCGAATCCGAGGTGATGAACGTGATCGGCGAGGTCGCCGGCTACACCTGCATCCTGGTCGACGACATCGTGGATTCCGGCGGCACGCTGGTAAATGCCGCCGACGCGCTGATCGCCAACGGCGCCAGGGAAGTCTACGCCTACATCACCCACGGCGTGCTCTCCGGCGGCGCCGCCGCGCGCATCGCCGGCTCCAGGCTGAAAGAGCTGGTCGTCACCGATTCGATCCAGCCCACCGAAGCCGTGCGGGTCGCGACCAACATCCGCACGCTGCCGATCGCCTCCCTGATCGCCGAAGCAATCGGCCGCACCGCGGCGGAAGAGTCGGTGTCGAGTCTGTTCGATTGAATCTCCGTTGTCGTCCCCGCGAACGCGGGGACCCATAAACACCGCCGCCTGAGATTCAAGCAAGGCGTTGCCGACACCTCGCTTCAACACAAACGCCTGCGGTTATGGGTCCCCACCTTTCGCGGGGACGACTCGTTGAGAGATTGCGCGGTTCTACCTCACACAATCCCCGCCGCGACCTGGCCGCGTAACCGCTCCAGGCTGAGCAGGGTGTTGGCGCAGGCTTCCGCGACCTCGACGCCTTTCACCGCGAAATGCTTGCGGAAGAAATCGAAATGCGCCGCACTTTCGTGGAATTGCTGCGGCGTCAGCACCGCCGAGAAGATCGGCACCTCGGTCCGCAGTTGCACATCCATCAGCGCCTTGATCACGGTGTCGGCGACGAATTCGTGCCGGTAGATGCCGCCATCGACCACAAGCCCCGCGGCGACGATGGCCGTGTAGCGCCTTGTCTTGGCGAGAATCTGCGCATGCAGCGGGATCTCGTAACTGCCCGGCACTTCGAACAGGTCGATATGCGCGGGCGCAATGCCGCGCGCCTCGATCTCCTCAAGGAATGCGATACGGCATTCCTCGACCACCTCGCGATGCCAGGATGACTGGACAAACGCGACGCGTTGCGGCTTGGCGAATCGCGGATAGGCCGGACGATCGACGGCTTGCGGCGGGTCTTTTAGGTCGGTTGGGTCTTGCAACATCTGATTCATGGCTTTCCTCATTTCAGGACCAGAATCAGGGCATACGGAACGACATGCCCACGCGGAAACGCAGGCTGTCGCGACCGTTCTCTTTCATCCGGACTTTAACCGTCGGCTTCGGAATCGCACCGAATCTGCTGACCCTTCTTCCCTGCTCAAGAAGAAGGCGCTCGCGGGCTTGGGCTTCCTCACCCTTACCGCCGGTGGGGACTTTCACCCCGCCCTGAGAACATCGGCCGCCCGTTATGAGCGGCCTTGGGGGAATTATGCCCAACGGGCGGTGCGCCAGCAAGCGGCAATGTCATCGGAATCCCGCATGACCACCATGACGGCAGCGCGAACCCATCGAATTGGGGCCGGGAAAACGTTAACAATTGGGGCAACAAAAATTAACGATTAAGGCGAATCGGCGCGGCGAACGCGCGCGACTCTCGTCCGATTCCGTTTTGTTCCAAACGTTAACGGCGCGATCGGTGAGACGACGCGATCAGTTGTGGACGACGCGCGCTTTGCCTGTGGACGGACTCGTGGTGCGGTTGCGCGGATTCCGCAAATCACATCACTTGATCCTCGCAAGCTCCGGCGTGGGCCGGAAATTGCACCCCGCAGCGATGCGCCGAGATCAGCGCGTGTCGGCCTGCTGTGTGCGTATCAACCATCCGCGTTTAACTTTTGCAAAGGCAAGGTCGAGACGGCATGTCCCTGCTCGAAGGCATCATCGACTCCTCGAACAATCCGCTTGCGGTGGTCGAGGACATCGCCGCCAGCAACAACTGGCCGTTCGAACGTTCCGGCGAAGACGAAGTCACCATCGTCACCAAGGGCGACTGGACCGATTATCAGCTGTCGTTCACCTGGATGACCGAAATCGAGGCGCTGCATCTGGCCTGCGCCTTCGACATGAAGATTCCGATGCCGCGCCGCGCCGAAGTGCAGCGCCTGATCGCCGCCGTCAACGAACAGCTTTGGGTCGGGCATTTCGATATCTGGACCCACACCGGCATGATCATGTACCGTCAGGCGCTGGTGCTGCCGGGCGGCATGGCGGCATCGTCCGCGCAATGCGAGACCATGCTGGCCAGCGCCATCCACGCCTGCGAACGCTATTATCCGGCGTTCCAGTTCGTGGTCTGGGCCGGCAAATGCGCCGCCGAGGCGATGAGTGCCGCGATGTTCGACACCGAGGGCGAGGCGTAGGGTTTCGCCGACGTCGCCACAAATTCCGTGTCGTCCTCGCGAAAGCGGGGACCCATAACCTCCGTCGCATGTGGTTGCACGCGCTTGTGGCCCACGTCACCTTTCACTACAAACATCGGTGGTTATGGGTCCCGGCGTTCGCCGGGACGACGTGGATGGTTGTGTGATAAAGCCCCCGATAAGCACGCTAACTAGTCTGCAAGGCACCATCGTGCTCGCCGGCGCGGGCAAGATGGGCGGCGCGATGCTGGCGGGCTGGCTTGCACAAGGGCTCGATGCTTCCAGCGTCGCTGTCATCGAGCCGCATCCTTCCGAAGAAATCAACGCGCTTGTGGCGAACGGCATTCGTCTCAATCCCGCGCCAAAGGACATCGGCAACGTCGACACGCTGATGGTCGCGTTGAAGCCGCAGATGTTTCGCGAGGCGGGTCTTGGCCTGAAGCCATTGGTGGGATCGTCCACGCTGGTGGTATCGATCATGGCCGGCACGACCATCGCTTCGCTCGCGCAAGTCTGCGGCGGCCATGTCGTTCGCGCGATGCCGAACACGCCGGCCGCGATCGGCCGCGGCATCACCGTCGCAGTGGCTGACAACAGCGTCAGCGCCGCGCAACGCGCGGTCGCAGACGCGCTGCTGCGCGCGATCGGCGTGGTGGAATGGACCAGCGACGAAACGCTGATGGATGCGGTGACCGCGGTGTCCGGTTCGGGCCCGGCTTACGTGTTTCTGCTGGCGGAAGAACTGGCGCGCGCGGGCGTCGAAGCCGGGCTGCCGCCTGATCTGGCGACAAAACTCGCGCGCGAAACCGTGGCCGGCTCCGGTGAACTGCTGCGGCGCTCCGAACTCGATTCGGCGACGCTGCGCCAGAACGTGAGTTCGCCCGGCGGCACCACCGTGGCGGCGCTCGAGGTGCTGATGGGCCCGGACGGCATGCAGCCGCTGCTGACCCGCGCGGTCGCGGCGGCGACCAGGCGGTCGAGGGAATTGGCGAAGTAAATCATCGTCGTCCTCGCGCAGGCGGGGACCCATACCCTCCGTGGCAGTGATGCGAAGGTATCAGAAGCTTGCGGAAACGATCTGCCAAACAATGATCGTCGGTGGTTATGGGTCCCCGCCTTCGCGGGGACGACAGCTGTCTTGTAGCAACAGCGTCGCTACACCGGCACCCTTACCGTCGCTCGCAATCCGCCCATCGGGCTGTCGCCGAGCGTGATGTCGCCGCCATGCGAGCGGGCGATGTCGCGGGCGATGGCGAGGCCGAGGCCGGTGCCGCCCTCGTCCTGGTTGCGGGCATCGTCGAGCCGCAGGAACGGCTTGAACACTTCCTCGCGCATGCCAACCGGAATGCCGGGCCCGTCGTCGTCGACCGTCACCGTCAAATAACGATGATCGCGATGGCCGGTGATCGCGATCGCGTCGCCGTGCCGCGCCGCGTTCGACACCAGATTGGCAAGGCAGCGTTTGAACGAGGCCGGCTTCACCGTCACGACCGGCAGTCCGTGAAACACCACGGTGGCGGCGTGGCCGTGGCGCTCGGCGTCGCTGCGCAGTTCCTCCAGCGCCAGCGCCATGTCGGTCGGCTGCGCCTGCTCGCCGCTGTCGCCGCGCGCGAACGCAAGATACGCCTCCAGCATGCCGGCCATCTCGTCGACGTCCTTGCGCATGCCGTCGACTTCCGGGCTGTCGCCGATCAATGCGAGTTCGAGCTTGAAGCGGGTCAGAATGGTGCGAAGGTCATGCGACACCCCGGCCAGCATCGCGGTGCGCTGCTCGATCGAGCGCTCGATGCGCGATTTCATCTCCATGAAGGCGTGCGCCGCGCGGCGCACTTCCCGCGCGCCGCGCGGACGGAAATTAGGCGCTTCGCGGCCCTTGCCGAAACTTTCGGCGGCATCGGCGAGCCGCAGGATCGGCTTGATCTGGTTGCGCAGGAACAGCACCGCGACGATCAGCAGGATCGACGAGGTGCCGACCATCCAGAACAGGAAGATTTCCGAATTCGACGCATAGGCGGCACTGCGCTGCGCGAAAATCCGCATCACCGCGTCGTCGAGCTGAATCCGGATTTCCACCAGATTGGAACGGCCGACCGTATCGATCCAGAATGGCCTTGCGATCTGGCGGCCGAGTTGCACCGACAGCGTCTGGTCCAGCAGCGAGAAAAACGGTTTCGGGCCCGGCGGCGGCATGTCGTCGACAGGCAAGAAATCCACCACCAGCCCGAGCCGCTGCTGCGCGATTCTGCGGATCTGGGCGCGGTCCTTGTCCTGCGGGTAGCCCTTGTAGACGTCGATCAGGCTGGCGATGTCCTGCACCACCGCCTGCGAGAGCCGCCGCGTCACCGTGTTCCAGTGCCGCTCCATGAACACGAAGGCCACCACCGACTGCAGGATCACCATCGGAACGATCATGATCAGCAGCGCGCGGGCATAGAGCCCCTTCGGCATCCAGTCCTTGAAGGTCTGGCCCATCCAGCCATTGGCCGCGGAGACGCGGCCGGCGGCGGTGCGGATCAGCGTCAGGCCGGTGTCCAGCGTGCTCATGCCTGCACTCTCACGGCGCTGCCACGAGGCGGTAGCCGATGCCGCGCACCGCCTGCAGGAACAGCGGATTGGCGGGATCGCGCTCGATCTTGCGCCGCAGCCGGTTGATCTGCACGTCCACCGCGCGCTCGTTGACGGTGGCGCCACCGCCGCCGGTCAGCGCGCCTCGCGGCACGGTCTCTCCGGGTGCCGCCGCGAGCACGCGCAACATGTCGCGCTCGCGATCGGTGAGATGGATGACCTCGTCGCCCAGGCGCAATTCGCCGCGATCGAGATGATAGACGTAGGGTCCGAACGCGACCGATTCCATCCGCGCCACCGGCAGCGGCGTCGCTCGCTTGAGAATATTGCCGATCCTCAGGATCAGTTCGCGCGGCTCGAACGGCTTGGCGACATAGTCGTCGGCGCCGATCTGCAGGCCCTCGATGCGGCTCTCGGCTTCGTGGCGCGCCGTCAGCATGATGATCGGCACCGACGACGAGGTGCGGATAAAGCGGGCGAGATCGAAGCCGGTCTCGCCGGGCATCATCACGTCGAGGATCAAGAGATCGAAATGCAGGCCGAGCAGTTTTGCACGCGCATCGCTGGCGCTCATCGCGGTGGTGACGCGATAGCCTTCGCCGCACAGAAAGCGCGACAACAGATCGCGGATGCGGCGATCGTCATCGACCAGCAGCAGATGCGGGGCATCGTCGGCCGGTTGCGGCGGGGTTCGTGCGACGCTTGCAGCCTGGGCCACGATTATTCCTTCGCGGTTGCGCTGTTGGTCTTGAAGATCGCTTCCAGCACCTTGTCGGGATCGTCATGGTCGATCATCCCGCGCAGGAACTGCCGCACCGGTTCGGCGCCGCCCGGGCCGAGCTCGGCCATCGCGCGGGTGATGCGATCGGTCTGCAGGCCGGCGAGCTTGGCCACCAAGGCTTCGCCCTTTGCGGTGGCGAAAAGGAGGCGTTCGCGGCGATCCTTGGTGCCGGCCTTCTGGACGATATAGCCTTCGTCGAGCAGTTGCTTGAGCACCCGGCCCAGCGACTGTTTGGTGATGCGAAGGACATCGAGCAAGTCCGCCACCTTCAATCCGGGATAGCGGTGGACGAAATGGATGACACGGTGATGCGCCCGCCCAAACCCGAAATCCTCCAGCACTTCGTCGGCATCGCCGACGAAGTCCCGATAGGCGAAGAACAGCAGCTCGATGATATCCCAGCGCAGCGGGCCGGACCGGACGCCGACCGGTGATTCCACCGCGCCAGTCCTCTCCATAGGCTTTGCCGAAAAATTTACGTCAGCCATATTGACATATCTTTGGTTCAATATTACAAAATCAGCCGGCACGACGAAATATTAGAACTTTCGCTGCCTGCGGATCGAAAGGTCCGGTTTGAGAAGCATACCGGACTTCGCCCGTTCGCCAAAGGTGGAAGGCGGTTTTGCGGCGGTCCAAACTTGACGTAGAACCAGCTGGCGCGGCCGAAGGCGCTAAAAGCTAATCCGGGAGATATGTTCATGGGAGTTTCGTTCGCCAAGATCGACGACACGATTTGGTCGAGCTTCGAAATCCAGCCGGCGCCGAATCCGGCATCGGAGAAGGAGCGCGCGTCGAAGCTCGTGGACCCGGGATTCGGCCGGGTTTTCACCGATCACATGGCCATCGTCCGCTACAGTCAGGGACGGGGCTGGCATAGTGCGCGGGTAGAATCCCGCGCGAATTTCCCGCTCGATCCGGCCGCCGCCGTCCTGCACTACGCGCAGGAAATCTTCGAAGGCCTCAAGGCCTACAAGCGCGACGATGGCGGCGTGAACCTGTTTCGCCCCGACGCCAACGCCCGGCGCTTTGCAAATTCGGCGGACCGCATGGCGATGGCGCCGCTGCCCGAGCCGGTGTTCATCGAAGCGGTGGAGCAGCTGGTGCGCATCGACCGCGCCTGGATACCCGGCGGCGAAGGCAGCCTCTATCTGCGGCCCTTCATGATTGCGAACGAGGTCTTCCTCGGCGTCAAGCCTTCCGCGGAATACATCTTCGCCGTCATCGCCTCGCCGGTCGGCTCCTATTTCAAGGGTGGACCTGCGCCGGTGTCGATCTGGGTGTCGGAGAACTACACCCGCGCCGCGATCGGCGGCACCGGCGCCGTCAAATGCGGCGGAAATTACGCAGCGTCCCTGCGCGCGCAGGCCGAGGCCATCGAACATGGCTGCGATCAGGTCGTTTTCCTCGATGCGGTCGAGCGCCGCTATATCGAGGAACTCGGCGGCATGAATATCTTCTTCGCGTTCGACGACGGTTCGCTCTCGACGCCGCCGCTGGGCACCATCCTGCCGGGCATCACCCGCGATTCGATCCTCGCGCTCGCCAGGGATTCCGGCACGCCTGTGCGCGAGGAGGCCTATACCATCGACCAGTGGCGCGCCGATGCCGCCAGCGGAAAGCTGAAAGAGGCCTTTGCCTGCGGCACGGCGGCCGTCATCTCGCCAATCGGCAAGGTGTGTTCCGCAAGCGGCGATTTTCTCATCAGCGGCGGCGCGGCGGGCCCGGTCGCGATGGGGCTGCGCAAGCAGCTGGTCGATATCCAGTACGGACGCGCGGCCGACCCGCACGACTGGATCAGAAAGGTGCTGTGACCGGCGGCGGAGCAAGAGATTGTCGTCCCCGCGCAGGCGAGGACCCATAGCCGCCGATGCATCGGTTTCGCAGAGCTGCGGCAGCCATCCGATTTAACTACTAACACGGTGGTTATGGGTCCCCGCCTGCGCGGGGACGACGGATTAAATCCCCCGCCGCGATCCAGAACACCTCGCCCTCGGACTCCTCGGTGTCGAGCCAAAGCAGCGGCAGTTGCGGGAACGCGTCTTCGAGCACTTCGCGGCCGCGGCCGATTTCGCACAACAGCCCGCCTTGCGGCGTCAGATGCTTGCCGGCCTCGTTCAAGATGCGCCGGACAAACTCCAGCCCGTCGGCGCCGCCGTCGAAGGCTATCCTGGGTTCGGCGCGGCATTCGCGCGGCAGATCCGCCATGCCTTCCGCATCCACATAGGGCGGATTGCTGATGATCAGGTCGTAGCGCGTATCGCCCAGCGGTTTGAACAGGTCACCCTTGTACAGCGTGATGCGCTCGCCGAGGCCGTAATCGGCGACATTGCGCGCGGCGACATCGAGCGCGTCCCTGGAGATATCCACCGCATCGACCCGGGCATTGCCAAACGACCGGCTTGCCAGAATCGCCAGGCAGCCGGACCCGGTGCAAAGGTCGAGCACATTTTCCACCGAGGCCGGATCGTCGATCAGCGAGCCGGCTCCATCATTTCCCTGGCCGCTGAAATTCTGTTCCAGCAGTTCACCGATGAAGGAGCGCGGCACGATTACCCGCTGATCGACATAGAACGGCAGTCCGCGCATGTAGATCTTGTTGACCAGATACGCCGCGGGTTTTCGCGTCGCCACGCGGCGCTCGATCACGTCGAGAATCGCTTTGGCCTCCATCGCGGTGACGCGCGCCGACGCGAACATTTCGAACTGGTCGGGATGCAGATGCAGCGTCTCGCACACCAGGAACGCCGCCTCGGCTACCGGATCGGTGGTGCCATGCGCGAACACCAGTTTTGCTGCGATGAAGCGGCTGACCGCATAGCGCACGAAATCCAGCAGCGTGCGCAGTTCGCCGGCCGCGACCTTCGGAGATTTCGCTGCCGCCGGACGGCGCCTCGCCGACGCTTTGGCGCGTTTGGCCATCAGGACTTGGTCCAGCGGCCGGCGGCCGCATCATCGCGATCATGGGCATCGACCCATGTGCTGCCCGCCGCGCCTTCCTCGCGCTTCCAGAACGGCGCATGCGCTTTCAGATAGTCCATCAGAAACTCCGCCGCCTCGAACGCCGCCTGCCGGTGCGCCGATGACGTCACCACCAGCACGATATTCTCACCGGGGTTGATGCGGCCGACGCGATGAATGATCGTGAGCCCGGTAAGCGGCCAGCGCGAGGCCGCGGTTTCGGCATGCCGGGAAATTTCCGCTTCCGCCATGCCGGGATAATGTTCGAGCGTCAGCGCCGCGATGGCCTCTCCGCCCTCGCCGCCACGGCAGATGCCGCTGAAGGTCACGACCGCACCGATGTCGGTCCGCCCCTTGGTCAGCGCCGATATCTCGTGCGCGATGTCGAAATCGGCCTGCTGAATGCGGATGGTGACGGGGATCGTCATGGCGGGCTTTAGCCGCCGGTCATCGGCGGAAAGAATGCGATCTCGCGCGCGCCGGCGATCGCGGCATCCGGCCTGACATGGGTGTGGTCGATGGCGGCGCGGATCACCCGCGGCGTCTCGAACGCGTGCGCGTAAGCCTCATTGCGCTGCGCCAGCCAGCCCATCAGATCGCCGACGGTGCGGATATCAGGCGGCGGTTCGACCATCTCCTCGGCCTTGCCTATGCGCTCGCGCACCCAGGCGAAGTAAAGAACCTTCATCCCTCATCCTCCTCGATGAGGTGACGGACGCCGGCGCGGAAATAGTCCCAGCCGGTGTAGATCGTGATGATCGCCGATATCCACAGCAGCAGCAGGCCAATTTGCGTGGTGAACGGAATCACCTGGTCGCCGGCCTCGCCCGCGAGCAGAAATCCGATCGCGACCAGTTGCACCGTGGTCTTCCATTTCGCAAGTTTTGTGACGGGCACGCTGACGCGCAACGCAGCCAGGTATTCGCGCAGGCCCGACACCAGGATTTCGCGGCACAGGATCACGATCGCCGCCCACAGCGTCCAGCCGTGAATGATTCCGTCCGCCGCCAGCATCAAGAGGCAGGATGCCACCAGCAGCTTGTCGGCGATCGGGTCGAGCATCCGGCCAAACGCCGAATACTGGTGCCAGATCCGCGCATAGTAGCCATCCAGAAAATCCGTGATACCGGCGGCGATGAACACGGCCACCGCCACCCAGCGCAGCCACAGCGGGCCGTCCATGATGGCCTGCGCATAGATGCAGCCGACCACCACCGGGATCGCGGCGATCCTGGCGTAGGTGAGCATGTTGGGCAGCGAAAACGAGTGCCGCGCCGTTCTGGTGGTGACAATGTTCATCCGCCTTACCAATACCGCCGAAGCGTCGAGGTCAACCGTGCGCCGCCATGATCCCGTGGGAGACGCTGCAATATGACGCAGAATTCATGTCTCACCCCGGCTGGGCGTGGAAAAACTCGAAAATCTTGCGCGCGCTTTCGGCGCTGACGCCGGGAACCTTGCCGAGATCGGCGATCGACGCCCGCTCGATTTCTTTCAACGTTCCAAAGTGATGCAGCAAGGCACGTTTGCGTGACGGCCCGATGCCGGGAATTTCCTGCAGGCCGGCCTCGCGAATGTCCTTTTTGCGCAGCTTGCGGTGCGAGCCGATCACGAATCGATGCGCCTCGTCGCGCAGCCGCTGGATGAAATACAGCACCGGGTCGCGCGGCTCCAGCTTGAGCGCCTCGCGGTCCGGCATGAACAGGGTTTCGCGCCCCGCATCCCGGTCCGGCCCCTTGGCCACCGCCAGCAGCGATACCTGCGTCAATCCCAGCCCAGCGAAAATTTCCCGGACCGCATTGAGCTGGCCGCGGCCGCCGTCGATGATCACCAGGTCAGGCCATTGCGGAAACGAATCGTCGTCGGCCCTGACCTTTGCCGGTTCGCCTTCGGCCGGCGGCGTCAGCAGCCGCTTGAAGCGGCGCTGCAGCACCTCGCGCATCATCGCGTAATCGTCACCCGGCGTCAGGCCTTCGGACCTGATGTTGAACTTGCGGTACTGGTTCTTGATGAAGCCATCGGGTCCGGCGACGATCATGGCGCCGACCGCGTTGGTGCCCTGGATGTGGCTGTTGTCGTAGACCTCGATCCGCTTCGGCACCTGCGGCAGGCCTAATGTCGTCACCATGCCCTGCAGCAGCCGGGTCTGCGTCGCGGTATCGGCGAGCTTGCGCCCCAATGCCTCGCGCGCATTGGTTAGCGCATGCGCGATCATCTCCTTCTTCTCGCCACGCTGCGGCGTATTCACCTCGACCTTGAAGCCGGCCTTGATCGACAGCGCGCTCGCCAGCAACTCGCATTCCTCGATCTGGTGCGAGAGCAAGATCAGTTTCGGCGGCGGCTTGTCGTCGTAGAATTGCGCGAGGAACGAGGCCAATACTTCTTCCGGCGTGAACGATTTCTCCGCGCGCGGAAAATAGGCGCGGTTGCCCCAGTTCTGGCCGGTGCGGAAGAAAAACACCTCGACGCAGAAATAGCCGCCCTCCTGGTGGACGGCGAACACGTCGGCCTCTTCCACGCTGCGCGGATTGATGCCCTGCTGTGACTGGATCGCCGACAAGGCGGCGAGACGGTCGCGATAGAGTGCTGCCGTTTCAAACTCCAGCTCGGCGGAGGCTTTTTCCATTTCGCCGGCGAGTTGGTCTTTCACCAGGCGGCTGCGGCCGGAGAGAAAATCCTTTGCCTCACGCACCAGCTCGGTATAGCCGGGAAAATCGATCTCGCCGGTGCACGGCCCCGAGCAGCGCCGGATTTGATACAGCAGGCACGGCCGAGTGCGGCTTTCGAAGAACGAATCGGTGCAGGAGCGCACCAGAAACGCGCGCTGCAGCGCCGTGATGGTGCGCCCCACAGCGCCCGCCGACGCGAACGGGCCGAAATAGCGCCCGGGCCGCGACTGCGCGCCGCGATGTTTCAAAATCTGCGGCGCCCAGTGATCGCCGGTGATCAATATATAGGGAAACGATTTGTCGTCGCGCAGTTGCACGTTGAAGCGCGGCCGCAATTGCTTGATCAGGTTGGCTTCGAGCAGCAGCGCCTCGGTCTCGGTGGTGGTGGAAACGATTTCCACCACCGCCGTGGCGGCGATCATGCGGGCGATGCGCATCACCTGCCCGGTCGGCCGCGCATAGGAGGCGAGCCGCTTGCGCACGTTCTTGGCCTTGCCGACATAGAGCACGTCGTTGGCGGCATTGAGCATGCGATAGACCCCGGGAGAGGTCGGGGCGTGGCGCACCGCGTGCTCGATCGCGGCGCGGCCGACCGCGAGCGTGCCTTCCGGCACCGCCTCACCGGCATCGTCGACCATCTCCGGCAGCCGCGCCTCGTCGTCCTCTTCGGCAGCCCCGCTGGCGGGATCGATATCCTGCACAGCCTCCGGCGGCAGGTCGGAAGCGGAACCGGGCGGCGAGGTCGGGTGATCGGGCTGTTTTGCGGATGCGGGCGGGTCTTGATTCATGGGCGTGAATTTAGGCGCTGAAACCAGCCGTCGCCAGCCGGTAATCCTTCCTTAAGAACGAGACTCGGCCGAACCGACCTCTTAACAAGCCCTTAACTTAAAACTCTCGATAAATCTTACCGGAAAACGTCCAGATTCCGTAACCGCGTGGCGGTTGCGGCCGGTAGCGTTGTGGAGTTTCAAGATGAGCAGGATCGCGTTGGCGGCGTTGATGACCGCGGGCCTGACCATATCGGCGCAGGCGGCGGATATCCCCTATGGATCGCGCGCGCCCTACACCGTCAATCAGCCGCTCAATGCCTATAGCTGGGCCGGCCCCTATCTCGGCGGCAATCTCGGCTATGCCTGGGGCAGCGTCGACAACAATCCGGCCAAGCCGAACGGCGTCTTCGGCGGCGTGCAGGGCGGCTACAACTGGCAGAACGGCCCGTTTGTGTTCGGCCTCGAAGGCGACATCCAGGCCAGTGGCGCCAACGACACCTTCGCGCCGTGGAAATTCTCCAATCCGTGGTTCGGCACCGTGCGCGGCCGGGTCGGCTACGCTATCAACAATGTGATGTTCTATGGCACCGGCGGTCTCGCATTCGGCGAATTGCGCGGCGAGATCTTCGGCCTGTCGGAATCGCACACCACCGCGGGCTGGACCGCGGGCGTCGGCGCCGAATTCGGCTTCGCCCAGAACTGGACCGCGAAGATCGAATACCTCTACGTCGATCTGTCCAACAGCCGCTTCAGCATCACCGGCCTGCCCAACGGCTATCAGTTCGGCCTGGTTCGCCTCGGCGTGAATTATCGCTTCTAGGTTTCAAATAAGAAAAACTCGACACCAACCTCCCGGCCGCGTCGCGGCCGGGATTTTTTTGCTTATGCCCCGGACGCGGCGCAGCGCGTAGCACTTCGCGAAGCGGTGCGCCGCAGAGCCGGGGGCCCGGTTGCTTGCGACCCCGAAGAAAGCGGGGTCCATGGACAACGCGTATCCGCATCCCTAGAACCGGATCATGCAACCCGGACAACCCAGCCGCACGGCGCTCGGCGCCGCCGGCCTTCGCGCCGCGCATCAGGTGCTGGACGGCGCGGCGATTTTTGCCGATCCGCTCGCACTCCGCATCCTCGGCGCCGATGCCGACGCTCTGGTGCGCGAGGCGCAGGCTGAAGCCGACCCCTTTCGGCAACGCCTGCGCTGGTTCGTCGCGATCCGCAGCCGCATCGCCGACGACGCGCTCGCAGCCGCGATCGAACGCGGCGTTCGTCAGCTCGTGGTGCTCGGCGCCGGCCTCGATACCACCGCCTATCGCGCGCCGCCTTCGCAGGGCCTGCGCATGTTCGAGGTCGACCATCCCGCAACGCAAGCCTGGAAACGCGCGCGGCTGACGGAGGCCGACATCGCGCTGCCGGCGGCGCTGACCTTTGTTCCGGTTGATTTCGAGCGCCAGACGCTGGCGGAAGGCCTCGCCGCGGCCGGATTCGATTGCACGCAGCAGACGTTTTTTACATGGCTCGGCGTCGTGCCCTACCTGAGCGATGAAGCGATCTTTGCGACGTTGGGTTTCATCGCCGGCCTTTCGGGCGGCGCGCACGTGGTGTTCGATTACATCAATCCGGCGGCGTCGGTCACCGAGCCGGGTCGGCGCGCCGCGCATGAGGCAGTCGCCGCGCGGGTTGCCGCGATGGGCGAACAACTCCGCAATCATTTTGAAAGCGACGTGCTGCATGCCCGGCTGAAGGCGCTGGGTTTTCGCGACGTCGAGGATTTGGGCTGGGCCGAGATATCGGCGCGTTTCTTTCCAGGCCGCGCCGCAGCGTCAGGCGGCAGCGCCCATGTGCTGCGCGCGTCGACCCGTAGGGCGGGTTAGCCGATTCCGCTCACCTCTGCTTAAACGCGTGAAGGTGCGAGGCGTAACCCGCCGCGGGCGGACGGTGCGGCGGATTACGCAAACGCTAATCCGCCCTACGATGAAATCACCAGATTGACCGCCTTGGGCCCCTTGCCCTTCTTGTCCGGTTCGACCTCGAACGTGATGCGCTGTCCCTCGATCAGATCCTTCAGCCCCGCCCGCTCCACCGCGGTGATGTGGACGAATACGTCGCGGCCGCCGTCGTCGGGCTTGATGAAGCCGTAGCCGCGCTCGCCGTTAAAGAACTTGACTGTCCCCGTCATGGCCATCGGGAAAACTCCTCTCCCCGCATTGCTCCGCCGTTACGCGCACCTCGCGTATCGGCTCGACCGGACATTTCGCGGCCGGAAAGCTTGGCCATTCGCGGCGGTTGAGATCCGCCTTTAAAAAATCAGAGGCCTTGTCACTCCGCCGCCCCCATTCGCGGAAGCGGAACGTAAAGCCAGTCCAATGGCCGAAGCATAATACGGTTCACGGTCAATTGCCTACGGGACTTTTCATGGGCCGGGCCGGACGCGGCGGGAGCTTACGGTTTGGGTACCTCGAGCCTGAACCGGCCGGCGCCGCCCTGGCCGAGCGGCTTTTCCAGTTCGGACAGGATCGCCTTGAGTTCGCCGGCGAGCCGCCACGGCGGATTGACGATCAAAAGACCCGCCGAGGTCAGTGCAGCGCCGGGTAGCTGCGGTGCGACGCTGAACTCCAGCCGCAGACATGGTGCGGGCACGGCGGCTGAGGCTGCCACCTCCGCGACATGCCGCGCAAGGGTGTCGGTGGCGCGGCGGCTTTTTACCGGATACCACAGCATGTAACTGCCGGTCGGCCATTTCGCGAACGCCGCGGCGAAGCCATTGGCCAGCCGCTCGAACTCGTCCCTGTGCTCGAAGGAGGGATCGATCAGCACCAGGCCGCGGCGCTCCTTCGGCGGCACATAGGCCGGCAGCGCCACCCAGCCGTCGAGATCGACCACCCTGGCCTGGGCGTCGCGGCGCAGCGCGTCGATCAGGCGCTTGCGTGCACCGGATTCGACCTCGCAGGCCACCAGCCGGTCCTGCGGCCGCAGCAGCGCGCGGGCGATCAGCGGCGAGCCGGGATAGGCCTGCAAGTCGCGCTGCGGGTTGAAGGCCCGCACGATATCGAGATAGGGACTGACCAGCGGCAACACGGCTTCGGAAAACCGCGCCTGCATGATCCGCGCGATGCCGGTCAGCCACTCGCCGCCGCGGCGCGCCTCGTCGCCGGTGAGATCGTAGACCCCGGCGCCGGCGTGGCTGTCGATGACGCGGAACGCAGTCGGCTTCTCCTGGAGATGCGTGAGAATCCGCACCAGCACGATGTGCTTGATGACATCGGCAAAGCCGCCGGCGTGAAAGGCGTGACGGTAGTTCATGGAGAGTCGTGGTTCTCGGTAAGCGAACGCGCCCACGTTCTACCCGTCATGGCCGGGCTTGTCCCGGCCATCCACGTCTTACTGCTGCATAAAAGACGTGGATGCCCGGCACAAGGCCGGGCATGACGGTGTTTGTTTCACCCGCCCCGCACCGGCGGCATCACCACGGAATCGCGGCGGCAGGCGCGGCGGTCAATTTCCTCGCAGGCGCGGAATTGCAGGTCCTTGCTCATGCAGATCCGCACTTCGCTCAGGCGCCGCTGATCGCAGATCACCGACACGGCCGAATTGCTCAGGCCCGGATTGGCCTTGATGAAGGCGTCCTCGATCTCGGCCGGCGCAATCGTCTTAGGCTGCGACAATTCCAGGAAGTCGGCGGGAATTTTCACCGCGGAACGCGCCTTGCGGATGGTCTCGAAATACCCGCGCGGGCTTAAGCCCGAGCAGGTGCCGTGCTTGTCCCACTCGCTGAAGATCAGCCCCGGCGCCGGCATCAGGTCCAGCATCGAACTCATGATATTGCGGTCGAGCCGCGGCGCCGGCCGCTGACAGTAATCGGGAAAGCCGCGCTCGTATTGCGGCCACAGGCCATGCACCACAAAGGAGAACGGCCGGCCGCCGCATTGCACGTCCTGCGAACGCCCGCTCCTGCCGCGCTCGGCCGCCGCCTCGCAGAACGACGGCGACCATGACAGCGACAGCACATAGAAATCGAATTCACCGGGCGCATTCTGCCGCCGGTCCTGCGCCGAGGCGCTGCCAGCGGCGGCCAGCAGGCTCAGCGAAAACAAAATCCTGAAAATCGAACCGTTTGAAAAACGCAACATGACGCCGCCCCTCTGCCGTTGTCCCCAAATCCTAGGCAGAGAACCGGAACATTTCAAGAACACAATCGGAGAAGGTACGGCCGCATACAACCGTTAGGAGCAATCGCGCCGGAAATCAGGGCCGCGCGGCCTTGCAGGCCGGATTGTAGGCCCAGTTGCGGTCCAGCCCGACGACGCAGAATTCCACGCCGTTCGTGAACCCGGCGAAGCCGCCGTCCTCGACGATGGAAAAATACACCGGGCGCGGCTTGCCGTCGGTCAGCATCGCCATCGCCGAGCAATAGCGCCGCGGGATGTTGTCGGACTGCCAGGGCCGGAACGCGATTTCCTGCACACGGTCGTAGCCGGTGATCTGCAGCGTGGAATTCCAGAACTTGCTCTCTTTTTCGGCGAATTGCGAAGACACCGCCCCCAATCCGGACTCGCAGGGCGGCAGCTTGCCGTCGTAGCGCGGACCGGAGAGCCAGAAATTCATCTCGAACAGGCTGGCCGCTTGCGCGGGCTGGCCGAATGCCACCAGGCCGAGAACTGCGCCGGCGATGGCCCCGAGGCTGAGTTTCTTGAGGGACGTGAACAGGTCGCGCATGGGCAATCCACAGGACTAATGCAGGTTGCGGACGGTGCCGCGAAGCTCAGGCTGGGTCAAGTGCAGCACGGCAACACTTCCGATAACTCCGCATCGAAGCGCCGGCCCGTTCTTTTCATGCCCGAAAATGCGCTCTATGATTTCGCGTGTTCTGATCGCAAAACCGGTATCCACTTTTGCGGAACACGCGGTACAGTGAGCCCGCAAAGATGGAGTCGACAATGCGAATGGTGGCGATGCTGGCGGCGAGTTGCGGAATGCTGGCGTGCGCGCCGGCGCAGGCGTGGGACACGCCGCCTTTCAAGGCCAACGACACCGGCGGCATCATCGCCTACGAATATGCCAGCCAGGCCGACGTCAAGCTGCTCGCGGTCGAGCATTGCGCCCGCTATGACAAGGTGGTGAAATTCCTCGCGGTGCAGGCCTATTACGGCGGCTATATTTCATTCGCCTGCCGCTGGGTGCCATATGGCGCGTCTGACCGGCCGCTGAGCGTTCGTTACTGATCCGACCAACCCATCGTTCGGTTAGCTGGAGAGCGCCATGACGCGACAGCTTTTTTCATCTCGCCTCCCGATGCTTATGGCAGCGCTGCTGTGCGCAGCACCCGCGCTCGCCGTCGAACTGCCTACCCGCAAGGCGGGCTTGTGGGAATTGAAAATGCTGCGGGCCGGCTCGCCGACGCCGGAGATGACAATGCAGCACTGCACCGACGAGGCTACCGACAAGAAGATGACCACGCAGCTTTCGCCGATGTCGAAGGAAAACTGTTCGAAGAACGACACCGTGAAGACCGCGACCGGCTATGCCACCGACTCGGTGTGCAGCTTTCGCGGCTCGACCATGACCTCGCATTCGGAGGTGACCGGCGACTTCAACTCCGGCTATTCGGTCAAGGTCACCTCGCACAACGAGAATCCTCCCGCCGGCGCGCCGCGCGACACCAACATGACGCTGGAAGCCAAATGGCTCGGCGCCTGCCCCGCCGACCAGAAGCCCGGCGACATCGTGATGCCCGGCGGCTTTCGGATGAACATCACCGACATGGAAAAGATGAAGGGCCTGATGCCGGCGAAGTAGTCTTCGTCATTCCGGGGCGCGCCGCTTGGCGCGAACCCGGAATCCAAAGGTGTTGAACCGCCGGAGCTTAACACGTCTGGATTCCGGGTTCGCTCGCTGCGCGAGCGCCCCGGAATGACGGGACATGACTTCTCGTTCTCGCGGCGCAAAGCGTCCGAGGTTTGCCGGTCCCTCGCGCGACCTGCGCGAGGGGGTGGAGCGGCGGGAGGCGCCAGGGTGCAGTGACGTAGCACCCTTGTGAGGCGGGATTAACCTACCCACCTCGCGCGGTAAGGCTCCGCGCGCGCCCAGTGACGTAGGGCGCTGCGCCTCCCGGCGCTCCACCTTGGCCACCAGCCTGTCAGCCGATCCGGGGCGCCCCGGTCCGGCCAGCTCTCGCTCTGTCCGCTGCAGGATCGCCTCTAGAAAGCGGCCCCTCAGTGGACAGGATGCGGAATATATACAGTAGTGTAGGAATGAGATCAAGGGGAATTTTGAAGTCCCGCCCCCAGCCGCTTCTCGAAGCTGGCGACGTTGACGAGACCGCGGGCGTGACGGCCGTCGCCTATTCTGCGCGCGCCGTCATAGGCCTCGACCTCGAACCGGATCACCCGGCGCTCCACTGCGATCACCCGCGCCGTGGTCCGGATCAATGCGCCGACCGCGGACGCTCCGAGATGACGGATATCGACTTCGGTACCGACCGTAACCCAACCCACGGCGAGATGCGGCGTGACGGCGTCGGCGGACGCCATCTCCATCGCCATGATCATCATCGGCGTCGCAAACACCGCCGGCATTTTCGGCACGAAATGTTTTACGGTGAGGCCGGGCGTCACCGTGATAATGCGCTCGGCGCTCATGCCGATGGTGATGACGTCGCGGGCGTCCATGGTGAGTCCTGGAATGCAGATTTCCCCACACCACAACGTCGTCCCGGCGCACGCCGGGACCCATACACGCTGTCGTCTCTTTTGGGCACAGTGGCAGAGACCTTCTGCAACCATTGCCGACGGAGGTTATGGGTCCCCGCCTACGCGGGGACGACTCGGTAGCTACTTGCTCTGCGCGGCCTTGCGCTCCACGAAGGTCTTGCCGCCCTTCATCTTGTGCGCCAGCGGCGCCTCGTTGATCTGGATCACGACGGCGTCAGCCTCGACGCCGAGGTTCTTCACCAGCGCCTGGGTGATGTCGCGCATCATCCCGGCCTTCTGCTCGTCGGTGCGGCCGGCGGCCATGCTTACGGTGATCTCAGGCATGTTGGTCTCTCCCTTGCTTTTGCTTTGTCATGCCCGGGCTTGTCCCGGCCATCCACGTCTTCTTGCGATCTTCATTATCAAGACGTGGATGGCCGAGACAAGCCCGGGCATGACGGCTTGAATGAGTCTACGTCCACTTCACCTCATGCCGCGCCAGCACCTCGCGCACGGCCTCGACGAGTTTGTCCTCGCCGACCTCATACTGCGCCTCGGCCTGCTTCTTCAGATATTGCTCGCGGTCCTTTATCTCGGTCAATCCGGCACCGAGGATCAGATCCTTGATCTGGATCTTGCCATTCGCCTTCTCGTCCGAACCTTGAATGATCGCACAGGGCGAATTCCGCCTGTCGGCGTACTTCATCTGCTGACCGAGGCTGTGCTTCGGATTGCCAAGATAAAGCTCGGCGCGGATGCCGGCGTTACGCAAACTCGCCACCATTTTCTGGTAGCCGGCAATCTCGCCCCCGAACACGGTCACCACCACCGGGCCGAACTCCGGCTTGGTGTCGAGCTTGCCCAACATCGTGAGCGCCGCCTGCAGCCGCGACACGCCGATGGAAAACCCCGTCGCCGGTACCGGCTCGCCGCGAAAGCGCGAGACAAGGCCGTCATAGCGCCCGCCGCCGCCGACCGAGCCGAAGCGGACGGGGCGACCTTTTTCGTCTTTGGTTTCGAGGAGGAGTTCGACCTCGTAGACTGGACCGGTGTAATATTCGAGGCCGCGAACAACCGAGGGATCGATGCGGATGCGGTCGTCAAAACCGCTTGCCTTAATCAACTCCGAAAAGGCACCAAGCTCCTCGATCCCTACATCTCCCGCCGGTCCAAGTTTGATATTCGATTTTATGTTTCTTAACGTGCTTATATTGTCGTCGTTGGATTGGGCGGCGATGTACATCATGATTATGCTGATGGCTTCGTTTGTTAGTCCCGCGCCTTTCGTAAAGTCTCCGCTTTCGTCCTTCCGACCTGGCCCGAGCAGTTCTTGCACACCATCATTTCCTAGGCGGTCGTACTTATCGATAGCGCGTAATACGGTAAGTCGCTTTGCGACATTCTCTTCTCCTCCAATGTTCGCGGCTTCGAGAATGCCATCGAGCACCTTGCGGTTGTTCACCTTCACCACATAACTGCCCCGCGGGATGCCCAACTCCTCCATCGTGTCCGCCGCCATCATGCACATCTCCGCATCCGCCGCGGGCGACGCCGAGCCCACCGTGTCGGCATCGAACTGCATGAACTGGCGGAAGCGGCCGGGGCCGGGTTTTTCGTTGCGATAGACGTAACCGGCGCGGTAGCTGCGATAGGGTTTGGGCAATGAATCGAAATTCTCCGCCACGTAACGCGCCAAGGGCGCGGTGAGGTCGTAGCGCAGGCTGATCCACTGCTCGTCATCGTCCTGGAACGAGAACACGCCCTCGTTAGGGCGGTCCTGATCGGGCAGGAATTTGCCGAGCGCGTCGGTGTATTCGAACGCAGGGGTCTCTACCGGCTCGAAGCCGTAGCGCTCGAATACCGCGCGGATGGTTTCGGTCATGCGCCTTGTGGCCGTGATTGCGGCGGCGTCGCGATCTTCCAGCCCGCGCGGCAGCCGGGCGCGGAGTTTCTGCGGTTTTTTGGGTTTGTCGGCCATGGGCCGGGTTGGTATCAGCGCGGGCTTGAGGCGGCAAGCTGCCCTCGTGCCCCGGACGCTGCGCAGCGCGCAGCACTTGCGAAGCGGTGCGCTGCAGAGCCGGGGTCCCACTTGCTTAACCGGGGTCCCGGCTCTGCGGAGCGGCATGAAGGATGCCGCACTGCGTCCGGGACACGTTTTGCCGCAACTATTCCAATGTCCGGAACCGGAGATAGGCCGCACGGCGGCGCAACAACGTGATAGCAAGGACCGAACAACCCATAAGGAAGTCCTCCGGGGCTCTACAAGCGATGGCCGGCCCGACGATCCCCGAGGAATTTCTCAAGGCCGAAAATGTCGGCCTGCGCATGCTGCTCGAACAGGCCGGACTCGACGCCAGGACGCTGCTGGCGCAGTCCGGAATCGAAGCCAGGGAGCGCGAGGCCGCCGACAAGCTGCAGAAGCTCATTCTGGAGGAACTGCACCACCGCATCAAAAACACGCTGGCCACCGTGAGCGCCATCGCCTCCCAGAGCCTGCGCACCGCGACCAGCCTCGAACACGGCCAGCAGGCGATCGAGAGCCGGCTCCTGGCGCTCGGCCGCGCCCACGACCTGTTGCTGCAGGCGCGCTGGGCCAGCGCCAGTCTTGCGCATATCGTGCAGGGCGCGACCGAGCCCTATGACAGCAAGGGCGCCGGGAAATTCTCGATTTCAGGGCCGGATTTCAGGATTTCATCCGGTGCCGTGATCGCACTGGCGATGACGCTGAACGAACTCTGCACCAACACCACGAAATTCGGCGCGCTGTCGGCGCCAGCAGGGCGCATCGAGATCAGCTGGACCATCGACGAGTCGAATCAGCGGCTAAAACTGAGCTGGACCGAAAAAGACGGCCCGCCGGTACATAGGCCGACCCGGCGCAGTTTTGGCACCCGGCTGATCGAAACCCTCGGCAAACAACTCAGCGGCGAAGTTCATCTTTGCTACGCGCCGACCGGCTTCGTCTACACCCTGGATGTGCCGCTGAGCGCCCTGAAACCGCCTGCCTGACCTGATTTATTGCGGGTGGTTGTCGGTTCCCGTCATACGCCGAAACTGCTAGCGTGCCCCGGAAATCCGCAAGTCCGAAATGAAGAGGCTCCGATGCTCGACAAAAGCCCTGCCCATTCCGCCGTCAGCGTGCCGAACGATCTGGCCGCGCACTGGATGCCGTTCACCGCCAACCGCGCGTTCAAGAAGAACCCCCGGCTGCTCGCGGGCGCCAAGGACATGTTTTATTTCACCGTCGACGGCCGCAAGATTATCGACGCCGCCGCCGGCATGTGGTGCTGCAATGCCGGCCACGGCCGCACCCAGATCTCCGAGGCGATCGCCAAGCAGGCCGCGGCGCTGGATTACGCGCCACCGTTCCAGTTCGGCATTCCGCAGGCGTTCGAATTGGCGAGCCGCATCGCCGATCTGGCACCGGATGGGCTCGACCACGTGTTCTTCTGCAACTCCGGCTCGGAAGCCGCCGACACCGCACTGAAGATCGCGCTGGCGTATCACCAGCTGAATGGCCAAGGGACCCGCACCCGCCTGATCGGCCGCGAACGCGGCTATCATGGCGTCGGCTTCGGCGGCACGTCGGTGGGCGGCATTGTCAACAACCGCAAGATGTTCGGCACGCTGCTGGCCGGCGTCGATCATCTGCCGGCGACCTATGACCGTGACAAGCAGGCCTTCAGCAAGGGCGAACCGGACTACGGCGCGCATTTCGCCGACGAACTGGAGCGGCTGGTCAACCTGCACGGCGCCTCCACCATCGCCGCCGTGATCGTCGAGCCGATGGCGGGATCGACCGGCGTGCTGCCGGCGCCGAAGGGTTACCTGAAGCGGCTGCGCGAGATCACTGCGAAGCACGGCATCCTGCTGATCTTCGACGAGGTCATCACCGGCTATGGCCGGCTCGGCTTTGCCTTTGCCGCCGAGCGCTACGGCGTGCTGCCGGACATGCTGACCTTCGCCAAGGGCATCACCAATGGCGCAGTCCCAATGGGCGGCGTGCTCGTGCGCGACACCATCCACGACGCCTTCATGAGCGGCCCCGAGCACATGGTCGAGCTGACCCACGGCTACACCTATTCGGCGCATCCCTTGGCCTGCGCCGCGGGACTTGCGACGCTCGACATCTATCGCGACGAAAAACTGTTCGAGCGGGCGAACGCGATGGAGCCGAAATTCGCCGACGCGGTGATGAGCCTGCGCAAGGAGCCGAACGTGGTCGACATCCGCACCGTCGGCCTTACCGCCGGCATCGACCTTAGCCCCCGCGCGGACGCGCCTGGCAAGCGCGGCTTCGACGGCCTCAACAGCGCCTTCCACGACAACGATTTGATGCTCCGCGTCGCCGGCGACACCCTGGCCCTGACGCCGCCGCTGATCGTCACCGAGGACCAGATCGGCGAGATCGTCGAGAAGGTGGCGAAGGTAATTCTGGCGGTGGCGGAAGGCGCGTGTCCCGGACGCGGTGCGGCATTCTTCATGCCGCTCCGCAGAGCCCGGACCCCGGTTCGCTAAGCAAGTTGGACCCCGGCTCTGCAGCGCACCGCTTTGCAAGAGCTACGCGCTACGCTGCGTTCGGGGCACGCTACCTCTGCAGCAGCGGAACCTTCGAAACGCGTCCACGTTCAACCACGGCAGGGGTCGTTCGGCGCCTCTGCATGGAGGAATTGAACGATGGGCGGGCTGGCAAGCGGGTTGTTACAAACGGGGCTGGCGCTCAAGGTCAACCATATCAAGCGCGCGGCGACCTCGTATGCGCGCGACCGCGCCGCCCAGGGCCAGGGCATCGTCGCGTCCTATGCGATCGCCGCCGGGCTTTACGCCGCCGCAGGCATCTTCCTGATCGCGGCGCTGCTTGTCGGCGTCACCGCGCTGTTTCGCTGGATTGAAATCAACTACGGGACGTTTCAGGCGTTCGGCGCGATCGGCGGCCTGCTGTTTTTGATCGCGATCATTTGCGCAGGCGTGGCGGCAAGCAAGCTCGCCCGCCCGGCAAAGCCGTTTCCGAGCCTGACCAGCCGGCTGCGCGTCGCCATCAAGGCCAATCCGATCGCTGCGACTGCCGTCAAACCCGACCGGGTCGAGGCGGTCCGGAATACCGCTGCGGCGATACTGTCGTCGCCGGCGGAGCCTGCTGCCGAAAACAGCTACAACCCGCGCTATACGGCTCGCGCATCGCGGGGATCGCCGAACGGGCGGGCCGCGCTGATCGTGGTCGCGACATTGATGGGCTGGGCCATGGCGCGGCGGCACAACAATGCAAGAATAGTCCAAAGGAAAGTCCGGGCGTGATGGCCGGCCGGCGGTCAGCGGTTGCAGATCTGATGCTGTTCGCCGCGACCGCATTTGTTGCATTCGCGGCGCAGCGCTATTTGCAGGACGACAAGCCACAGGCGTCGACTTCACCCCAGATCGGCCCGGCGCAAGCTCCCCCGCCTCCCGAAGCATTCACACGCGAACTCTCGCAGCGCGGCCGCGGACGCTGGTCCGGCAGCCCGCTGCACATCCCCTGGAAGGGCTGGAAAGACATCCTGTGGCGGACCTATGAGCGCACCGGCGAGGACCGGCTGCTCGCGATCGCCGCCGGTGTAGTGTTCTTCGGCCTGCTCGCGGTATTTCCGGCGATAACCGCCCTGGTGTCGTGCTACGGCCTGTTCGCCAATCCCGCCACCATCGGCGATAACCTGCAGACGCTGTCGCTGATGCTGCCCGAGGGCTCGTTCGGAATCGTGCAGGACCAGATCGCGCGCGTATTGGCCAAGGGCAATACCGCGCTCGGCTTCACCTTCCTGTTCGGCCTCGCATTGGCGATCTGGAGCGCCAATGCCGGGGTCAAGGCGGTGATCGACGCCCTCAACGTCGTCTACGAGGAGCGCGAGAAACGCAGTTTTATCCGGCTGAACCTGCTGTCGCTGGCATTCACGGTCGGCGGCATCGCGGCGCTGCTGCTGATGGTGGGCTCCGTGGTGGCGCTGCCGCTGCTGCTGGATCACCTCGGGCTTGGCAGCCAGAGCAAGATGATCGTCAGCCTGCTGCGCTGGCCGCTGCTGCTCCTGATGCTGCTGCTGGCGCTGGCCGTTCTCTACCGGTTCGGACCGAGCCGGCGCGAGGCGCAATGGAAATGGCTCAGCGTCGGTGCCGTCGCCGCCACCCTGCTCTGGATCGCCGGCTCCGCGCTATTGTCGTGGTATCTGTCCAACTTCGGCAATTACGACGCCACCTACGGCTCGCTCGGTGCTGCGATCGGTCTGATGATGTGGATGTGGATGTCGGCCATCATCGTACTGTGCGGGGCGGAGCTGAACTCGGAAATCGAGCACCAGACCGCGGTCGATACCACCGTCGGACAGCCGAAACCGCTCGGCGCCCGCGGCGCGGTCATGGCCGATACCTTGGGACAAGCGGTCAGCTGACGGTTTCAACCACGCCGCAAGCGCACTAACCTGTCGAATCAGCGTAGTGCTAGGCTGCAGGGACCTGGGGCCCGAATAGCGTGCGAGCGTCATGATCCGCATTTCCACAATTTTCGTCGCCATCTGCATGGTGCTGGTCGCGGCCTCGCTTGGCCTCGTGCTGTATTCGGTGGCGGGCATCTCCGGCTCGGAATCCGCGATTGTGGCGCTGACCGCGCTGACCTTCCTGATCCTCTACAACGCGGTGTCGATGCGGCTGCGCGACCGCACCGATGTCGGCGGCCAGATCGCGGACCTGTCGCGCGGCACCGCCGACCTCGCCCGCCAGGTCGCCGAATTCGGACGCCGCCTGGCCCTGGTCGAGGGCCGGGTGGTGTCGGCGAATTCCGCCAATCACGACCGCGTGCAATCGGTGGCCAGCGAGATCAACGAACTCGGCGTGCTGGTGCAGCAACTGGCGGTCTCGGTGGCGAGCCATGACGACATGCTGTCGTCGGGAGCGCTTGCGGCCACGCCTTCGCCGGCACCGGAGCCGGACAACGGCCGGCAAAAAGAAGTGCCGTTCTCGAGGAATCCAGCGGAAGGGGACAGCCCTTCGGCTGAGCCGCTTGCCGCCGCCACCGACGCATCCACCGCCGCCCGCAGCAACGCGCAAATCCTCGCCGCGGTAAAGAACGCCATCGAAGCCAACCGCATCGACATCTATCTGCAGCCGATGGTGACACTGCCGCAGCGCAAGGTGCGGTTCTACGAGGCGGTGACCCGGCTGCGCGACGACAGGGACCAGATCCTCACGGCCGACGACTTCATCGGCACCGCGGAAGCCGCAGGGCTGATGGGACGCATCGACCATATGGTGTTGCTGCGATGCGTGCAGGTGCTGCGCCGGCTGATGGTGCGCAACAAGGAGGTCGGCGTGTTCTGCAACGTCGCCGCCGCGACTTTAAGCAATCCCGCGACCTTCGCGCAGTGCCTGGATTTCCTCGAAGCCAACCGCGCGCTGGCGGCATCCTTCGTGCTCGAGTTCAAGCAGAGCACGTTCCGCAATCTTGGGCCTGTCGAAACCGAACACCTCGCGGCATTGGCGCAGCGCGGTTACCGCTTCTCGATCGACCACGTTACTGATTTGCGAATCGAACCGCGCGAACTCGCCGACCGCGGCGTTCGCTTCATCAAGGTGCCGGCATCGCTGCTGCTGGACCAGCGGCAGACCTCGGCGTCCGACATTCATCCCTCCGATCTCTCCGACCTGCTCGGCCGCTTCGGCATCGATCTCGTCGCCGAGCGGATCGAGGGCGAGCGCGCGGTGGTCGATCTCCTCGACTTCGACGTGCGGTTCGGGCAGGGGTTCCTGTTCGCGGCCCCGCGGCCGTTGCGGCCGGAGACGGCGTCTGCTACCGGCGGGGCTCCGGACAACGCACAGGTTCCAAATGCTGCAGCCAGACCTCCTTCCGCCGATGCGGCAAGACTCGATACGTCAAGGATCGATCCGCCGCGCAGCACCGGCAACGCCGCACTGGCGCGGCGCGCGATCGGGCCGAACTGACCGGCAATCCGTGCAATGACATCGCTTCGATTCGTCGAGAACCTGCGCGATCTCGTAGGCGACGTCGATGTCGTGCTCAGCGACATCTGGGGCGTGGTGCACAATGGCCTCGAGGCATTTCCGGAGGCCTGCGCGGCGCTGCATGCGTTCCGCGAGCGCGGCGGCACGGTGATCCTGATCACCAATGCGCCGCGGCCCGCGGATTCGGTGCAGCGGCAGTTGCGCAAGATGCACGTCGCCGACGAAAGTTACGATGCCATCGTCAGTTCAGGCGATCTCACCCGGCATTTCGTCGCCAGTCATCTGGACAAGAAGCTGTACTGGCTTGGACCAGAGCGCCACAGCTCGATCTGTCGCGGGCTCGATCCGGTGCTCACGCCGCTGGACCAGGCCGATTACATCGTCTGTACCGGACCGTTCGACGACGAAACTGAAACCGCGGAAGATTATCGCGGCATGATGCTGCAGGCGCGCGAACGCAACCTTCAGCTCATCTGTGCCAATCCCGACATTGTAGTCGAACGCGGCGACCGGCTGGTCTATTGCGCCGGCGCCATTGCCGAACTCTATCGCGAACTCGGCGGTGACGTGATCTTCTACGGCAAGCCGCACCGGCCGATCTACGAGCGCGCGATTGAACTCGCGGCCGAGCGCCGCAAAACCGCGACGCCGCTCAGCCGCGTGCTGGCGATCGGCGATTCGGTGCGGACCGATCTCGCCGGTGCCCATGGTTTCGGGATCAACTGCCTGTTCGTCACGCGCGGCATTCACGCCGGCGATTTCGAGGGCATCGATCAGCTCGATCCCGCCTCGGTCAAGGAACTGTTCGGCCATCCGCCGCTGGCATTGATGCGGGAGTTGCGGTGGTAGGCTGCGCCACACTCAGTGTCGTCCCCGCGCAGGCGGGACCCATAACCACCGTTGGTTATGATTTGGCACGTCGCTTCCGCGTGGCTGATATTTTCCACATCGCAACCGACGGAGGGTTTGGGTCTGCGCGGGGACGACATCGGTGTGTGGTGAAGCGGCCTTACGCCGTCGCCATGTCTGGGAATACCGCCTCGATCTTGGTCTTCAGCGTGGCGGCATTGAAGGGCTTGACGATGTAGTTGTTGACGCCGGCCTTCTTCGCGGCGATCACGTTCTCGGTCTTGGATTCCGCGGTGATCATGATGAACGGCGTGGTCGCAAGATTGGGGTCGGCGCGGACTTCGCGGAGCAGGTCGTAGCCGGTCATCGGCTCCATGTTCCAGTCGGAGATCACCAGGCCGTATTTCTTCGCCCGCATCTTGTTCAGCGCGGCCGATCCGTCGCTGGCGTCGTCGATGTTCTGGAAGCCGAGCTGCTTGAGAAGATTGCGTATGATGCGGATCATGGTGTTGTAGTCATCTACCACCAGAACCGACATCGACAAATCAACCGCCATCTTCAAGCTCCTGAAACCACGCGACACCTAGCGGCGGCGAATGCCGGACGAACCGGTACCCGCCGCAGACCTCATTGAGTAGCATTCCCCCTTAAACAGCCCGTTAACCCGGGCATGTGGAACTGTCGACAAACGCCGTCCCGCAGCAGCTTGACTTCGCCGCTGGCTCCGCGTCACGGTCCCCTCCCCACTCCGATTGAGCTCGACCGAATTCAGCAATGAAGCCTCGTTTCGTCGTCATCCGCGATACCACCCCCGCAGCCTCAATTCCCCAGGGAGCGGTGGTGGCGATGGGCAATTTCGATGGCGTCCACCTCGGCCATCGCGCCGTCATTACCGCCGCACTCGAAATGGCGCGCATCCATGGCCGGCCGGCTTTTGCCGTGACCTTCGAGCCGCATCCGCGCAGCTTTTTCAGCCCGAACAGCCCGCAATTCCGTCTCACCGACGAGGCCAACAAGCTCAGGCTTTTGGCCGGGACCGGGCTCGCCGGCGCCGTGGTCATGACCTTCGACAAGGCCCGTGCCGGCACGTCAGCGCAGGATTTCATTCACCATGATCTGATCGGGCGGCTCGGCATCAGCGGCATTGCGGTCGGTTACGACTTTCATTTCGGCAAGGGCCGGGTCGGCTCGCCGAGCCTTTTGGTCAGCGAGGCCCCTCGCCTTGGCATCGAGGTCGACGTGCAGCCGCATGTCGACATCGAGGAGCGCCCGGTATCCTCCAGCGCAATCCGCATGGCGCTGGCCGAGGGCCAGATCGCCGACGCCACCGCGATGCTGGACGGTCCGTGGTTCGTCACCGGCGAAGTGATCCACGGCGAAAAACGCGGCCGCGACCTCGGCTATCCCACCGCCAATATCAGGCTGGACAAAAATTGCGGCCTCAAGCACGGCATCTATGCCGTGCGGGTCGGCCGCGGCAATGAACGCTTCGACGGCGTCGCCAGTTTTGGGCGCCGCCCGACCTTCGACAACGGCGCGCCGCTGCTGGAAGTGTTCCTGTTCGACTTCAAGGACGATCTTTATGGCGCGACACTCGACGTCGCCTTCATCGCCTTCATCCGCAACGAGCTGAAATTCGACGGCATCGAGCCGCTGGTGCGGCAGATGGACGACGACAGCGCCAGGGCGCGTGCGGCACTGGCGGCGTCGGCTGGCGCGTTTCCGAAGCTGGGCGAGATCGGATGAGAGCCGTTAATTGTTTGCGAGCAGACGGGGATCGAAGGGCGCGTCAATAACTTCGGCGACAGCAACGTTAGCGGCGTCCGGATGACCAGGATTCAAAAGGAAATTTTGAGAGTTCGGAACGATAACCGAAGGCACTTGCAATAGCGCGCTTGAGGAACGATCAAGCCACAAATCGCCGATTTCTCGGGTTACGGCCGGCCGATTTCTCCAATCGGACAGGAACGTGTCAGCGCCAACGGGCTCAATGACAATCGTTTCCGCGACGACGATGCGCAGCAATCGATATGTCGTCGGAAGGAGATCGCGATCCAGATGGACCAGCATTTCAAGAAGAGCGCTTGCCGGATGATCGGCCAGATAGACTATTCGCCTGCCGCGTGAATGCCATCGGCCGGCCGCTCGAATCCCTCCCGCACCGGACAAATCGGCATAATTCGATATTCGCCAGAGTTCCATGTTCAGGACTTAGGCAAACATCCCGTGATCGATCTGCTCAAGTATTTCGCGCACGACAGCGGCGCCAAGCTCGTCCTTCAAAAGATCGGCAGGCTTTTGGCCGGACAGCGACTTGTTCGGTCGGTGCAGCCAATCTTCAGCCTTTTTCTCGTTCCCGAATACGCGATCGGCAAGCGCTCGAACGTCGAGGGCCCTGATCGAGTCTGGATTGTCCGGCAACTCGCCGCGGCGACGAAGCTCTTTCAGATCTTCGTAAACTTGCGCGCGCGTTCTTGGGCTCATCAATTTCACTCCGCTATATCAATAGATTAGTATTCCCGGATGGAAGCGCAACGGGAAAACGTCACATGCGCGATTCGGAAGCCGTCCTGCAGCGCTAGCGGCGAAGCCGTCCGGTGGGATGGCGCCGGTAGGCCCCCGCGGGGCTTTGCGAACCGGCCCATCGCCTGCTAGAAGGGCGGCCATGTCGGCACGGCGCATCATAATCGGCATTAACGGCCCGGCTTCCGCCTGAGCTTCGCTCACGCGCAAGACCGGGATTTTCCGTTGCACGCCTTTTCCCTTCAAGCTAACGCCTGACCAGAGCCGCCATGAACGATCAACCGAACACCGCCGCGCTTACGAAATCCGGCAGCACCGACTATTCCAAGACCCTCTATCTGCCGCAGACGGAATTCCCGATGCGCGCGGGCCTGCCGCAGCGCGAGCCGGAAATCCTCAAATCCTGGGCCGAGATCGGGCTCTACGACAAGCTGCGCCAGAGCGCCGCCGGCCGTCCGAAATTCGTGCTGCATGACGGCCCGCCCTACGCCAACGGCAACATCCATATCGGGCATGCGCTCAACAAGATCCTCAAAGACGTGGTGACCAGGAGCCAGCAGATGCTGGGCTTCGATTCCAACTACATCCCGGGCTGGGACTGCCACGGCCTGCCGATCGAATGGAAGATCGAGGAAGAGAACTACCGCTCCAAGGGCAAGCCGAAGCCGGACTTTCGCGATTCCGCGGCCATGGTCGCGTTCCGCCGCGAGTGCCGCGCCTATGCGGGGCACTGGCTCAATGTGCAGCGCGAGGAGTTCAAGCGGCTCGGCATCATCGGCGACTGGGACCATCCCTACGCCACGATGGATTACGCCGCCGAAGCTGCGATCGCGCGCGAGCTGATGAAATTCGCCGCCAACGGCACGCTGTATCGCGGCTCCAAACCGGTGATGTGGAGCGTGGTGGAGAAGACCGCGCTGGCGGAGGCGGAGGTCGAGTACGAGGATTACACCAGCGATACGGTGTGGGTGAAGTTTCCGGTCGTTGGTATCGACGACCGCGCAAAAAACACCGCCGTCATGCCCGGGCTCGACCCGGGCATCCACGACTTGCTTGCAAAGAAAGACGTGGATGGCCGGGACAAGCCCGGCCATGACGAAAGAATGTGCGTCGTGATCTGGACCACGACGCCATGGACACTGCCCGGCAACCGCGCGATCAGCTTCTCGTCGAAGATCGCTTACGGTCTCTACAAGGTCACCAACGCTGCTGCCGACAATTGGGCGAAGCCGGGCGACGTCCTGATTCTAGCCGACAAGCTCGCTGCGGATGTGTTCAAGCAAGCACGCGTTGAGGCGTTTGAAAGATTGTCCGACGTACCGTCCGGCATGCTTGAGCACATGGAATGCGCACATCCGCTCGCGGGCCTCGCCGGCGGTTATGAATTCGTCGTCCCCCTGCTCGAAGGCGACCACGTCACCGACGACACCGGCACCGGCTTTGTGCACACCGCGCCCGGCCATGGCCGCGAGGACTTCGACATCTGGACCGCGAATGCGCGGGCGCTGGAAGCACGCCGCATCAACACAACCATCCCCTACACCGTCGACGAAAACGGCGCGCTGACCGATCAGGCACCGGGCTTCACCGGCAAACGCGTCATCGACGACAAGGGCAACAAGGGCGACGCCAACGAGGCGGTGATCAAGGCGCTGGTCGAGGCCGGCATGCTGCTGGCGCGCGGGCGCCTGAAACACCAGTATCCGCATTCCTGGCGTTCCAAGAAACCGGTGATCTTCCGCAACACGCCGCAATGGTTCATCGCGATGGACAAGGACATCGTCGACGACGGCAGGGCCAAGCCGGGCGACACGTTGCGCGCCCGCGCGCAGCGCGCGATTTCGGTGACGCAATGGGTGCCGCCTTCGGGCCAGAACCGCATCAACGGCATGGTCAACTCGAAGCCGGACTGGGTGATCTCGCGCCAGCGCGCCTGGGGCGTTCCCATCGCGGTGTTCGCGAAAGAAAAGGGCGACGGCTCGGTCGACATCCTGCGGGACGAGACCGTCAACCAGCGCATTGTCGAGGCCTTCATGAACGAGGGTGCCGACGCCTGGTACATGGACGGCGCGCGCGAACGCTTCCTCGGCGAGAAGCTCGCCGCGCAAGACTGGCACAAGGTCGACGACATTCTCGACGTCTGGTTCGACTCCGGCTCGACCCACGCCTTCGTGCTGGAAGACCGCCAGAACTTTCCGCAACTCGGCAACATCGTCCGCAAGATCGACGGCGGGGCCGACACCGTGATGTATCTCGAAGGCAGCGACCAGCATCGCGGCTGGTTCCAATCGTCGCTGCTGGAAAGCTCGGGCACCCGCGGACGCGCGCCGTTCGACATCGTCCTTACCCATGGCTTCACACTCGACGAGAACGGCCGCCCGATGTCGAAGTCGGTCGGCAACACCGTCAAGCCGCAGAACGTCATCAAGGACTCCGGTGCCGACATCCTGCGGCTCTGGGTCTGCGCCATCGATTACGCCGACGACCAGCGCTTGGGGCCCGAAATCCTGAAAAACACCGTCGAGAGCTACCGCAAGCTGCGCAACACCATCCGCTGGATGCTGGGCACGCTACATCATTTTGCTCCCGGCGATGAGGTCGCCTTCGCGGACATGCCGGAGCTGGAGCGATATATGCTGCATCAGCTCGCCGGCCACGACGCCATCGTGCGCCGGGCCTATGCGGATTTCGACTACAAGACCGTGGTGGCTTCGCTTGCCGCCTTCATGAACACCGAGCTGTCGGCGTTCTATTTCGATATCCGCAAGGACACGCTGTATTGCGACCCGCCGTCATCGCAGGCGCGCAAGGCAGCACTCACCGCCATCGACATTATCTGCGACGCGATCCTGAAATGGCTGGCGCCGGTGCTGTCGTTCACCACGGAAGAAGCCTGGCGGATGTACCAACCCGATGCCGAGCCGTCGGTGCATCTGACGTTGTTTCCGCTCGGCCTCGACACGTTCCGCGACGATGCGCTGGCCGCGAAGTGGGAGACCGTCCGCAATGTCAGACGCGTCATCACCGGCGCGCTGGAACTCGAACGCGCCGCCAAGCGCATCGGATCGTCGCTGGAAGCGTCGCCAATCGTTTACATCTCCGACGGAGCGCTACTCGGCACGCTGTTCGACATCGATCTCGCCGAGGTCTGCATCACCTCAAACTACGAAGTGAGAGAGGGCGAAGCGCCGGCTGGCGCATTCCAGCTCAACGAGGTACCCGGTGTCGCCGTGGTCGTCGAAAAGGCCGTCGGCACCAAATGTGCGCGCTCGTGGAAAATTCTCACCACGGTCGGCGAAGACCCCGACTATCCCGACGTCTCGCCACGCGACGCCCAGGCGCTGCGGGAATGGAAGGCGCTGCGAATCGGTTAAGCTCGTCGTCCCCGCGAAGGCGGGGACCCATACGCCGTGCCGTTTCAGTTGAGGCGAGATGTTGGACATTCTGTTTTCGAATTTTGAACGCCTGGGGTTATGGGTCCCCGCCTTCGCGGGGACGACGGGGCGTTGTGTGCGGGTGGCATGCCCATGACCCCCCGCCTCCGCCACGGTATCATCGCGGCGATCGCCGTCGTCATCGCGGATCAGGCGTCAAAACTCTGGCTGCTGTTCGTGTTCGACCTCGCCCATCGGGATGTCGTGCGGGTCACGCCGTTTTTCGATCTGTGGCTGACCTGGAACACCGGCATCAGCTACGGCTGGTTTCAGGACCAGGGCCCCGTGGGCCAGGCCATCCTGCTCGCCTTCAAGGCAGTCGCGGTGATTGTTTTGGCAATCTGGATGGCGCGGTCGCAAACCCGCACCGCCACGGTCGCGCTGGGCCTGATCATCGGCGGGGCCATCGGCAATGCCATCGACGGGTTCGCCTATGGCGCGGTGGTCGATTTCGCCTTGTTCCACGTCCAGATCGGCGAAAAGGACCTCAGTTGGTACGTGTTTAACCTTGCCGATACCGCGATTGTTGCTGGGGTCGCGGCCCTGCTGTATGATTCATTGTTCGGAGCACCCGCCGTAAAAGCGCCCTGATCGCGGCTGAATACGGCGGGCGGGGTTCGATTGACGGTCAATATGGGGCGGAACTGCGCAGATATCGGCAGTCCGCGGAATAGCTTGAGCAGGATTGACGCAATGCGCGAAACCGAGACCAACGGTTGGATTGTGCAGCCCTCACGGGCGACGATGCGCGCGCTGCGCTTCGCCGCCATTGTCTTGGGCATCGGTCTTCTGATGTCAGCCAACGCCGCCCGCGCCGAAGACGACGAAGATGATTCCACCTTCGAGGAAAAAATCATCAAGCAGATCATGACCGGCATCGGCGGCACCAATATGGAAAATGGCGGAATCGAGTATCGCGAGCGCTCGCCGCTGGTGATTCCGCCGAAGAACGAGTTGCCGCCGCCGGCTGCCGCCGCAGTCGAGGCTCCGGTGCCTAACTGGCCGAAGGATCCGGAAGTGAGGCGGCGCAAGGAGGCCAAAGAGGCGCGGAAAAAGGACAACAAGGATCCGCGGGAAGCGAGCCGTATCCTGACGCCGAACGAACTTGCGGTCGGCACCAAGCCGGCCGGCTCCAAGAACCCCGGCACCGATAACGCGCAGCCGGGCAACTCGCTCACCAATCCGATCCTCAGCCCGTCGCAGCTCGGCTATGAAGGCGGTCTCAAGGGCTTGTTCGGCGGCAGCAAAACCGAGACCGCGCCGTTCAAGGGAGAGCCGACGCGGGACACGCTGACGATGCCGCCGTCGGGATACCAGACGCCGTCGCCGAATTACGCCTATGGTACCGGGACGAAGGAGTCGCTGGTCAACAAGGAATACAACCCGGCCCAGGGTAAATACGGCGATAAATAGCCGCCTGCCTTTCGGTTTTGTAACGGGTCACCGGCAGTCGCGCGGTGTAAGAAGCCGCCACTTTAACCCGAACGTTTCTGTTCGGGCCGGTCAGCAGGTCATGATGTCTTCAAACCGTTTTGCCGTTGGTTCCGTCGCGCTTGCATTGACGCTCGCCTTTTCAGCCGCCAGCGTTCGTGCCCAGACCACCGTCACATCCGAACGCCCCGCCACCTTTACGCTCGGTAACGGCATGCAGGTCGTCGTGATCCCCGATCATCGCACCCCGGTGGTGACGCAGATGATCTGGTACAAGGTCGGCTCCGCCGACGAGACACCGGGCAAATCCGGCCTGGCGCATTTCCTCGAACACCTGATGTTCAAGGGCACCGCCGCGCATCCCGCCGGCGAATTTTCCAAGACCGTGCAGACGATCGGCGGCAGCGAGAACGCCTTCACCTCCACCGACTATACCGGCTATTTCCAGCGCGTGCCGCGCGAGCAGCTGGCCAGCATGATGGAATTCGAGGCCGACCGCATGACCGGTCTCGTCCTCAAGGACGAAAACGTACTGCCCGAACGCGACGTCGTGCTCGAAGAATACAACATGCGCACCGCGAACAATCCGGATGCACGCCTGACCGAGCAGATCATGGCCGCGCTTTATCTCAATCATCCCTATGGCCGCCCCATCATCGGCTGGCGCCAGGAAATCGAGAAGCTCGACCGCGAGGACGCTCTCGCCTTCTACAAACGCTTCTACGCGCCGAACAACGCCACGCTGCTAATCGCCGGCGACGTCGATGCGCAGGAGGTGCGCCCGATGGTGGAGCGGACTTTCGGCCGGGTCGCGCCGCAGCCCGCCATCGCGGCAAACCGCATGCGTCCGCAGGAGCCGTTGCCCGCGGCGCCTCGCACCGTGACCCTTTCCGATCCGCGCGTCGAACAAACCGGCGTGCGGCGCTATTATCTGGTGCCGTCAGCCACGACGGCCGCGGCCGGCGAAAGCCCGGCGCTCGACGTGCTGGCGCAGCTGATGGGCGGCGGCAGCAACTCCTATCTCTATCGCGCGCTGGTAATCGACCGGCCGCTCGCGGTCAGCGCCGGCGCCAGCTATCAGAGTACGTCGCTCGATGACACGCAATTCGTCATCTCGATTTCGCCGAAGCCGGGCGTCGAGTTCGCAGCCGTCGAGCAGGCGATCGAGGGCGTCATCGCCGATGTCGGGCGCAATGCCGTGCGCGCCGAAGACCTTGAGCGCGTCAAGACCCAGCTCATCGCGGAAGCGATCTACGCCCAGGACAGTCAGGCGTCGCTGGCGCAGTGGTATGGCGCGGCACTCACCACCGGCCTCTCGGTCGATGACATCAGGAGCTGGCCGGATCGCATCCGCGCCGTTACCGCGGAACAGGTGCGCGCGGTCGCGCAAAAATGGCTCGACAAAAACCGGTCGGTGACCGGTTATCTGATCAAGGACCTCACTCCGAAGCGCGAGGAGAAGCGTTCGTGACATTTACCCGGATTTTCATGCGGCGATTCGCGTTTGTTTTCATTGCCTGCATCGCAGCGGCGCTGCCGGCGGCAACGCCATCGCTGGCGGCGGCGAAAATCCAGCGCCTGGTTTCACCCGGCGGCATCGAGGCCTGGTTCGTGCAGGACGCGACCGTGCCGTTGATCGCGATGGAATACGCCTTCGGCGGCGGCGCGTCGCAGGACCCCGCCGGCAAGCCCGGCGTCGGCAACATGGTTGCCGATCTGCTCGATGAGGGCTCCGGCGACCTTGATTCGAAGACGTTCCATGATCGGCTCGACCGCCGCGCCATCCAACTGAGTTTCAGTTCCTCGCGGGACTCTTTCCGCGGCTCGCTACGCATGCTCAAGGACACCCGCGACGAGGCCTTCGACCTGCTGCGGACGGCACTGACGTCGCCGCATTTCGAGAGCGTCGATGTCGAGCGCATTCGCGCCCAGGTTATGTCCGGCCTGCGCCGCGAAACCTCCAATCCAGGTTCGCTCGCCAACCGCAAATTCCTGTCCTTTGCCTATGGCGACCATCCCTATGGCAGGCCAGCCAACGGCACGCTGGAAAGCGTTCCAACCATCCAGATATCGGACCTGAAGGAATATGTCCGCCGCGTGCTGGCAAAGGATACGCTGAAGGTCGCCGTGGTCGGCGACGTCGACGCCGCCACGCTCGGCAAACTGCTTGACCAGACCTTTGGCGGACTGCCCGCGAAAAGCGAGCTTGTGCCGATTGCCGATATCGAAGCCGCCAAGCCGCCGCAACGTTTCTTCATTCCGCTCGACGTGCCGCAGACCGTGGTGACGTTCGGCGGCCCCGGCATCCTGCGCGACGATCCGAAGTTCATGGCCGGCTATGTGGCCAACCACATCCTCGGCGGCGGCGGGCTGTCGTCGCGGCTTTATCGCGAAGTCCGCGAAAAGCGCGGCCTCGCCTATTCGGTGTCCGAATATCTGCTCTGGATGGAGCACTCCGCGCTGTTCGTGGGCAATACGGGGACCCGCGCCGACCGCGCTGGCGAAACCGTCGATGCCGTCAACAAGGAAGTCCGCCGCATGGCTGAGGACGGTCCGACCCAGCAGGAGCTCGACGAGGCCAAGTCGTATCTGAAGGGCTCGCAGATGCTGGCGCTCGACAGCTCCGCGAAACTCGCTTCGGCCCTGCTGCAGTATCAACTCGACAAGCTCGGCATCGACTACATCGAACGGCGTAACGGACTGGTCGATGCGGTGACCCTCGAGGACACCAGGCAGGCCGCCAAGCGGCTGTGGGGCCAGGGGCTTAACACCGTGATCGTCGGCCGTGAGCCCCAGGCCGCAGCCCAACCCGCGGCCGCGACGCCGCCCGCGGCGAATTAGGCTTCGCCTTCTCCACAACACCGCCGTCATCCTGAGGTGCGCGCTCTTGCGCGCCTCGAAGGATGGCCGCACATACAGTGTCTCCATCCTTCGAGGCTCGCCGAAGACGGCGAGCACCTCAGGATGACGGATTCATTTGCGGAGCCTTTCCGCCCCGGTGATGCCATGCTGCGGATTGCCCGCGATCTTGCGATCGACGAGAACGACATCGAGATCAGCTTCGTCCGTGCCTCCGGGCCGGGCGGGCAGAACGTCAACAAGCTCTCGACCGCGGCGCAATTGCGCTTCGATGTCGGGCGCATCGCACTGGCGCCGGATGCCGGGCTGCGGCTCGCCCGCCTCGCCGGTCAGCGCATGACCAAAGACGGCGTGATCGTGATCCACGCCCAGCGCTTCCGCACCCAGGAACGCAACCGCGCCGACGCGATCGATCGCCTGCTCGACCTGCTGCGCCAGGCCGCGGTGCGCCCGACGCCGCGCCGTCCGACCAAGCCGACGCTCGGCTCGAAAAAACGCCGCCTCGAAGGCAAGAAGCGCCGCGGCGACGTCAAGGCCAAGCGCGGCTCGGCCGGGATCGAGGATTGAAGCCTGGAACAACGGGGATTTCCCGTTTCACGGCATGCTTTTGCGGCGTGGGTCGCCTAAATTAGCGCTCCATTCCCACGAGTCGCGTCCCCCATGCCCGTCCGCCAACTGCCAGAGACCATCGTCAACCGCATCGCCGCCGGCGAAGTGGTGGAGCGGCCGGCCAGCGTGGTCAAGGAACTGGTGGAAAACGCCATCGATGCCGGCGCGAGCCGAATCGACATCTTCACCGACGGCGGCGGGCGGCGGCGGATCGGCATCACCGACGACGGCGGCGGCATGACCCAAGCCGATCTCGCGATCGCGGTGGACCGCCACGCCACCTCGAAGCTCGACGACGAGGACCTGTTGCGCATCCGCACGCTGGGCTTTCGCGGCGAGGCGCTGCCGTCGATCGGCGCGGTGGCGAAGCTCGGCATCACCACCCGCCATGCCTCCGAGCCGCATGCCTGGTCGATGAGCGTCGAGGGCGGCGCGAAGTCCGCGATCATGCCGGCGGCGCTGAGCCAGGGCACCCGCGTCGAGGTCAGCGACCTGTTCTACGCCACGCCGGCGCGGCTGAAATTCCTCAAGACCGACCGCACCGAGGCCGAGGCGATCCGCGAGGTAGTGCGGCGCCTTGCCATGGCGCGGCCCGACATTGCGTTCACGCTGGCCGGCGAGGAACGCAGCCCCGTCACCTGGGCGGCGGCATTGCCTGGTGCTGCCGGCCGGCTGACGCGGCTCGGCGATATCCTGGGGGCGGATTTTCGCGTTTCGGCAATCGAGGCGCGCAGTGAGCGCGAAGGCGTTTTCGTCGAAGGCTTTGCCGCCGCGCCCTCGCTGACCCGCGCCAATGCGCTCGGGCAATATCTGTTCGTCAACGGCCGCCCGGTGCGCGACAAGCTGATCATCGGCGCGGTGCGCGCGGCCTATGCGGATTATCTGCCGCGCGACCGCCATCCGGTGGTGGCGCTGTTCGTCACGCTCGATCCGCAGGAGGTCGACGCCAATGTGCACCCGGCCAAGACCGAGGTGCGGTTCCGCAATGCTGGCCTGGTGCGCGCGCTGATCGTGCATGCGTTGAAGGACGGCCTCGCCCGCGAAGGCAAGCGCACCGCCGCCAACAGCGACGGCGCGGTGCTGGCGTCGTTCCGCCCGGCATTCGCGCCGAGCACCAACTGGGATTGGCGGCGCTCGCCGGCTTACCCGCTCGGCCCTGCTGCATTCGACGGCTCCGCCGCAGCCGCCTTTGCCGAGCCCGGACAGGCCGCGTTCGATGTCGGCACGCCGACCGCCGATGTCCGCTTCGAACGGGCGCCCGCACCGGATCTGCTCGACCGTCCGCTGGGTGCGGCGCGCACGCAAATCCACGAGACCTACATCGTATCGCAAACCCGCGACGGGCTGATCGTGGTGGACCAGCACGCAGCCCATGAGCGCATCGTCTATGAGAGACTGAAGGCATCGCTGGCGCGCAACGGCGTACAGCGGCAGATTTTGCTTATTCCGGAGATCGTCGAACTCGACGAGGCGACGGTGGAGCAACTGCTCGCCCGCGCCGATGAATTGGCGAGCTTTGGGCTTGCGATCGAATCCTTCGGCCCCGGTGCGGTCGCGGTGCGCGAGACGCCGTCACTGCTCGGCAAGGCCAATGCCGCGTCATTGCTGCGCGATCTCGCCGAGCACATGGCGGAATGGGACGAGGCGCTGCCGCTGGAACGCCGGCTGATGCATGTCGCGGCCACCATGGCCTGCCATGGCTCGGTGCGCGCCGGACGCATCCTCAAGCCGGAGGAAATGAACGCGCTGCTGCGCGAGATGGAAGACACGCCGAACTCGGGGCAGTGCAACCACGGCCGGCCGACCTATGTGGAATTGAAGCTCAGCGATATCGAGAAGCTGTTCGGGCGGCGATAGCCCAATTCATACTGCGTGTCGTCCCCGCGAAGGCGGGGACCCATAGCCTCCGTCGGTAGTGATCCGAAAGGTGGCAGTCGCCCGCGGAAAGCCATCTGCCAACCATAACGATCGGTGGTTATGGGTCTCCGCCTTCGCGGGGACGACGCTGTATGTGCTGCGCGCGCAAAAACACGAACTCCGTATCGTCATAAGCGCGGCGCTCAAGCTCCTCGAAACCATCCGGCGCCGCAAACCCCGCCGCTTTCGCCTCCTCCACCACCAGCATCGCGCCCGGCGTCAGCCAGCCGCCGTCGCGCAACGACGCCAGCGCCTTCTCCGCGAGCTTTTTTGCGTAGGGCGGATCGAGGAACACCAGCGAGAACGGTTCGACCGGATGCGCCGGGCCAAGATCCGTGGCGTCGCGGCGGAATACTTTTGTCACCCCGCCCAAGCCCAGCGCCTCGACATTGTTGCGCAACAGCGCGCGGGCTTCCGCCCCGTTGTCGACGAACAGCGCGAATGCCGCCCCGCGCGAGATTGCCTCGATGCCGAGCGCGCCGGTGCCGGCGAACAGATCGAGCACACGCGCGCCCTGGATAGGATCGCCGTAGGCGTGGATCAGGATGTTGAACAGCGACTCGCGCAGCCGGTCCGCGGTGGGGCGGATGTCGCGCGACGACGGCGACGCCAGGTTGCGGCCTTTCAGCCGTCCGCCGACGACGCGCATCAGGTTTTCCCGTCATGCCCGGCCTTGTGCCGGGCATCCACGTCTTTACAGCGCTTCCACAAGAAAGACGTGGATGGCCGGGCATAGGCGAGCGGAAGCGACGCCGTCCTTCGGACGGCTATGCCCGGCCATGACGATTTGTAAGTTGATGGCTTCACTTCAACCATCGCACGTCAGTCGTCTTTGGGCTTCAGATCGCGCTTGCCATGATAGCCGCGCTGCGGCCGGCGCGGCGGGCCGTAGCCGTTAGCCTCGAGCTCGTTGCGGGCGCGGGCTTCGTCGCTGCCGGTGCGCTGCACCAGCACGCGGCGGCCCTTGCTGTCGGCGATCAAAGCGTTCTTGCCCGAGGCCTTGAACGGCTTTTTGCCGCGTGGCGCAGCGTCCTCGTCGACGGCGGTCTCGTCATGCACCGGCCTCGCGAAATCTGCGCCGGCCAGTGTCGCGACCTTTTCGCCGAGCTGCTCGCGCAGCACGCGGGTCTTTACTTCTTCGACCTGGCCCTCGGCGAGTTCGCCTAATTGGAACGGCCCGTAGGACACCCGGATCAGCCGGTTCACCTCAAGGCCGAGATGCGCCATCACATTGCGGACTTCGCGGTTCTTGCCCTCGCGGATCGCGAACACCAGCCAGATATTGGCGCCCTGGTCGCGTTCGAGCTGCGCGTCGATCGAGCCGTATTTGACGCCATCGACCTCGACGCCCTTTTTCAACGCGTCGAGCTGCGCCTGGGTCACCTCGCCATGGGCGCGGACGCGATAGCGCCGCAGCCAGCCGGTATCGGGCAATTCCAGCACCCGCGCCAGGCCACCGTCATTGGTCAGCAGCAGCAGGCCCTCGGTGTTGAAGTCGAGCCGGCCGATGCTGATCAGCCGCGGCAGGCCTTCGGGCAGATTGTCGAATACCGTGGGACGGCCTTCCGGATCGGCATGGGTGGTCATCAGCCCACGCGGCTTGTGAAACATGAACAGCCGGGTGCGCTCGCGCGGCGGCAACGGCTTGCCATCGACGGTGATGGCATCGTTGGCGGTCACATCGAGTGCCGGCGAATTGATGACGCGGCCGTTGACCGAGACGCGGCCCTGCACGATCCATTCCTCGGCGTCGCGGCGCGAGGCCAACCCTGCGCGCGACACCACCTTGGCGATGCGCTCGCCGGATTTCTTTTCGCGCGGCGGCCGAGGCGGACGCCGCTCGTCGGGCTGGCGCTCGCGATAGGCGCCACGGCCGCCGAACGCTGGACGCTTGGCGAACACCTTGCTGTCGTCCTCATTGTTGCGGCGCGGACGCTCGCCGCCCGCCTCGCTGCGCGGATGCTCCTGCCAGGCGCTACGGGTTGGACGATCCTCGCGCGGACGGTCGAATTTCGGGCGATCTTCACGGGGCCGCGAAAACCGCGGGCGCTCAGCGCCGCCGCGGTCGTCGCGTGGTTTGTCAAAACGGGGCTTGTCGAAGTTGGGCCTGTCGAAAGTTCGCGCGCCCTCACGCGGCGGGCGGGAATTGCGTCCCGCGTGATCGGGCGAACTGGCGTCGCGCTTCTGCCAAGGTTTGGATTCACCGCGATCCGGGCGGCTGCCGAAATCCTTGCGCGGACCGCGATCCGGCGCGCCGCGCGAAAATTTCTTGTCGCCGCCGAATTTTCTCTCGGGACGATCGCCGAAAGGCCTGTCGCTGCGCGGCGTGTAAGGTCGCTTCTCGCCGCCACCGTCGCGCGGCGTATAGGGCTTTCTGTCGCCGAACTTCTTGTCGGAGAACCGCGCCGCAGGACGCGCATCGCTGCGTTCAGCGCGAGGAGTATATGGATGCTTCTCGCCGTTACGGTCATCGCGATAGGTGTTCGGCCGGTCGCCACGCGGCGTGTAGGGACGTTTTTCAGCGCCTTCGCGCGGCGTACGCTTCTCGGCACCACCTTCGCGCGGGCGGAAATCCTTGCGCGGTCCGCGATCGGGGCGACCGTCGCGATTGAAACGAGCCGGGCGCGGCGCGTCACCATAATCGCGGCGCGGTGCGTCACCGTCCCGGCGCGGCGGCGGACCCTCGCGCTTGCCGGCATAAGGCTTGCCGGGACCCGAATAGGGTTTCTTGCCGTAGAACTTCTTTTCGGAAGATCCGGCACCCTCGGGCTTGGCGGCATACGGGCGCTTGTCGCCGTCCGATCTGCCGGCGTAGGGCCGCTTGTCGCCATCGCTTTTGCCGGCAAAGCCGCGCTTGGCGAATTTCTTCTCAGGGCCGCGCGCGGCGCCGGAGCGGCCCTTGCCGCCGGAGGGGCGATCATGCCGTCCGCGCGAGGAACCGTTGTTTTTATCGTTGTCGCGGGGCATGAATGGTCTCGCTGCAGGATGGTGAAATAATGATCAGACGTGTGGACGGATTCACATGACGGCAACGCGCGCGCACTTTATTCAAGGCGCATTGTCACGCAAAACCGGTGTCCACTTTTGCTGAATGGGCTGTTCCTAGCAGAGTTTTCCCGGCAAGACGAGGCATGACCGCACCATCTTTCATGGATTTGGCGTTGAAAGCGGCCGAAAACGCCGGAAAATCCGGCGAAGTGCCGATCGGCTGCGTAATTGTGCGCGACAATAAGGTGATGGCGTCCGCCGGCAACCGCACGCTGACCGACCTCGATCCGACCGCGCATGCCGAAGTTCTGGCAATTCGCGAGGCTGCCCGCGTCACGGGAAGCGAGCGGCTGGTCGACTGCGACCTCTACGTGACGCTGGAGCCCTGCACGATGTGCGCGGCGGCGATTTCGTTCGCGAGGGTAAGGCGGCTGTATTACGGCGCGGCGGACCCCAAGGGTGGTGCGGTGGAGTCGGGCGTGCGGTTCTTTGCCTCGCCGACCTGCCATCATGTGCCGGAGGTTTATTCGGCGGTAGGCGAGAGCGAGGCGGCGGCGTTGCTGCGGGAGTTTTTCAAGGCGCGGAGGTAAAGCCGTCATTCCGGGGCGCGCGAAGCGCGACCCCGGAATCCATAACCACGATCGGCGTTTATGGATTCCGGGCCTGCGCCCCAAGTGGGCGCATCCCGGAATGACGAGTTTAGTTTTTACGCCGCCATGAAAAATTCCTTCAGCGCCTTCGCGGTCGCGTCTGGATTTTCCTCGGTCAGGAAATGCCCGGAATCGATCGGCGCGCCGCTGACATTGGTCGCCCACATCTTCCAGGTGTCGAGCGGCGTCGCGGCGGCCTGCGCGACACCGGTATCGCCCCACAGCGCCAGCATCGGAATCGTGATTTTCTTGCCGGCATCGCGGTCGGCCTTGTCGATCTCGAAATCGGCCGACGCGCCGGCGCGATAATCCTCGCACATCGCGTGCACCCGAGAAGGGTCGCGGAACGCGGCGAGATAATGCTCCAGCGCGCGGGGATCGATGGCGTCGAGGTTCTTGGATTTGGTCTGGCTCGCCATCTTCTGCCTGAGGAAGAAATCCGGCGCGCCGCCGATCAATGTTTCCGGCAGCGGGTAAGGCTGCGCCAGAAAGGTCCAGTGATAGATCTTCAGCGCATAGCGCCAGTCCATCTTCATCCAGTAATCGTAGGTCGGCAGTATATCGAGTACCGCGAGCCGCGACAGCCGGCCGGGATGATCGAGCGCGAGGCGATACGATACCCGGCCGCCGCGATCATGCCCCGCCAGCGCGAAATGTACGTGGCCGAGCTGTTCCATCGCCTCCACCATCGCGTTTGCCATTGCGCGCTTGCTGTAGGGCGTGTGGGCCTCGTCGCTGCGCGGCATGTCGGACCAGCCGTAGCCCGGCAGGTCGGCGACGATGACGGTGAATTGTTCGGCCAATTGTGGCGCGACGCGGTGCCACATCACATGGGTCTCGGAGAAGCCATGCAGCAGCAACAGCGGCGGCCCCTTGCCGCCGACGCGGGCAAAGATGCGGCCGGACCTGGTGTTGATCCATTCGGAGGCGTAACCGGGGAAGAGATCGGCGAGATCGGGCATGAGGCATTTCCTTCGTCATGGCCGGGCATAGCCGTCCGAAGGACGGCGTCGCTTCCGCTCGCCTATGCCCGGCCATCCACGTCGTTGGTGCCGTGATCATAGAAAGACGTGGATGCCCGGGACAAGCCCGGGCATGACGATTAAAACGCGGGTCCGACAATGCAGCTTCAAACTTTGTTTGTCGTTGCCGGTGTCCGGCTGCAGCTATATGCCATTCCACAACGACCAACAAACGAGAAACGAGGACACGTCATGGCGATCGATTTCGAGATTCCCCCCGAGGCAAAAGCCATCCGCGAAAAAGTCCGGCAATGGGTGCACGACGAATGCATCCCTGCGGAAAAGGCCCTGGACGACAAGCCGCTCAAGGAGGTGCTCGATCCCCTTCGCAAGAAGGCCCGCGCGCAGGGCCTGTGGTGCCCGTTCATCCCTGTGGAATATGGCGGCATGGGGCTTGGCCCGCTGGCCAACGCACTGGTGCAGATGGAACTCGGCGAAAGCTCGCTGGGCGCGCTGTCGTTGAACACGCAAGGCCCCGACGACGCCTCGATGCTGACGATCCTGGCGCACGGCACCGAGTATCAGAAAGAAAAATTCTTGAAGCCGCTACTCAATGGCGACAAGCGCATCTGTTTTTCGATGACCGAAAAAGCATCGGGCGCCGACGCCACCGGGATGCAGACTCGCGCGGTCAAGGACGGCAACGAAAATTACGTGCTCAATGGCGAGAAGTGGTTTTCCTCCTCCGCCTCCGTCGCCGACATCGCGCTGGTGATGGCCAAGACCGATCCGGATGCGCCGCGTCACAAGCAGTTTTCCACCTTCATCGTCGAACTGCCGAACCCCGGCTACAACATCAAGCGCAATGTCAAGAACATGGCGATCGAGGGCCCGCATTACGACCAGCTCTCCGGCGGCCATTCCGAGATCGAGATCAAGGACCTAAAAGTACCCGCCGACAACCTGCTCGGCGGCGAAGGCAACGGTTTTAATATGGGCCAACACCGCCTTGCCTATGGGCGCCTGCGCCATGGCATGCACAACATCGCCAAAGCACAGCGCGCGCTGGACATGGCGACCGCGCATGTGACGCAGCGCTCGACCTTCGGGGTGATGCTGTCGGATCGCCAAGCGGTGCAGTTCATGCTGGCCGACTGCGCCAGCGAACTCTACATGGCGCGGCTGATGCTGCTGCACATCGCCTACAAGGCGGAAAAGGGCCTGGATCTCACCCAGGAAAATTCCATCGCAAAGGTTTTCCTGGCGCACATGGTGCACAAGGTGGTGGACACCGCGATCCAGCTGCACGGCGCGCTCGGCTACAGCCAGGATACCATCCTGGCAAAGTGGTACACCCAGATCCGCTCGCAGCGGCTAGTCGACGGTCCCGACGAAGTGCACAAATGGCGGGTCGGCCGCAACGTCATCAAGGCCTACAAGAAGCACGGCACCACGGCGTCTGCCGCAGGCGGGGATTTGATCTAGGCAGCATCATTGCGGATTGACGGGCGATGCGACGCCCCGTCAATCCGCCGCGCGCGGCAGCGCCTGACCTGTGCCGGCAAAATCCTTCGTCGCGGAGGACGCGCCCGGCTGGAGCAGGCGGCTGCGAATGAAATTCTGGGCCGGCGCCTCGAACCAGCGATAGGTGAACCAGGACGCCAGCATGGTGCCGGCGACAAAAACGGCGAAAAATGTCGTGTCGTAGTATGGAATCGGCGCGCCGAACAGCGCGAACCCCAGCGCGATCATGAGCTGAATCGGAAAATGCAGCAGGTAGCTCGAATAGGTCATGTTTCCCGCGCCCTCGACCAGCTCCCGGGTCCAGGCCGGCATGGCGACGTCGCGGGAGAAGCAAAACAGGAGCACTGGTGTGTAGACCAGCAGCAGCATGTCAACGCTTAACCCGAATGGGCGTGACGTCAAAATCCATGTCGAGAACGGGACCGCAACAACGGCAAGCCACGCCGCCCGTTCGACGGCAACCTTGACTCCTGCCGGCGCCGTCGCGCGCCGGGCCATGGCCGCGAGCCCTCCGGCATAAAAGAATGCGAGGCAGGCAACGACCTGTCCGCTCATGTTCAGGCAGGCGACGATCACCATCAGGTTCAGCAACGCGGATCGGGTCAAGAACCGCAGCGTCAGGAAGAACACGATATAGACCAGCACTTCCACGGAGATCGACCACACCGGTCCATCGAAACTGTTGCCATCCTGAAGGCCCCAGTTGCTGGCCATGAATATCTGCAACAGGAAATGGCGCAGATCGTTGTCCTGATAGACCAGGAAATATCCGTTCAGGCGGAAATAGGCGGCCTGCAAGCCGGCGACGAGCAGGAGCGTGACGAGGTGCAGCGGATACAGCCGAGACAGCCGCAGCACGAAGAAGCTTCGGCCATCAATCGATCGATCGGCGATGGAATCGCGATACCTCCAGAAAAAGATAAAGCCGGAGATACACCAGAACACCCAGACCCCGTGCTCGCCCGCCTGATAGAAGGGATACAGCAGGCCGGATAACGGCAGGCGATCCCTGACGAAATCGACGGGCCTGTCTGCCACAAAGGAGAAATGCTGATAGTGCCAGATCAGGACGGAGAACGCGGCGACAAAACGCAGCAGTTCAAGGCCCAGCAGTTTGTTCGCCGGAGAGGATGCAGGCTTGTCAGGCATTGCGCGGAATCGCATGCAAAATCGTTGCAAAATGATGGCCAATGGCAGCGGCCGACTTTAGTGGCCGGGAATGAACAATTCCCTCCTACAAGCGCCAACTGCATCAATCCGGACGATCGCTCCAGCCGATGCGACGCAAATCTGAAATGGCTTGTTAACGATGATTCCGGCATCGCCACGATCGCGCTCACCGTCAATCCGGTTTGCAGACCGCCGCGGCGCCTTGCAGCACGGCCTTGTCCCAGACCAGATATCCCGCGGCGTCGAGATGCACGCCATCGACGGTGTGAGGTTCGGGCATCGCCGGCAGCGCTGCGAACGCCGCGCCATTTTTGCTGGCGATCCCGGGCAGAATGGAATTGTATCCGTCGATCGTCCGTGCCGCTTCGCTCTGAAGTGCCGCCGTCATCCGGCCCCGGGTTTCAACCTGCGGTATTGCCAGCACGACCATCCGCGGTGCCAGGGTTGAAAGCATGGCAAGCAGCGCGCCGTAGCTCTCGGCGAATCTCTCCTTGCTTGGCGGAGCGATACTCAATGCATCGTTGGTCCCCAGCGCCACCACGATCATGGCCGCGCGCCGCCCGGCCAGCGCCCCGGCAAGCCAGGTTCCGAGATCGCTCGCGGTCGATGCGCCATTGAGGCCGGCATTGACGACGGCGTGGTTACACAGCGACCGCGGCAAGGTGGAGGCTTCGACAATGCTGTCGCCAAGAACAATCACGGGATCGTCTAACCGGCTTAAGGTCTGATACATCACGAACTGACGGGCGGTCCGGTGAGAATCGGCGACTTGCTGCGGCCACGCCCACCAGAAAAACGCCGCCAGGACGCCGATCGCAAAAACAACGAGGCCGACGCGCGTCCAGGTCATTTTTCCCTCATCACCGCCTGCCAGCCGATGTCGCGGCGGCAGAAGCCTTCCGGCCAATGGATGCGGTCGACTGCCACGTAGGCGCGGCGCTGCGCCTCGGTGACGGTCTTGCCCAGCGCGCAGACGTTCAGCACGCGGCCGCCATTGGCGAGAATCTTGCCATCCGTCGCTATCGTGCCGGCGTGAAAGATTTCGACGCCGTCGATCTCGGCAGCGCCGTCGAGCCCCTCGATCACCGAGCCTTTGCCGTAGTCGCCGGGATAGCCCTTGGTCGCCATGATCACCGTGAGCGCGGCATCGTCGAACCAGCGCAGGCTGAAATTCTTCAACTGCCCGTCGGCGCAGGCGATCAGCGCGGGCAATATATCCGACATCATCCGCAGCATCAGCACCTGGCATTCCGGATCGCCGAACCGGGCGTTGTATTCGACCAGCTTCGGTCCCTGCTCCGTGACCATCACGCCGGCATAGAGCACGCCCTTGTAGGGCGCGCCCATTGCCTTCAGCGCGCGCAGCGTCGGCATGATCATCTCGTCCATCACCCGCGCGCAGATCGCATCGGTCATGACCGGCGCCGGCGAATAGGCGCCCATGCCGCCGGTGTTCGGCCCCTTGTCGCCGTCGAAGGCGCGCTTGTGATCCTGCGCGGTGGCCAGCGGCAACGCATGGTCGCCGTCGCACAGCGCGAAGAACGAGGCCTCCTCGCCCTGCATGAATTCCTCAACCACGACTTCCGCGCCGGCGTCACCCAAACCGCCGCCGAACATCATGTCGACCGCCGCGAGCGCTTCCGCCTCGGTCATCGCGACGACGACGCCCTTGCCTGCCGCAAGTCCGTCGGCCTTGACCACGATCGGCGCGTCCTGCCCGCGGATGTAAGCCTTGGCCGCCTTGGCGTCGGTGAAATGCTGGTAGGCCGCGGTCGGAATATTATTCGCGCGGCACAGCGCCTTGGTGAAGTTCTTGGAACTTTCCAGTTGGCCGGCGGCCCTGGTCGGGCCGAAGGCCTTGAAGCCCGCGGTGTTGAGATCGTCGACGATGCCCGCGGCGATCGGCGCGTCCGGACCGACCACGACGAAGTCGACCGCGTTGCTGCGGCAAAACTCGATCACCGCCGCGTGGTCAGTGATATCCAGCGCCACGCATTCGGCTTCTCGCGCGACGCCGGCATTGCCCGGCGCGCACCACAGTTTCGTCACCAGCGGGGACGCCGCGATTTTCCACGCCAGCGCATGTTCGCGGCCGCCGGAACCGAGCAGGAGGATGTTCATGGGTTTCGGTTAGCGAACCGGCGGGGGAGACACAAGGGAATGGAGAAGATTCCGCACAAGACTCGTCATTCCGGGGCGCGACCGAAGGGAACGAGCCCGGAATCCATAACCACGATTGGGGGTTATGGATTCCGGGCCCGCGCCTAAGAAGGCGCATCCCGGAATGACGAGCTTCGATCAACGAGCCACGTCGCCGGACGCAATGGGAGGTGCGGTTCGATAATCTCTCAACACGCAGGCCAGCCAGCCGATGAAATATCCCGCCGAAAGCCCGGAGACGCCGACATCCCAATATGCCAGCTCTGGTCGCATCGCCGGCACAATCGCGGACCAGGCCGCAAGCACAAACTTTGCACAGAAGATTGCGAGATAGCGCATCAATGGCCACCAGCTCCCCGGCAGCCTGACCAACCCCTTGGTGCGATCTGCCTGCACGGCGAGCCGGACCGTCGTAAGCGCAAGCAGAGCTCCGAGCGCTGCCGCTGCAAACCAGACGGCCGCGAGACTCGGTGCGGCCAAAGTGCGGGTGACGAGATTGACTACGCCCCAACCGATGAAAATGGCGGGGCCGATGAATATCGCTCGTACAGATACGCTACGCGATTTCGACGCCTGCCAGCCGCGCCACACCAGCAGCGCCAGCAATGGAAACACCCACCATGGCACATTGCCGAGAAAGATGACTGGATTCACGACGGCGTTCCCGATCCGGCGCTGCCGCTCGCGGTTTCGATAATCTCCTTCAAATACGCCACATGCCGCGCAAACGCGCCGCGACCGGCTGTGGTCGCAGTCACCGTGGTCTGCGGCTTCTTGCCGACGAAGGCCTTGTCGACCGCGACATAGCCCGCCTTCGACAATGTCTCGATATGGGCGCCGAGATTGCCGTCGGTGGCGCCGGTCAGCTTTTTCAGTTTTGCGAATTCCAGTCCGTTCGCCGCCGGCAGCGCGTTCAGCGCCGCCATGATCCGCAGGCGCAGCGGCTGGTGGATGATGTCGTCGAGTTCGGCCATCGATCAGCTCCGGCGCATCCAGAGGCCGCCCAGCATCAGCCCGCCGCCATTGACGAATGCCATCCACAGGTCGAATGCGTCGCCAACGAGGAAATACCCGATCAGGGTCAGCGCGGTGATGCCAAGGCCGATCACGACAAAGGCGGTTCCGATCCAGAGGCCGGCGACGGTATAGACCAGCGCGAAATAGAGCGGCCAGAACGTCCCCAACTGCCGCGGCGTGAAATGGCCGAGCCAGCAGCAAAATATTCCGAATGCAATGAACAGCACGAACGCCGCAAATATCCTGAGGTCGAAGGTGCGAACCCCCTTGCGGGCCTGATCGAGTCTTGAAACCACGAACGAGCCGGCGATTCCCGTTAGATAAACCGCAATCCAAAAATAGTAGCCGCTGCGCGGCGACAAATATGTTGCTAAATAGCCTGCGAATGTCAGCGCGCCCCACATGATGATCATCAGGCTGGCGAGGTTGTAGATCCGCGACTGCCGGACGCGGCGGACGATGGCGTCGATGTCCGACAGGGCGGAGGCGGCTTGCTGGCTGTCGATGCTCATGAGCTCAGCCCCGTCGTTGCGACGTCATCGGCGATGATCGAAACCGCCGCGGGATTGCCGACGATGCCCATGTGGTCGATGCCGTCGATGATCCTGACCGGCACCCGGTCTCCTACAGTCTCCTGATACTTGCCGGGCAGCATCAATTCGTCGGCGCCACCCGCAAAGATTGCGATAGGCCGGCGCGCCGCGGCCAGATCCTCGCGGAAGTCGCGCGAGGCGGCGAAGTTGCGCAGCAGCCGGTTCGAATAATTCGGGTTCAGGATCTTCGCCGAATTCGGCGCCACCGCGAAGGCCACCGTCGGCAGCGATTCGGCCCAGTCGATCCCTAACCTGCGCAGCACCTGCAGCCCCAGCAGCCGGGGAATATCCGGGCTGGCCCAGCCGCCGGCATCGGGCCGGTTGCTCGGCGCGTCATAGCTGAGATAGGGCGCGAGCAGCACAGTGCGCGCGAACAGGTCCTGGATCGGCGAGGCGGCCAATCGCAGCACAAAGCCGCCGCCGGCGGAATGACCGAGCAGGGTCAGCGGCTCGGCGGGATGGACCTTGCGGACTTCCGCGACGAAATCGGCCATGTCGTCCTCGAGCTGGCCGAAATAACGGATGTCACCGCGCGTGCCGGATTCGCCGTGGCCGCGGATGTCCACCGCGTAATTCTCAACGCCGCGGGCCGCCAGCGCTTGCGACAACGCCTGGATTGCACTGCGACTGGAGCCGGACGAGCCGTGTACCAGGATCGCGATGCGGCCGACCGGCGCGCCGCGGGCGGGATAATGCCGATAAGCCAGCACGGTGCCGTCGCGGGCCTGGAAGCGATCGACCACGGGCAGCGTACTGAAATCCATCCATTTGCGGGATTCCGAGATCGACGCCAGTTCCGCCGGCTGCCGCAGCGGCCACGCGATCATTCCGGCCAATGCCACACCGGCAAAACCGGCAACAGCAAGGCCCCAGAGTACGACCCTAAAGCCGCCTGACACTATCGTGGCGATCATGGCGTGAGCTCCAATTGTGAAATCGATAAGATGCATCTCAGACAGCAGCGCGAAGAGAAGGGTCGGCAACCTCGCGGAGATGTTGATGCCGATAGCGTCGCCCGCCAACGATGCGCATGGTGGCGTAGGCGATCAGGAACAGCGCGGCCTTGCTGACGATGCCATAAATGGACATGGTCACCGACCAGGTCACCACGCTGAAGTTGAGGGCCACGATCACGTTCAGGACCGCGGAGAAGAACATCAGGCCCGACCAGACATAGCCGAAAGTGACCGCGATATCCGGCACCAGTGCGATCGCGACCGGCGGCAGATAGCGGTTCATCCATCCGCGCCTCAGCATCACGATGCCGACGATGATGTAGATCACGCTCGGCTTGATCATCACGAAGCGCGGATCGTTGGTGAGCAGCGTGACGGTGCCCGCGCCCAGCACCAGAAACAGGCTCATCCATTGCATGGTGTCGATCGGCTTGTCGCGCGCAAGCTGCCAACCGATCTGGGTTATGCCCAGCGCCATGCCGAGCACCACCGACAATGCGAGATTGTGCGTCAGCAGATAAAGCACGAGAAAAAACAGCGTCGCCGCCATGTCGAGAAACAGCAGCTTTCCAGCTTCAAACAGGTTCTTCATCGAACTTTCTCATCATTATCGGTGAACTACAGATAACTCTGTATCATAGAGTTATCTGGCTAGCAAGCACTGATTGGCGACAGCGAGCAAAATCCCTACCCTTGCGCGCGACGGTGAAAAGTCCGAATCGATTGTCGAGATGCCCGCAGCCGAAGCCCTGATCAATTCACCGGAATTCACGGTGTCCGAACTGTCCTCCGCGCTGAAGCGGACGGTGGAGAATGCCTACGGCCATGTGCGGGTGCGCGGCGAAATCTCCGGTTTTCGCGGGGCCCATTCGTCAGGGCACTGCTATTTCGCGCTGAAGGACGAGAGCGCCAAGATCGAGGCGGTGATCTGGAAGACCGCGTACGGCCGGATGCGGTTCAAGCCGCAGGAGGGGCTTGAGGTCATCGCCACCGGCAAGCTCACAACCTATCCCGGCTCGTCGAAATACCAGATCGTGATCGAGGCGCTGGAGCCCGCCGGCATCGGCGCGCTGATGGCGCTGATGGAAGAGCGCAAGCGCAAACTATCGGCCGAAGGCCTGTTCGACGAAGCGCGCAAGCAATTATTGCCATGGCTGCCGGAAGTGATCGGCGTGGTGACGTCGCCGACCGGTGCTGTGATCCGCGACATCCTGCACCGGCTGAAGGATCGTTTCCCGCGCCGCGTACTGGTGTGGCCGGTCAAGGTGCAGGGTGAAGGCTCGGCCGAACAGGTCGCAGCCGCGATCCGCGGCTTCAACGCGCTGTCCCAGGGGGGACGAATTCCACGGCCTGATCTGCTGATCGTCGCACGCGGCGGCGGCTCGCTGGAGGACCTGTGGTCGTTCAACGAGGAGATCGTGGTCCGCGCCGCGGCCGAAAGCATGATCCCGCTGATTTCGGCGGTCGGTCATGAGACCGACATCACCCTGATCGATTTCGCCGCCGACAAGCGTGCGCCAACGCCATCAGCCGCCGCCGAGATGGCGGTGCCGGTGCGCGCCGAGCTTTTCGTGGAGGTCGCGACGTTCGCGCGGCGGACGATGATCTGCTGGCAGCGTGGTCAGGAAAGCCGCCGCAACGAGTTGCGCGCCGCGGTTCGCGCGCTGCCGGCGGCAGGCGAATTGCTGGCGATTCCGCGCCAGCGGCTGGACGGCGCCACAGCCTCCCTCCCCCGCGCGCTGAAAGCCAACACCCACGCGCATTTCCGCCGCTTCGCGCAATCCAGCGCACGGCTGACATTGCGGGTGCTGCGCGCGCAGGTCGCCCATGCCGCGCAGCGGCTGACCGCATCCGGCGAGCGGATGACGCTGTCGAGCCGCGCCCTGCTGCGCCGCCGCCACGATCGTTTCGCGGGGCTGGAGATTCGTCTGAAAGCCTCGAAACTCGCCAACGCGCAGGCGCAGCGCAGCACAATCGCGCGCGACCGCGAACGCGCGCTGAGGCTCGCCGAGCGCGCGCGCCGCGCGCTGCTGACCGCGATGCAGCGCCAGCAGGCCCGCATCGCGCATAGCGGGCAATTGCTGGCGGCCCTATCCTATCGCAGCGTGCTGACGCGCGGTTTCGCGCTGGTGCGCGACGAACGCGGCTTCGCGGTTCGTGCGGCGGCAAGTGTTGGACCCGGCGCGCATCTGACGCTGGAATTTTCCGATGGGCGCGTCGGCGCCACCGCGGATGCCGATCGGCCCGCGGCAGTGGCGGCGGGCAAGCCGAAACCCGCTGCGAGCGAGCCAAAGCCCACCGCACCCAAGCGCGTCGCAAAACCGGTCGATCAGGGCAGTTTGTTTTAATAGAAAAGACGCGGCTGTTACTTCACCCTCCCTTGGAGGGGGAGGGTCGGCTCGCATTGAGCGAAGCGAATGCGAGACGGGGTGGGGTGACAGTCTCCGCCCCGGACACCGCTCGCGAGGAGAGACTTTCACCCTACCCCGCCGCGCGTTTTGCACGCGCGTCGACTCTCCCCCTCCAGCGGAGGGTAAAAGCGCTACCTTCCCAGCCATTCCGCGACGCGCTTTTGCGAATCCGCGCGCGCGTCCGCGTCGCCGCCAAGATGGCCGCGCTCCGGAACGCCGGTGTCGGTTCCGGCAATCGCGTGAAGCGGCAGATTGGCGCGGTCGAAATCGTGAAGTGCGCCGGGATAGACCACGATCCGCGCCAGCGCGCTGCGCCCGCGCGCGCCATCGACCATCTGCCGGCATGCGGCCGGCGAACTGATATCGTCGCCGGCGCCGATCAGCACCAGCGTCGGCACCCGCGCGCTCCAGCCGAGACCGGACGATATCCGGCAGTCCGGATAGAACGCCACCGCCGCGCGGAAATCCGGCTCCAGCTTGCCCGACGCCAGTTGCGGCCGCACCGCCCACAACAGCGCGCTGGCGCCGTTGGCCCAGCCGATCAGGCTGATGCGGTCCTGCACCGCCCACGGCTGCTGTGTCAGCCATTGCCGCGACGCCATGATATCGGCGACGCGTTCGCGGCGCGCCAGCACGCGGCGCTCCTTGACCCGGCATTGCGGGCCGAGTTCGCGCGAGCCGTAGCTGTCGGGCAGCAGCACCGCGTTGCCGGCCTTCAGCAATTGTTCGGCCCAGTCGCGATAACGCGGCTCGATCTGGTCGGACTGCCCATTCAATCCGCCGCAGCCATGCAACGCGATCACGGTGGGAAACGGACCGGCACCATCCGGCTTGAACAGCTGCGCGTGCAGCATGCCGCTGCTTAAGGGAATATCCACCGGCTGCGCAACCGGCTGCGCGCCCGCAGCGGTGAATGTGGCTGCAAGAAAGGCCAGCGATGTGATCGTTGCAAGCAGGCGCATCGGGTTTCGCCGATTGGTTCCGGAAACACCGGCCCCCGGCCGAATCTATCATGCACCAGGGACCGTAATTCATCACAAAGCGGTGGGTTTGACGGGACGACCGCAGGGCTTATTTATGCTAGGTGATACGCGGACACACCAACCCGGCATGGACCGCCGGGACTGATTTGAGGACTCAAGCCGTGCTGAATAAATTCGGCCCGTCGGGCCATGGCGAAGCGCAGGTGCAATATCTGGACGGCGATTTCCGCGTGATCTCGCCGGGGACCTATGTGCGCTGCGCGCTCACCGGCGTGCAGATTCCGCTCGACGAGCTGAAATACTGGAGTGTCGATCTGCAGGAGGCCTATTCGGTCCCGTCAGCGGTGCTGCAGCGGCATTATCCCGGCGCGCTGAAGGCGCAGTAACCCGAAATCGTCATCCTGAGGCGCTCGCCGTCTTCGGCGAGCCTCGAAGGATCGCCCCGCGTGCAAGCCCATCCTTCGAGACGCCGCGCAAGGGCGCGGCTCCTCAGGTGAGTGCGAAAAATTATGATCTGAATTTCCTCGCGCGCGCCTTGAACAGGCGGTCGGTGACAAATCTCAACAATTTCGCCTCGTCATCGAACCGCAGCGTCACCGCGAACGGCACAATGTCCGGCACAGGTTTTCTGCTCAGCCGCGCCATATCCTTTTCCGTGGTCACCAGCGTCAATCCGTCGCGTTTCGCCTGAGCGACCAAGGCTTCGATTTCGCTATCCGAAAACGGATGATGATCCGCGAAAGCTTTTTCCGCGACCACCTCGACACCGCCGTTGCGCAGCGTCCTGAAAAACCTCTGCGGATCGCCGATGCCTGCAAAGGCCAGCACGCGCTTGCCGCGCAACGCCGCGATCGAAGACTCGTTCGGCACAAGATGCGCGCGCAGCACCAATCCGCCCTGCGTGGCGATGCTGGCGGCAACGGCATCGGCTGCCATGCCATCGCCGACGATAACAAGTGCGTCGGTGCGGGCAAGTTGCGGCGGCAGCGGCGCACGCAAAGGACCTGCGGGAAATACGCAACCGTTGCCAATCCCGCGGTCGCCATCGATGACGATCAGCGAGGCGTCCTTGGCAATCGCGGGATTCTGAAAGCCGTCATCCATCAGGATCAAGCTTGCGCCCTGCGACCGCGCCAGCGCGACGCCTTCGACGCGGTCGCGCGCAATCACCACCGCCACGGTCTGCGCCATCATCAGCGGCTCGTCGCCGACGTCAGAGGCCGCGTGCCGTTCGGGATCGACCTTGACCGGCCCGCGCAGACTTCCGCCATAGCCGCGGCTGAGCACGATCGGCGCTTCGCCTGCGTCGCGCAACAAATTCACCAGCGCCAACACGGCCGGAGTCTTGCCGGCGCCGCCGGCGTGATAATTCCCGACGCAGAGCGCGGGAATGCCGGCGTCGATGCCTTGGCGCGCAAGCCGCCGCGACGCGACCGCGCCATAGACCGCGCCGAGCGGCATCAGCAGTCGCGACAACAGCGATGATGGCCGGTACCAGAAGGCCGGCTCATGCACTGGCGGCTCCCATTTCCAGCCGCAACTGCAGCAGATAGGGCTCAAGTGCTGCAAGCGTACGGTCCAGCGCGCCGCCGAGCTGATCGACCACGCGCGCGCCGGCCTCAACCGAAACCTGCCGCGCCGCGGGATCCGCCAGCCACGACCCGAGCTGCTTCACCAATGCTTCCTGGCTGTCCACCTGTTTCGCGCCGCCGGCGCTGTCCAGCGCGTTATAAACGTCGGTGAAATTGAACACATGCGGTCCGTGCACGATCGCAGCGCCGAGCTTGATCGCCTCGATCGGGTTCTGCCCGCCATGTTCAACCAGCGAGCCGCCCATGAACACGATCGGCGCCAGCCGATAGAACAATCCCAACTCGCCCATGGTATCCGCGATGTAGATATCGGTGGTCGCGGTCGGCAAATCCTCGTGCGAGCGCAGCGTCACGTGCAGGCCGGACGCCGCGATCAGGGCGGCGACGGCTTCGCCGCGGCTAGGATGGCGCGGCACGATCACGCTCAGCAATCCCGGAAAATAGCCCGTCAGTTCGCGGTGTACCTCAGCCAGGATTTCCTCTTCGCCGGGATGGGTGGATGCCGCCACGATCACCGGCCGGCCGCGTGTCACCGCCATCAGCCGCTCCAGTCTGGCGTTGTCGGCGGGCGGCGCCTGCACGTCGAGCTTCAGATTGCCTGTCGTGACGACGTTGCGGCTGCCCAGCGCCACGAATCGTTCGGCATCCGTATCGGACTGCGCGAGGCAGACCTCGAACGAACCCAGCAACGCCTCGATAGTTCCGGAAAACCTGCGCCAGCGCGGGAATGAGCGATGCGACATCCGGCCATTGATCAGAACCATCGGCAGCCGCCGCGCCGCGCTCGACAGGATCAGATTGGGCCACAGGTCGGATTCGATGAACAGCGCCAGCGACGGCTGCCAGTGATCGAGAAAGCGTTCGACATAGCGCGGCGAGTCGTAAGGCACGTATTGATGGATTACATCGGGCGGAAACCGCTTGCTGACGATATCAGCCGAAGTCACCGTTCCCGAGGTGACCAGAATGCGGAGGTTCAACGCACGCAGCTTTTCAATTAATCCGGCGGCCGCCAGAACCTCGCCGACGCTGGCGCCGTGAATCCACACCAGCGGCCCCTGCGGCCGGACATCCTTTGTCATTCCGCGCCGCTCGTCGATGCGCGCGGGATCTTCCTTGCCCTGCTTCAGCCGCCGTTTGAGCAGCGCCGGCGTCAGCGGCGCCGCGACGGCGGACAGCGTCTGGTAGACGCGCAGCGTCATTGGCAGCGAACCGGTCAAAGACCCGCCTCCGGGCGTCCGATCTTGGCATAGGCGCGGCGGGTCGATTCGTTCAAATATTCCTCCAGTTGCAGGCGCAGCGTTTCCATGGTTGCGGCATCGGCGTCGGGCGGCACGACAATCGCGTCGATGCCGACCACTGCACCCTGCCCGAACGGCAAATTGATGGTGGTGCGGTCCCAGTTGTTGAGGCGGATGAAGCGGCTGGTCACCATCGCGAACGGCAAAATCGGGCGACCCGATTCGCGCGCCAGCATGATGATGCCCATGCCGGCAATGCGCGAGCGCTTCGGCACGTCGGCCGTCAGCGCCATGTTGTACCCCTCTTCGAGCGAGCGCACCATTTCCTTGAAGGCGCCGACCCCCCCCTTGCGGTTGAACGCCGAGCCGTGATCGCCGGAGCCGCGCACGGTTTCGACACCAAGCCGTTCGGCGACGATGGCGTTGAATTCGCCGTCGCGATGCCGCGAGACCAGCACCTTGGCGCGATGGTCGTCCCTGGTCTTGATAAAGGAGGTGAGGAAATGCTGGCCGTGCCAGAACGCGAAGATCAGCGGCTGATGCGGCTCGGCCCGCTCGTAGACGTCGGCAGGATCGAACGTAAACTTGTTGGTGCGCCAGACCAGCCGCAAATATTCCGCGACGAGGAAGCCAACGGCCAGCTGGAACCAGCGGGCGCGCAGCAGGCTGCGAAGTAGTTTCTTCAACGGGCGGGCTTCACATCTTGGCTTGGATCGAGCAGCCGGTGCAGGTGGACCACGAAGTAGCGCATGTGGGCGTTGTCAACGGTCTGCTGCGCCTTGGCCCTCCACGCCGCATGAGCGGTTGCGTAATTCGGGAATACGCCGACGATTTCCACCTGATCGAGATCCTTGAAGGTCGTGTGTTCGAGATCGGTGAGCTCGCCGCCGATCACGAGATGAAGCAGTTGCTGCGGGGCACTATCTGGCATGAGTCTTCTTCCTATGGTGGACCCGGCAAGCAGATTTTAGACGATTGCTGGAAACGCTCAAGGCAGCGGACGGTTACGGAAATGCTCAATGATTACAGCATGACGATCGCGCCCTGCTGCCACCAGCACCCCGTGCGTCACCTCCGGGCGATTGTACGAGATCGCGTCCCCCAAGAGTGCCGTCATGTTACCACCCGCTTCGTGCACGATCAAATCGGCCGCGGCAAGGTCCCAGTCGCGGCTCTGGCCGCCTGCGAAAGCGGCATCGAGCTTGCCATCCGCGACCCGGCACAGCCGCAGCGCCAGTGAACCGATTCGCGGATGCAGGACGATATCATCCGCCGTTTTCTTCAACCGTTCCACCAGCGGCTTCGGGCCGGCCACGCGGGAAAAATCCAGCCCGGCGCCTGATGTCGCGTGGATGGCCACGCCATTATGTGAGGCGCCCCGTCCGCGGCTGGCGAAAAAGAACTCGTCGGTAGCCGGCGCGAATACCGCGGCCAGCAGCGGCTGCTCGTTTTCGACCAGCGCCACGCTGACGCACCAGTCTTCCTTGCCGGCGAGATAGCCACGGGTGCCGTCAATCGGATCGACGATCCAGACCAGAGGCCTGCCGAGACGCGAGGGATCGTCGGCGCTCTCTTCCGATAGCCAGCCATAATCCGGCGTGGCGGAGCGCAGCCGCTTCTCGAGCAGGTCATTGGCCGCGATGTCGGCGTCCGACACTGGCGACGATGCGCCCTTGGTCCAGTTCTTCACGTCGGTACGGAACAGCGACAGCGCCAGCGCGCCGGCGTCCCGCACCGCGGCTACCAGCAACGCAGAGTCACGCTCCAAAATGTCGGCGGCGCTAGCGTCCGCCAACCGTCAGCCCCTCGATGCGCAGCGTCGGTGCATTGACGCCGTAGCGGAATTCCAGATCGTTGGCGGGGGTCAGCGACTTGAACATCTCGAGCAAATGCCCGGCGATCGTCACTTCACTGACGGCATAGGTGATCTCGCCGTTCTCGATCCAGAAACCGGAAGCGCCGCGGCTGTAATCGCCGGTGACGCCGTTGACGCCGGAGCCGATCAGATCGGTGACGTAAAAGCCCTGTTTGATGTCGGAGATCAGTTCGGCCGGCGTCGGCTCGCCGGCTTCAAGGTGCAGATTATACGATCCCGGCGACGGCGACGACGACACGCCACGCTGGGCATGACCAGTGGTGACCAGGCCGAGTTCGCGCGCGGTCGCCGAATCCAGCAGCCACGACGTGAGTACGCCCTCGTCAATGATCGCGAGCTTTTTTACCGCGACGCCCTCGGCGTCGAACGGCTGCGAGCGCAGGCCGCGCAGGCGCAACGGATCGTCGATGATCCGGATATTTCTGTTGAACAGCTGCTGGCCCAGACGGTCTTTCAGGAAACTGGTCTTGCGCGCGATCGACGCGCCGTTTACGGCGCCGACGACATGGCCGACGAGTGAATTCGACACCCGCGGATCATACACGACAGGCACCTTGCAGGTCTCGACCTTGCGCGGGTTGGCCCGCGCCACCGCGCGCTCGCCCGCGCTGCGGCCGACGCTCGCGGGTGAGGCAAGATCGGAGGCGTGCTGCGCCGAGGTGTAGTCATAGTCGCGCTCCATCGCCGTGCCATCGCCGACGATGGCGGTCATGGAGATGCCGTGGCTCGAACGCAAGTAAGCGCCATGGAAACCGGTTGAGGTCACCAGCACCATGCCGCCGATTCCCGCCGAGGCCGAGGCGCCGCCGGATTTGGTCACGCCCTTGACCGCGAGACCGGCCGCTTCCGCCTCGACGGCGCGGCGTTCGAGTTCGGCGACCGACGGCGTCACGGGATCAAGCATGTCTAGATCGGGAAACTCATGCGCCAGCAATGACGGGTCGGCCAAGCCGACATATTGGTCGTCGGGCGCGACCCGCGCCATCGCCACCGCGCGTTCCGCGAGTTTGGCGACGCCGTCGCCGCTGATGTCGTTGGTCGAGACCACCGCCTGACGCCGTCCCACCAGCACCCGAAGGCCGACGTCGTCGCCTTCCGAGCGCTCGGATTCCTCGACGCGTCCGTCGCGCACTTCGACGCCTTGCGACACCCCGCGCACCGCGATCGCGTCGGCGGCGTCCGCGCCGGCGCGTTTGGCGGCTTCCACCAGGCGCTGCGCCAGGGTGGAAAGCGCGGTTTGATCGAGCAAGTCGGAGCTGGCAGATTTCAAGGAAAGCTTTGAGGAGGGGGATGGTGAAGAGATCACGAACAAATTCCTGACGCTTGAATGCAAATCGATCGACCCATGAGATGTGCCTGATTCACGCGGACTTCAAGCATTTTCGTGAGGCTGAAACCAAAGAATTTCGGCAACCGCGAAACCACTCGTCAATCATGTAAGCCAAGGTCTCGTCAATCATGTGGGCGGATGCAAGGCCGGTACCTTGGATTAACCAGCCTTTTTAAGCCAATCCGGACACGGCTCGGCTAGGGTCTTCGCTATCGACCGGGAACATAATCCCGGCGGGGAGATCAAAGCCGTGAGGCGTCAAACAGCAACAAGCGGGATCAATCCCGCCGGGTCGAGCCGCGCATTGCGGCTCGACCCTCTCTCACTGCCCGTCAGTTTCGCCGCGCACGACGTCCGTGCCGATGGCGGCGTGCGGCAGATCGAACTTCATCGCGAACGCGTCATTCTGCGCCGCGCCGTGCACGGCATGCGGATGGCAATCAACGTCCGAGTCAGCGACTTTCTCGGCGTGGCGATGCGCGAGAGCGCCGACGGGCAGACGCTCGTGCTAGTGCACCGCGATCCGTCGCTGTCGATTCCCTTGTGCGTCAGCGCCGATGGCGAGGAGATCGCCTCGGCATGGCCGATGTGGAGCGACATTTTTGCGCTTCCGCAATTGCGGGACACCACGCGCGAACCCACGCCGCGGCGCCGGCGCCGCAACGCGATCCGCGCCCGGCGTCCGAAATTTTTGGTGCGGCGGCGAGCTGACGGTTTGCTCAACGCTGCAGGCAACTATCAAGGTGAGCGCGAGATCATCGCGCGGGATTGAGATCGGTCGGACACGACGGAGCTTCGTAGCCCGGATGGAGCGCAGCGAAATCCGGGGACTGCGAAAGTGCTATCCCGGATTGCGCTTCGCTCCATCCGGGCTACGAACCGATCCGTAAATTTCAAACCGCCACACACTTCCGCATTCTCGCGGCGCAATGCGTCCGAGGTTTGCCAGTCCTCGCGAACCGCGCGAGGCGATGGAGCGGCGAGCCTCGAAGGATCGGCCACAGGCGACAGCGCCCGCGCCCATCCCTCGAGACGCGCGCAAGAGCGCGCTCCTCAGGATGACGGTAGAGTGTGTGGCGCGGGGACAGCACGCGGCTTGTTGCTACGCTCCCAAATACGCCCCGCCATTCACGTGAACCGCCTGCCCCGAGACATATCGCGCGCCCGGGCCGCACAGGAATCGCACCGACGCCGCGACATCCTCAGGCCTGCCGCGCTCGCCGGTGATGGTCCCATGGGTCAAATGGTGCGCCGGCTCGGGCTTGTCCTTCGGGCGCGGCGTGCCGATCAGCCCGGGAACGACGCAGTTCACGGTGATGATGTCGTCGGCCAAGTCATGCGCCAGAGCGCGGGTGAAACCGATCAGGCCTGCTTTCGCGGTCACCACATGGGCGCGATTTTTCGCGCCGGTATGCGCGCTCAGGCCCCCGATATTGATCACGGCACCGGCGCCGCTTTTCTTCAGCGCCGGAAGGCAGGCTTTCACACAGTGAAACGCGCCGTCGAGCGTGACGTCCATGATCTCGCGCCATTCGGCGTAGCTCATCTCATTGAATGGCTTTTCCCGCCGCAGCGCGGCGTTATTCACAAGAATGTCGATGCGGCCGAACCGCTTCACTGCCGCGTCCGCCATCGCCTGCACCGCAGCCGCATCGGCGACATCGCCGACATGCACCAACGCCTCGCCGCCGGATGCCTCGATCTCGCGCGCGACGGTTTCCGCCTCGGCTCGATTGCTGCGCGCATTCACCACCACTGACGCGCCGCCCTCCGCCAGCGCCAGCGCGATCGCACGCCCGATATTGCGGCCCGCGCCGGTCACGATCGCGGCCTTGCCGGCAAGTTCGTTATTCATTTCCACCGTCTCCACATCGACCTGCCGCCAGTCGCACCGCTTCCGCTTCCGTTATTCCTTCATCGGTGCCTTGTCCGAACACGGCCACCACCGGGCATCCGGGAAGTTCGGAAAAGCAATAGAGCGAAGAAACGCAGTCATGGCCGACGCCGGAATGGCCAAACGCCGTTCCCGCGTCTCCCATTTCCCCCATCATCAGACCGAGACCATATCCGGTCCTGGTCCAAGGGCGTCCTGCGATACCGCCGCCGAGCGCGTGCATCGTCTTCATGGCTGATCTGGCGCCCTCGGAAAGAAAGGTTTCGGAAAACAGACGGCGGAGAAAATCCACCGCATCCGACGGAGGTCCAATCAGCAGGCCGTGATAGACCCAGTTTGGATCGTAACCATGCGGATTGCCCCAGAATGTCTGACTCATGTCATCGGGCGTGGCCGCGATCCGCGTGCGCTGGATTCCCATCGGTTCGAAAACGAGCATGCGCAACGCCTCGTCAATCTCGAGACCGGCCTTCTCCTCGATCAACTGACGGACGAAGATATAACCGACGTTGGAATACGCCCAGCCCTTGCCCGGCGTGAATATCAGCCGCTCGGCATTCACCCGGGCGAGCAACTCTGCAACCGGCCACACTGGATCGCCCGCAGCGACCGCAGCGCGATACGGCTCACCTCCGTAGGTGTTCAGTCCGGCGGTGTGTTGCAGCAATTGCCTGATCGTATACGGACGGCGGTTGCAGGAATCGTCCAGCGAAAAACGGCCCTGGTCGGCGAGCCGGAGCGCGGCTGCGGCAAGAACCGATTTCGTAATGCTCCACCACGGAAACAGTGCAACCGACTGGCCTTCGGTCGGACCGCTCCCACGATTGATCGCATGGGACAGGTTATCTCGCGCCATTCCCGACCCCCTCCTCGTCATGCCCGGGCTTGTCCCGGGCATCCACGTCTTTCTTTTGCGGCGCTCAAGACGTGGATGGCCGGGACAAGCCCGGCCATGACGGCAACTAGCTTCGCAACGCGCTGAGGTCGATCCTTCCATCATACAATCCCGCCATCAGCTTCAGCGCCGCATCGCTCTGCGTTTTGTCCCAGCCGCCGTGCTGCGCGTTGAGCGCGAACTTGTCCGTCACGTCCTGCCGCGTCAGCGGCTCCTGCGCGCCGCCGCGCAAATAGGGTTGCCGTTCCTCGACCACGTTGCCGTCGCTCAGGGTGGCGCGGATGTGGCCGGTATAGTTGTTCGGGTAGGGATTGTCTGGATCGATCAAGAATTTCACTTTTGCCGCGAGCGCCAGCACTTGCGGGTCGCGGATCGCGCTTTCGGTGAAAGCGCCGAGTCCGACGCCGCCGTGGACAAAACCCGACGCCAGCAGATACGGCACCGCGAACTTCGCGGCATAGCCGTTGCGCGGCCGCTGCTTGTCGGCGAGCGGCTCCCATAGCCGGTGCACTGTTCCCTCCGCCACCTCACAGACGATGTCCTTGATGTCCTCGGGTCTGATGCCGCGCGCGGCCAGCCGTTTCGCGCAATCGATATAAGGCTGCGCCATGGTCCCGCAGGGATAGGGCTTGAACGCCAGCGTATCGATCACCCAGCGCGTGCCGAAATCTTGCGTCAGCGCGTCATAGTCGCCCACGGTCGTGTGCGCAAAGCCGTTGAACAGCCCATGCACGCCTTCGAACACCGTGCGCGGCCCGACAAAGCCTTGCCGCGCCAGCAGCGCCGCGCGGATGCCGGACTGCGCCGCCCAGCCCGCATGCAGCCGCTTGGTCCATGCGCCCTCGGCGAGATATTCGATGATGCCGCCCGCCATGCTGCCGGCGATGCCGAGCGCATCGACAATCTGCTTCGCATTAAGCCCGAGTGCGGCGCCGACGCCGGCCGCAGCCCCCATCGCGCCGAAAATCGCTGTCGGGTGAAAACCGGCCTTGTGCACCGCCTTCGGTACCACCACGCTCAACCGGCACAGCACCTCGCAGCCGACGGCGATTCCGATCAGCGCCATGCGGCCATCCGGATTGTGCCGCTCGCACGCGGCCAGCACCGCGGGCACCACCACCGCGCCGGCATGGACCGGGCCGCCCTCGAACGTGTCGTCGAAATCCTCGCCATGCGCCGCGGTGCCGTTGACGAACGCAGCACCTGAGGCCGTCAGCGTGCGTCGGTGGCCGATCGCGGTGCATGGGCCGTCATCGTCCCAGCCGGCCAGCGCGCTTGCGATGTAGTCCTCATTGCGCGCGGTCACGCACAGTCCGGTCACGTCGATCAGCAGATCCTCGCATTTGCGCGTGGTCGCCGCCGGCAGGCCGCCGGGCTTCAGCGCGACGATTTTACCCGCAAGGGTTTCGGCGACGGAAATTTTTGGCAATTCGGATGTCATGATCGCTCAATCGCTGCCGGATCAGATACGGAAGATTTTTGTATAGCGCGTCTTGATGGCGTCGCTTTCTTTTTCCACCGCCGCGGCGTCGTCTTTCATGGTCTTGATGTCCTTGAACGGCTTGCGCCCCGGCTTCTCCAGCGTTTGCGGATGCGCCGAGCGCAGGCCGCCGACGTCGATGATGAGCTGCTGGGCGTCGCGGCTGAAGCAGAACGACTGAAACAGCCTTGCCGCGTTCGGGTTGGGCGAGGTCTTGAAGACGCCGTTGGGGCCGACGATCAGCGGCGAGCCTTCGGTGGCATAGACCGGCTCGACCGGGCGGCCGGCTTCCTTCATCTGGAAGATGTTGTATTCGTTGCCGTCGGCCATCACCGCGCGTTCGCCGATCTCGAGCTTCTTGGGCGGATCGGCGGAGGATTGCACCTGCATGATGTTCTGCTTGGCGAGTTGCTCGAACCAGCTCCAGCCGAGATCGCGCTGCATCTGATAGGTCGCGGTCATGATGGTGCCGCTGTAACCGGGATGCGCCTTGACGATCTTGCCTTTCCATTTGGGTTCTAGCAGATCGGCAAAACTCTTCGGCGCTTCCTCGGCTTTCACCATGTTGGTATTGTAGGCGATGATGCTGAGCCATATCCGCCAGCTGGCAAACTGGCCATCGGCATCCTTGTGCTCCGCCGGATAGAATTTTGCCACATCCTCCGGCACATAGGGCGCCAGGATGCCGTCGCGTTTCCAGACAATAAAATGCGCGGCGTCCGATGAATTCACCACATCGACCGCATGGATGTTGCTGGCATATTCCTGGCCGATGCGCTGGAACACGCGCTCGGCGCCGGTGCGCTCGACCCGCACCGCGATGCCCGGATATTTCGCCTCGAACGCCTTCGCCAGCTTCTCGGCGACCGGCAGGTCGGTCGAGGTGTAATAGATCACCTGGCCTTCCTTCTTCGCGGCTTCGATAAGCGCAGGTGTCACCGGCTCCGGCGGAGGTGCTGCGGCGACCACGCGGGTGGAGAACGCCGCGCCCGCCAGCAACGCCCCCGTTCCCGCGAGCACGTCGCGGCGGGACAATTTTGCGTTTTTCATCGGCGCATCCTCGTATCTTTTTTGCCTCGTGTCCCGGACGGGGCACGCAGGCGTTCTAACCTGTCGCGCGGGAAATTGCATCGGACAGCAGCCCGGCGAACAGCAGCAGTGCCGCATTCCGGTTGGACTTGAAAATGCGCAGGCACAGCTTGGGATCGCCGATCTCAAGCGTTTCGATTTGCGAGACCAGGTGCACGGCAAACGCCGCAAGCCCGATCCATGCCATCCAGCCTGCGCCGGCAAGCGCAAGCGCCAAACCGATCAGCGCCACCGCCAGTCCGTAAAACACCATCAGCGCCGGGCGCGTGCGTGCGCCGAACAGCAGCGCGGTGGATTTGATGCCGATCAGCGCGTCATCCTCGCTGTCCTGATGCGCGTAGATGGTGTCGTAGCCGATCACCCAGGCAATCGAGCCGGCGTAGAGCGCCAGCGCCGTGGCATCGATCCGGGCGAACATGACAGCAAAGCCCATCAGCGCGCCCCAGGAGAACGCCAGCCCGAGCACGATCTGCGGCCACCAGGTGATGCGCTTCATGAAGGGATAGACCGCGACGATGACCAGCGAGGCGATCCCGGTCATCACCGCATAGGAATTGAATTGCAGCAATACCGCCAGCCCGACCAGCGCCTGCAGCACCAGAAAGCTTGCTGCCTGTGGCACGCTCACCTGCCCCGCCGGGATCGGCCGCGACCGCGTCCGTTCCACCCGGGCGTCGAGATCGCGGTCAGTGATGTCGTTCCAGGTGCAACCGGCGCCGCGCATCGCGAATGCGCCGATCAAGAACAGCACGACAATCAGCGGCAACCGGCTGACATCGTGCGCAACGCCCGCGGCCAGTGCTGCGGACCACCAGCACGGCAGCAGCAGCAGCCACGATCCGATCGGACGGTCGAGACGGGAGAGCCGCAAATAGGGCCGCGACCACAGCGGTGCGCGGGTATCGACCCAGTTGTCGGTCGCATCAGCGACGCGGGCCGCGGCACCGCTCATCTGGAACAGGTCATCGCGCGAGCACGTTGCCGTTCAGGGTGTCGAACGTCGAGCCGCCTTTCTTGGTGGCGGTTGCTTCGGGCAGCACTGCCGACGAACCCAGCACTTCGCTCAAGGAGGGGCCGGCGGGACCGCGCGGCGCCTGAGCTACGGAGCAGACCTTCTTCAGCATCGCCTCGGTGCCGGCGTGGCCCTTCTTCATCTGCTCGGAGATCTGCGGCGGAATCTGGCACTTGGTCGCGTTGACTTTGACATATTCCATCATCTTGAGTTCGGCCGACGAATAGCTCTCGATCAGCTTGCAGGCTTCTTCGGGCTGCGCCTTGCGTTCGCTGGCGGCCTTGATCAGTTTGCCGCGCTTCTCGGCCTCCTCGCGCAGCGGCACGAATCCCTTCATGCAGGCTTCGCTTGGACCACTCCCCTGCTGCGGCGGCGGCGCCCCCATCGGCGCAGCCACGGATCCACCCGTAAGCGGTGCCGCGCCACTGGAAGGAAACGCACTCGGCTGCCCGAGCGAGGCGGCGGGAGCGCCGTTGACCGGCGGAAACGGCGACGCATTGCCCGGCGCCGCACCGTTGACGGGAGGAAACGGCGAAGCGGCCTGACCCGGCAACGGCGCTGGAAACGCACCCTGGGCGTTGGCCGGGCCCGCGTAAGCGGCGATGGCGGCCACAGTCAGCGGCACGATCAAACGGCGGATGATCAAAGGTGTTCCTCCGGCAAGGTCCAAACCCCAAGATCTTTCAAAAAGAACGTCTTCCGGACAAGAAGCCGACTTCCGATTCAGGGGCATTTTACGATTGCTGCCGACCCTTAACAACCCGTCGAATTGGGCAACAGCGCGGCGCATCGCCGCCCTGGTGCTGATAATGACGTGAATTCCCGCGCCTTTAGGCTATCCCTTAGGCTAAAAGTCGGCATTCAAAACGGAACATCGATCATGCCTGTTGCCGATTTTCGCAGTCCACGGCTGTTTGTCGATGCCGGCCTCGCGGCAGGCGCCGGCATCCCGCTCGACCGCAACCAGAGCAATTATCTCGGCAACGTGCTGCGGCTTGCCGCCGGCGCCACGATCCTGGTGTTCAATGGACGGGACGGCGAATGGCTGGCCACCATCGCGGGCCGCAAGCGCCCGGACCATCTGGAGATCACGACCCGGACCCGGCCGCAGGACGGCCTGCCCGACCTGACTTACGTCTTCGCGCCGCTGAAACACGCCCGGCTCGATTACATGGTGCAAAAGGCGGTCGAGATGGGGGCTTCGACGTTGCAGCCGGTGCTGACCCGTTTCGCCCAGGTCACGCGGGTCAATGGCGAGCGGATGCGGGCCAATGTCATCGAGGCTGCCGAGCAATGCGGCATCCTGAGTCTGGCCGCGGTGGCGGAACCGGCGCCGCTGGAACGCTGGCTCGGTCAGCGCGACGGCCACCGCCTGCTGATCTTCTGTGACGAGGCTGCGGCGGTGGCAAATCCGGTGGCGGCGTTGCAGACGGAGGCCACATCGGGCGGAATCGATGTCCTGATCGGACCTGAAGGCGGGTTTGCCGAGGAGGAGCGCGCCCTGCTGCTGCGGCAGCCGCGAACCTTGAGGTTTTCACTGGGACCGCGGATCCTGCGGGCCGACACCGCCGCGGTGGCGGCGCTGGCGCTGATTCAGGCGGTTTTGGGCGACTGGAGCGGCATCGGCCGCCACGAACAGGGGCCGAGCCATTAAGCCCTTTGGCTGATGGTGGTCGAAACCGGCCAGCCGTCGTGCTAAGGGCAGCGCCAAATCCGGCTCGAACGCCCGAACCCCACGACCCTGAGACTTCGAAATGAACGAGACCGCCGCCTTTGGTGCGACCGGATCCGCCGCATGGGCGGACGCACTGCTGTTGTCGTTCACGCAGGCCGGCTACGTCCAGGCCGAGCCGGCAATCCTGCAGCCGGCCGAGCCGTTCCTCGACCTCTCCGGCGAGGACATTCGCAAAAGCCTCTATCTGACCACCGACCCATCCGGCGAGGAGCTGTGCCTGCGGCCCGATCTCACCATTCCGGTGGCGCGGGATTATCTCGCCTCCGGCCGCGCCGGCCAGCCGGCCGGGTTCTGCTATCTCGGCCCGGTGTTCCGCTATCGCGGCGGAGCCCCGAGCGAATTTCTGCAGGCCGGCATCGAGTCCTTCGGCCGGCAGGACCGCGCCGCGGCCGACGCCGAGATGCTCGCGCTCGGACTTGAGGCCGTCGCGGCATTCGGATTGCCCGACGTTGAAATCCGCACCGGCGACGTGGCGCTGTTCAACGCGCTGCTCGACGGGCTCGACCTCTTTCCGGTGTGGCGACGCCGGCTGATCAAGGATTTCAACCGTAAGATCAGCCTGGAGCAGGATATCGAGCATCTGACGGTGGCGACCGGATCGGCGCGTAATGAATATCAAGGCGTGCTGGCAGCGCTTGCCGGTTCGGACCGCAAGGCGGCTCTGGCGCTGGTGACAGACCTGATGTCGATTGCGGGTGCGACCAATGTCGGTGGCCGCTCGGTTTCGGAAATCGCCGACCGCTTTCTCGAGCAGTCGACGCTGAAAGGCGGGGGATTGCCGCGCGAGAAGAAGGAGTCGATCAAGCGCTTTCTCGCCATATCCGGCGATCCCGACGATGCGCTGGTGCAACTGCGCGCTTTGGCGGCCGACGCCAAACTCGACATTGGCGCGGCGATCGATCAGTTCGATAGCCGCATCGGCTTCATGGCCGCGCGCGGCATCGACACGGCGAAAACCCGGTTCTCTACCTCGTTCGGCCGCGGCCTCGACTACTACACCGGTTTTGAGTTCGAACTGCACGGCAAAGGCAATGGCGTCGAGCCGCTGGTGGCGGGCGGACGCTACGATGGACTGATGACCCAACTCGGCGCGAGTATGCCTATCCCCGCGGTCGGATTCTCGATCTGGATCGAGGCTTTGACACAGCTTGGCCGCAAGCCTGCCGCGAGGGACTTAAGCGGGAGCGCGCCATGACCGCGCCATTCGTTCTCGCCGTCCCGTCGAAAGGACGCTTGCAGGAGAACGCCGAGGCGTTCTTTACGCGCGCGGGAATGGCGCTGGCCAAGCCGCGCGGCGCGCGCGACTATCGCGGCACCATCAGCGGGCTCGACAATGTCGAGATCGCGTACCTGTCGGCGAGCGAAATCGCCTCGCAACTGGCGCGCGGCGCGGTGCATCTCGGCGTCACCGGCGAAGATCTGGTGCGCGAAAGCATTCCCGATGCCGACCGACGCGTGTTGCTGATCGAGAGCCTTGGCTTCGGCAGCGCCAACGTCGTGGTCGCCGTGCCGCAGGCGTGGATCGATGTCCGCACCATGGCCGACCTCGACGACGTCACAACCGGATTCCGCGCCCAGCATAACCGCCGCATGCGGGTCGCGACCAAATACATCAACCTGACGCGCTCGTTCTTTGCAACCCATGGCGTGGTCGACTACCGCATCGTCGAAAGCGCCGGCGCCACCGAAGGTGCGCCGGCGGTCGGAACGGCGGAGATGATCGTCGATATCACCACGACCGGTGCCACGCTTGCCGCCAACGGCCTCAAGGTGCTCGACGACGGCGTGATCCTGCGCAGCCAGGCCAATCTGGTCGCCTCGCGCGAGGCCGACTGGTCCGTGGAGGCGCGCGAGACCGCCCGTATCATTCTCGATCATATCGCCGCCCGCGCCCGCGCCAGCAAGTACCGCGAAATCCGAACCCGTTTTGCCGGCTGCGACGCCGCACTTCTGGCTGAGGCGCATAACCGGTTCGGCGTGGTCTCGCCGTTCGGCGGGCCGACCTCCTCCGGGATGGTCACCCTGCACTGCCCGCCGGCGCAGCTTTACGCGCTCGGCAGTTTTCTGCGCGCCCACGGCGCCGACACGGTGTCGGTGGCTTCGCTCGACTACGTGCTCGACCGCGACAATCCGCTGTTTGCCAGGCTGGAAGCCTTCCTGCGGCCTTGATGCGGCTGAATTCCGTTCATCGTGGCGACAGCATCGGCCGGATATCATATGCTGTTTCTGTCAGTTATCGTATGCTGTCTATCAATGGTTGGGCCTGATCGATGACGCTGGGCAGTGACGTATCTCGCTTGTCCACCAGCGCGGCCAATGCGGCGGCGCAGGGACTGTCGATCGTCGTGCCGCTCTACAACGAGGCGGCGGGGCTGGCGTTGCTGCATCAGCGGCTCGGCGCATTGGCGGCCACGCTCAGGCAGCGCTACGGCCTTGCCTGCGAAGTGGTCTATGTCGATGACGGCAGCGCCGACGCCACGCTGGATATCGCCCGCGGACTTGGCGCAACGGCGCTCGATGTTCAGGTGGTGTCGCTGTCGCGCAATTTCGGCAAGGAAGCCGCCTTGATGGCGGGGCTCGACCACGCCCGGCGCGGCGCGGTGCTGTTCATGGATGGCGACGGCCAGCATCCGCCCGATCTGGTCGAGAGGCTGGTCGGTCACTGGATCAACGACGGCTATGACGTGGTCTACACCGCCAAAGCGCATCGCGACAATGAACCGGCGCTGCGCCGCCTCGCCGTGCACGGCTTCTACGCGCTGATCAACTGGGGCGCGCGGCAGAAAATCCCGGAGGACGCCGGCGACTTCCGGCTGCTGTCGCCGCGTGCCGCGGCGGCGCTGCGGCAGCTTCCGGAGCGCAACCGGTTTTTCAAGGGCCTCGCAAGCTGGATCGGCTTCCGCCAGATCCGGGTCGATTACGAACCGGCGCCGCGCGCGCACGGCATCACCACGTTCAGTCCGGGCCGGCTGGTCGGGCTTTCGATCGAGGGGTTGACCTCTTTTTCGGTAGCGCCGCTGCGTTTGGCCAGCCTGCTCGGCGTAGTGCTGGCGTCGGTGGCCTTTCTGTTCGGGCTTTCGATCCTGTGGGAAACCTGGGTTAGCGGCAAATCCGTACCCGGCTATCCGTCGCTGGTGGTCGGCCTGATGACGATTGGCGGCGTGCAGCTCATCATGATCGGCATTGTCGGCGAATACATCGGCAAGATCCTTTCCGAACTGAAGGCGCGCCCGATCTATTTCGTGGCCGAGCACAGCGAGAAGCATGCCGACATTGCCACCAACGCCGCTGAAGGCGAACGGACCGCGGCCGAATGAATGGCGAGCCGCGCCGGTTCTGGCTCTGCGCCGACGATTACGGTCTCAGTCCGGGCGTCAACCGCGGCATCCGCGATCTGATCGAACGCGGGCGCATCAATGCGACCTCGGTGATGGTGGTAGGGCCCGCAATCGGCCGCGACGAGGTAAGTTCGCTCAAGGCCGCGGCCGCAAACAGCCCGCGCTGCGCCATCGGCCTGCATGCCACGCTGACCGCGCCGTTCCATCCGCTGACCATGCATTTCCGGCCGCTCGATGGCGGACTATTCCCGGCGTTTCCGAAGCTGCTGCGCGCGGGCCTGTGGCGCCGGCTCGATCCTGAAATCATTCACGCGGAACTGGTCGCGCAATTTTCGGCTTTCCACGGACTGTTCGGCCGCGCCCCGGATTTCGTCGATGGCCACCAGCATGCGCAGTTGTTTCCGCAGGTGCGCGATGCATTTCTGACCGCCGTCAAGGAGGCAGCGCCCAATGCCTGGGTGCGCCAGGGCGGACGCAATCAGCCGCTGGCGCAGCGGCTCGCCACGCCCAAGGCGCTGCTGCTCGACCTTTTGAGTTCGCAATTTCGCCGCCGTGCCCAGCGGGCCAAGGTCGCGTTCAATCCAGGCTTTGCCGGCGCTTACGACTTTTCGTTAGCTCCGGATTTCGGGGAATTGATGCAGCAGTTTCTCGATGGGCTGCCCGAAGATGGCCTCGTCATGTGCCATCCCGGCTTTGTCGACGACATCCTGATCAGCCTCGACCCACTGACCGACCAGCGCGAACGTGAACATGCATTTCTCTCCGGCGACGCCTTTCCGCAGCTGCTGGCGGCGAACAATGTTACGTTGACGTGATCCGCCCGGTCGTTTTGCCGCAACCGCAAATTTAATTTCGGACGGCACTACTTGTGACATAAAGCGTCCCTACATCTCCCCCGCGCTCAGCGACCGAGCCAAGTGGAGAACGCCATGACCCCGCAAGAACGTCAGTTGGTTGACGACCTTTTCGATCGACTCTCGAAAGTGGAGACCGCGCCCCGCGATGCCGATGCCGTTGCGGCTATTTCACAAGGCCTGCGCCGCGCGCCCAATGCCGTCTATACGCTGGTACAGACAACGCTGGTTCAGGACGAGGCGCTGAAGCGCGCCCACGCCCGTATTCAGGAACTCGAAGGCAGCGAACCCGAACAGAACCAGTCCGGCGGTTTCCTGGATTCGATGCGCGACGCCATTTTTGGCCAGAACCAGCCACGCGGCTCGGTGCCGAATGTTCGCCCGCCCGAGGTGGGCAGCCGTCCGGCATGGAACACCGGCCAGGTGCTGCAGCAGGGACAAAACCCGGGACAGTACAATCAGGCGCCATATGGACAACAGCCCTACGGCGCGCCGCAGGCACCCATGGGCGGCGGCGGCTCGTTTCTCGGGACCGCGGCCGCGGCCGCGGCCGGCGTGGTCGGCGGCGGGCTGTTGATGAGCAGCATCCGTTCGATGATGGGCGGCGGCGGCCATCAGAGCAGCTTTGGCGACCAGGCAGGTCTTGATTCCAGAAGTCTTGGTGGCGGCGGCGAAAGCCGCAAGCCCTGGAGTTCGGATCAATCCAGCAGCGATCTGGCGCGCGATGCCGGCGTCAACGACATCGGTTCCGGCGGTCATCGCGCCGACGACAGTTCGCGATCCGGCTTCTTCGATCAGGCGTCGAACGACGGCGACGATCAGGACGACATGGACCTGGATTCGGATGATTTCGGCGGCGGCGGAGACAGCGATTTCGCCTGAAGCGCGTCATGACCGACATCAAAGCAAAACGGCCGCTCGACGAGCGGCCGTTTTTCGTTTTCAGAGAACTGCTATCAGAGCACGATGACCCGCGCGCCGACGTTGACGCGGCCATACAGATCGATCACGTCCTCGTTGCGCATCCGGATGCAGCCCGACGATACGTTGGTGCCGATCGTCCATGGTTCATTGGAGCCGTGAATGCGATAGAGCGAAGAGCCCAGATACATGGCGCGGGCGCCGAGCGGATTTTCCGGGCCGCCTTCCATGTGCCGCGGCAGATCGGGACGGCGCGCCAGCATTTCCGGCGGCGGGGTCCAGGCCGGCCACTCCTTCTTGGCCGAAATCGTCTTGACGCCTGACCAGGTGAACCCGGGACGGCCGACGCCGATGCCATAGCGTAGCGCTCTGCCGTCTCCCTGTACCAGGAACAGGAACTTGTTGGGCGTATCAATCACGATGGTGCCGGCGCCCTCCTTGCCGTGGTACTCGACCATCTGTTTTGCAAACCTTGGATCGAAGGCGGGATGCGCCGGTTCGCCGACATCTTCCTGCTGACGCATCGACTGCTGCGGATCCATCGGCGGCAACAGCGGACGGCGCGGCTCGTAGGAAGGCTGCGGCTGATAGCGCCGGCCCGACTGGCCATCGCTGAACAGAAACTCGATAAAGCCGCCGCCGCCCATGCCCGCGCGATCGGCGGAAGCGGTGCGTAGCGGCGCGGGCCGCTGCTGCGTTTGACCGGAATAAATCACGCCGGCGGGTTCGGTCGCTTCGATCGCCGCGGCTGGATCAAGGCCGGTAGCGAGGCAGGATGCGCTGGCAAGCAGCGCGAGGGAGATTTTTCTGAACATCGACGTACTCTGTACTGGTTTCGTCGTGAGTGCGCTCGAAAGAGCGCGGCGGTTACACGCCATTAAGTAAAATCAAAACCTAATCGGTTTGGTAAACAAAACCGGCGTTTCGATTCACCATGTCGCGCAGCGCCGCTGTTCTCGTTGTTAACGTTGATAATCGGTGAACGCGGGGCGTTCATGGTTAACCAACGGTGTGTGTCGTTGTGGTCGGCCTTTCACGCACACCGCCCGTGAACCCGGCGTTAAAACACCTCGTTCTACAATGCTTGTATTGAAGGTTTGGGGAATTTACGATGCCGGTTCATCGCAAGCGCTTTCGTATCGAAGAGTCTTTTTTCGGCGTCACGCCGCTATCGGGCGACGTCGATGATGACGCAATGCCCATGCACCGCGAAATCATGAACGAACTGCGCGCCATTCGCGAGCAGATGGCGAACCCGCATCGTGGCGGCGCAGTCGCCGACGGCGGCATCGATTCGCCGCCGCAGCAGGCGAGCGATGCGCAGATCCTGCTGCAGACCTACCGCGCCCAGATCGAGCAATGCGAAAAACTGAAAGTCGAGCTCGACCTCATTCATGACGCCATCAACCGCACCAAGCAGGAAATCGCGGCGCTGCACGGCAAGAGTTTCGACGGCGCGCAAATGGCCAAAATGACCGGCGAACTCGGCGCCGTGGTCGGTGGCACCGAACAGGCGACGCAGCAAATTCTCGAAGCCACCGAGGCGATCGACCAGGCCGCGACCGCGCTCGCCAGGGTCACCTCGCCGGACCAGCAGCGTCTGCTCAGCGAGGAAATCCAGGAGCGCGTCGTTTCCATTTTCGAGGCGTGCAATTTCCAGGATCTCACCGGGCAGCGCATCAGCAAGGTGATGGCGACGATGAAGTTCATCGAGCATCACATCACCGTCATGATGGATATCTGGGGTGGCATCGACGCCATCAAGGCGCACGCGCCCGGCGTGGTCGACGCCCGAGTCGGCGACGCCCGCCTGCTGAACGGCCCAAAACTCCCGGGCGATTCCGGGCATGCATCGCAGGACGATATCGACGCGATGTTCGGCTGACGCGCAACTTGTGTCCCGGGCGCGATGCAGCGTTCTTCACGCTTCGCAGAACCGGGACCCCGGTTTAGCGAAAATAGCTCGGCCCCGGCTCTGCAGCGCACCGTTTCGCAAGAGCTACACGCTGCGCTGCGTCCGGGGCACGGAGCCGGGCGGCCTGATCGCCAAAAAACACCCGAGCGCCATCAGCGCGCCGACGATTCCCATTTCCAGCACGGTGCGGTCGGAAAACCGCTCCACCGCGGACGCCACCACGAACGGCGCCAGCGCCTGTACGAACAGCCCCGGCCGCGCGATGCGGCCGATCACCCGGCCATAGCCGGTGGGGCCGAACATCACCAGCGGCAGTGCGCCGCGGGCGACGGTCATGACGCCATTGGCTGCGCCGAATGCGATCGCAAACAGGGCCGCCACCAACGGCGACGCGCCGACAAACGCCAGCATGGCGAAGGCGAAGGACGTCAGCGTCACCGCGCCGCGCGCGATCCACAGCGGATGGGTCCGGCCTGCCGTCAAGAAATCGACCAGCCGCGCCGCCACCTGCGCCGGGCCGAACAGGGCCCCCACCCCGACAACGGTGGCCGCATCCATTCCGCCACGTTGCAGCATCGCCAGCAGGTTCGACGTCACGCCCGAAAGAATGAAAAAATGCAGCGCGAACGCCGCGATGAGCAGGATAAACGGCCAGCCCTCGGGACGCATCGGCGCCGCCGGCAAGGCCGTTGAGCCCGAGACGGCCGGCAAGGGCGCTATGGCAACCGTGCGCGGCAGGGCGAAAGCATTCAGCGGCGCGACCACAAATGCCAGTACCGCGGCGAACGTCAAATAGGTGCCGCGCCAGCCGAGATGCTCCAACAGCAAATGGGTTGCCGGCCAGCCGACCGTGGACGCGAACCCGCCGGCAAACGTCACGAACGTGATCTGCCGGCGCGCCGAAGTTCCAAATATCCGCGTCAGCGTCGCGAAGGCCGGATCGTACAGCGTCGATGACATCGCAGCGCCGATCAGCAGCCAGCACGCAAGGTAGGCCGGGCGTTGATCCGCCACCGTCAGCAGCAACAGTCCAAGCGCGCCGGTCAGCGCACCTGCAGACATCACGATGTTGCCACCATGACGATCGATCAAATGGCCAATGGTTGGCGACAGGATGCCTGAAGTGACCAGCCCGATCGAAAATCCGGCCATGCCAAAGGCCAGCGACCAGCCGTGATCGGCTGTCAGATGGGGCATGATCAACACCGGCGGATAGATCAGGATGCCCCAGGCGAGAATCTCCGTCAGCGACAGCACCGAGACCGCGCGCCCTGGTCCAAAAACGAGGCCGCGCAACTTGTGCATCTGATCGGGCTTTTCAGGCAGGAATAATGCAGATCAGGCCTTGGGAGCGCAACGGACATAGACCATGTTGCCGTAGCGAACGGCGGCATCCTTGTCGACAAACCGCGTCACCAGAACACGCCCGTCGAAGGAAACGATTTCGCGATCCTGCTCGCCAGGGACCGGTCCGGGCGGGCCGATATAATTCTTGCCACTCGGGCTGCCCTTCAGCCGCAGTTCCTGCGGCGTCGCCTGGTCGGCCAGATGCATCATCACGCCGCCGGTCGGTCCAGAGGTGATCACATAGGGCTGCTTGCACTGCGCCTGCGCTGCTTTCTCGGTCCGCGCCCGATCGGCGGGGTTCTGATAGGATGCAAGGCCCCAGCGGCCGACGATTTCGTCGGAACGGATCGTCGCCGGCATGTCCGGTGCAACACCCGGTTCCGCCGCTGGCGGCGGCGACGACGAAAATGAAGGCAGGCTCATGCTGCCGCATGCTGCAAGGAACACGGCCAAAACCGAGACAAGCCCGAGTTTGACTATAGTGCGTGTTCCGCTTGATCCGATCATGGCATCCCCCCGAGCGAAAATTCGTTGACCGCGCCCATCCCGCAGCAAGCGCAAAACTCCTGTCGGAGCAATGATGTCCAGCTAATTACGCCGGCGCCCCGATTTGGTTTCCTTGAGCATCCTATATCGGTCTGACCAAGGACTTAAGGCCTTGCTTGACAGGATCGGCGTCAAGACCTATTTCCGGGCCGTTTATTAGCACTCCTGGGGCGCGATTGCTAAGGGCGGTTCTGCCGGCGAGGCATCGATCCGTTCTTCCGACCCGCACCCACCCCAACGAAATCCCAAAAGGAGCCCGCATGGCTAAAACCAAATTTCGTCCGCTGCATGACCGTGTCGTGGTCAAGCGCATCGACGCCGAAGAGAGGACCAAGGGCGGCATCATCATTCCCGACAGCGCCAGGGAAAAGCCCCAGGAGGGCCAGGTGGTCGCGGTCGGCCCCGGCGGACGCGACGAGGCCGGCAAGCTGATCCCGATCGACATCAAGACCGGCGACCGGGTGCTGTTCGGCAAATGGTCGGGCACCGAGATCAGGCTCGACGGCGAGGAGTTCCTGATCATGAAGGAGTCCGACATCATGGGCGTGCTGAACTGAACCACCGCTTCCAGCATATACGGCGTCATCACCGGGCTTGTCCCGGTGATCTACGTCTTTCTTCTTTCAACCGACGAGACGTGGATGGCCGGGACAAGCCCGGCCATGACGGAACAGAATCGTTAAGGAGCACCAAACATGGCAGCCAAGGACGTTAAATTTTCCGGAGACGCGCGCGACCGCATGCTGCGCGGCGTCGATATTCTCGCCAATGCGGTGAAGGTCACGCTCGGTCCCAAGGGCCGCAACGTCGTGATCGAGAAAAGTTTCGGCGCACCCCGCATCACCAAGGACGGCGTCACCGTCGCCAAGGAAATCGAGCTCGAGGACAAGTTCGAGAACATGGGCGCGCAGATGGTGCGGGAAGTCGCCTCCAAGACCAACGATACCGCCGGCGATGGCACCACCACCGCAACGGTGCTGGCCCAGGCCATCGTCCGCGAAGGCGCCAAGTCGGTTGCCGCCGGCATGAACCCGATGGATTTGAAGCGCGGCATCGACATTGCGGTAGCCGCCGTGGTCAAGGACCTCGAAAAGCGCGCCAAGCCGGTCGCTTCTTCAGCCGAAGTCGCTCAGATCGGCACCATCTCCTCGAACGGCGACACCGCCATCGGCAAGATGATCGCGCAGGCGATGCAGAAGGTCGGCAATGAAGGCGTCATCACGGTCGAGGAAGCCAAGTCGCTGGAAACCGACGTCGATATCGTCGAAGGCATGAAGTTCGACCGCGGCTACCTGTCGCCCTACTTCATCACCAACGCCGAGAAAATGACCGCCGAACTGGAGGACGTCTATGTCCTGCTGCACGAAAAGAAACTCTCGGGCCTGCAGGCCATGCTGCCGGTGCTGGAGGCCGTGGTGCAATCGGGCAAGCCGCTGCTGATCATTGCCGAAGACGTCGAAGGCGAGGCTTTGGCGACGCTGGTGGTCAACCGCCTGCGCGGCGGCCTCAAGGTCGCCGCCGTCAAGGCGCCCGGTTTCGGCGATCGCCGAAAGGCGATGCTGGAGGACATCGCGATCCTGACCGGTGGTCAGCTGATCTCCGATGAGCTCGGCATGAAGCTCGAAAGCGTCACCGTCAACATGCTCGGCCGCGCCAAGAAAGTCGTGATCGACAAGGAAAACACCACCATCGTCAGCGGCGCCGGCAAGAAAAAGGATATCGATGCCCGCGTCGGCCAGATCAAGGCGCAGATAGAGGAAACCACCTCGGACTACGACCGCGAGAAGCTGCAGGAACGCCTCGCCAAGCTCGCCGGTGGCGTCGCGGTGATCCGCGTCGGCGGTGCTACCGAAGTGGAAGTGAAAGAGAAGAAGGATCGCGTCGAGGATGCCCTCAATGCGACCCGCGCCGCGGTGCAGGAAGGCGTCGTGCCGGGCGGCGGCGTGGCATTGCTGCGCGCCAAGAAGGCGGTCGGCCGCATCGTCAACGACAACTCCGATGTCCAGGCCGGCATCAACATCGTGCTGAAGGCGCTGGAAGCGCCGATCCGCCAGATCGCCGAGAATGCCGGGGTCGAAGGCTCGATCGTGGTCGGCAAGATTCTCGAAAACAAGTCCGAGACTTTCGGCTTCGACGCGCAGACCGAAGAGTATGTCGACATGGTCGCCAAGGGCATCATCGATCCGGCCAAGGTGGTGCGGACCGCCCTGCAGGACGCCTCCTCGGTCGCGGGCCTGCTGGTGACCACCGAAGCCATGGTCGCCGAACTGCCGAAAGATGCGCCCCCGCCGACGCCCGGTGGCGGCGGCGGAATGGGCGGCATGGGGTTCTAGGCCAGCGCTGACATTATCCTGATCGAAGGCCGCCTCCGGGCGGCCTTCTTTTTTGGCGATTTATGCGGCGGTTTGGTAGAAGGTCCCGATTCTCTGTCGAGGAATTTTATATGCGCGCGCTCACACTCTGTCTGGCCGGCCTCGCCGCGGCCTGGTTAAGTCCGGCCGGCGCTCAGATGAAGCTGTCGCCGAAATCCGCGCCTGGCACCAGCGAGACGCGCTATTTCACCTCGATCGACGGCCTGATGGACGGCAACGCCGATGTCATCCTTAAAGAAACCCGGCAGGGCAAGACCGTGACGGCGGCGGTGCTCGACGTCTGCTATCCCGCCGAGAAGGGTTCGGAGCGCAAGGACCGCTTCGTCGCCAACCTCACGGTGAACGGACAGAACCTGACCGGCGCCACGCAAAGCATCGGCGACAAGCTGCCGGTGACGGTGAAACTTACGCGCAAGCCGACCGGCGACAGCTTCGAGTTCAAGGGACAGATCAGCGTCGGCCAGACCGTAACGGAAGTGACATCGAGCGACAATTCCGATCTCAGCGAGCAGGAATTCAAGGACAACCAGTCGAGCGACGACAGCATCGCTGCCGCGCCGAAAGATTTTACAGAAGTCTCGCCGGAATCGGTCGCGGTGCGGGTGAAGCTGGAGTCGGCGCTGGATTTCCTTAAAAGCCTGAAGGGCCAGAACCTCGAGGTGTCGCTGAGCAGCCTTGCCGTTTCCTGTGACGCGCTGCGCGCGGGCGAGCAGACCATCACCATCAGCGTCGATCCCGATCGCGCCGCAGCCCTGATCGCGAAAGCGAAATCCTTTCCCGGCACGGTGGCCGCCGGCTGGACCGCTGGTGTCGTTGATATGGAGCGCGCCATCCGTGTTCCCGCGGCGGATTGGCGGGATGGCGACAAGGTGAACCGGGACAAGCTTGCCTCGGCGATCGCCGCGGTGATCGCAAAAACCATGTCGGCGAAACTGTCGTCGTCGCAATGGAGCGAGAACACCGGCAAGCTGAAACTGACGCTGAAGCGGCCTAGCCCGGTCTATCCCGCGCTCGAACTCACCGACACCATCGAAGTCGATGCGCTGATCTCTTCCGACCGGCCCGGCACGTCAGACCGGCTGATGCTTTGGGTCGGCAGCCCTTCCATCACCACCACCGACGAGTCCGCGGGCGCAAAACTCAATCTGGCTGACTCCGCCGGCAATGAAGAGGAAGTCGAACCGACCGACGACAATGGCACCATCGTTGCGCTCACCAGGGAATTCAAGGGCCAGCGCTGGGACGCCGACAAATCGGCCTGGAAATAGCTCGGTTACGTGCCCCGGACGCGGCGCAGCGCGCAGCTCTTGCGGAGCGGTGCGCCGCAGAGCCGGGGCCCCGGTTTGCACGAGGAAGAAACCGGGGTCCCGGCTCTGCGGTGCACCGCCAAGAGGCGCTGCACCGCGTCCGGGACACGTCGAACTGGTCATCGCCGATTTGACATGCTGCCCCATAGCGGCAATGAACACCCTCAATCCGAACAAGGGCCTGCAGGGTTTCACGGTTGATGGCGCGCTATGACGTAGTGGTGATCGGCGCGGGCCTCGGCGGCTTGACGGCAGGCGCGATCCTGGCGCGCGCGGGACGCAAGATCCTGGTCATCGAACGCAGCAACTCGGTCGGCGGCGCTGCGTCAAGCTACAAATCCGGCGACCTTTTCGTCGAGGGCTCGCTGCATGAAACCAGCGATCCCCGCAATCCTCGCGATCCGAAACACGGCGTGCTGACGCGCGCCGGTGTATTGGACGCCGTGAAGTGGATTGCCGGCGGCGCGTTTTACGAAGCGCGCGGCGGCCCGCTCGGCAAGCCGTTTACGATGCCGGACAATTTCAAGGCGGCGCGGGCCGCGCTGACGCAACGCTTCCCAGAAGCCCGAAACGGCATCGAGAACGTTCTCGACGACATGGAACGCCTGGCATCGGCTTCCGGCGATTTCGCCGACGTCGCCGATCTCGTTCCCGAAAGCGATCGATCGCTGTCATTGGCGCAGAAATTCGATCGTGTTTTCGGCGGCAACGAGGCCGTCAAATGCGCGCTCGCCGCCAACCTCTCCTATTATCACGACGATCCGGCAACTCTGTCGTGGCCGTTCTTTGCGGCGTCGCAGGGTGGTTTTCTGCTGAGCGGCGGGCGTTACGTGCAGGGCGGCTCGCAGCGGCTGTCGAGCGCTCTGGCCCGCGCCATCAGGACGGCGGGCGGCGAGGTGATGATCCGCCGCGTGGTCACCGGCATCGCCTTGAACGGGCAAGGCCGGCCCCATGGCGTGACGCACACCGCGAAAGACGGTGGCGATATCCAGACCGTCGAGAGCCCGGTCGTCGTCAGTAACGCCGCGCCGGAAATACTCGCTTCGCTGCTGCCGCAAGATCCCGCGCGCAAATTGAGCGACAACTATACACGGCTGCAGCCGTCGATCTCGCTGTTTGCCCTCACGCTCGGCCTGTCGAAGCCGCCGCGCGAATTCGGCGTCGCCGGCTATTCGACGCAATTGCTGCCGCCCTGGCTGACGCGGTTGTCCGATTACGCGCTTGCCACGTCGCTGATGGCGGGCGAGCCCGGCGAACGAATGCCGCCTTTGGCCATCGTCGATTTCGCGGCAATCGATTCCGCGGTGCCCGCTCCGCCCTATGTGGTTTCGATCTTCGGGCCCGACCGCCTGCCGAACTGGGATAGTTCGGACCTCGACTTCTATCGCGACAAACGCACGCGCTGGCTGAATGCGATCACTCGCTATCTCGATTCGTTCTATCCGGGGCTTGCGGACGCGGTCGTTGCATCGTCGTTCAACACCGCGCTTTCGGTGCGGCAATATCTCAATGCGCCCGACGGCGCGGTCTATGGGTTCGCGCCGATGCCGCATTCGAGCGGGCGCACGCCGCGCACCGCGGTGCCGGGGCTGTATCTGGCCTCAGCCTATGCGGGTTTCGGCGGATATACCGGCGTGGTGCAATCGGCCGGCACTTGCGCGGACATGATTCTGCGAGAGAGTTGATCGTCATTCCGGGGCGCGCCTTCGCGCGAACCCGGAATCCAGAAGCCCGCTAGCGTCTGGATTCCGGGTCTGCGCCGAAAAGGCGCATCCCGGAATGACGGTGCTTGGCTTTAGTTCGTATTGATGCGGAACCGCAACGGTTTCGTCCCCATGAACGAAACCAGGTCGCCTTGCCGCTTCCAGGTTGCGGCTGCGCTCAGCGCCGCCACCAGATCGTCGTCGGCCTGCGCCCGCGCCGGCGGACAGGCGCGGTCCTCCAGGGGACCCGCGACGAAAATAACCGTGTTGCCGGCGACCGAGAACTGGCCCTTGCCGCCCTTGCACCATAGTTCGAGCGTGACCTCGCCGCTGTCGCCGATGTCCAGCGACGGAAGCCGCTTCGAGCCGGGCTGCCGCGCCGCATCCAGCGTCACCTCGAATCCGAATGGAAATTCGTCCTCGGCATGTGCCGGAATCGCTTGCAGTGCAGCTGTGACGAAAATCGATGCAACACCGGCTAGCTTCAGAAACCTGGTCACGGAAACCATCAGGTGCCTCGAATAATTCTCATCTTGACCATGCGCACGTTGTACCGGCCGCGGGTGAGATTAGCCAGATCGGCCGTAACACTAAGTAACCTCATAAAAAAATCCCCGCGGCGTCGGCCGCGGGGATTTCCTTATCGTCGCTCGCCGCGATGTTTTACTTCAACACCATCGCCGTGAACGGGAAGACGTAGGCCTGCAACATCACGAGAACGCCGACGAGGCACGCCAGCACGATCGAATGCAGGAACACGTAACGCAGGATAGTGCCTTCGTGGCCGTACCAGTTGGTCGCGGTCGAAGCCACCACGATGGACTGCGCGTCGATCATCTTGCCCATGACGCCGCCGGACGAGTTGGCCGCGGCCATCAGGATCGGCGAGATGCCGAGTTGCTCCGACGTGATCCTCTGCAGGTTTCCGAACAGGATGTTGGAGGCGGTATCCGATCCGGTCAGCGCCACGCCCAACCAGCCGAGCAGCGTGCCGAAGAAAGGATACAGCACGCCGGTCGCCGCGAAGGCGAGACCCAGCGTCGCATCGACGCCGGACAGGCGCGTCAGCGTTCCAATCGCCAGCATCGCCGAGATCGTGATCAGCGAAATCGCGCAGAGCTTGATGGTACGGCCATATTCTCCGATCAATTTGGCCGGCGACAAGCCCATCAGGACGCCCGAGATGATCGCGGCGATCAGCATGCCCGTCCCGGTGAAGGACAGATAGGTGAAGCCGAACACCGCGCCCTGCGGCGTCGGCTTCGCCGCCACCGGCGGGACCGCGTTGATCATGTTATGCAGCTCGGGCACCGGGTAATTCCAGGTGAAAATGGAATTGGCCCAGGTCTTGAACGCGCCATTACCCCAGATCAGCATCACGATGCAGACGATGATCCACGGCATCAACGCGCCCCAAAGCTGCGCCTGGGTAAGCGGCGTCTTGTCGATGGTCTTGACGGCGCTCATCGTTGCAGCGGATTCGTCGTTGCCGCGAAGCGCCGGTGACAGCCAAAGCTCCTTCGGCTGCCAGACTTTCAGGAACAGGATCAGGCAGCCCATCGAGATCAGCGATGCGCCGATATCGACGATCCATGGATTGATATAGTTCGAAATCACGAATTGCGGGACGGCGAACGAGATGCCGGTGACGAGGATAGCCGGCCACACCGCCAGCATGCCGCGCCAGCCCGCGAACGCCCACACCACCCAGAACGGCACCAGTAGCGAGAAGAACGGCAACTGCCGTCCGACCATCGCTCCAAGGATATACGGATCGAAACCGGTTACCTGGGCGAGACCCTGGATCGGCGTGCCAAGCGCGCCGTAGGCAACGGGTGCGGTATTGGCGATCAGCGACAGACCGGACGCTGCGAGCGGCGAGAAGCCGAGGCCGATCAGGATTGAACCGGTGATCGCGACAGGTGTGCCGAATCCCGAGGCGCCCTCGAAGAACGCGCCGAACGCGAACGCGATCAGTAGCAGCTGCAGGCGGCGGTCCTCGGTGACGCCGCCGACGGCGCGCTTCAGCAACTCAAAGCGCCCGGTTTCGACCGTAACCCGGTAGAGGAAGATGACGTTGAGCACGATCCAGCCGATCGGGAAGAAGCCAGCCACCACGCCGAGCAGCGACGAACGGACCGACATTCCGGCGGGCATGCTGTAGATAAAAATCGTGATGATATTGGCGACGATCAGGGCGATCAAAGCGGCGATATGCGCCTTCACCTTGCCGCTGGCGATCAGCACCAGAAGCGTAATTACCGGAAGCGCGGCCGCGCCGGTCGACAGCACCGTATTGCCGAGCGGGTTATAGATTTGATTCCACATTAGAGGTCTCCCCCCACGCCGTTATGCGACAGCCCGACCCGCGTGGACGGTCGGTCTGTCGGCGTGATCACCGGGAGTTTTCTTTGCTGTGCACGAGGCCGGCAGCGCCGCTGGCCGTTGCCAGAATGCTCTCACAACCTCGCGAACTGGGAAGGCCCCCGCCCCACGCCATTACCTCTATGCTAGGATCAACTGGCCGGTTGCGACAAGCGGCCGCATATCGCGAATTCTGCGACTTTAGTCTAAGCGCTCGTGATTCCATCATTCTTTCAGAGCCTTGAAGCTCTTCTCCCGGAGACAGCATTCTGTGAACAACATCCGCTCAACGCTCGCGGCCGTATGGCGCATCGCTGCACCCTATTTTCGCTCCGAAGACAGATGGGCGGGCGGCGGCCTGCTGGCGGCGGTGATTGTTATCGAACTCGCGGTCGTCGGTCTGACCGTTCTGTTCAACCGCTGGAACAACGTTTTTTACAACGCGCTGCAGGAGCGCAACCGGGACGTTTTCACCTATCAAATCGCCTACTTCTGCGTTCTCGCGGCGATCTACATCGCGCTCAAGGTCTACCAGCTCTATCTCAACCAGTGGCTGCAGATCCGCTGGCGGCGCTGGATGACGGCCCGCTATCTCGGCGGCTGGCTGCATGACGCCAATCACTACCGGATGCAGCTGCTCGGCGACGCCGCCGATAACCCCGACCAACGCATCGCAGAGGACACCCAGCGTTTTGTCGAGCAGACGCTGTCGCTCGGCATCGGCTTGCTGAGCTCGGTGGTGACCCTCGTATCGTTCGTTTTTATTCTATGGGGTTTGTCCAACGAAGCGCCGCTGCATCTGTTCGGCAACGACATTGCGATTCCGGGTTACCTGGTATGGGGCGCACTGATCTACGCCCTGCTCGGCACGGTATTGACCCATCTGATCGGCTGGCCGCTGGTCGGGCTGAATTTCCAGCAACAGCGTTATGAGGCCGATTTTCGTTTCAATCTGGTTCGCGCCCGTGAAAACGCCGAACAGATCGCGCTGCTGCGCGGCGAGCCTGTCGAGCGCTCGCGGCTGCTGTCGCGTTTCGCCCTCGTGGTCAAGAACTGGCTCGACATCATGCAGCGCACCAAGAAGCTCACCGCGTTTACCGCAACCTATTCGCAGGCTTCCATTATTTTCCCCTACGTGCTGGTCGCCCCGGCCTATTTTGCCGAAAAGGTTCAGCTCGGCGGCATGATGCAGACGGCGTCCGCCTTCAGCAGCGTCCAGGACGCGCTGTCGTTCTTCATCACGTCCTACCGGACGCTTGCAGAGTGGCAATCCGTGGTCGCGCGCCTCAGCGGTTTCGAGACTTCCATGGAAAATGCCGCCGCGCTGACGACAAAACAGCACATCATCCATGTCGCCTCCGACGACAAGGCAACCATCGACCTCGAAAAGCTCGTGGTCGCTCTGCCCAATGGCACTCCGCTGGTGACGGCGGACGGCTTTAAACTCCGCAGCGGCGAGCGCACGCTGCTGACGGGCCCGTCAGGTGCGGGCAAATCGACGCTATTCCGCGCCATCGCCGGAATCTGGCCGTTCGGAACCGGCTTGATCGCGATTCCCGCGCAAGCCAGTTTGATGATGTTGCCGCAGCGGCCCTACTTTCCGGTCGGCTCCTTGATGGCTGCGATCGTCTACCCGGCGGAAGCAAGCGCATTCAGCCGGCAACAGGTCGGCGACGCGCTGGTGCAGGTGGGATTGCCAAAACTCGCTTCGCGGCTCGACGAAGACGCGCACTGGAATCGAACGCTCTCCCTCGGCGAGCAGCAGCGCCTCGGCATCGCGCGCGCGCTTCTGCATGCGCCGCAGTACCTGTTTCTCGACGAGGCCACTGCCTCGCTCGACGAACCATCGGAGGCGACGCTCTACAGTCTGCTCAAGGACAAGTTGCCGGCGACGACCATTGTCTCGATCGGCCACCGCAGCACGCTGGAGGCCTTCCACCAGCGTGACGTGGCCCTGGCGCGCGCCGGAGATCGCTTTGCGCTGCAGGATCAGGCCACAAAAACGTCATAGGGCGGATATTCCGCCGGCCGACGCCGGGGCCCTGGCTCGGCATTGGCTCACCGCAAAACAAAAGGGCGGCAGATCGCTCTGCCGCCCTTATTGGTCTTGAGAGAATGACTTATTTCAAGTTGGTCGCAGCCGTCAGGTCGGCCGAGAGCTTGACGATGCCGGTCGCGCCGCACCAGTTGGAACCGAAGCCACCCGGATTGATGAGCGACACATTGGCCGGGCTTGCGGTGCTCGCAGTGTAGTCGCTGGTGAAGGCGTTGCACGCACCCTTGGACAGATTGGTGTCGGAGTAGCGGAAGTCGAGCGTGAACACCTTGTAGGTGAAGCCGACGCCGATATTCCAGGTGTTGTAGCTCGGCTCGGGAATGCCGAACTGGTAGATCTGACCTACGATCTGGGTTCCGTAGAACCGGTCGGAAGTACCGAGCCACTGCCGGCCGAACTCGCCGGAGACATACATGCCGACGCCGCTGGAGCCGAAGGTCGAGCTCGGCGCGGTGAACTTGCCGGTGATCGACGCATAGTTGCCCCAGGCGCCGAGGTTCAGGAAGTTCGGCGAGTAGTATTCGTTGGCGCCGATCGAGAACATGTCGTTCAGGGTCACGTTGACCTTGGCGTAGCCTTCATAAAAGCTGGCATCTTTCTTGGCGAAATTGCCGTTGATCGGGAGGCCGCCGGTGATCGGGTCGGCGTTGGCGACGCAACCCAGGGACGAGCCGGGAAGACCCGAACCGGGGAATGCGTTGGCGTTAAAGCAGGTGCCGCCCGGATAGAGATAACCCCAGACACCGAAGTCGAAGGCGAACATGCCGAAGGTCGGGCGGATACCGCCGTAGATATCGACTTCAGCCGCGGCGCGGTTCGGGAACGAGATGCTCTCGAACGATGTACCGACGTAGAGCTGCACATCCTTGTTGATGTTGTAGCGGGGCTCGAAATAGGCCGCGACCGAGGCGTTGTGGTTGGACTGGGTGACGCCGCGAAACACGTAATCGTTCATGAGCGCGCTGCCGAAGGCGATATCCCAGGGATTGAACGGCGGCGGCGGCGGTGCCTTGACGGCCTTTACGGCCATGTCGGCGGCGAAAGATGAGCCTGCAGTCATCGCGAGCACCGCTGCGACCAAAACCATTTTCTTCATGACGATCCCCATCACTTTTAAAACAGTCCAATTCCGAAGGCCCCCCGGGACCGCGATAATCGACTGTAACGAATTTCCGTAACTTGACCCCAATCTGCGGCGCGGCATCTCCTGCGTGAAGCTAAAAAGACAAGCAACTGCCGCCTTTTTAGGCGTTTTCACCTTTCCGCTGGATGTTGTTGGCGTGTGTTGCATTCCGACAACAATTTTTGGACGGATTCCACGCCGGCAGGGCTGTTTCGACGATTTAGAAGACCTCCGCGCAACAGTTCGGGAGATGATTTCATGGAATCCATCGCCGGCTGCCGGACCGGCTGTTGCCGCAATGCGATTCGGCAGCGCAAGCCGCGTCCGACAAAGCTAAAGGCCGCAGCGAACGCTGCGGCCTTCAAACGTAATCCGGACGATGCGGCCAGCCCGCGGAGCTGCAACCACCGCGTTTAATTGGTGTCGTCGTGACCTTCGGATGACGACTCCGCCGGCGGCAACGGCTGCGGATTCAAATCGGGCGGCGAAGCCGGAGCGGGCGCCGGCGGCTTCGGAGCGGGAGGCTTCGGAGCTGGCGGTTTATAGGCTGGCGGTTTCGGAGCAGGAGGCTTCGGCGCCGGCGGAGCCGCTTTTTTGGCTTTCTTCGCCGGCTTCTTCGGTGCGGCCTTCTTGGCTGCTTTCTTCGCGGGCTTCCCGGCTTTTTTCCTGGAAGTCTTTTTCGCGGTCTTCTTCGACGATTTCTTCGACGATTTGTTCGCTACGGCTTTTTTCTTGGCTTTTTTGCTCTTCGCTTTCTTCGCCTTTTTGGCCATCGTGGTCCTCCTGTTGCCGCCGATCCGAATCGATCAAGCGTTTCAAGTCTTCCGCTTCAGCGCGGGGCTCAAACCGATCAGTTCAATGCTGGTCGCGGACCGCCTGTCGCCCAGTCGAGAAGCTCAATCGTGTGAACCACAGGGACCGACGTTCCACCGGCAATTTGCACCATGCATCCGATATTGCCCGCGGCGATCATGTCCGGCTCGATGCTCGCGATGTTGGCGATCTTCCGATCGCGCAACCTGCCCGCAAGTTCAGGCTGGAGAATGTTGTACGTGCCCGCCGAGCCGCAACACAAATGACTCTCGGGTACATCTTTCACCACGAATCCATTCTTGGAAAGCAAATCTTTCGGGGCTTGCGTGATTTTCTGTCCGTGCTGCAGCGAACACGCCGAGTGATAGGCTATGACGAGATCGCTGCGCCGCTGTGGCGCAGGCAGATCCAGGCTGGTGACGTATTCGCTGATGTCCCTGGCCAGCGCCGAAATCTTCGCAGCCGATTCGGCGAAGTCGCGATCCTCACGCAGCATGAACCCGTAGTCCTTGATCACCGTACCGCAGCCCGATGTCGTCATCACGATTGCATCGAGCCCGCCCCGCTCGGCTTCGGCGAGCCACGCGGTGATGTTGCCTCGCGCGCGCGCCAGCGCGTCGCCGTCGCGACCGAGGTGATGGGTCAGCGCGCCGCAGCACTGCTCGTCCTTGACCAGCACCACCTCGACGCCGTGCCGCGTCAGCAGGCGGATGGCCGCCTGGTTGATGCGTGGGGCCAATACCTGCTGCGCGCAACCCTGCAACAGTGCGACCCGTGCGCGCTTTGGTCCGATAGCCGGAAATACGCTTCCGCCCGGGGCGCCCGGCGCCGGCAGGCCGCGCGGGGCGAGTGCCAACATCGCCTTGATGCGGCTGGACAAATCCGGCGTCGCCGCCCCGGGCCTGGCGGCTGGCAACAGCGCCGTCAGCGGCCGTACCAGCCGCGCCAAAATCATGCTGGCGCGAAACAGTTTTGGCCGCGGCAACACCCAGGCCAGCACCGCGCGCAATACCCGCTCGGTCAGCGGGCGGGAATAATCTTTCTCGATTCTAACCCGTGCCTGATCGACGAGGTGCATGTAGTTCACCCCGGAGGGACAGGTGGTCATGCAGGCGAGGCAGGAGAGACAGCGGTCGATGTGCTTGACCACTTCCCTGGTCGGCGGCTTGTCCTTCTCCAGCATCTCCTTGATCAGGTAGATGCGGCCGCGCGGGCTATCCAGTTCGTCGCCGAGCAGCACATAGGTCGGGCAGGTCGCGGTGCAGAATCCGCAATGCACGCAGGCGCGCAGGATTTTGTCGGCTTCGGCGATATCGGGATCGGCAAGCTGCGCCAGGCTGAATTCGGTTTTCATGTCGCGGCCCCCCGCGTCAGCCGGCCGCGGTTGAGAATGTTCCTCGGATCGAAGCTGAGCCGGACCCGCTTGCTTAAGCTCGCAAGCCCGGCCGCTTGCGGATGAAACACATCGACATTGCGCCGCACCGGCTCGGCCGCGCGAATAAGAGTGGCGTGGCCGCCGGCGGCATTGACGCGCGAACGCAGCATCCCCGCGCTCGCATCCGCGGACGGCGGCAATGCCGCCCAGATCAGCCCGCCGCCCCAGTCGTAGATCACATCGCCGCCGGTATCGCGCGCCAGAGCCTGACCGAGCACCCCGCCCGATGCCGGCGGGCAGACGATCCGCCACACCGGCCACGCTCCCAATGCGCCGCCAGCCGCGAACGGCGCGCAATCGCGAACCGAGTTCCAGATCGCCGCCGATACCGCATCTTCAACGATTTCCGCGGTTCCGAACGACGCCAGCATCGCACTGAGCGAAACCGCGCGATGCGCTGCGGAGGCCGTGATGCCTTCCAGCCGCAGCAGGGTCACCGCCTGCCGCACCGACCCGAGCTCGACCAGCGCCCCCAAGCCTTCGCGAAACGCCGAATTCGGCACATGCGCGGCACCGGAGACATCGAACGGCGAGCCGAGCGCGGCGGTCATCGCCCGGTTCGCGGCCAGATCGTCGAGCCCGCGCAGCACCAGCGTACGCTCGCTCTCCGCCTTCGGCATCACCTTCAGCGTCACCTCGGTCATGACCGCGAGCGTGCCCCACGACCCTGCCAGGAGCTTGCAGAGATCGTAGCCGGTGACGTTCTTCACCACCCGGCCGCCGGCCTTGAAACTGTCGCCGAAGCCGGACACCGCGTGGGCGCCGAGCAGATGATCGCGCGCGCCGCCGGCCTTGATGCGGCGCGGGCCGGCCAGACCAGCCCCGATCATGCCACCGATGGTTCCGATGTTTGGCGTCCCGAGCAGCATCGAGGTGTTCATCGGCTCGAAGGCGAATTGCTGGTTTTTTGAATCGATCAGCGATTTGACGTCATTGAGCGGAGCCCCCGCCTCGACCGTGATGATCAGCTCGTTCGGCTCATACGAAGTCACCGCGTTCAGCGCCGAAAGGTCGAGCAGCGCATTGGTCGCCATCGGCTGGCCAACGGCGCGCTTGCTGCCGTGGCCGACAATCTCCAGCGGCTGCTCGCTGGCGAGCGCGGCGCGCACCACCTGCTCGACATCCTTGACATCGCGTACTTTCAGGGTGTCCACGGCAGCCGCCTTCTCATTCGTCATGGCCGGGCTTGTCCCGGCCATCCACGTCTTCTTCGGCCACGCACCAAAAAAGACGTGGATGCCCGGCACAAGGCCGGGCATGACGGCGTGTTTGGAGGGGACACTGGATCATCCTCATCCTCAAAACCTCGGCAATTCCGGAAACGCGAGCCTGCCACCGTGGACATGGACCCGTCCGAGTTCGGCGCAGCGGTGCAGCGTCGGAAACACTTTTCCCGGATTGAGCAGCCCCTGCGCGTCGAAGGCGCATTTCAGCCGCTGCTGCTGGTTGAGGTCGATGTCACTGAACATTTCCGGCATCAGATCGCGCTTCTCGATGCCGACGCCATGCTCGCCGGTAAGCACGCCGCCGACCTCGACGCAGAGCCTGAGAATGTCGGCGCCGAAGGCCTCGGCCTTGTCCATCTCGCCGGGCTTGTTGGCGTCGTACAGGATCAGCGGATGCAGATTGCCATCGCCGGCGTGAAACACATTGGCGACGCCGAGCCCGTATTTTTCGGAGAATTCCCGAATCCGCGTCAGCACCAGCGGCAACGCGCCCCGCGGGATGGTGCCGTCCATGCAGAGATAATCCGGCGAGATCCGCCCCACCGCCGGAAAGGCCGCCTTGCGCCCGGCCCAGAACAGATTGCGCTCGGTTTCCGAATTCGAGATTTGCACAGTGGTCGAGCCGCAGCCGCGTGCGATCTTCTCGACACGGTTGATCAGCTCGTCGACTTCGACACTTGGGCCGTCGAGTTCGATGATCAGCAGCGCCTCGACGTCGAGCGGATAGCCGGCATGGACGAAGGCTTCGGCTGCGTGGATCGCCGGTTTGTCCATCATCTCCATGCCGCCGGGAATGATGCCGGCGCCGATGATCTCGGCCACGCATTGGCCGGCCGCCTCGACTTGCGCAAAGCCTACCATCAGCGCCCGCGCCGTCTCCGGCTTTTGCAGGATACGCACCGTGATCTCGGTGATGACGCCGAGCAGGCCTTCGGAGCCGGTGATGATTCCCATCACGTCGTAACCGGAAGTCTCGGCGGATTTGCCGCCGACCTTGATGATCTCGCCGGTGATCAGCACGATCTCGCAGCCCAGCACGTTGTTGGTGGTCATGCCGTATTTCAGGCAGTGCACGCCGCCGGAATTCTCCGCGACATTGCCGCCGATCGAGCAGGCGATCTGCGACGAGGGATCCGGGGCGTAATAAAAACCGGCATGCGCCACGGCCTGGCTGATGGCGAGATTGGTGACGCCGGGCTCGGTCACCACCACGCGGTTGTCGAAATCGATCTCGCGGATGCGCTTGAATTTGCCCAGGCCCAGCAGCACCCCGTCAGCCAGCGGCAGCGCGCCGCCGGACAGCGATGTCCCGGAACCGCGCGGCACCACCTTGATGCCCTGCTCGAAGCAGTATTTCAGGACCCGCGACACCTGTTCGGTGGTGTCCGGCAACACCACCACCATCGGCGGCTGGCGATAGGCCATCAGCCCATCGGACTCGTAAGGGATCATCTCGGCGGCGCTATCGACCACGCCCTCGCCCGGCACGATCGCGCGCAAATCTGCGACGATGGCGTCGCGGCGGCCGAGAACGGCCTGGTCGGATGCGGGCATCATGATGGTCATCTCGGAGTCTCCCGCGGGCGCATGAGCGCTTGCGTTTTATCGCATGGAAACAAGCACGTCCCGATGCGTTTGGGTAGGTCACTAATGGGTGACGCTGACCGCGCCGGCTTGTCCATCGCAACCCGTCTGTGCGACAAACGGATCGCGGAACAAGCTGCCAATCATCACGAGCATTTCCATGAAAAAACTGACTCTGAGCACGCTGATCGTCATCGCCTCCGCCGCGGCATCTTCAGCCGCAATGGCGCAGGATGTCGCCGCCGGCAAGACCTCCTTCAACAAATGCCTGGCCTGTCATGCGGTCGGCGAAGGCGCCAAGAACAAGGTCGGCCCCGAGCTCAACGGGCTGAAGGGACGCAAGTCCGGCACGGCGGAGGGCTATTCCTATTCCGAGGCCAACAAGAATTCCGGCATCACCTGGGATGAAGCCATCTTCAGGGAGTATATCAAGGATCCCAAGGCCAGGATTCCCGGCACCAAAATGGTGTTCGCCGGAATCAAGAACGAGCAGGAAGCCAGCGATCTCTGGGCCTTTCTCGCGCAATACGACAAGGACGGCAAAACGAAGTAGTTCGTGCCCCGGACACAGCGCAGCGCGTAGCACTTCGCCATAAGCGCGTTCACGCGCGTCCTCGACGCGCTATGGCGGTGCGCTGCAGAGCCGGAGCCCCGGTGGCTTGCGACTCGAAACCGGGGTCCCGATTCTGCGAAGCAGCGCTTCGCGAAGGGCTGCGCGCTGCATCGCGCCCGGGATACAAAGGCGTTACGCCCCCACCAGCATTTTCGCCGGCAGCACCGCATGCACCACAAGGCCGCGGGCGCGGGCGTCCATCACGCCGACCGCGCGCAGCGCCAGCAGCGTGACGGTCTGCACGGCATCGCGCAGCTTCGCAGGGTCCTCGAGATTGTCCGGCGCCAGCGGGCCGACCAGCGATTCATGCAACGCGCCGAGCAGCGCGGTCGCCGCCAATGCGGTGTCCTGCGCCGGCAGATGTCCGGCGCGCACCGCGGCACCGATGCGCAATTCGATCTCGCCGGCAATCTCGCGACGGCTCGCCAGCCGCGATGCGGTGACATCGACATCGACCGGCTCGGCCAGGATGCCCCACGAAAGCTTGCGATGCGACAGCACATGTACCGCGACAGTGGTAACCGCGGCGGCCAGTGCCGAGGAAGGTCCGGGAGCCGCATCCGCGGCGCGGCGGATCGCGGCCAGTTCGTCACGCGACACCTCGGCGATCAGTTCGGAGATCAAATCCGATTTGGAGGGGAAGTAGCGGTAGACGGTGCCGGCAGCGACATTGGCCCGGATCGCCACCGGCGCGATCTGCACCGCGGCCATGCCGCCTTCGGCGGCGGCATCCCGTGCCGCCGCCAGAATGGCGCTGCGGCGCGCCGCAAGGCGTTTTACGACCTGATGAGTCCGCCGGTAGACCATCCGCGTTTCTGTCCCAGGCGCGTCCAAGCCGAAACGCGCGCGTCATCGTCATTCTTGAGCGAATTTTGCAAGGATTCGCCGAAAGAACTGAACACCAATTCAGCACGGCTGACAAGGATTCATGGAGAGGCGCACCGTTTGCTTTTTTGGTGTTTTACCGAAGTCGTCGGCGTATGCTGGATGCCATGACGAAACTGCTTGAACACGCCGTTGAGACCGTGCGCAACCTTCCGGCCGAGGTGCAGGACGATCTTGCGCGAACCCTGCTTCAGCTTGCTGGCGAAGACCAGCCGGTTGTCCGCTTGACCGCCGAAGAACGCGCCGATCTGGCCGAGGCAGACGCCGAGATCGCTCGGGGAGAACTGGCGACGGACACTGAAATAAAGGCTCTGTGGGCCAAGCCGGTTTCTTGAAGCTCCGCTTCACCAAGCGCGCGGCCCGGCAGATCGAAGAATTCATTGACGCCGTCGCACTGGAATCGCCGCAGGGCGCGCGTAGCGTCCGCGAGCGGATGCAGAGCATCACGACTCTCCTCATCGAGCAGCCACATATTGGACAGCAGACGGAGCTTGCGGGCGTCCGGCGCATGCTGGTCAGCCCGTATCCTACCTCATCTTTTATCGCGTTACCGAAGACGCCGTGATCGTCCAACGCGTGCGTCATGCCGCGCGCGACCCTTCGGGTGCTCCGCGTCGCGCTTAAACAATATCAGCGATCGGCCGCGGATCGGATGCCACGACTAGACTAGGCGCTCACGGCCGCCATCGACGGCGTCCGCTGGCTGCGCCACCACGGGCCGGCACGCCGGGCGATCAAGGCCGCCACGATCAGGGAGGCGCCGAGGCCGACGGGCGCCACCAATGGAACAAAACTCAGCAACAACGCCAGCGCGCAGGCGAGCGCTGGAAGTTCGTAGTCGCGGAACCCCGAGGATAATCCCATCCGCACCAGTAGTGCCACCGGCACCGCCAGCACCATCATGTCGTACATGAACAGATACGGCGTGATCAGCAATGTGCCGGTCGCAAGGGCCGCGGCTTTCAGCGAATAGCGCACCTTGCTGCGCCACATCAGCGCCAGCACGACCGCCACGGTGCCGCTCATGATCCACTGGAATATCCAGGCCAGCTGCTCGCTGCCGCCGAAGAAGCGAACCAGCGCGAAGATGCTCTGCATCTTGCCCCAGGTCGCCCTGCCCTCGGTGAGGAAGGCCTGCGAGAACATCGGCATCCAGTGGAAGAATGCCTGCCAGCTCTCGGTGCCGAAGGCGAGCCACGACAGGAATGCCATCGCGACGGCCACGATGCCCGCCGTGAAAAACGCCGTCCATTGCGACGCCGCGATCAGCGCAATCGGAAACAGCAGCCCGTATTGCGGCTTGTAGCTCAACAGCCCCAAACAGATGCCCGCCAGCACCGGCCGTTTCGGCAGCAGATAGAGCGTGCCGCCAATCAGCGACGCGGTCAGGAAACCGTTTTGGCCCACCAGCGTATTGTTGAGCGCCAGCGGAAATGCGGCGGCCAGCATCAGGCCGAACGGCCGGCCGACAATCGCGCGCATCATCGCCAGATAAGGCACGAGGCTGACCGACATCCATCCGATGAAGGCAACCGTATAGGGAAACTGCGCCAGGAAGGCAGCGACGAACAGGAATGGCGGCGGATAGTGCCAGGCGAAGTTGCCGATGAAATCCTGACCGAGCAGGTCGACCTGGATTTTCTTCTGAATGTCCCAGTCATAGGCCAGCGCCGGATGGCCGTCGAGCACCAGGCGGCCGGCGGACCAGACGTTGACGAAATCGGTCGGGATGCCCAGGCCGTTCGGATCGTAGATCCACCAGTGCGAGAAATATGCCGTCGGGAAGAAAGACGCGTTGATCACGAACAGCACAAAGCAGACGTTGAACAGCGCCGCCGGAATGGCGTTCGGTTCTGGGATCGAGCGGAAAGAAGCCGGCGCGGCCATGGTGGTCCTTGTCGCGCGTTGGCGGACGCGCCTGTCCTATGAATAGGCCGAACAGAATTGAAGAAATCTTAAGGGTTGAGCATCCGCGCCGCCGGATTTGCATGGCAAAGCCGCCCGATATCGACGACATTCGTGGCCTGAGATCGCCGCCCGGGAAGAGGCGGAAACGGGAGGACCGGATGGCTGGGAACTGGACACGGCGATCGCTCCTGGCCGGCGCCGCGGCGGCGGGGTCGGCCATGATCGCGCGGCCAGCGCTGGCCGCCGACTACAAATTCTCGCAATACCACAATCAGGCGGCCTCCGGCACGCTGCACAAGAACCTCACCGCGATGTGGGAGGCGGTGCGCAACGAAACCAACGGCCGCGTCGAGACCACGGTGTATGCCGAGAACAACAAGCTGCCGGGTGGCGACCCGGTGGCGCTGAAGATGCTGATCGCAGGCGAGATCCAGTTCTTCACCCTGATGGGCGGCATCATCGGCACCGTGGTGCCGGTGGCCGAAGCGCAGCAACTGCCGTTCGCGTTCAGGTCGGCAACGGAGGCGCACAAGGCGATCGACGGCCCGCTCGGCCGATATATCGGGCAGGAAATGGCGGCCAAGGGCATGCATCTGTTTGCCGTGGCCGGCTTCGACAACGGCATGCGGCAGGTCGCGGCGATTTCGCGCCCCATCACCGCGCCGCAGGATTTTGCCGGCATGAAAATCCGCGTTCCGCCAGGGCAGATGATGCTCGACACATTCGGCGCATTCGGCGCCGAGCCGGTCACGACATCGGCCAATTTGATCTACGACGCACTGAAATCAGGCAAGGTCGACGCGCAGGAAAACCCGCTGGCGATCCTGCAGGGCTTTAAGCTGTATGAACTGGTGAAGTATGTCAGCCTGACCAATCACATGTGGTCGGGCTTCAACGCGATGGCGCATCCGGCGACCTGGAACGCGTTGCCCGACGACATCAAAGGCGTGATCGAGCGCAACGTCACCAAATATGTGCGCCAGCAGCGTCTGGATCAGGGCGCGCTCAACGCCAGCCTGCGCGACGATTTCGTCCAGCGCGGCCTTGTTTTCAACGAGGTCGATCAGACCGCGTTCCGCGAAAAGCTCCCCGGCGTCTATGCGATCTGGAAGGAAAAACTCGGATCGAAATGCTGGTCGCTGGTGGAAGCCGAAGTCGGGAAACTGGGCTAACGCACGCCGTCATGCCCGCGCTTGTCGCGGGCATCGACGTCTTTCTTCTCTGTTAAGGCAAGCAAGACGTGGATGGCCGGGACAAGCCCGGCCATGACGATTGTGGTCAATTCCCCGTCTGCAACTCGCCGAAGCGCTCCCAAGTCCTGCCCGTAAAGCGCATGAACTGCATCTGCTCTACCGGCACGTGGTCGGTCGGTGAGGTGTTGACCTTGATGCCCGGCAGCAGCATCGGCAGCTCCAGATCCTTGATGGCGTAGGCCTGCTTCAGAATGTTCTCGGTGGAGAGGTCGTCGCCGCAGGCTTTCAGCACATGCTCCAGCGCCATCGCGCTGTTGTAGGAATTGACGTAGTTGGTGTCGTGCAGGTCGGCCTCGGGCACGTATTTGATCATGAATTCCCGCCACCCCTTGACGCCGGCGTCGTCCTTCCACGCCGGATCACCGGGGTCCTTGACATAGGCGGTCGACAGAATGCCCTGCCCGGCCTCCAGGCCCGCCGGCTCCATCACCGTGGAAACCCAGACCGCGACGTTTGAGAGAAACGTCATCGGCCGCCAGCCGATCTCGAACGCCTTGCGGATCGACTGCGCGGCGAATTTCGGCGTCGCCGCGATCACGAATACGTCGGCGCCGGAGGCCTTCAGTTTGACGATCTGGGAATCGATGGTCGGGTCCTGGATTTCGTAGGTCGCAGCGGTGACGACGGAATCGTATTTCTCGCCGAGCACGTCCTTGAGGCCCAAGAGATAGTCGCGGCCGAAATCATCGTTCTGTGAAATCACCGCGAATTTGGCGTTGGGATTCTTCGCCAGCGCGTAGCGCGCATACAGCCGCGCCTCGTAGCGGAACGGTCCCTGCACGCCCAGCGTCGCCTGCGGATATTGCGTGAGGTCGGCGAATTTCGAAGCGCCGGAGCCGATGAACAGTTGCGGGATGTTCTTGCTCTGCAGATATTTGGCGATCGCGGTGTTATGCGCGGTGCCGATCGAGGAGAAGATCAGCGCGACCTCGTCGCTCTCCACCAGCCGCCTTGTCTGCTCCACGGTTTTCGGCGGCGCGTAGCTGTCGTCCAGCGAAATCAGGTTGACCTTGCGGCCGTTAATGCCGCCGCGCTCGTTGACCATCTTGAAATAGCCGACCTCGCCCTTGCCGAGCGCACCGAAGGCGGAGACCGGACCGCTATAGGGCATGGTCTGGCCGATGCGGATTTCGGTGGCGGTGACGCCACGCATGTCGGCGGCGGGTGAGCCTGCCGGCAGTATCAGCAGGGCAATCGCGCCCAGCGCGCCAAATCCCGTGACGAGACGCATTGGTTTCTCCCCTCATCATTGTTCGCGCCCGGATAGCGCGGGCCGATCGGCGCGGTTGGCCGCGCTCAATCAGAGCCTAACACCACGCGGTCAAGGCCGGATAGTCGAGGCCCCCGGGGTCTCGAGGAAAATCGTCTCTGGACGATGCGCGCGAGTTCCACCTGCGGTTCTGTCGAGCGCGCCTGACAATTTTTATTTGACTCGCGCGCGCGATTGATATTGAAGGCTTTTTGCCCGAAAGACCTGCAGTTATTTCCGGCTTGACGGCAGCTTGTTTCACATCGCGGTCTGATCGCCGCGATGGGGAAATCGGGGAGCGATGTTTGCGCGGGACCGCACACTTCGCAAGTTTCGTCCGTGTTTCTGTTCCCGCCGGGAACTCGCCGAACACTGTAAACGCGCGATACGCCCGCCGGGATCGGGCACTCGAGGGGGGACGACATAATCATGAGCATCAACCAGGCGCCTGTCCTGACGACTCGTGACGCCAACGGCATCGTCATGATGGATTTCGGGTCGTTCAGGGTCAACGCGCCGAACGCGGCGCTGCAGGCCGACGGCAAGATCGTCGTCCACGGCTATGCCTGGAATGAACCCGCGGCCGCCTTCTACTCCGTACTGGTTCGCTACAACACCGATGGCAGCCTCGACACGGCATTCGGCGCCGGCGGACTCGTAATATCCAATACCGACATCGCGTCGTTCGCCGCGATACAGGCGGGCGTGGCGCTTCAGGCAGACGCTAAGATCGTCGTGGGCAACGACGGTTTTGCGGCGGCCCGTTATAATAGCGACGGCAGCTTCGATACGTCGTTCGGAACCGGTGGCTCGGTTCCTGCGCTCGAGACAGGCGGCTCCCTCGCTTATGGCGTCGTGGTCGAGCCGGACGGCAAGATCGTCGCCAGCGGAGCCAGCGGTAATTTTGGGCTTGCCCGGTTCGACAGCGGCGGCAATCTCGATCCGTCCTTCGGAATCGGCGGCCAGGCTACGGCAAGCTTCGGCGGTTCGGCCATTGATGCGCACAGCCTCGTCGCTCAGCCAGACGGCAAACTGCTGGTCGCCGGAAGCGTAGAAACAGCCGAAGGCGAGGACTTCGCGCTCGTCCGTTACAACATCGACGGCAGCCTCGATGCGACATTCGGCACTGGCGGCAAGGTTACGAGGGATTTCTCGGAAGACGACGAAATTTCCGGCGTGGCGCTGCAGGCCGACGGGAAAATCGTCGTAGCGGGAACGACCACGGCGGCGGGCGTGCTCGTCCGCTACAACGCCAACGGCAGCATCGATTCGTCGTTCGGTATCGGCGGCAAGGTCACGACCGACGCCGCAAGCAGCGTGGAAAGACCCGAAATCGTCACGATCCAGTCCGACGGCAAGATCGTCGTCGCCGGCTATTCCTTCGTCAGCGGCAGCAAGACCGATTTCGCGCTGGCCCGTTACAACAGCAATGGCAGCCTGGATAGTTCGTTCGGAAGCGGCGGAAAGGTGCTGACCGATATCGGAGCTATCACCGACGATCCCACCAGCATCGTCATCCAGCCGGACGGAAAAATCCTTGTGGTCGGGACCAGCGGCCCCATCGGCGCCGGCCCCAGCGACCTCGGGCTGGTGCGCTACAACAGCGACGGCAGTCTCGACACCTCGTTCGGCAACGGCGCTGCGCTGAACGGATCAGTTTTCTTCATCGAAGACGGGTCCGCCACGGCGCTCAACGCCGGCGCAACCGTCCACGATACCGAACTGGACATCGCCGGCAGCTATGCCGGCGCCTCGCTGGCGCTGGCGCGCCATGGCGGAGCGAATTCGGAAGATGTGTTTAGCGCCAGCGGCAATCTGTCGGCGCTCAACCAGGGTGGCGACCTCATACTGTCCGGCGTTGCGATCGGAACCGTGGCGCAGAACTCTGGTGGAATGCTGGTGCTGGCATTCGGCGCCGCCGCGACCGAGGCGCGCGTCAATGAAGCGATGCGCTCCATCACTTATAAGGATACATCGGACACTCCGGCGCCGTCGGTCCAGATCGACTGGTCGTTCTCGGATGGCAATACCGGAGCCCAGGGTGACGGCGGGACGCTCGCCGCCACCGGGTTGACCACCGTCAAGATTACCGCCTTCAACGATGCGCCTGTCAACTCGGTGCCGGGCCCGCTCAGCGCAGTGGCCGGTACCGACTTTGCAATCGCCGGTCTTGGCGTCAGCGATCCCGACTCGGCGTCGCTGAGGACGGAGCTTCGTGTCAGTCACGGCACGCTGACCGTGGCGGCGGCGGGTGGTGCAGCGGTCAGCGGCAGCGGAACGGCCACGGTGGAAATTACCGGAAGCCCCGCGCAGATCGCCGCAACGCTGGGCGCTTCGCACAACGTGCTCTATCACAGCGCAGCGGACTTCAGCGGCGCCGACACGCTGAGCATGACTACGGTTGACGGCTCCGGCGTGGCCGGACGGACGGCTTCCAGCTCCGTGGCGCTCAATGTGAATGCGCCGGAGGTCAACGACGCGCCGGTTATCACGATTCAGGGTAATCCGCATCTCGATGTCGTTACCGCGCATTATGGCCCATCCGACGTCGGTGTACTCATCGGCGACGGGCTGGGCGGCTTTAGCGCTGGCCGGGCAGGTGTGGCCGGTGGGACCGGGGTTCCGTCGGTCGCGGTGGGCGATGTCAACGGCGACGGGCGGCTCGACATCGTCACCGCGAATGAAGACAGCAACACTATCGGCATTCTGATCGGCGACGGCCGCGGCGGCTTTATCGCCGGCACCACCGGGATCGGAAACGCGAGGAGCCCTTCCTCCGTCGCGGTAGGCGACGTCAACGGCGACGGCAAGCCCGACATCGTCACTGCGAACACCAACAGCGACAATGTCAGTATCCTGATCGGTGACGGCGGCGGCGGTTTCACCGCCAGCACGCGAGCGATCGGCAGCGGCACGGGGCCGTTCTCCGTCGCGCTGGGCGATATCAACGGCGACGGCAAACTCGATATCGTCACTGCGAATATCACCAGCGCCAATGTCAGCATTCTGCTCGGCGACGGCCATGGCGCCTTCACCGCCAGCACGGCGAGTGTAGGAAGCGGCGGGCCGATCGGCGACATCGTTGTGCTGGGCGACCTCAACGGCGACGGCAGGCCCGACATCGTCACCGTGAACAACAATACCTCCGATATCAGGATTCTGATCGCCGACGCGCAGGGTGGCTTCACCGCCAGCATTGTGCCGATTGCCGGCGCGAAACCCATTTCCGTCGCGCTCGGCGACCTCGATGGCGACGGCAAGCTCGATATCGTTACCGCGAACAACCATAGTGATGATGTCGGCATTTTCACCGGCGACGGGCACGGCGGCTTTGCTTACCGCGCGGTGGGACTTAACGGTGGAATCGCCCCTGAATCCGTTGCCTTGGGCGATATCAACGGCGACGGCAAACTTGATATCGTCACCGCGAATGGCAGCAAGAACGTCAGCGCTCTCATCAACGACGGTCAGGGCGGCTTCGTCGACCACAAGACGGCGCTGGGCAACGTGTCGTTTCCGGGAGCGGTCGCGCTTGGCGACTTCGATACTGCACAGCTGGCCAGCGAGGACAACGACTTCGTGTTCTCGACCGCAAACGGCAACGCCATCGCCGTCGGCGATGCCGATGCCGGCGCGGGAATCGAGACGGTTTCGCTCGGCGTACTTCACGGCAAGGTAACGTTGGCAAGCGGCGGCGTGACGGTTACCGGCGGCGCCAATAGCTCGGCCTCGGTGACCTTCACCGGCACCATTGCGCAGCTCAATGCGGCGCTCGACGGCTTCATCTATCGCGGAGTCCAGGACTACAACGGTCAGGACACCCTTACCGTGACGATCAATGACAACGGCAACGCCGGCACGGGCGGTGCGTTGACCGCGGTCAGGCTGGTGCCGATCAACATCGCCGCCGTCAACGACGCGCCGGTAGCGAACAACGACAGCTATTCGACCAGCATCGATACTACATTGACGATTGCGGCCCTGGGCGTGCTCGGCAACGATACCGATCAGGAGGGCAATCACCTGACCGTGTCGTCGTCGACCGATCCCGCCCATGGCACCCTTGAAACCTTCACCGACGGTTCATTCACCTACACGCCGGACCCCGGTTACACCGGTCCTGACAGTTTCACTTATTTTGCCAACGACGGCGCCGTAGATTCGGCTGGTGCGGCCACCGTGTCGATAACTGTCAATCCTGTGCCCGGCTCTATCGTCATCAGCGATCAAGCGCAGAGCGAGGGCGACAGCGGCACCCAGACGATGACCTTCACCGTCACGCGCAGCGGCGGCACGGCGGCATTCGACGTCAACTTCGCCACCTTCGACCACAGCGCGGCGGTCGCCGACGGCGACTATGTCGCGAAAGCCGGCACGCTTCACTTCGACGCCGGCGTCGATACGCAGACGATCTCGGTTACGGTCAACGGCGACGTCAAGCAAGAAGCCAACCAAACCTTCTTCGTCAACCTGTCGGGCGCGACCAACGGCGCCACCATCAGCGATAGCCAGGGCATCGGAACCATCCAGAACGACGATTTCAATCCTGCGCCCGGCCACTTCGACGCCGCCGGCATCTGGACGCCGGCCGGCAATGGCAGCGACAACACCTGGCACGTCGGCGACTTCAATGGCGACGGCAAGGCGGACATCTTCCGCTACGTCGGCGGCGAGGACGTGTTCCTGTCGAACGGCACCAGCTTCAGCCACAGCGGCGTCTGGTCGCCCGCCGGCAATGGCAGCGATAATCAATGGCATGTCGGCGATTTCAACGGCGACGGCAAGGATGACATCTTCCGTTATCTGGGTGGAACCGCAGGTGCGGACATGTTCCTCTCCAACGGCGCCAGCTTTGTCCACAACGGCAGCTGGTCGCCGGCCGGCCCTGGCAGCGACGGCACCTGGCATGTCGGCGACTTCAACGGCGACGGCAAGGCGGACATCTTCCGCTATCTCAACGGCGAGGATGTGTTCCTGTCTGACGGCACGAGCTTCGTGCACAGCGGTGTCTGGAGCCCGGCCGGCAACGGCAGCGATGGCAAATGGTATGTCGGCGACTTCAACGGCGACGGCAAGGACGACATCTTCCGCCATATCGAGGGAACTGGCGCGCAGATGTTCCTCTCCACCGGCACCAGCTTCGTGGATAGCGGCGTCTGGACGCCGGCGGGCATGGGCAGCGACGGTACCTGGCATGTCGGCGATTTCAACGGCGACGGCAAGGCCGACATCTTCCGTTATCTGGGCGGGCAGTCCGGCGCCGATGTCTTCCTCTCGACCGGCTCCGGCTTCGTGCACGACGCGAGCTGGACCGGCGCCGGCATCGGCAGTGACAGTCAATGGTACGTCGGCGATTTCAATGGCGGCGGCGCCGACGATATTTTCCGGCAGATTTCGGGCGTCGACATGCTCCTTAGTCATTTCGGCTGAATTTGCTGCCGGGCGCGGCGCGGGATCCCAGCACGCTGCAGAACATCTCGCCGTCCCGACTCAAAATGGAACTGCAGGTTCATCGAGCGGCAATCGACCGCAAATCGCTTACACCAAAACGTTGTCGTCAATAACTACGTTCGGCACCGGACGATCGCTGCCGATCGTACTGATGCGGTGAGACGATTCGCCGCTTGACTTGCCGAGAACAAAATCAATGACTTCCAAAATCATGCGTAATCCTGGGAATAAGGGAACCTTCAATGCCAGCGACCGCCCTCGAACAGATGATCCTCGAGCTTGTCAACCGCGCGCGGCTCGATCCGGCAGCCGAAGCGGCACGGTATGGGATCGCTCTCAATGAAGGTGTTCCGGCAGCCGACACCATTTCGACCGACTCGAAACAGCCGCTGGCGATGAACGAGACCTTGCTCGGTACCGCGCGTACCCACAGTCAGGACATGATCGATCGCGACTATTTCGCGCACGATACGCCTGAAGGCGTCGATCCGTTCGAGCGAATGAACAACGCAGGTTATAATTTCACCACGGCCGGTGAAAACATCGCTGATTTGACATCAAGCAATCCCATCACCGACCAGAATTCGATCCTTCTTCACCAGTTGCTGTTCATGGATACCAATTTTCCCGGCCGCGGACACCGGGTCAATATTTTGAATAACGCCTACCAGGAAATCGGCGTTGGGCAAGTAAACGGCGACTTTCAAGGTTCCAACGCCAGCATGCTGACGGAGGACCTTGGAGACCGGGGTAATCAGCAGTTTTTGACCGGCGTCTCCTATGCCGACGTCGACCACGACAATTTCTACTCGCTCGGCGAAGGCCGGGGTTCAATGTTGGCGTCGGTCGTGGCGCCCGGCAATCCGTCAACCAGCACCGGCACGGCCGGTGGTTATGCGCTGGCAGTCAGCTCCGGAGTCCAGACCGTCACCTTCAGCGGCGGCGGCCTGACGTCGCAGATCAGCGTTGCCGTCTCCGTCGCGACCCATACCAATGCCAAGGTCGACGTGATCGACCAGGGCACCGTTGCAACGTCGGCTTCGCTGACGGATCTGGGGGGAGCTACGAAGATCATCGGCCTTGGTACGGTTGGCCTGGCGCTGACCGGCGATTCCGGCAACGACACGATTGTCGGGACCAAGGGCAACGACACCATCGACGGCGCCGGAGGTAGCGACACCGCGATTTTCTCCGGCAATTTCGCGGCCTACAGCCTGACCGCTCTCGGACACGGCGTTCAGGTCGCCGGCCCCGACGGCACCGACACGCTGCTCAACGTCGAGCACTTCCAGTTCCAGGACCAGACGGTGACCGCTCCCGGTTCCGCGTCGGCGAAGCACAGCGATTTCAACGGCGACGGATTCAGCGATGTGCTGTGGCGAAACAATTCGTCGGGCGATACCGGCTATACCGACTTTCATGCCGGCAATGCCTGGCATGGCCTCGGCGCTTCCTCCACCGCTTACAGCATCGTAGGCACGGGCGACTTCAACGGCGACGGCTTTAGCGATGCGTTGTGGCGAAACAATTCGTCCGGCGATACCGGCTATACCGACTTTCATGGCGGCAATGCCTGGAATGGACTTGGCGCTTCCTCCACCGCCTACAGCGTTGTCGGCACCGGCGATTTCAACGGCGACGGTTTTGCCGACATCCTGTATCGCAGTGCTGCCTCTGGCGACACCGGCTATTCGGACCAGCATAATGCCAACGCCTGGCATGGCCTCGGCGCCGCCTCGACCGCTTACAACATTGTCGGCACCGGCGACTTCAATGGCGACGGTTTTGCCGATGCGCTGTGGCGAAACAATTCGTCAGGGGATACCGGCTATACCGACTTTCATGCCGGCAATGCCTGGCACGGCCTCGGCGCGTCCTCCACCGCCTACAACGTGGTCGGCACCGGCGACTTCAACGGCGACGGCTTTGCCGATGCGCTGTGGCGAAACAATTCGTCCGGGGATACCGGCTATACCGACTTTCATGCCGGCAATGCCTGGCATGGCCTCGGCGCGTCCTCGACGGCCTACAGCGTCGTCGCCGTCGGCGACTACAGCGGCGACGGCTTCGACGATATCCTGTACCGGGACGCAGCCTCCGGCGACACCGGTTACTCGGACCTTCATGCCAACGCCTGGCACGGCCTCGGCGCCGCTTCGACCGCCTATCTGGTGGTGGCGTAACTGAAACCCGCGACCTGGTTCAGGCGCCGGCCATGCTGATAATCGTATCGGGGACTTCCTGGACGGAAACCCCGTCATTCGCGCCGGTCCCGATGCTGAAGTAAATGCGGGTGTGTTCCTGCCCCGGCGTCGTGGCGATGCGGCGCATGCTCAGCGCCTTGCCGAGGTTGATGTAGACCGGCCCGCCCTCAAAGGCTGTGCACTTGACCCAGTTGGTGCTCATTTTTGCCTCCTGCTTTCCGCCAGTCTATCACAGCTGGCGGCGGCGGCACGACGGTCCCGCGTGCCGCACATCACGGCTCGGGATGCCGTCCCTTGCCGCGGCAGCGGCCACCGAACATCGGGAAATTCATAGCCGCTTCGCCACGACGGCGTTCGACATCAGCGACTTGACGCCGTTGCGGTGAAACGGAACGATGACGCGCAGATAGGTTTTTCCAAACAGATTATGGACGGTGCAGATCGTGGAGACGACGACGTTCATCGTCTCGCCATCCACCGACTTCAGCACCGACACCCGGAAGTCCAGATGCTTGTTGTTGCGGCCCGCGACGATTTCGCGGTCGTCAATGAAGAAAATCGGCCAGGGGCCGATCTTCTCGCCGACGCCGTAGTGGCTTCTGATGCCGGGATTCATGATTTCGGCGACGGTGGGCGCCTCCAGACCGGCGAGCCTGGCTATCGCATTGCGGACGATCAGCAGTACCTTCACCCACAACGGCGAATGTCCGAACACGGCAAAGAAGATATCTACAATTCCGAGCTCCGCACGGGTGAGCGGCACCCGGTAGGAATCGTGAAAATAGCAGCTATCGATCAAATTCCGGTTCAGCACGCTGCTCGGCGGGACATCGCATTCGATGACGTGCATGCCACCCCCCAAACACTGCAAATCACGAGATCTTCGAATTCCACGGCACTTGATATCCAAAAGAAACGAGCGCCGAAGCGCCCGTTTGCCGTTCAATCCTTTACCAGCCTCACGCCTGCGGCTGCGGCTCAAGGCCAGCGTCGGGATCTGGACGCGGGCGCGGCTTGCCGGCCGGCGGCACCGCCGAGGTGCGCGGGCCTGCCGGCTCCAGCACCGATTCGCGGTTGGGCTTCTTGCCGTTGAGCAAGTCGATGATTTCATCGCCGCTCAGCGTCTCGAATTCCAGCAGACCCTTGGCCAAAGCTTCGAGGTCGGCGCGCTTCTCGGTCAGGATGCGGGTAGCTTCGTTGTAGCCTTCCTCGACAAAGCGCCGGATCTCGGTGTCGATCTTCTGCACCGTGGCTTCCGATGCGTTCTGGGTACGCGAGACCGACATGCCGAGGAACACCTCGTCCTGGTTCTCGCCATAGGACACCGTGCCGAGCGCCTCAGAGAGGCCCCAGCGCGTCACCATCATGCGCGCGAGGCGCGTCGCCTGCTCGATATCGGACGAGGCGCCGGAGGTGACCTTCTCCTTGCCGAACACCAGTTCTTCGGCGACCCGGCCGCCCATCATGATCGCCAGCCGCGAGGTCATCTGCTCCAGCGACATCGACAGCTTGTCGCGCTCCGGCAGCTGCATCACCATGCCCAGCGCACGTCCGCGCGGAATGATGGTCGCCTTGTGGATCGGGTCGGTGGCGATGACGTTGAGCCCGACGATGGCGTGACCGCCCTCGTGATAGGCGGTCAGCATCTTCTCTTCCTCGGTCATGACCAGCGACTTGCGCTCGGCGCCCATCATCACCTTGTCCTTGGCCTCTTCGAACTCGGCCTGCGTCACCATGCGCTTGTTGCGCCGCGCCGCAGTGAGCGCGGCCTCGTTGACGAGGTTCATCAGGTCGGCGCCGGAGAAGCCGGGCGTGCCGCGAGCGATGGTCTTGAGGTTGATATCCGGCGCCAGCGGCACCTTGCGAACGTGAACTTTCAGGATCTGCTCGCGGCCGACGACATCCGGGTTCGGCACCACCACCTGGCGGTCGAACCGGCCGGGACGCAGCAGCGCGGGATCGAGCACGTCGGGACGGTTGGTCGCGGCGATCAGTATCACGCCCTCATTGGCCTCAAAGCCGTCCATCTCGACCAGCAACTGGTTCAGCGTCTGCTCGCGCTCGTCATTGCCGCCGCCGAGGCCCGCGCCGCGATGGCGGCCGACGGCGTCGATTTCGTCGATGAAGATGATGCAGGGCGCATTCTTCTTGGCCTGCTCGAACATATCGCGGACGCGCGAAGCGCCTACGCCGACGAACATCTCGACGAAGTCGGAGCCCGAAATGGTGAAGAACGGCACGTTGGCTTCGCCCGCCACCGCGCGCGCGATCAGGGTCTTGCCGGTGCCGGGAGGTCCGACCAGCAGCACGCCGCGCGGTATCCGCCCGCCGAGCCGCTGATATTTGCCGGGATCACGCAGGAATTCGACGATCTCCTGCAGATCCTGTTTTGCCTCGTCAACGCCGGCGACATCCTCGAACGTGACGCGGCCATGCGCCTCGGTCAGCATTTTTGCGCGCGACTTGCCAAAGCCCATGGCCTTGCCGGCACCGCCCTGCATCTGGCGACTAAGAAAAATCCACACCCCGATCAGCGCGATGAACGGCAGCCACGAGACCAGGAGCGACACGAACCACGGCACGTTGTCGCCGGGCGGCTTGGCGGTGATCGAGACCTTGCCGTCATAGAGACGCTTCACGAGGGTCGGATCGCTCGGCGCATAGGTCTGGAAGCTGGAGCCGTTGGTGAAGGTGCCGTGAATCTCCGGTCCCTGGATCACCACGTCGCGGACGTGATTGGCATCGACTTCGGTCAGAAGCTGCGAGAATGAGATGTCCTGCGAGGACGCGCGCTGACCCGGATTCTGGAAGAGCGTGAACAATGCCAACAGCAGCAAGACAATGATGACCCAGAGGGCGAAATTGCGCAGATTGGCGTTCATCGAAACTTCCTTCGTGGCCGCGCGGATCGTGGCCTTATGTCCTTGGGCCGGCGCAGCGGAAAGGGGGCGATTCCGCAGCAGTCGGCTGGTCTGTAATCTAGGTGCCGCCCCCATCGATGCCAAGGGAACAGCGTAGGACTATTTAGCGCATATTAGCCGCATTCCGGTTCAAATAATGGCGGCGAAACGGCGGTTTTCCCGCGGTGTTTAAGGCCCGATGCCCAGCTATCGCGACATTCAATCGGTCCGGCGGCGGCGTGGCGGCGCCGGTTCGATGCGAATGCGGCCGTCGGCAAGGCTGATCAACGCGCCGGCGAGGGTCTGTTTCAGTCTGAATCGGCCTTTATGCCCGGTTTTCACGCCGGCCCGGTCGAGCGCCGCCAGCAGCGCCTCGACCTTGCCGAGTTCGGCTGGGCCTTCATGGCCGACCCGGTCGATCCTGCGCAGCAGCAGGCGAAGGCGGATTTCCTCCGAAAGGGCGGCAAAGGCGCTGGCGTCGAACCCCGCCTGGCTTCCGCTGCGCTCGCCGAGCGCCAGATAACGCTCGGCGCCATCGGCCAGAATCTCCAGCGCCGCATTGGCGCGCGCAAGGCGGGATGCCAGCCGCGCCAGATTGCGCGCATCAAATCCTTCGGCGGCGAGCGCCGGCATGATCGCGCGCAGACGCGGCCGCGTGAAGCTGGTGTCGCGGTTGGTCGGATCGTCGGCGAATCCGATCCTGGCTTTCCGCAGCGTCGCCGCCAGTCGGGCCTTGGGGATATCGAGCAACGGGCGGGCCAGCGTCACGCCGTCGCGCTGCGACTGCCGCGCCATCGCTGCGAGACCGGCGATGCCGCTGCCGCGCGACATTCGCATCAACAACGTCTCGGCCTGATCGTCACGCGTATGCGCAGTCAGGACATGGGCCGCGCCCGCCGCCCGCGCAGCCTTGGCGAGCAGGCGATAGCGCGCGTCCCGCGCCGCCGCCGGCAGCCCCGTTGCGGGCTTTGCGCCGGTCCAGCGCAGCGTGCGATGGGGCAGCGCGAGTCCCCTGGCCAGACGCTTCACGTCGCGCGCCTCTTGCGCCGACGCGCTGCGCAAGCCGTGGTCGATGGTGACGGCGAACAGGTCAGGCCCGCGCCTCAAGGCGCGGCGCCATCGCGCCGCCAGCCACATCAGCGCGATCGAATCCGGCCCGCCGGAAACCGCAAGAACGACCGCAGGCGCGGTCTTCCAGTCCGCGAACAGACGCTTGGCTTCCTGTACAGAGATTGGAGAGTGGTCGTCGTCACGCATCGTCGCTGCCTCAAGCACAGCGTCATACGCCGGCCTGACCCGCGTATCCATCCACCTCAACAGAAATCGGCACCGTCGTCATCCTGAGGAGCAGCCTCCTGGCCGCGTCTCGAAGGATGGCCGCACGCGCCGTGGCGCATCCTTCGAGATGCCGCGCAAGTGCGCGGCTCCTCAGGATGGATGACGGTGGAGTATATTGCGACCGCTTCTACTCCGTCGCGATCAGCACTTCACGCGTTTTTGTTCGCGGTCCACGGCCTGCTTGACCCCGTTGGAGGCGCGGGGATATTTCCGCGTCACTTCGCCGAGCGCCGCGCAGGCGGCTTCCTTCTCGTTTAACGCCGCGAGCGACTGTCCGAGCCGCAGCAGCGCGTCCGGCGCTTTTGCGGAGGTTCCGAATTTCGTTGTCACGCCGAGAAACGCTTCCGCGGAATCGCGATATTTCTGGCGCTGGAAAAAACTCTCGCCCAGCCAATACTGCGAATCCGCGAGCAGCGGATCGGCCGGATACTTTTGCGCGAAATTGCGCATGGTCTCTTCGGCCAGCGCATAGTCCTTGCGCTGCATGTAGCCGATGCCGAGATCGAACTCGTCCTTCGGCGTCGCGGACGGCGGCAAGGTGGTGAGCGCCACGCCGGCGCCTGGATTGCGCGGCGGCGGCAATGAAGCGCCGGGATCGCGCGAACCGGCGGTGTTGGCCAGATCGAGCGGCTCGCCTGGCCCGCGTCCACCGGGAGCGCCGACCGGCGTCTCGCTCGGAATCGGCAGTTGCCCGCCCCCCAGAGCGCGCGGCGCGCCGGGCGCGTTCGGGTTTTGACCGGGATCGAAGGCATCGCCGCGGCGGCGGCCTTGCGGCTGCGGCACCGGCGGCTCCTGAATGATCGGCGCGGGTGCCGCGATCTGCTGATCGTAGGGCTGCTGCTGGACCTGCGGCTGGCGCGAACCCGGATTGGGTTGCGCCGGAATCGCCGCAACATTGGGCTGGGCAACGGCGGCGGCCGGACCGGGAGCAGGCGCAGCACCGAGCTGCCTCAGGCGCTCTTCGAGCTGCCTGTTGCGGTACTGCAGTTCCTCGTTCTGGCCGGTCAGTTGCCGCAGCTGATTCTCAAGCTGCTGGATGCGCAATTCCGGATCGACATCGTCGGACTGTGCAGCGAACTGTGCAAGCGCCGGCGCGGCGGCCGCGAGCATCGCGGCCATCAGGGCTGCGCGCGCGGCAAGAGAAAATCTGGAAGACATTTTGGCCTGACGAATGAAATTGGCGTCACATCGAAGCACACCACATTGAGGCAGGGAGTACGCCAAAAATGTGACTGATACCAGCCGGCGTCTTGTATCCTTATCAAACCATCAAGCCGCATGGACGGCAGGAGATTGCCTATGCATGTGCTCGTCAACGGTGTGCGGCTGTTCTTCGATGCCGAGGGCGCAAGCTTCGTGCCCGACGGCCCGGCCATGCGGGAAAAGCCGACGCTGCTGATGCTGCACGGCGGTCCGGGCGCCGACCATTCGATCTACAAGCCGGACTATTCAGGCTTGGCGGACATCGCCCAGATCGTCTATCTCGACCATCGCGGCAATGGCCGCAGCGAGGACGGCCCCAGAGAGGCCTGGACCCTGGCGCAATGGGGCGACGACGTGCGCGCGTTCTGCGATGCGCTCGGCATCGTCAATCCGATCGTGCTCGGCGTGTCGTTCGGCGGCATGGTGGCGTTGGCCTACGCCACGCGCCATCCGGCCCATCCCTCCAGGCTGATCCTGATCAGCACCGCGGCCGCCGGAGGCTCGCATCTGGACCGGCGGGTGGCGCTGTTCGAACGCTTTGGCGGCCCGGAAGCCGGCGCGCTGGCGCGCCGCCGCTTTCTCGAGGTTCAGGGCCATGACGGAGCCTCGCTCGCCGACTGGCAGCGGCTGGCCCTTCCGCACTACTTCCGCAATCCGCGCAGTCCGGACCTGGCGCGCCGCGCAGTCAGCCGGCCGGAGGTGTTGCAATGGTTCACCAGACCGGGCGGCGAGAGCCAGACCTTCGACATGTTCCCGGACCTTCATCGCATCCAGTGCCCTGCTCTCGTCATGGGCGGCGAGGACGATCCGATTCACCCGATCGAGAGCCAGGCCGAACTCGCCGCAGCGCTGCCGGCGCATCTGGTGCAGTTCGAGCGCTTTCCGGATTGCCGGCACGCGGTGATTCCCGACGCGCCTGAACGCGCGATGGCGGTGATTCGTGACTTCATTCAGCGCCAGCAGTTTTGAGCGAAGCGCCAAAACAAAACCGGCGCCCAAAGGGCGCCGGCGATAGCTGAGAAGGATGGCCTGCCTCAGGAGTTGGCGTTCAACACCGTGACCGCGCGGCGGTTCTGCGACCAGCACGAGATGTCGTTGCAGACCGCGACCGGGCGTTCCTTGCCGTAGGAAATCGTCCGCATCCGGTTGGCATCGATGCCACGCGAGGCGAGGAAGGTGCGGACCGACTGCGCCCGGCGCGCGCCCAGCGCGATGTTGTATTCGCGGGTGCCGCGCTCGTCCGCATGGCCTTCGATGGTGAAGGAGTAGCGGTTGTAGCTCTGCAGCCAGCGCGCCTGTTTTTCCAGGGTCGCGATCGCCTGCGGCGAAAGCTCGGTCTGGTCGCTCTCGAAGAACACGCGGTCTCCGACATTGACCACGAAATCCTGCTGGCTGCCCGGCGTCGCCGCACTTGCCATGGAGTCCGCTCCGAGCGGGTTCTTGTTGGCGCAGGCGCCCATCGACAGCGCCACTGCAAGCACCGCAGCCAGTTTCAATCCCTGGAGGATACGCATCTGATGTTTCATTCCGGAGCCTCCACGCTCACGTTTTCCTACTGTTTATCCGGTCTACAGGGCGATGGTTAAGCGAACGTTCCGTCAACCTTGATGAGGTGTTGCCGGACTGCATCAAATGCCGCCGAATGGCGAAAAGCCATCGCGATAGTTAATGATTTGTAAATGTGGCGCCAAGGTGAAGGCGGCTGGTAACCGCCGTCGGAACGCGTTTTCAGACCGGGTCGGGCTTCTTATGGATGAATCGGCATGGCGGACGGTTGCCGGTGGAACCAGCCTGAGCCCGCTGAGGCAGTCCGAACTCAGGCCCCCGGGGCGATCGACGAGCGTCCGCACGGCAGTTCGGGCATCTTCTGCGGTGCGCTGTGCTCGCCGCTGCGCTGGAACAGCATCCGGCGCTCGAAATAGCTCGACCGGAGATAAGGATAGCGTTCGAAAACCTTGTCCCGCATCGCCGGATAATCCACCGCCATCAGACATATCGGTTTGACCAGGCCGGGATAATCGCGCGGCGACGACAGCGGCTTGTGCATGAATACCCGGCGATAGAACGCCTGATGCTCGGCCCGCACGCTGGCCAGTCCGAGATCGGCATTGAAGAAGCCGCAGGCGACGTAAGCGAGCCGCAGCGTCGCATAAGGCAGTTCGGGGAATCGCCGTTCGCGGGCGGGGTCGGCGACAAAACGGGTGGGATCGACCAGGACTTTACCTTCGTCCAGTTCCGGCTTCAGCAAGTCGGGAAATACATCCATCGATGGCGTGACCGGGTGTTCCGGCGATGCCACGCTGATGCGAACGGAACTCGCCAGCACGCCGTCGAAATAAACCCCGAAGATCCAGGAATTGGGCAGATTGTCGAAGCGATCGGTCACCCGCTGATCGGTGTTCGGCAGGATCGCCCCTTCGCGAAGGTAGGCCCGGTAGCGAAGACGGTAGATCTCCTCCCTGTCCTCGGGAGTCTCGGCAAGCCGATAATCAACGTTATCCAGGATATCGACGCTGCGCCCGGTGGCCGGTGTGGTTACTTCGGCCGCAGCCCTCATAGATTGTACTCCCCCACAACCCTAACAACCAGAACGCGAATAAAGAAAGATTAACCCGTTCTTAACGGCGATGCAAAGGGATCGCAACGTTAGGGTTAATCGAAATTGTGGAACCTGCTCCTTTTTGCACAGTCATCCGTGAATTTTCTGTGCATAGTTGCGGGAGAGAATTTTCAGGCGATCGACCGCGACGGCAGAACGAGCGTCTCGCCCGGCAGCCTGCGGCCGTGCGAGGCGTTGAGCAGCTGGCGCACCCGCGTCGCCGGAACGGGACGGCTGAACAGATAGCCCTGCGCTTCGGTCACGGTGCCGTCGGCGCTGATCAGCTCCAGCTGCTCGTTGGTCTCGATGCCTTCGACGACCACGGACATTCCGAGATCGGCGCTCAGCCGCGCAACGCCGCGCAGCAGCGTCAGCGGACGGTCGGTATCGATGCCCTCGAGGAACGAACGGTCGATCTTCACCTTCTGCAGCGGGAAGTTATGCAGATAGCTCAGGCTCGAATAGCCGGTGCCGAAATCGTCGAGCGAGATTCGCACGCCTGCGGCGTGCAGCTGCGACAGCGCATCGTGTGTCCATTGGGTGTTGCGCAGCAGCGAGGATTCGGTGATTTCGATCTCGAGGCGATGCGCAGGCAGCCCTGACACCTCAAGCGCATAGCGAACCTCGCTCAGTACGTCGCGCTGGTGGAACTGCTGCGGCGAGAAATTGACCGCAACGCTGACGGCCTCCGGCCACTTCATGGCCTCCATGCAGGCCTTGCGCAGGATCCAGCGGCCGAGGTCGATGATCAGGCCCATGTCTTCGGCGACCGGAATGATGTCGATCGGCGAGACGGTGCCGCGCACCGGATGATTCCAGCGCAGCAGCGCCTCGCAGGTGGAGACGCGGCCGGATTTGAGATTGACCAGCGGCTGATAGAACAGCTCGAACTCCTCGTTCGCCAGCGCCTTGCGAAGATCCAGCTCCAGGATACGGCGCGCTTCGACGGTCAGCGCCATCTCCTCGCGGAAGAAGCAGTAGGTTCCGCGGCCGTCGGCCTTGGCGCGGTACAACGCCATGTCGGCGTTCTTCAAGAGCGTGTCGGCACTGATGCCCGGCGGCTGCGTCATCGCGATGCCGACGCTGGCGCCGATTTCGACCAGATGGTTGTCGATCTCATAGCGCTCGCTGAGGCGATCGACGATGCGGCGGGCAAGGCCGGCGGCGTCTTCATCGGATTTGATGTTCTGCTGAAACACGACGAACTCGTCGCCGCCGAAGCGCGCCACGAAATCTTCCGGCCGCAGCATCTCGCGCAAACGGTCGGCGACGGCGCACAGCAACTCGTCGCCGCAGGGATGGCCGAGCGTATCGTTGACCTGCTTGAACTGGTCGAGATCGACGAACAGCAACGCCGACAATCGCGCCGCATCGTGCGAAATCGCCAGCAGGCGCTCGATTTCGTCGCGGAAATTGACCCGGTTCGGCAGCGCGGTCAGTTCGTCGTACCGCGCCAGATGGCTGATTCTCGCTTCCGCGTTGCGCCGCTCGGTGATGTCTTCGAGCAGCACCACGGTGCCGCCTCCGGCCATCGGCTGGAACGTCCACGACAGCGCCCGGCCGCTGGCGCTGCCCGGATCGGCGGTGGTGATGTAACCGACCTGCGAATTGTCGATTTCCGAGACGATCAGCATGCCGCTCGCAGCCGAGATCGCGCCGGCGCTGACGCAGGCGGTGACGATGTCGGGCGCGCTTGCGCCGCGCTGAACCAGATCGTCGCTCAGCCGCATCATGTCGCTGAAGCGATGGTTCATCACCGCGAGGCGGCCGTCGGCGCCGAACATGCACAGGCCGTGCGGCATGTTGTTCAGAGCGGTGTCGAACTGGCCGGCCAGTGCGGATTCGCGCTCGCTCGACAGCAGCGCTTTGACGAAAATGGAATGCAGGCTGAGATTGATGTGCTTGAGGCCGATAAAGAACAGGATCAGCAGCACGGCGAGCCCGATGTAATAAGGGTTGCCGTGCACCGCCAGGGCGATCGACATCGGGCCGCATGCGAACAGGATATGAAGCTGGACGATCTGCGGCCGGCCGTAGTTTCGCGCGGCGCCTCCGGCCGTGTAGCCGATCGTCACCGCCGTGCAGAGCATGTGCGCGACGGCATCGTCGCTGCCGAGCAGCACCACGAAGCACCACAGACCGAGGGCCGCGGCGTACAGCACCGCGCCGATCCGGTAGCGCGGTTCCCATTCCTCCGCCTGCGCCGGCGTCAGCATCTCCGTGCGCTTTTCGTAGGTGCGCATCTGGAATGCGCGCGCCGTGCCGATGACGACGATCAGAACCGCGCAGGGCCAGATCCATACATTGCCGGTCTTGAGCGCGGTCAGAAGTGCCGCGATCGCCGCGCAAACGGTTCCATTCAGAATCGGCCAGAAGTTCTGGCACATCGAATCGACCAGCGCCGCGTAGATCGCGGGCGACAGCGCCTCTTCGTGGCGTCTCTTTTTTGGTTCGGCGAGTTGCATCGGGCGCGCGCACGTCCTTTTCAGGTGGCGTAGTGTTACCCGCGCGAGATGAAGCCTTTCTGAGGGAATATCGTTACCGGGACGTTGCCTTGGCCGAAGCCGAACGACAATCTGCCCGGAAAATCAGCAGGCTAGGCAAGCTTTGCCGGCACCGACAGCGGCGCCGATGGCCAGTTGCAGCCTTTATTGATAACCATTTTTACGATAGTAGCGGCGACCAGGCCGGGTCGGACGCGAAGCCCGGGGTTGGAACCCGCTGCTCGTTGCGTCCGGAAATATCCACGGTGAACAGCGACGGGCCGCCATTGCCGCCGGGATCGCGGAAGAACATCAGCACCCGGCCGTTCGGCGCGAACGTCGGACCTTCATTGTGGAAGCCCGAGGTGAGCAGCCGCTCGCCGGAGCCGTCCGTTTTCATGATGCCGATCGAAAACTGCCCGCCGCCCTGCTTGGTGAAGGCGATGTAATCGCCGCGCGGCGACCACACCGGGGTCGAATAGCTGCCTTCGCCGAACGAGATGCGCTGCGCAGGTCCGCCGCTCGCCGGCATCACATAGATCTGCGGCTTTCCGCCGCGGTCTGATTCGAAACACAGCCGGCTGCCATCGGGCGCATAGGACGGCGAGGTGTCGATCGCCGGGGTATCGGTGAGGCGGGTGGTGGATTTCGAGCGCAGGTCCATTACGAACAGGTTGGAGTTGCCGCCCTGCTGCAGGCTCATGATGACGCGCTGACCGTCCGGAGAAAACCGCGGCGAGAACGACATGCCGGGAAAATTGCCGACGATCTCGCGCTGTCCGGTTTCGACATTGAATAGATAGACCCGGGGGTCGCCCTGGCCGAACTCCATATAGGTGATTTCCTGGGTCGATGGCGAGAACCGCGGCGTCAACACGAGGTCGGCGCCGCGCGTCAGATACCGCACATTGGCGCCGTCCTGGTCCATCAGGGCCAGCCGCTTGACGCGCCGTTCCTTCGACCCGGTCTCGTCGACGAACACCACGCGGCTGTCGAAGTAGCCTTTCTCGCCGGTGAGCCGCTCATAGATCTGGTCGGAAATGATGTGCGCGATCCGCCGCCAGTATTCCGGCGAGGTGAAATATTGCTGGCCGGTGAGCTGCTGGCCGGCGGCGACGTCCCACAGCCGAAATTCCGCCTTCAGCCTTCCGTCCGGCTGACGGGTCATGCGGCCCGTCACCAGCGCCTGCGCGTTGATGGTCTTCCAGCTCTGGAATTGCGGTGCCGCGTCGATGTTGGAAATTTTCTCGATGAAGGCGGCCTGGTCGATCGGCGCGAACAACCCCGAGCGCTTGAGGTTGTTGGTGATGACCTGCGATACGCCGACGCCGACTTCGCCATCCGCAGGCGTGCCCGCCACGAAATTCGGAATCGCGATCGGTAGCGGCGCGACGTTGCCTTCGGTGATCTGCAGCCGGGTCTGCGCCCGCGCCAGTGACGGCAGCAGCAGGCTGGCCGCCGCACCGCCGATCAGGGCGTGGCGGCGGCTCAAGGCCAACGGAGGCAAGCGAAACGACGTCACGGACATTTAGGGCTCATTTCAGAAAACATCAGCTATGAAACATCTGGCGCGGATCGAAGGTCACAATCATGTCCTTCCACTGCTCGTAAGTGGCGGACTGCAGCATGTCGAAGGGCTGGCCCTGCAACACCGCGCGCATCGCGGCATCGGCCGCGGCCTGATAACGCGGCGACGATCCTTGTGACACGATCTCCGGAGGCGCGGCCAGCCGCCGGTCCGGCGTCAGCCTGATCCGGATATCGACGATCAGTTCTTCCGGCCGCTCGGTGCCGGCCTGCACGTTCCACAGCTTGGTCAGCCGCGCGCGCAGCGCATCGAGTTCGGATTGCGACAAGGTCGCCGCGTTGCCCTTCGCAGCACCGAGCGAAGCCTGCGAATTCAACTGCGCGCCGGTTGCGGCCTGCCGGGTCGGATCACGCTTGTCGAGCAGGGCTGCGATCTTGGACTGATCGAAGGTGCGTTCCTGCTTCGGCTTCGGCGGCTGCTGCGGCGCCGCCTTGGCTTCCGGCTTCGGCGGCTGCTTCTTGCTGTCGTCGGTCTTCAGGGCTTCCGCGATCGGATCGACTTTTGGCGGATCGGGTTTCTTCTCGATCGGCTTCGGCTCGTCCTTGGGCTTGTTCTCGGCCACCGGCTTCGGCGGATCGGGCTTTTTCTCTACCGGCTTTTCGACCGGCTTCGGCGGCGGGGTGGGCGCCACCGCGGTCTCGACCGGCGGCTTTTCGGTGATCTTGCCGACGGTGTCGTCGACGGGCCTCGCGTCGGCGACCTTCTCGACCAGCGGTTTCGGCTTGTCCTTTTCGCCGGTCTTGGCTCCGGCGGTGAGTTTTGAGAGCTGGTCGGCGGAGATGATATCGACCGGCATCGATTCCGGCGGCGGCGCTTCCAGCGAGCGCGCGGAGAACGACACCAGTCCCCACCCGATCACGAGCACGTGCAGGGTAATCGATGCCGCCAGATTCTTGTCGACCTTCAGATTCACCTCAAGGCCCTATCCCTGCTCCACTTCGGTGACCAGCGCCACGCGCCTGAAACCTGCCTGCGACAGCCGCCCCATCACTTTCATGACGGTGCCGTAGTCGACCTTGCGGTCGCCGCGCACGAAGATACGCTCATCCAGCCCGCCGCGCGCCTCGGTAATCGCCTTTAATTTCGGCACCAGTTCCTCGATCCCGATCTCCGAGTCGTTGAGGAACACCTGGCCTTTCAGGTTGACCGACAGCGTCAGCGGGTTCTTGTCCTGGTCGAGGCTCTTGGCCTGGGTCTGCGGCAGGTCGAGCGGCACGCCGACCGTAAGCAGCGGCGCCGACACCATGAAGATGATCAGCAGCACCAGCATCACGTCCACCATCGGGGTGACGTTGATCTCCGCCATGACCGCCTTACGCCGGCCACGGCGCGCGCCGCCGCTGGAGGCGCCTGCCCCGCTCATGCCCATGATCTGGTGCTCACAATGCGCATCACACTATAGCCTAATCTCACGCTCGTTCGTCGATCTGGCGCGACAAAATGGCCGAAAATTCGTCGGCAAAGCCTTCCAGCCGCTGGGCCTGCCGGTTCACTTCTGACGTGAATTTGTTGTAGAAAATAGTCGCCGGGATGGCGGCGATAAGGCCGATTGCGGTGGCAAACAGCGCTTCCGCGATGCCGGGGGCGACCACGGCGAGCGAGGTATTCTTGGAGGCTGCGATCGACTGAAAGCTCGACATGATGCCCCAGACCGTGCCGAACAGGCCGACAAAGGGGCCGGCCGAGCCGACCGTCGCCAGCACCAGGAGCCGCCGCTCCAGCCGCTCGATTTCGCGGGCGATGGAGACGTTCATCACCTTCTCGATCCGCATCTGCAGGCCCGCAAAGGAGCGGGCCTGGCTCTCGAAACTGCGTTTCCATTCGCGCATCGCGGCTACAAAACACGCCGCCATCGACTGCGTCGGCTTGCCCGACAGCGCGCGGTAAAGCTCCTCGATCGACTCGCCGGACCAGAATGCCTGCTCGAAACGGTCCATCGCGCGCTTGGTGCGCGAATAGAGGAAGATCTTGTCGATCGCGATCGCCCAGACCCAGACCGAGCAGGCGAGCAGCCCCAGCATCACCGCCTTCACGACCCAGTGGGCCTGCAGGAAAAGGGCGACCAGCGAGACATCGGAAGAGGCAAGCGGCAGGGCTGACTGCGCCACGTCGGCCGGATTCATAGGCGGGTTCCTCTCAAGCGAAATCCTCTCAACGCAATACCCCTTGTCGCCCCAACCGCGGCGGCAGCGGGTTCCCCAACCCACGCGCCGCGCGCGGCGAAAGGCGCCTGGCCATCAAGGTTTTGCTATGTCGCATGGGGGCCCGTCCAAAGCCGGGTCCTGCATCCCTTGCCAACATGTCAAAACGAGGGCTGATGGCGCGCCTTTGCCCCCGGTTAGCAGACGCTAATCATGGTTAAGGGGAGGTTACCAAAGGGGGAGGCGGGGTGAGGAAATGGGGGGATGACGGGATTGGGAGCGCGGTTATCTACTTAGCGCAATTCCGTTCCAAACAACCCCGTTATATCGCGCACCTTATGGCCCGAAGCCCCTTAGCGTGAGTTTGGTTGGCTTGAGTCAGGTGGCGGTAAAAAGGTAATCAGTGGAGTGAGGGCCCTGAGCAATTTCGCGGCTATGCCGACATTGGTTCCAGGATGGAAGGAGCGCTGAATACCCAGCAGCGCATTATCGGACACCGCGATTATCATAGCGCCCGACGCCCCGCCTCCGGCCGGGCAATTATGATCAAAATCGTTTTCGGTTGGTGCGTCCTTGATAACCTCACAGATATCAAGCTGAATAGATTCCTTAATGGCGAGTGCCCGTGCAGAGTAAATGCGCTCTCCCGGGATTGGGTCTCGGATCCGCGCGCGATCGAGAAAAACCTCGAGGGTCGCGGTCGGATCGACCTTTAGCAGCGCCAGTTTTGATTGCTCCTGCTGCGAGACGAAATGCAGCGGATAGGTCCGTTCACCATTGATAAATACGATATTTCTAGCCGCGCCCATCGAACCACCGCCAACGCAGAAACTCGCTGTTATGACGTGCTGCGGCGAAACAGCGACTCCGGTGCAAAGATAATTCCGCCCATCCTCGGCGACCACCTGAATTCGACCTGTTGCACGAATTGCTCGACTGGCGGATTCTGCGGAAGGCGCACCAATCGAAGGCAGGCTATCGTCCCCCAGCTTGGAAATCTTCCCGCCGGGGTCATCCACAAATCCTGCGGCAACGAAGAATTTCAGATTTCTGATCGCGTCTGTCCTGGATGGCGTTTTGATTGCCTCAAGAATCAAGGAAGTCTCAAACTTTTTCCGCTCCAACGCTTCGGTTGCAAGCTGCTTGCTCTTTTCAAGATCAAGGTTGCCCTTTGCTTTGAGCTCCTCGATTTGCAAGGAAGTCAAAGACTTTCCCGTCTCGATATTCTGTGACGACCACGCGGCTATGAATGCACCAATCACACCGCTTAAGAGAGCGAGCACCGCGCCTGCAATGGTCGCTTGGGAGGCGGTAAGGCCACTCCGATGGGCTTCGGCTTCTTTAAGTGTTATCTCGCGACGCTTAATCTCGGCGTCAAGGGCAAATTTCTGTTCCTCGAGTTGAGCCGCGGTTTGCTTCGCTGTCATCCCATTGACCTAAATATTTCGTGCATTGAAAATACGGCAGCAGTCTAGCTGTATCTCGGGCAAACTCTAGAAGCATTAGCGGCGAACAGTGCAAAATAGCCGTGGTACAGCTGCTCCACGAGGTGCGCTTATCGATGACCTTTATGGGTTCCTGCTTTCGCGAGGACGACGGCGGAGAGGTAATCGCGTTTCCTTATCCTTTCCCCTCGCGCTCCCCTTCCCCAACCTCCCCACCATCCGCTTCAACAACTGCGGCGAGAGATAAATCGGAAACTGCGACAGCGCGAAGTAGAGCCAGGTCAGACCCGGCAGCGCGCCGTCGGTGGCGGCGACCATCAGGCCCATGTTGCGCTGGGACACCAGCAGGCCCAGCGCCAGCGCGCGCTCGCGGCCAAGGCGGCGGAACACCAGCATGGTGGCGCCGAGCAGGGCGAAGAAGATCGCGAACGCCAATAGCGCGATGCCGATGACCTGCAGCGGGTTGGCCCAGAAACTTCCCGCCACCTCGCCCATCACGGCGCTGACGAACACCAGCAGGATCAGGATATTGATGCCGTCGATCGGCTCCTTGTGGCGGCGGATCGCGTCGATGCCGGCGAGCCAACGGATCGCAAGCGCGACGGCGAGCGAGCCGGCGAGGATCAAGGCGAGCTTTGCGCCGAGGCCGAGCGGCGACAGCGTCAGCGCGCTGCCGAAAAAGAGGTACGCGAACAGCGGCGCGGTCAGTGGCACCAACGCGGTGCCGGTCACCAGCGTGATCAACGCCAGCGTCGAGTCGAGGCCCATCAGTGCGGCGAGCGCAGGTGCCGCCATCATCGGCGAGGCGACGGCCTGCAGCATTAATGCGAGAAACAGATCCGGCGAGGATTTGTCGAGGCCTACAGCGAGACAGCCGAGGCCGATCAATGCTGGCAAAGCGATCATGGTCCACGCCGACGCCGCGACGACGATGCCGGGGCGCCGCAGATGATCGCGCAGCGCGGCGACGTCCACGCGCATGAAGGAGATGACCAGCAACAGAAAAATCGCCTCGGCGACATGGGGTTTCAGGATTTCGCCGAGCGGCGGCAGCGCGATGCCGAAGATCACCAATGCGGCGATGGCGCGGGTGCCCTGCCGGCCGAGCCATGCCAGGGCGCGCACGGGGACGTCGAATGCAGTGGTCGCGGCGACAGGCATGGCGTTCTCCGAAGCCGGGGTGCCATTGGCTGATGTCTCTGGCAAGAGCGTTGCTTACCTCTCCCCGCAAGCGGGGAGAGGCAAGACAAAACAAAACCGCCCACCTGCTTTCGCAAGTGGGCGGCGGTGTCGCCGTCAGGTGAAGGGGGCGCTTGCGCCTGAGGCTAAGTCGTAAAGCTCAGCTCTGCGGCGCGTCGTTCGGCGGCGTCGGACGCGGGCGGTGCTGCGCCATGAAGGCGTCGAACTCTTCCTTGTCCTTGGCGTGACGCAGGCGATCGAGGAAGTCGCGGAATTCGGTCTGCTCTTCTTCGAGCCGGCGCAGCGTCTCGACGCGGTATTCGTCGAAGGCGCGGTTGCCGCTCGAGGGCGGGCCGAACGGGAAGCCGCGACGCTCCATGCGGCCGCGCATCCGCTCCATCTTGTACTGCATCTTCTGCATCTTGTTTTCGAAACGGTCCGAGTGAGTCCAGCAACCCATTTTTCTGCTCCCGATTGTGTAGAAGAGAAGTGCGAGGCCGACCGGCCACCAGAAAATAAAGCCCAGCACCGTCAGCGCGATCCAGCCGGGATGCCAAGGATTTTCAAAGAGATGCGGACGGTAAGGCTCCTCGGCGGGGCCGCGCCAGCGATGCACATCTGCGGTGTAGGCCATGTTCCTCTCCATCGGCTGACGCCGTTGTGAATGTAAATAACATTTACATAGCTAGACCAATCCGTAATTTTGTCAAGCGGGGGACCAAAAAGTCCGCTCACATTATGTTGAGCGCTTGCCCCAGGGGCCTGACGGCGCGCCGGCAGGCGGCTGATCTTCCGCAGCTTTTCGCCGCTCGGTGGGGAAGCCGAGCCCGCGCAGATAGATCAGCACTTCGGCTTCCAGCAGATCCTCCGCCGACATCGGCAGCTTGCGCCGCGCCGCATCGCCGCGCGCGAACAGCGAGGCCACGCCATGCGACATCGACCAGATGTGCAGCGCCATCATCAATGCCGGCGGACGCGTCACGCCGGGCGGCGCGAGTGCGGCGAGCCGCTCCGCCGCGGCGCGGATGATGCCGAAGGCACGCTCGCCCGCCGCCTGCAAGGCCGGGTTTATATCGACGGGAAGCCCGGATTCGAACATCGCCGAATAGAAAGCCGGCTCTTCGCGCGCGAATGCGAGATAGGCTTTGCCGACGCGCTCGAACGCGGTGACGGTGTCGGGGCGGCCGTCGTCCCACGCCGCGTTCAGCACCGCCTCGAATTGCTCGAAGCCGCGCTGCGCGATCGACGACAGCAACTCATCGCGATCGCGGAAGTGACGATAGGGCGCGGCGGGGCTGACGCCGGCCGAGCGCGCGGCGTCCGCAAAGGTGAATCCGGCGGGCCCCTTCTCCGCGATCAGGCCCAGCGCTGCCTGCAGCAGCGCCTCTTTCAGATTGCCGTGATGGTAGCCGCGCTCGGCGCGGCGCGATTCCTTGCGCCAGCTCATGTGAAAGGCTTTTACATGAGCCGCGCCGGAAGGTCACGTGAAATGGCCGAATCATGCGCCGCGCCTTTCGGGGCGATTCCGGCATCCCATCAACGCGTTAGCCTCGGTTCGCATTTCTTGTGACGGTGTTGCGGCAAACCGGCGGCGGAATCGTGACTCGCGGCCCGCCGCCGGCTGAAAATCGTCCATACCGCTTAACTCGCTGATTGCCTTTGCATTTCCGAAAATCCCGCCGCCGCCTGCTTCACATCCTCTGGAAAATCCGCCATTTCCTGCACTTGCCGGATTTCGATGATCTCGTTCGGACCGGCCGGGCACTTGCACGCCCAGGCGATCGCCTCGTCGCGCGAGGCGACGTCGATCATCCAGTAGCCGCCGAGCACTTCCTTGGCTTCGGTGAACGGACCGTCGGTCACCAGCGGCTTGCCGCCGGCGAATGAGACGCGCGCGCCCATCGAGGGCGGATGCAACCCGTCCAGCGTGATCAGCACGCCGGCCTGCTTCAGCGCCTCGTTGTATTTCATCATCGCGGCGACGGCATCGGCGGGCGGCATGGTGCCGGGTGCGGCGGCCTCGTAGCCTTTCGGGATCATCAGCATCATGAATCGCATTGCATGCTCCGTTGGTATTTCAGCTGGGCGGTCTTGGCCCGGCTCTGTAGGTAAGACGGGTGGCGTTTTATGGGCCCGACAAATTGGATGAAATTATTTCGGAGGTAATTGCGGACCAAAAGCTCGCTGTCGTCCCCGCGCAGGCGAGGACCCATAACCCGTCCCATCGTTCGGCCAATGTGACCGCCTTCTGCCAGTATTGGCGCCGGTGTTTATGGGTCCCGGCGTTCGCCGGGACGACGTGTTGAGGGGCTTCACCCCTGCTGCTTCACGAACACGCCATCCTGGTATGTCGCGCCGAAATAGACATCGATGCGTTTGATGCGCGCGCCGCTGAAAACGAAGAATTCGGTATTGCGGAAACGTTTGCCGTCTTTGGTCACCACCTCATAGGTCACAAAGGCCTCGTCGCCTTCGACGAAAACCTTTTCCAGTTGCTGCCGCTCGATCCAGCTGCTGTCGCGCCAGCAGCGCTGAAAATAAGGGGGCTTGTCGATGGCGTCGTCATACGGACTGGTGAAACGGAAATCGTCGGTGAAGGAATCTTCGACCGCTTCGCGGTCGTTGGCCATGTAGGCGGCGAACAGCGCGCGGATGATGCCGGATCTGTTGCCGCTCATGTCGCGTCGCCTGCCGGAAACATCTTGAAATAAGGCTCGGCCTCTTTCAGCACGCGTGCAAAGGATGGCCGCGCCTTGAGGCGATCGAGATAGGCCGCGACGTTGGTGTGCGCATCGAACGGCAGCACCTTGCCGGCGTAGAACAGCGCCGGTGCTGCGGCGCAGTCGGCGATGCCGAACGCCTCGCCCATCGCCCAGGTCTTGCCGGCGAGCTCCTTGTCGATCATGCCGTAGCACGACGTGATTCGCGCTTTCGCCTCGTCGACGCCATGCGGATCCTTGGCGTCCGCCGGCCGCAGCCGGTCGCCGACCACCTTCTGCATCGGCAGGTGCAGGTAGAGATCGTAGAAGCGGTCGCGCAGCCGCGTCTGCAACGCCGCCTTGGCGTCGGCGGGAATGAATCGCGTGGCGCCGGGATATTCGGTGTCGAGATATTCGATGATGATGCTGGATTCCGGAAGGATGCGATTCCTGGCATCGTCGCGCAGCACCGGAAACTTGCCGATCGGCCACAGCTTTAACAGCGCCGCGCGCTCGGCTTCGTTGGAAAGGTCGACCAGTTGCGGCGTGAATGGCGTATCGTTCTCATACAGCGCGATCAGCACCTTCCAGCAGAACGACGACAGCGGATGATAATAGAGCGTGAGCGGCATGCGCGGGTTCCTTGGGGCTGGTTTTCGACAGTCCGAAACGATCGGGCGGGTTGATGGAGGAATTGCGCAAAACCGATGTCGCATCAAGCCACGGAGCGGGAACGAACGGTTGCAGAAGGCGGAAGAGAGGACGGGCGGGGGAAGGTATGATGATGTCTCTACTTTCCATCGCGCCAGAACAACTGTTACTATCGAAAGATTGAACGCGAAACCTAAACTTGTTTGACGCTAATCAATGGATCTCTCGAATGCAAGACTCAGCTGAACTATCAGCCACCGTTTTTAATTCTCTTATCGGATCTCGTTTGACCGATAAATACATAGCAATCGATCGATTGAATGATTCGTCTCGCGGTCTCGACCTGACGGTACTGAGATCATTGGTTGTGAACGCCCTAAGCAAGGAATATTATTCCGGTAAAGAGCTTGAGGATGACGATCCGTCCATCGCCGACACCCGATCATGGCTTCTAAACGCGCTGGGTCGGATTTCATCAGACGACGCCCGGGCGACCTCATTGATCGCCGATCACATCAACCAAAAAACGGAAACTTCTTGGGTTCGATACTGGGCCTTGGAAGGAATCATAGTAGGGCAAAACCCGAGAACCAAAGAGATCGCGAAAGATGCAGCTACACAGGACGATCCTCTCGTTAGAATGCTCGGTCTAGCGTATTTGGCATCGACCGGTGATCGCAAAGCTCAAGACGAGATCAGACAGAATTTATCCAACAAGCAGCTTCAGTGGTCCGTTTTGCGGGCATTGAGGGTCGTTCCACTCCAGTCTACCGTCGCAACTCTTTGCGAAATCGTCGAACGAGGCGCGTACGTCGACGAGACCTACGATGCCATAATAGCTTTAGGCCGATTACCAAGCACGTCGCCCCGCGCGCTCCGGGCGGTCCAAGCTCTCTCTACTGCAATTGTAAGCATGAGAGGTACGCCGTGGAAAGATGGTATGAGGACAGGTGCGATTGCCGCCCTTGGGAATCTAAAGGTCGAAAGTTCTGGTCCTTTGCTTTTGGAAGAGTTGACCGACGATAACCCCGCTATTGTGCGACAGGCAGCCCGGTCGACAGAATCGATCCTGGGGCTCAGGACTTCAGTGAATCGGATTGTTGAAGCAGCAGCTAAAGGCAACAATCCTGTCATTACAGACGCATTTGCACGAGCGCTGCGCTGGATGAATCGCGACGCGGTTGCCGAGGAGCTTGAAATATTAATGGGGTCTGGAACGGTAGTTCAGCAGGAAACTTCCAAGAGTCTCCTGAGTGAGCTAGGAGGAATTGCGGCCTTCGAAAAGCTTCGAGCACGTACCGCTGCGATGAAACAGTATGGTGACGTTTTGGAACGAGCCGAAGACCGCGTGAGAGCGCTGTTCGAGCAGAGTGTGCATGAGGCGCAGCGAGGTTTTCAACTTGCCACGTGGATGGACATCTCCGTCTTTGGAATTGGCCTACTTTTGGTGATCGTAAGCGCTGCGAATGCGCTTTTTAAAACCGGCGAGTTCGCCGTTTGGGCGGGAGTAGGCGGTGTCGGAGCTCTCGGTGTGCTTTATGGGCTGTTAATTTCAAACCCGAGGCGCCAAGTACGCGAAGCGGTCGACCACTTGATGAAAATCAAGATCATTTTCTTAGCATATCTTCGTAGGCTCCATCAAACCGACCAAGCCTACACACGACTCCTGCTCGATAGCGAAAAAATTACTTCCGAGCAATTAAAGAGCTACAGTGAGATCGTTGGCTCCATTATGGAAGCAACGACAAGGCAACTGGCGGATGCAAATCTTGAAGCAGTTAGTCCGACCACAATAAATAAATCGCAATCGTAAGTGCCGCGACCGCAGCACACGCCGCTCTAGCGGTGCGCTGCAGAGCCCGGGCCCCGGTTTGCACAAGGAAAGAAAGCTGGGTCCCGGTTCTGCGGAGCAGCGCGAAGAGCGCTGCACCGCGTCCGGGACACGTGACTCGCCGTCTGGCGAGGCCGCGCCGCTACTCCTTCGGGGGGCCTTGCTGAATGAACTTTTGCACGTTCACCGCATAGGGGTCCGGCTCGATCTTGGCGATGAAGGCTTCGACCGCCGTTTGGGTCGCCTTGGCAAGGCCGCGGTCGATCTTCGCTGTTCGAACACCGGAGCCTGGGTCTGAAGCGCCGACGCAAACCAGGTGCCGCAGTAATGGCCGGTGGGCGAGAACAGCGTCACGCAGACATGGTCTCCGCAATTCGCGCGCACCACCTGGACATGGGTGAGCTGATTTCCGAACGGCGGAATTCCCGCACCCATGCTGGCGAAAACCGTGTAACAGCCGGGCGGAATCTCGATCTCCAGCAGTCCGCATTTTGCCTTGAGGAAAGTGTAGGTCTTGCCGCACCACACACATACAACTATTCAACCTTATATTGCGTTGCAACCGTAGCCGGCTTTTCGCGGCCGATGCGCTATAAGACCATTCGAACGCACACAGAGACGGATGGGAATGAACACGGAAATCAAAAAAGTAGCCCTTGTCACCGGTGCCGCGCGCGGCATCGGGCTTAGCGTCGCGCGGCGGTTTCTTGGCGAGGGCTGGCGGGTGGCGCTGCTCGATATCGAGGCCGGGTTGCTGCGCGATGCAGTCGCCGCACTTGACGATGCCGGCAACACGCTGGCGCTGCATTGCGACGTCGCCGATGCGGCCGGCGTCGCAAGCGCGGTCGCGGAGACCGAAGCGCGCTTCGGCCGGCTCGACGCGCTGGTCAACAATGCCGGCGTTGCAGTGTTCGCGCCGCTGCTGGAAACCTCCGACGACGACTGGAACCGGATTCTCGCCGTCAACCTCACCGGCCCCTTTCTCTGCACCAAGGCGGCCGCGCCGGTGATGCGCGAACATGGCGGCGGCGCCATTGTCAACATCACGTCGATCTCCGGATTGCGCGCCTCGGCGCTGCGCGCCGCCTACGGCACCAGCAAGGCTGGCCTCGCGCATCTCACCAGACAGCTCGCGGTCGAGCTGGCCGCACTCGGCATTCGCGTCAACGCCGTCGCCCCCGGCCCGGTCGAAACCGCGATGGCCAAGCAGGTGCACACGCCGGAAATCCGCGCCGATTATCACGACGCGATTCCGCTCAACCGCTACGGCCTCGAGGAGGAACTGGCGGACGCGGTGTACTTTTTGTGCAGCGAGCAGGCGAGCTACATCACCGGCCAGGTGCTGGCGGTGGACGGCGGTTTCGACGCGGCGGGGATCGGGTTGCCGACGCTGCGGGGAGAGCGGCGGAATGGGTGACGCTCTTCCCTCGCCCCGCTAGCGGGGAGAGGGTCGGGGTGAGGGGGACTCTCCACGCACTGGGACTCGCGGATAGCCCCCCTCACCCGGATCTCATCTGACGATGCGATCGGCCTCTCCCCGCAAGCGGGGAGAGGCAAGGCACGCCTGCCGGAATTTTGCCTTATGCCGAACGTTCAATGCGATCGCGTCACTCAAATCAGGAATGTCCGGCTTATGCGGATCGCTTTCACAACCTCCGCGCTGCTCGCACTCCTGCTCGCCTTCCCCGCGCGCGCCGATCTGCGCATCCTTGCCAGTCCGGGCGGCGAGGTGACTTCGTTTCTCGAATTGTTCGAGCGGGTGCGCGCGTCCGGCGAGCGGGTGGTGATCGACGGGCCGTGCCTGTCGGCCTGCACGCTGGTGCTCTCCACGGTGCCGAACGACCGCATCTGCGTGACACGCCGCGCCATCCTCGGCTTTCACGCCGCGCGTTCGATGGATTCGCGCGGACGCATGTACGCCGAGCCGGAAGCATCGGCGATCGTGCTGCAAACCTATCCGTCGCCGGTGCGCGGCTGGATCCGCCGCCACGGCGGACTGACCTCGCGCATCCTGCTGCTGCGCGGGCGGGAGCTGTCGGCGATCTATCCGGTGTGCAGGTAGAGGCGCGGCGCCTCATGACGCTTGAGTTTGGTACGGTCCCGGCTCTGCGGAGCGGCATGAAGAATGCCGCACCGCGTCCGGGACACGATGCGGAAACGAATCTGAGCTTAGTGATTCTCCATCGGGCAAATCACCATCCACGGAATCCCGAACTGGTCGACGCACATGCCGAAACCCCTGGCGAAGAAGGTCGGCGCGTAGGCCATGTTGATCGTGCCGCCTTCGGCGAGCGCCGCGAATTTCTTTTCACCGCTGGCTGGGTCGTCGACATGCAGCGTGACCGAAAATCCCTGCTGCTTCTGGAAGTGGCCCGGAGGCGAATCGGAGCCCATCAGGATGTGGCCGTCGAACGAAATCCGCGCGTGCAGAATCTTCTTCTTCCATTCCGGCGGCGCGTGCGCTTCGGCGGGCGAGCCCTCATGCGGCATCATCACCTCGATCTTGCCGCCGGCCGCCTTCTCGTAAAACCTGAACGCCGCTTCGCAATTGCCGTCGTAGTGGAGGTAGGGATTGACCTGCATGGTGGGGCTCCTTTGGGGTGGGGTGGTGGGTGATTACGTTCCCCGGACGCAGCGCAGCGTGTAGCTCTTGCGGAGCGGTGCGCTGCAGAGCCGGGGTCCCGGTTGCTTGCTACTCGAAGAAAACCGGGGTCCCGGTTCTGCGAAGCGGCATGAAGAATGCCGCATCGCGCCCGGGACACAGTGTTGTTCATGTCTCCGTGATGCGTTTCAGATTGGCGAGGCCGGTCGCAAAATCCTTCCCGATCATGTTGTCCATGTTCATGAACACCTGCATCACCTTCGACATCAACGGCGCGGGGCCGTGCATCAGCCAGTTCACCTGCGTCGCATCGCCTTGCGGCACAAAAGTGAACTCGGCGGTGTTGTGGCCCTCGAACGGCGAGATGAAATCCAGTTTTATCACGACCTTTTGAGGCGGCGGCGCGTCGAGGATTTCCATGCGGCCGGAGCCAACATTCCTGTTGCCGCGCCATTCATAGACGGCGCCCTTGCCGCTATTGGCGCCGCTATAGGTCCGTTGCAGATTTGGATCGCGGTCCTCATAGGGCGACCACGCCCGCCATTGATGGAAATCGTTGATCAGCGCGAAGACTTTTTCCGGCGGCGCGTGAATCGAGGCGACACGCTGCACCCGCAAGATATCCGGCTTGCGCAAGGCGAGGATCAGCACCACGGCGACGGCGAGCGCCAGCACGGCGACGATGATGGCGATGGTTTCGAACATGGCGGGCTCCGGTGATCTGATCTTAAGACGAACGATGTGGCGGCAATCCGACAAGGAGGTTAAAATTTTTCTCGTTCCCCGGACGCAGCGCAGCGCGTAGCTCTTGCGGAGCGGTGCTGCAGAGCCGGGGCCCGGTTGCTTGCGGCTCGAAGAAACCGGGGTCCCGGGTCTGCGAAGCAGCGCTTCGCGAAGAGCTACGCGCCGCATCGCGCCCGGGACACGCAAACGGCCTCACTTCGCCCCCACCCGCGGCTTGCTGTCGCGCATCAGGCGATCCAGATGCATGCGGATATGGGCGGCTTCCGCCGACGTGTTGGCGAGCGCGATGGCGCGGTCGAAGGCGACGCGCGCCTCGTCGTTGCGATCGAGCTGCATCAGGAACGCGCCTTTCACGCCGAAGAAATGAAAATAATTCTGCAGCCGCGCGCCGAGCGGCTCGATCATCTGCAGCGCAGCCTGCGGCCCGCGCACTTTCGACACCGCGACCGCGCGGTTCAGCGTCACCACCGGCGACGGCTGCATGATTTCCAGCGCGCCGTACAAAAGATCGATCTGCACCCAGTCGGTCGCATCCGGCGTCGCGGCGCGGGCATGAAGGGCTGCGATCGCCGCCTGAATCTGATACGGCCCGCTGCGGCGATGCCGCATCGCCTTGTCGATCAGCGCCAGCCCCTCCGCGATCATCTTTTGATTCCACAATGAGCGGTCCTGATCGTCCAGCAGCACCAGCGCGCCGTCCGCGCCGAACCGCGCCGCCGCGCGCGCATGCTGCAGCAACAATAGCGCGGTCAGCCCCATGATCTCGGCCTCGCTCTGGAACAGCCGCAGCAGCAGGCGCGCGAGCCTGATCGCCTCCTCGCACAAGGGAGCGCGAAGCTCGGCGGTGTCTCCGCCGGCGGAATAGCCCTCGTTGAAGATCAGGTAGATCATCGCCGCGACCGCGGCGAGCCGCTCGCTGCGTTCCACCGCACCCGGCGTCTCGAACGGCACGCCGGCATCGGCAACGCGCGCTTTCGCCCGGGTGATGCGCTGCTCCATCGCGGCCTCAGAGACCAGGAACGCACGCGCGATCTGCCTGACGCTCAGGCCGGAGACGATGCGCAAAGCGAGCGCGATCTGCTGGGTCGCCGGCAGTTCGGGATGGCAGCAGATGAACAGCAGCCGCAAAATGTCGTCGCGGTAATGCGAGCCGTCGAGCCGCTCGGCCAGCGCGTCCTCGGCGTCGTCGAGATCGGAGATCGCCTCGTCGTCGGGAAGCGAAGTTTGCCTGGCGCCGCGCCTGATATCGTCGATCGCGACGTTGCGGCCGACCATGATCAGCCACGCAGCAGGATCGCGCGGCGGCCCGTTCTGCGGCCAGCTTTTTAGCGCACGCAGGCATGCGTTCTGGAACGCCTCCTCCGCGGTGTCGAGGTTGCGGAAATAACGCAGCAGCGCGCCGAGCGCCTGGGGACGCGCCGAGGTCAGCGCCGCATCGATCCAGGCGGTGTCGGTCACGGGTTCGGTCCTTTGGGCAGGCTCCCCGGCGTGAAATAACCGACCGGGCGGATTTCGTAGGCGCCGCCGGGATTGGCGCGACCGAGCTCCTGCGCGACCTGCAGCGCATCGTCGAGATTTTTGGCGTCGATCACATAGAAGCCAAGCAGCTGCTCCTTGGTCTCCGCGAACGGTCCGTCGATCACCAGCGGCGGGTCGTCCTTGCGCAGCGTCGCCGCCGCGGTCGTCGGCAACAGCCGCGCCACCGGGCCGAGCCGGCCGGCTTGTGTGAGCTTGTCCTGCACCACGGCGAGTTTTTGCATGACCGCGGCGTCCCGCTCCTTGCTCCAGGAACCGACGTGGTCTTCATCGTGATAGCAGAGGATGGCGTAGAGCATGCGCGCGGGTTCCTGTTTGGTGGAAGACGAAGGAGAGTAGCCAAAGCCGACAGGGGTGCGGAGGTATTTTTGGCGGGCAAACCAGCCACGTCGTCCCCGCCTGCGCGGGGACGACGTCGGGAGTTCACCCCCCGCACATCAGGTCGATCGCGCCCTTCACGATCGCTTCCAGCTCTTTGCGCGGCACCTGGGCGCGGGCTCGAATCGCGATGGTGTGGATCGTCGCCGACGCCAGTTGCGCCAGCGTGTCAGGCTTTGCCGATGCCGCCAACTCGCCGCGCGCTTGTGCTGCCTTGAACAATCGCGCGAAGAAGCGGTCCATCTCGGAGAGGCCTGAGAGCACCAGCTTGCGGATGTCGGGATCATAAACCGCTTCCGAGGTCGCGGTCATCACGGTGAAGCAGCCGCGCGGGCCGTCCTCGCCGGACAGGTACATGTCGAGCGCGATGCCGTAGACGCGCTCGAGCAGCGGCCGCAGCGGCAGTTCGGCGGAAAACACCTCGCCCATGCGCAGCCGCGCGCGGTCGCGATAGCTCTGGTAGCTCTTGATGTAGAGTTCGCGCTTGTCGCCGAACGCGCCGTAGAGGCTGGGGCGATTCATCCCGGTGGCGGCGGAGAGATCGTCGAGCGAGGTCGCGGCAAAGCCGTCCTTCCAGAACACGTCGAGCGCGCGCGCCAGCGCCACCTCCGGCTCATACGCGCGCGGCCGGCCGCGGCGTTTTGGGGGAGGTGGTGCGGTGGCCGCCGCCTTCGCTGGCGTCTTCTTCATCGGCGGTTTTCTTTTTTGTACCATCTCGCAAAATAATCCTTGACGCGATTTATATTATGCGGAACAGTATAAAAATCAACCGCCGTCATTCCGGGATGCGTCTCCTGGCGCAGGCTTAGAATCCATAACACCCATCGTGGTTATGGATTCCGGGCTCGCCCGCTTCGCGCGCGCCCCGGAATGACGCACAAACTTAAAGGAGATTCGTCATGGAGCTGTATTTCTCTCCCCTCGCCTGTTCGATGGCAACCCGGATTGCGCTGTATGAAGCCGGCGCGGACGCGAATTATCTCGAGGTCGATCCCAAGACAAAACGCGTGCAGGCCGACGGCTCGGACTTTTATGCGGTCAATCCGCTGGGCCTGGTGCCGGTGCTGCGCACCGACGACGGCGTGGTGCTGACCGAGAACGCGGCGATACTTCAATACGTCGCCGAGCGCTTTCCGGATTCCGGGATCGGCGCCAGGCCGGGCATCGATCGCAGCCGGCTACAGCAATGGCTGTGCTTCATCGGCACCGAGCTGCACAAGGGCCTGTTCGTGACGCTGCTGTCGAAGACCGCGCCGGCCGAGGCAAAAGCCTATACGCTGGAGAAAGGCCTGTCGCGGCTGGACTATCTCGACAATTATTTGCAAGGCCGCGAATTCCTGCTCGACCATTTCAGCGTGGCGGATGCCTACCTCGTGACGGTGATCAACTGGACCATGGCGACGCCGCCGATCGAGCTTGCGAAGTGGCCGAATGTGAAAGCCTATTACGAGCGCACCCGCGCGCGGCCGAGCGTCGCAAGGGCATTGGGCGAAGAGTTCGCGTTGTACAAGGCGGAGCTGGAGCGCCACAAGGCGGCGGCGTAAGGGCTCGTGTCCCGGGCGCGATGCAGCGCGTAGCCCTTGCGAAGCGCTGCTTCGCAAGGGCTACGCGCTGCGCCGCGTCCGGGGCACGAGATCACCGGTCCGCCTTCATCGCCAGCCGCAGCGCTTTCGGGATCGGCCGCGGCTGGCCGCCGGAGATGAAGGCCACTTTTACCGTGGCTTCCAGCAGCACGATTTCGCCGCGGCGGACTTCCTGCGCCAGCGTGATCGAGGCGCCGCGCACCTCGAGCGGTCTGGTGACGATGTCGAGCAAGTCGTCCATCCGCGCCGGCTTCAGGAATTCCAGCGTCATCGCCCGCACCACGAAGGCAAAACCCGGCGCCTCGCTCTCGGCCTCGGCAAACAGCGCGCGCTGGTCGGCGCCGAGCAGCCTTAAGTAATTGCTGCGCCCGCGCTCCATGAAGCGCAGGTAGTTGGCGTGATAGACGATGCCGGAAAAATCGGTGTCCTCGTAATAGACCCGGATCTGCATATGGTGCCGACCGTCGGCGATGGCGCCGTCGAGATGGGAGGTCATGCTCAACGCGCACGTTGCAGGAAATCGGCGAAATCCCACGGTCGGACACGCCCCGCTGCCTCGTCCGCGAGCCCCTTGTCGATCGCGTCCTTGAGCGCGCGGAATTTTTTGGCCTGAGACAGCAGATAATCAGCCAGCGGCTCCCGCATTTCCTCGGGCAGCAGCTCAAGGGCTTCGGTGAGTTTTTCGGCGGGTGAAGTCATGGCAATAGCGCGGCTCTATCCGGTCCGAGCCAGCGGCGGCGCAGGTTTCGGAATTTCCTGCTTCCACTCCCTCGCGGCTTCGATCCACGAGGCGATGGCCTCCTGCACGTTTCCCAGGGCCTCTTCCGGCGTTGCGCCATCCGACACGCAGCCCGGAAGCTCCGGCACGGTCGCGAGGTATCCGCCGCCATCGCTCTCGGCCAGCCGATCGATCCGCACGGCATATTCCAGTTTCATCTACGGCCTCCGCGGTATTATGGCGCAAACGCCACAAGCTCATTTAACGGGTAATACAATCTCTGGGCACCCCAACGTGGGTAAAGCCAACCGTTTCGCCAGCCTTGGGTACAAAGATGTAGCGTCGGCCAAATCGGTAGGGTGCCGATCCTTCGTCCACGTAGTTTTTGAAGGTGAAGTTCCCAAACACCCAAAGACTTTTCGTGCCGTCTTGGATGGCGTCGCGCTCGGCTTGGTCTAACGTTATTGTAAACCCCTCCGGTTGAATGGCTACCGACTCGTCCTTCAGCAAAAGATGATTTGGGGGAAGCACTTCAAAAGCTTGTCCAACTGGGCATCCTTCGGGGAAGGTTTCTGAGATTTGCTTGCCGATCTCCGTCCGAACGTAGGTGGCGGGCATATTGCCGTGGTTCTTAAAAATCACCGCTACCAGCATTTCGCGCGGAACGACCTCACCACCGGAATCCAGGCGAGTCAGTCTCATCTCATATGACATATAGGGCCGCTGGGCTCTTAGCGCGGCTTCGGCGGCAAGCTTCGTCGCTTCGGCAAGTCGCTTGTTGGCTTGAATGATTTGCTCGGTCTGAAGCGCGCCAGCCTTGATTTCTGCAAGTTGCTCGCCTGCAATCCTAGCTTGCTCCGCTATGTGGTGATCCGTGCGGCGCATTTCGCACCATTGAAACGCGGCTATAATAGCGGAGAGGAAAAGCCCGGCTATGGTGAGTCGTTCGCGGCGTGTCCGGGGACCTTCTCGCCGTCGATCTTCCTCTCGATCCAATTCATATTGGCGCGTGAATGCGGCCAGCAACGCAGCAGCGCTGGCGCGCTTGGGACTTCCGTCGCCGTTGAGGTCTGAGCCTGTCATTTAGGGTGACGCTACCCCTTCTAAATCCCCAGCCGCAACCCATTTTCCGGGTCGCGGCCCATTGACTCAACCCCAGCTAGACACTGGAATACCCCTGTAATTCAGCGGGGGATTTCCTATGTCTAGCGCAACCGCGAGGACACCATGGCAAGCAGCGAACACACCGCGTCAGCCCACTCCAACGCCGACGCCACAACCGCGCCCGCCTACTCCGACGCCAACGCCGGGGCCGGGGCACGTCAGGGGCGAGCCGCCGCCGATCAAGCCTCGGTGAGCGGTATCGAGGACCTTCGGTTTGAGGCGACTGTCAACGGGCGCTATCATACCTCGCGGCAAGGCTGGTACGACTTCATGCACAAGTGTTGCATGTTTGTGGTCGTCATCTTTGGCACAGGCGCGGTAGCGGAAGCCGTTGGGCCTGGCGCTCGCTACTCTTGGATATTCGCGTTCATTTCGACAATAGCAGGAACGATGGACCTCGTTTTCGACTTTTCAGCCAAAGCCGCACAACATGCGAGGTTGCAAGAGAAAAGCTACGAGATACTTGCCGAGATCGAGCAATCGACAGACGACGCCACAGCGATATGTCGGCGGGGCTGGGCGGCTATGACGCGTATCTGGGCGCAAGAGCCCAAAATCATGCGTGCCGTTCAGGCGCTCGCCTACAACGATACGAAAGAGGGTACTGAAAAGAACCCGCAAGGTTTGATTTCGGTGCCAACAAAGGCGCGGCTATTCAAACACGTTTGGCCCTTCGACGGGATGAAATTGGACCCGCCAAATGTTGCGGCTGCGGCGGCCTAAATCTCCTCCAAAATCACGCCTTCCAATTCGAGGGCGGCAATGCAGGCCAGAAAGAACGTCGCGGAAAACGTCCCGCGCTTCAGCTTCATCGTCACCCCGGCCTCAGTTTCTTTGAGGCCGTGTTTTTTCAGCCGCTTGACCAATTCGGCGTAGGTAACCCTGGATTCCTTCAGTTTCGCCTTCAGGAAGGTGCTGGCGCGGGTAGCCAGTTCCTCCTCAGTCTTTGCAAGTCCCATGGTCCGCTCCTAACGAATTCGTGACCTAACCAATATGATAGATAGGTGTTGACACTCTGTCAAATCTATCATATTCGTTAGCTATCGTATTAGTTAGGTAGCAACGTGGCCCAACACTTCCTCCTCAGCAAAGCGGCAAAGACCCTGAGCCTAGCTCAGGTGTTCCGCATGATTGACGCGGAAGCCGAAACCACCTTCCGTAACATCCGTTGGGCCAATACCAACGGCGCTCCAGTTTGCCCGGCCTGCGGTTCGGTCGAGTCCTATGAAGCCCGTCGCCCAAACGGTGCGCTCCGCTTCCGCTGCAAGGGCTGCAAAAAGGATTTCACCATTACCTCAGGCACGCTGTTCGCTTCATTACCTCAGGCACGCTGTTCGCTTCGCACAAGCTGCCCCTACGCGGCTATCTGGCTGCCATCGCCGTGTTCTGTAACGAGGTGAAGGGCAAGAGCGCGCTCGCACTGAGCCGCGATCTGCACCTGTCCTACAAGTCCGCATTCGTCTTGCTGCACAAGTTGCGCGAAGCGATGGCAGAGGAAATGAAAGGCCGCGTTGTCGGCGGTGAAGGCAGGACGGCTGAGGTTGATGGTGGATATTTTGGTGGCTACATCAAGCCTGCCAACCATAAGGAAGATCGCAAAGACCGTCGCCTGCTTCGCAACCAAAACGGCAAGCGCAAGGTTGTCGTCATCATCCGTGAGCGTGGCGGTAATTCGGTCCCGGCAGTGTTCGGTTCGGAAAGCCAAGCCGCTTCATTCATCCGCGCTCGTATCGCCAAGGGCACGACCGTTCACGCCGACGAATCTAGCTCTTGGGATGGATTGCATGAACGCTTTGAGATGAAGCGCATTGACCATTCGCAGGCTTACAGCTTCGACGGTGCCTGCACCAATCAGGCCGAGGAATATTTCAGCCGCCTGCGCCGCGCAGAGATCGGCATTCACCTCCACATTGCAGGGGCCTACCTGCTTCGCTACGAGCAGGAGTCGTCATGGCGAGAGGATAACCGCCGCGTCTCGAATGGCGATCAGGTGAGCCGCGTAGCGGCTCTGGCAATGAAGCGCGGCAAGAGCGTCGATTTTACGGGGTATTGGCAGCGGCACGTTGCGAGCTAGTCACAGACAGCTTCAGCGTGTAAACTTCCTCGCAGGCGGCGAGTTTGTCGACGGGGGTTGGCAATGAGTATCCGTGCACCTGCAATTGCTATGACGGCGTTGTTACTGCTGACCGGATGCGGCAAAATGGCCATGAGCTGCGCGCGTGCTGTGGAACATCATCCGCCGTCGTTCAATAGCAGTTCAGTCGTAAGAGAGTTTCACCCTACCAAACCCATCGAAATTTCACCTCGATCAGCTAGAGACGATCTTGGGCAGATATCTGCTCGTGATAACCGCCATGATGGGGAGCTTGCCGACAAGCTTACAGAAAGCGGCCGTAAGCTTACAGAAGAAGGTGTCAAGAAGGCGATTGAGGAAGGCACTAAGCATCGCGATAACGACGACAAGAAGCAAGATGCGAATCAAGGTGCCCCGCAGCGCTTCGATGCCTCTACCGAACGCTATCTAAAAGATTTGATAGAACGGCAGAAAAATTTGCCTGGCAGTGCTTCCCCGAAATACCGCAAGAGCATTGATTTTACCGAGTATTAGCCCGAGCATGTACCGTCTGGCAGCGACCACCCCGCCGCGAGCCGGTCCCCAGTCTTAACAACCCGCTGCTTGCTGAGCAGGTAGGAGAGGTTCGCCCGGACCCGCCGCGTCAGCGCATGGATTGAGGCCCTGCCGTAGCCCTTGGCTTCAACGATGGCTGCGGCGATGTCAGCACTGCCCAGCGGCTTCTCTGCCCGCCTGAGCGCGTCCGCAATGAGCCGGTTCAACTCGCCATCACCGAACAGCTTCACCCGGCGTAGCCTCTTGGGCGCGATGGTGTCGGCCCTGTAGGATGGGTCTAGGACGCGCAGCGTGGCATCGAGATGGGTTAGCTGCTCCTCCCGATGGCGGATGCCTTCCTTCATCTGTTGAATCTCGCCCGCCATGGTGGCGCGGCGATCCTTCAAAGCGCAGATGGCGTATCGGTTGCCCTTGTCGTTCATGCCGCCAAGGTAGGGCGGAACCGTTCAATTCGCTTGTGGCGTTTGCGCCATAATACCGGGCCTCCGTGGACGTCAATATAACGCACAAGTTTGCGAATGTAGACCGGCTTGATCGGCCGGCGAGCCGGAATGGTCAATATTTCGACCGCGGAAGGATGTTTGGCGTGGCAGTGCGACGTTCCGCGGCCCCCGCGAAACCACAGGCCATGAGCGCGGCAAACTTTCTCTACGTCGCTGATGGTCCAGTCCCCCAGCGGATTGCGCCGCATCTGCTCGAGCAGATCGGCACTCATCGCCGGGGCAGCGCTTTCGCTCCGGACGCGGGGCCGGCAAAAAGCTCGTCATCGATCACGATTGTAGTCCTCACGGCCAGTCTCCTGGAGCAGGCTTCAAACATAGCATCGCTGGGTGCCTGTTCCACGTCTGCCGCCGAGTATCGGGCCAGTGTTTGCAACCGCGAGTCGCGTCCGCTACCCCGGAGCTGCCTTCGCCCCGCCCAGCGTCACCAGCACGATCTCCGGCGGCACGCCGATGCGGAACGGCATAATGCTGCAGCCGAGGCCGCCGGAGATGACGACGTCGCAGTTGATGCGGACGTGGCCATAGACCAGCTTCGGTCCCGACGGCGCCACCGGCGACCATCCGAACAGGCGCACCTGGCCGCCATGGGTATGGCCGGAGAGTTGCAAGGCCACGCGCGCGGGCACCCGCATGGCGATGTCGGGCTCGTGCGCCAGCAGGATCACGGGGGCTGCGTCGGTGATTTTCCGCAACGTCGCGGCGAGATCGTCGACGCCGATGCGGCGCACCGGGCGGAAGCGGCGCGCCGGAACATAGGCCAGTTGATCGCCGAGCCCGGCGAGCCAGAACGGGCGTCCGTCCTTGGTCAGCCGCTGCGCGTCGTTTTCGTAGACCGGAATGCCCGACGCTTCCAGCGCGCGGCGGGCGACGGTGGGCCCCTGGCCGTCGCGCTGCACGGTCTTGTCGTCCCACCAGTCGTGATTGCCGAGGATCGCATGCACGCCGAGCGGGGCTTTCAACCCGGCCAGCACCGGCGCCCATTCGCCGGCCGGGATCACGCGCGTCACCCGGCGGTGGCCGGCGACGTAGTCGCCGAGCAGGACGATGATGTCGGCATCGAGCGCGTTGGTGCGCTCCACGATTGCCTCGATGCGCTCCAGCGACATCCAGGGATCGCAGGCGTGCAGGTCGGCGATGACGGCGATCCTGAGCGGAAAGTCAGCGGGCCATTGCTTCGGGGTGAGGTCATAGCGCGCGACGCGCAACGCCAGCAGCGGTTCGCCGAAGCCGTAGGCCGCGGTCGAAGCGCCGAGCGCTCCGAACCCGCCGATGAAACGAAAGAACTGCCGGCGTGAAATCATGAAGGTCAGTCGGTGATGCCCGCTCTTGCTACGCAGGGATTACAGCCGAATTGGGGAGCGTTTGTGCAGATGGTGCGCAGAGGTCTTTCGTGCCCCGGACGCAGCGCAGCGCGTAGCCCTTGCGAAGCGGTGCGCTGCTGAGCCGGGGCCCCGGTTTGCTAAGAAGAAACCGGGGTCCCGGTTCTGCGAAGCAGCGTGAAGAACGCTGCATCGCGCCCGGGACACGTGTCACTCCTCTTCCCCGCTCCCGAACAGCCCGAACTGCGCCGGGTCGCGCGAGGGCTCGGCGAGGCCGAGGTGGCGGAAGGCGTGCGAGGTGAGCAGCCTCCCGCGCGGGGTGCGCTGCAGGTAGCCGCACTGGATCAGGAACGGCTCGATGATGTCCTCGATGGCGTCACGCGGCTCCGACAGTGCCGCCGCCATGGTCTCGACGCCGACCGGGCCGCCGCCGTAATTGACCGCGATGGTGGAAAGATAACGCCGGTCCATGGCATCGAGGCCGGCGGCGTCGACTTCCAGCGCGCGCAGCGCGTTGTCGGCGATGGCGCGGTCGATCGAGGCGGCGTCCGCGGCCGACGCGAAGTCGCGCACCCGGCGCAGCAGGCGTCCGGCGATGCGCGGCGTGCCGCGGGCGCGGCGCGCGATCTCGTTGGCGCCGTCGGGCGTCATGCCGATCTTGAGCACGCGGGCGCCGCGGGTGACGATTTTTTCCAGTTCTTCCTCGGTGTAGAAATTCAGGCGAACCGGAATCCCGAAACGGTCGCGCAGCGGATTGGTCAAGAGGCCGGCGCGGGTGGTGGCGCCGACCAGCGTGAACTTTGCCAGCTCGATCTTGACCGAGCGCGCCGCCGGGCCCTCGCCGATGATGAGGTCGAGCTGAAAGTCCTCCATCGCGGGATACAGCACTTCCTCGACCGCCGGACTGAGGCGATGGATCTCGTCGATGAACAGCACGTCGCGCTCTTCGAGATTGGTCAAGAGGGCTGCGAGATCGCCAGCCTTGGCGATCACGGGGCCTGAGGTGGCGCGAAAGCCGACGCCGAGCTCGCGCGCCACGATCTGCGCCAGCGTGGTCTTGCCGAGCCCCGGGGGGCCGACGAACAGCACGTGGTCCAGCGCCTCGTTGCGCTTGCGCGCGGCCTCGATGAAGATCGAGAGATTGGCGCGCGCCTGCTGCTGGCCGACGAATTCCGACAGCAGCTGCGGCCGCAGCGAGGAGTCGGCGGCGTCGTCGTCGCGGCGTTCGGGGGTGACGATGCGGGGCGTGGTCATGACGTTTCGCTCGGCGGCCGCTTGAAGAGGTCGTACATTTCCGTGCCGTCGAACCGAAAGGGTCTTGCGATACGGGTACAGGCCACCGCGGCCACAACGCCTGACAATATGAGGAAAAAGATGGTGGACCCGGGATAAGACGGCACTCCCGCGCGATCAAACAGCACCATCGAAATGCCGGTTCCGACGGCTCCTGCAACGCCGGCCAAAACATAAAGCGGCAATGGACGCGATATCCAGATCGAAGCCGATGCCACGGCTGCGCCTGTCATGGCCATTGCCACGGCAAACCACGGGTAGCCGAGAATAGTGCCGAAAAGAAGCGAATAGGGCAAAATCGCCAGCCTGATTTCACTCACAGAAGCCAGGAAAACGATGCCGCCGATTGGCGAAGCGACAACTGTAAAAAAGATGACATTGAAAACCACGCATCTGAGACAGTCCGCGACTCGCGGACGCGGCAGCTCAAGCGCGTGCTCTGAATTCGCCGGTGACATGGGCGTGGTCATGCCTGCACCTTATCCGCACGCGCGGGCTCGAAATACCAGTTTCGCACGATCGCCCAGCATACCAACGTAACGCTCAAATACGTTGCGACGGTGCCGGCATAGGCGACCAGCATCATCACGTCGACACCGGAAGGCGGAAGGATCGGCTGACCCGACCACAACCGGTATCCGAGGCCCGGCAACAGACTCCCGAAGCCGAGCGCGATTCCGCCGGCGACCGCGAACGGCCAGGTGATCGCGCCGTAAAAGGCCAGGCGAATGCCGACCAGCAATCCGGCCGCCGCAGTCACAACGCCGAACCAGGCGATCAGCGGAACGGCATAGGGCATCGCGACCCAGCTAACCACTACCAGGCCCCAGAAGTTCATCCCCGGGGTGAGCGTGGTCGAGAGCAGGAACACCATCAGGCCGACCAGCGGGCCGACCGCGATGAACACCAGCACGATCGCCGCCAGCCGCCGCAGCCGCACGCCGCACGTGGGATTGGCGGGGGTGGTGATGCCGGGCGGCGGTGTCATGCGGCACCATCCACTCCTGCATCGTCCCGGCGAACGCCGGGACCCATACACGCCGAGGTGAGTTTTAGGCACGCGGGGAGACGCCTTCGCGCATCACATGCGACGGTGGTTATGGGTCCCGGCGTTCGCCGGGACGACGTGGTGAAAGCGCTCACCGCGACAGCTCCTTCAGCCCCAGCCGAATGAGCTGCGCCGTCTCCGCGCCCTCCCCCGCGCTGCGCGACGCCGCGGCGATGGCGGCGGCGGCTTGCGGCTGGCCGTAGCCGAGATTGACCAGCGCGGAGATGGCGTCGGTGACCGGACGCGGCGCGCGGGCATCGTCGATGCTGCCTGCCAGATGCACCAGCGCCGGATCGACGCTCGCAAATGCCGGCGCCTTGTCCTTCAATTCGGTGACGATGCGCTCGGCGACCTTGGCGCCGACCCCGGGACTACGCTGCACCGCCGCCTTGTCGCGCAACGCGATGGCATTGGCGAGATCGGACGGCGACAGCGTGCCCAGCACCGCCAGCGCCACCTTGGCGCCGACGCCTTGCACCGTCTGCAGCAGCCGAAACCATTCGCGCTCGAGGTCGCTGCGAAACCCGAACAGTTTTATCGCATCCTCGCGCACATAGGTTTCGATCGACAGCACCGCGGCTTCGCCGGGCGCCGGCAGCGCCTGCAATGTGCGCGACGCGCAATGCACCTGATAGCCGACGCCGCCGACGTCGAGGATGACGTAGTCCTCGCCGTAGGAATCGATCAGGCCTTTCAGTTTACCGATCATGCCGGTGCTCCACCTCCCCCTTGAGGGGAAGGTCGACGCTGCGCAGCAGCGGCGGGAGGGGGATAAGCCGCGGGCGCCGGTGCGTGGGTTCGGTAAGCCACAAACGCCGGCGCTTGGGGCTACCCCCCTCCCCGGCCCTCCCCCTCAAGGGGGGAGGGAGCGCACTGTCCGCGCGGCGAGTTCTCGCACAACAATTCCCGTTCACGCTCATGCCCCCACCACCTTCAGCCGCAGCGTCGCGCTGGCGCGGTGATGGGCATGGGTGATGGCGACGGCGAGGGCGTCGGCGGCGTCGGCGGAGGGCGGATCGGCCTTCGGCAGCAGTATCCGCAGCATCACCAGGATCTGGTTCTTGTCGGCATGTCCTGCGCCGACCACGGTCTTCTTCACCTGGTTGGGCGCGTATTCCGCAACGCTGATCCCGAACATCGCTGGCGCCAGCATGGCGACGCCGCGCGCCTGCCCGAGTTTCAGGGTGGCGACGGCGTCCTTGTTGACAAAAGTCTGCTCCACCGCGGCCTCGGCCGGCGCGTAGTCGCCGAGCACTTTTGCGAGCCCCTCGTGGATCGCGAGCAGCCGGCTTGCCAGCGGCAGATGGTCCGGCGGCTCTACCGAACCGCAGCCGACGAATGTCAGCCGGTTGCCGCAGGTCTCGATCACGCCCCAGCCGGTGCGGCGGAGGCCCGGATCGATGCCGAGGATGCGAATCGGGAGCTGTGTCATGGAGCGACGTTAGCGCCGCAGTGGCGGGAACGAAATAGCAACGGGGCGGCCATGCACTCAACGCGTCATGCGCGGGCTTGACCCGCGCATCCATCCAACTTCGGAAGATTCTTGCGAAGGAGATGGATTGCCGGGTCAAGCCCGGCAATGACGGTCTCGTGCCCCGGACGCAGCGCAGCGTGTAGCTCTTGTAAAACGGTGCGCTGCAGCGCCGGGGTCCCGGTCGCTTGACCGTGACCGGGGTCCGGTTCTGCGAAGCAGCGCTTCGCGCCCGGGACACGGGACATCACCTATACTTGCGGTCGATCGCCTTGATGTCGTCGCGGATTTTCTGGGTGTCCTGCTTGAAGCGCTGCATGGTGGCTTCGTGTTCGCGGCGCGCGGCGGCGCCGTTGTCGCCTGAGGACGTTGGCACACTGGTGTAGCCGCCCGACGACGATGACGACGCGCTGTTGGCGAGGTCGCGCTCGTTGTCGAGCTGGCGCTGGCGCTGGAAATCCGCGAGATATTTCTGGTAGGCGGCGTTGTTCTTGCGGTTGATGGTGGCGTTGGCGTGCTGCTGCAGGCCGTAGCACATCAGTCCCCATTCGCCCCACGGCAGCGCGCGCATCCGCGCATAATCCGCGTCCCATTTCGCCGCGACGCGTGCGCGCAGCCGCTCGCGCTCCCTTGCCACCAGCGCTGACGCGGTCGCCGCATCGACGCCGCGGTCGAGTTTGGCGAGCGAGCTTGCGGTGTCGGTATAGCCGTCGATCTGCACTTTCGCCGACCCGCCGCCCTTGGTCTGGATCAGCTCCATGCGGCCGATGCATTCGACCATCGCCGACCAGATCGGCCGGCCGGAAAATTCGGCGCGGGCGCGGGCGTCGGCGATGTCGGAACCGACGCGCGTGTCCCGCGCGTCGTCGCCGCCGGCCGGCGTGCCCGGAGGCGGAATGAAGGATGGCGCCGCAGGAATCGCGGGCGCGGCAGGTGCGGCCGGCGCCGGCGCGGCGACGCTCGGCTTGACCACCTTCGGATAAATCGCCGGCGGATACGGCAATTCCGGCGGTTTTGGCGCCGCCGCCTTTTCCGCCGCGCGCGCCTGCTCGTTGAGCACCGCGACTTTTGCCTGTTCGGCCGCAGCGACGGGTGCCGCGAGGCCGTTCTGCGCGGCGTACCAGTCTTTGGTCAGTTGGCAGGCCAGCAGGCGATCGGTGTTGCGCGCGGTGCGAATGGGTATGCCGAGCTGAGTCGTATCCTCGCGCGCGAACTTTAGGGTATCGGGCGCAGCCTTCTCCAGTTCGGCATCGACCGCCTTCTGCGCTTCCGCGGCGCCGATCTTGGCGGAATACGCCTTCAGCTCGATCGCAAGCGTCCGGTAATCGGCGATCGCCTTGTCAAGATCGGCGCGCGGCGCAGGCAGCGCGCGGCCCTCGTCGCGGATCGCGGTGAGCTGCACCACGCAGATGCCGAAGCGGATGGAGAACGGGATCTTGTCGCTGGGGAGGTCGAAATTCTGGTCGACCTTCGCGGTAGCCAGCGTGCGGACTTTGGGCAGGAGCTTGGGATCGGGATCGAGTTTGGAGTCGGCGGCGTATGCGGGTGCTATGGCCGCGATCAAACTCGATGCGACGACGAACCATCGTGATGCGAACATGCGCTTGCCCCCGAACCCGGGTGCAATTGATAGCCAAGCAAGCGCGGAGTTCAAGTGACCCGTGGTCGCATCCTCAGTGTCGTCCCGGCGAACGGCGGGACCCATAGCCTCTGTCGGCAGTGAGGCGGAAGGTATCAGCGATTTGCGGAAGCAACGCGCCGCGCGATGACCGTCGGTGGTTATGGGTCCCGGCGTTCGCCGGGACGACACCGTGTTCGTTCGCGCGGGCGTGCCCTACCCGCCCATCTTCGCGACCAGCGCGTCGGACACCTCGAAATTCGCGTAGACGTTCTGCACGTCGATGCTCGTTGAGCAGATCGATCAGCTTGAGCAGCTTCTCGCCGCCAGGCGTCTAACTGCTAATATCACGTGTAGCTTGAGAACGAAGTTGTTGAAGGCCATGATCATCGCCAACCCGCTCTTTCCCAAGATAAAAATAGTTCATTCTCCGTTCAGCTACTGTCCGTTCCACCTTGCAGTAGCGGGACAGCAATTCAGGATCTTTGAACCGGCGGGCTACACTATCCGGAATTAAGAACAGCATAGCGAATTTCGATGCTTGCCATTCGGCGCTCTCGATATTCTTAGCATATTTCGATCCTTCAAAATGAGACAATGGAGAATGCAAAAATAAATGCCCAATTTCGTGGGCCAACGTGTAGCGCGACTTGGCATCATCTTCTCGCGCAAGGCGATAAATGTCTTTTGTTACAAAGATACACGGTGGCTCACTGGATGAGTAAACCTCTGAAAAATTAGTTGTTGCAACAACCTCGAGGCGGAAGCGATCAATCGCCTTTGGCATCTCGTTTTCAAGGACCTCAACAATATTAAATACACTCTGATCAGAGAGTCCAAGAAACTTACGAAGCTGTTGCGCGGCGTTTTCAATTTTCTTGTCATTTAAGAAAGCGATAATTCCATGGACATGCGCCAAAACCTCCGGGAATCTGGAATTTCCAGAAGCTTGTTGAACGCTTTCAGCAATCTGAACTTCGGAGCGCCCTTGGATTTGCGCAATCGTCCTTAGGGCGTCTGCAACACGCTTCTCCTCGTCATTAAAACCCGTCTTAATTGGAATGATAAACTCAGCACGCTGATCCGAGCCCGGTATTTCTTTGGACAAAATCATGATCCCGTCCACCTTCGAAGGCGCGGCAGTCCATCCTTCCGCGTTGAGATAAGCGAAGAGGTCCTTCCCACTGATCCCTTTTGCGGCTTCCAGACTCGGAGAAGCATCTATCATGGAGCAAATCTCTGTTTGGCGACTCGGAGAATGCCTTCCAACGATTGAACATTTAGTCGCTGCACAACGGGAACACTAATTCGAACCGAAGAAGCGTTGGTCGAAGGTCCGCCTGCATGTGTCCACCAGTAAGCTGTCGCCGATAATATAAGCTCTTTTGGCTTCTCTACAATCCAATGATCGGCGTCTTTCCCGAAGCAGATCAAAAAGAGGTAATAGGGAGCAGCCGATACGTCCCTAGTAACGATCAAGTCATAATTCCGGACCTTCAGATCATAAGTAATATTGGCGCGATCGATGGCGGCGGTCGTTGTTCCCTTCAATTGGAAATCGACTGGAAATCCCGATTCGACGAACCGATTTTCACCCGCCGTCACGATATGTTTAAGGGTTCCGTCAACTCCATAATCCTGCCTGCTGACCGCGATCGTAGCGCCCGCTACCGCCGCCACGGCTTGGACATAAGCCGTCGCCAGCTCATCGAGCAAGTGCTCGCGCGGTAATGGCATTGCCCTCCCCCCTCCTACCCGCCCATCTTCGCGACCAGCGCGTCCGACACCTCGAAATTCGCGTAGACGTTCTGCACGTCGTCGTGCTCGTTGAGCAGGTCGATCAGCTTCAACAGCTTCTCGCCAGTCTCGTCATCGACCGGCACGGTGTTCTGCGGCTTCCAGGTCAACGCCGCCTTGCGGGCTTCGCCGAACTTGGCTTCCAGCGCCTTGGCCACCTCGCGAAAGGTTTCCTGCGAGGCGTAAACCTCGTGGCCGGCGTCGCTCGACAGCACGTCGTCGGCGCCGGCGTCGATCGCGGCGTCCAGCATGGCGTCGTCGGAGGCGACCCTGGCGTCGTATTCGATGATGCCGGTGCGGTCGAACATGAAGGCGACCGAGCCGGTTTCGCCGAGATTGCCGCCGGACTTGGTGAAGTAGGAGCGGATGTCGGAGGCGGCGCGGTTGCGGTTGTCGGTCAGCGCCTCGACGATCACGGCGACGCCGCCGGGGCCGTAGCCCTCATAGCGGATCTCGTCGTAATTCTCGGCCTCCGAGCCGATCGCCTTCTTGACCGCGCGCTCGATGGAATCCTTCGACATGTTCTCCTGCCGCGCCGAGATGATGGCGGCGCGCAGCCGCGCGTTCATGGACGGATCGGGCTGGCCCATCTTGGCGGCGACGGTGATTTCCCGCGCCAGCTTGGAGAACAGCTTCGACTTCTGGGCATCCTGCCGGCCCTTGCGGTGCATGATGTTCTTGAATTGGGAATGTCCGGCCATGCGGGTCTCGTGCGTGCGTCTGGGATGCGGAATGGGGGTTGGGCGCGGCGTTATAGGCCGCAAAACCCTAAAATCAAAGATATGTTAACCCTGACTTCACCGGGGAATGCGAGGATGCCGGACGGATCCTTGAACCCCGAGAGCCGCCGATGGCGTTTGGCCTGTTCCGAAAACCTGAAGCCAAGCCGGTTGAGGCTGCGGCCGACCCCGAGATGCCCCCGGCGGCGGCCGCCGAAGCCCCACACACCGATTCGGCCAGGGAAATCCTCGAGCTCCTGGAACTCGAACTCGGCGCCATGATCCGGCAGCTCGAACGCGCCGCCAATTCGGTGGCCGGCGGCGCGCAGTCGACCGCGGCGACGCTGTCCAATATCCGCGCCCGCACCGATGCGCTGACCGGGCGCACCAGCGCCGCGCAATCCACCGCCACCACCTTCTCTCTAGCCGCGGAAAAATTCACCCACTCCGCACAGGGCATCGGCACCCAGGTCCGCGATGCCTCCAAGCTCGCCGACCAGGCCAGCGCGGCCGCGCAGGAGGCGAGCCTCAATGTCGACCGCCTGCGGGAATCCTCCGCGGCGATCGGCAATGTCGTCAACCTGATCGCGCAGATCGCAAAACAGACCACGCTGCTGGCGCTGAACTCCACCATCGAGGCCGCCCGCGCGGGCGTGGCGGGGCGCGGTTTTGCGGTGGTCGCCTCCGAGGTAAAGGCGCTCGCGGTGCAAACCCAGAATGCCACCGAAGAGATAAAACAGAAGATCGACGCGCTGCAGAAGGATGCCGCGGGCTCGGTCGATGCCGTGCATCGCATCTCAAAAGCGATCGAGGCGATCCGCCCGGTGTTCGAAAACGTCAACAGTGCGGTGGCCGAACAGAATCAGACTACCAGCGAGATGTCGGACAATGCGGCGCAGGCCTCGCACTTCATCGTCTCGGTCGGCGACAGTGCCGCCGAGATCGACCTCGCCACCAAGGAAGCCGAGGCGCACGGCACCGGCGTCGCCGAGGCCGGCAAGGCCGTCACCATGTTCGCCGAAAAGCTGAAGTCGCGTTGCGCGGTGCTGCTGCATCAAAACGAGCGCGAGGACCAGCGCAAGCGCGAGCGGCTGCCGTGCAATCTCAGAATCGAGATCGCGTCTCGCGCGGGAAAAATCAGCGCCGCGGTCTATGAAATCGCGATGGAAGGCATTCTGATTTCGGGCCCCGACGCCGAGCAGATCCCGCTGCACGAAACCTGCAACGCCACGCTGCAGGAGGTCGGCGCCTGCAAGATCCGCATTACCGAGCGCTCGGCCGCGGGCGCGCGGGCGCGCTTCGAGGCGCCGGATGCGGAATTGCGCGAAGCAATCGAAGACAAGCTGTGGTCGATCCACGACGAGAACACCGAATTCGTCACCCGCGCCATGGATGCCGGCGCGACGCTGACGAAAATCTTCGAGAACGCGATTTCAAGCGGCGCCATCTCGCTCGACGACATGTTCGACACCGACTATGTGGAAATTCCCGGCTCCAATCCGCTGCAGCACCGCACCCGGATTTTGAACTGGGCCGATCGCGCGCTGCCGGAATTCCAGGAAGCGTTTCTGGCCAGGGATTCGCGCATGGTGTTCTGCGCCATGATCGACCGCAACGGCTACCTTCCGGTGCACAACAAGATCTATTCGCATCCGCAGCGCCCCGGCGACGTCGCCTGGAACACCGCCAACAGCCGCAACCGCCGCATTTTCAACGACAAGGCCGGACTGGCCGCCGGGCAGAACACGCGCTCGTATCTGATCCAGAGCTACGCCCGCGACATGGGCAACGGGAAGACCATCATGATGCGCGAAATCGACGTGCCGGTTCGGGTGCAAGGGCGGCACTGGGGCGGGTTTCGCACGGCGTATAAGCTGTGACTCGTCATGCGCGGGCTTGACCCGCGCATCCATCGATCTTTGCGAGAGTCATTTCGAAACGGATGGATTGCCGGGTCAAGCCCGGCAATGACGGGAGGAAGTATCCTTGTGTCCCGGGCGCGATGCTGCGCGTAGCTCTTGCGACGCGCTGCTTCGCAGAACCGGGACCCCGCTTACTTGGCAATCAACCGGGGCCCCCCGGCTCAGCAGCGCACCAGGCCGCGAAGAGCGGCCCCATAGCGCGTCGAAGACGCGCGTAAACGCGCTTATGGCGCGGCGTCCGGGGAACGCATTACTCCGGCACGCCGGCCTCGCGAAGGGCGGAGGCTATCCGGTCGCGCTCGGCGGCTGAGCGAACTGGAAAAGCTTCGTGGGTGTGCGAAATGCGAAAGTCCGGCTGCAGCTTCTTGAGTTGCGCGGCCGCCTCTCGCGCTTCAGCGGCACGGCCGGCACCGACGCAATTGACGATCAGCGCTGCCTGCGTATGCGCACTGCTGGAGAATTGAATCGCCTTCAGCGCCGCCGCGAACCCTTCCTCATAGCGGCCCAGATGAAACAACGCAAACGCACTTCCGTTCCAGGCGTAGATCCGCAACGGATCGAGCGGACTCAATCGGAGCATTCGCTCGAAGCTTTCGACGGCGCGCTCGCCGTCCCCGCACATCAGCGAAACCCATCCCCGCGAGTACCAGGCGATCGCGAGATTCGGGTTGAGCGTGACCGCCTGCTCGACCATCGACGCGCCGCGATCATATTCGTGACCGAGATAGGTCAGCACGTGAGCGCATCTGGCGAGCGCAAACGCATCGTCGCTCCCTTCCCTCGCTCCTATCCGGGCAAGCCGGATTCCGTCGGCGCGCATTTCAGCCGTCAGCGGTAGGCCGCTGATCGCCTGCTCACCCATCAACGTCCAGGCAGCCATAGCATAGGCGGCGCCATATTCCGGGTCCTGCTCGAACGCCTTTGTGAAAAGCGTGCGCGCCTCGGATAACGATTCCCTCCGGTTCACCAACGCCATGCCGCGTAAATAAAGGTCATAGCTGTCCAGCCGGTCGGTGGATTTTTGTTTCGCCCGCTCGATCTCGGCCTGCTCAAGCGTCGGCGCGAGCAAACCCACGACGCTGGTAGTGATCTGATCCTGCAGGCCGAACACGTCTTCGAGAGCGCCATCGAATCTGTCCGCCCAAAGATGCCGGCCTGCCGCGGCTTCGATAAGCTGGCCGGTGATGCGAACGCGGTTTCCCGCTTTCCTGACACTTCCTTCCAGCACATAGCGCACGCCGAGCTCGCGCCCGACCTGCTTGATATCGACGGTTTTGCCCTTGTAGGTAAAGCTCGAATTGCGCGCGATCACGAACAGCGACTTGAAGCGCGACAGTGCGGTGATGATGTCTTCGACCATGCCGTCGGCGAAATACTCCTGCTCGGGATCGCCCGACATGTTCTGGAACGGCAGCACGGCGATGGAGGATTTTTCGGGGAGCGCGGGCGGCGGCGCAGATGCGGTCGAAGGTTTCATCAGTGCGCTCAAGGTACCGTCATCCAGTCGCAGGTGCCACGCCCTCATCGGCTCGGCGATGTTTTTCAGATTCTGCGGACCCATGTCGTCGAAGCCGAATTCGACCTTGCCGCGGACTTGCCGCTGCGCGTCGTCGGAAATGCAGACCCCGCCGGGCTCGGCGATGCCTTCCAGCCGTGCTGCGATATTGACGCCGTCGCCGAAAATATCGTTGTCGTCGATGATGATGTCGCCGACGTGAATGCCGATGCGGAGTTCGATGCGGGTGTCCTGCGGCACGCCGGCATTCTGCCCGGCCATGCCGCGCTGGATTTCCGCCGCGCAGCGCGCCGCATCGACGGCGCTGGCGAATTCCACCAGCACGCCGTCGCCGGTGGTCTTGACGATGCGGCCGCGATGCGCGGCGATGGTGGGGTCGACCAGCGTCTTGCGCAGCGATTTGAGCTGCGCCAGCGTGCCTTCCTCGTCGCGGCCCATCAAGCGGCTGTAGCCGGCGACATCCGCCGCCAGCACCGCCGCCAACCGCCGCTCCACCCGTTCGCTGGTCAAGACGCTCCCCTCGTCGCCCGCCTATAAAAGCACAGGCCGCCGCAGCTCGCCCAGCCGGAATCGCGCCCCTCATCCTGAGAGTCGGATTCAATATAGGTCATTGGCATATCAGTTTCTTGCCAGGCGGCGGGAAAGCTGTCGAATGCTTGCAATCAGGACCCAGGCTTCGGCGCTGGCAATGG
>Ga0210392_10000018_pt1 | contig 173317 bp, 170 predicted proteins | sample IncBWC30OmetaG_FD_161057 | JGI IMG/M metagenome (GOLD analysis project Ga0210392, IMG submission 161057) | Forest soil microbial communities from Barre Woods Harvard Forest LTER site, Petersham, Massachusetts, United States - Inc-BW-C-30-O ... | reverse complement strand
CGACAGATTGCGTATCGTGGTCTACGGCCAGGAAGGCCTCACCAACACCTATGCCATCGATGCCGGCGGTTCCATCACCATGCCGCTGATCGGCGCGGTGTCCGCGCGCGGTCGAACGCCTGCGGGCCTTGCCGCCGAGATCACCGGCAAGCTGCGCAACGGCTATATTCGCGAACCATCGGTCGCGGTCGAGATCGAGGCCTACCGGCCGTTCTTCATTCTCGGCGAAGTCGCAGCCCCCGGCCAATATCCCTACGTGCCCAACATGAGCGTGGAGAGTGCGGTCGCCATCGCCGGCGGCTTCTCGCCGCGCGCCAGGCGCGACCGGGTTACGCTGACGCATACGGATGCCGGCGGTTCGGTACGCGCGATCGTGCCGCTGGGCACTCCGCTCAGCCCCGGCGACACCGTGCTCGTCGGCGAGCGCTGGTTCTGACCATGGCGGGCGCTCCAGACCAGCCGCTTCGCATCCTGCACGCGGTTCGCGCGCCGGTCGGCGGCATCTTTCGTCACATCCTCGACGTCGCCAACGGACAGGCCGACCGCGGCCACCACGTCGGAATCATCGCCGACAGCATGACCGGCGGCGAACGCGCCGAGGCGGCGCTGGCGGCGATCGCGCCGCGATTGAAACTCGGCGTGCATCGCCTGGCAATCCGGCGTGAACCGGTGCCGATCGACGCGGTGGTATGGGCGCATTTCATGCGCCTGATCCGGAAATTGGAGCCGGACGTGTTGCACGGTCACGGCGCCAAGGCCGGCGCCTTCATCCGCCTCAAGGCCCGCTCCGCCAAGACCATTCGCGTCTACACCCCGCATGGCGGTTCGCTGCATTACCCGCTGAACACGCTGAAGGGCGCGATCTACGGCCGGCTCGAACGCGCGCTGATGAACCGCACCGACCTGTTCCTGTTCGAAAGCGCGTTCGCGCGCGATACCTATCAGCGCATGATCGGCAAGCCCTCCGGCCTGGTGCGCTGCGTGTTCAACGGCGTCACCGCCGACGAATTCGACCCCATCCCGATCGCGGACGACGCCACCGACATCGCCTATGTCGGCGAGTTTCGCCATATCAAGGGCGCGGATATCCTGGTCGACGCGGTGGCGCGGCTGCGCGCCGACGGCAGGCAGGTGACGCTGACGTTGGGCGGGGATGGCGAGGAACTTGAGGCGCTGAAGGCGCAGATCTCGCGCCTTGGCCTCACCGAGATCGTGCGCTTCATCGGCCACGTCAAGGCACGCTATGGCTTCTCCAAGGGCCGGCTCCTGGTGGTGCCCTCGCGCGGCGATTCCATGCCCTATGTGGTGATCGAGGCGGCGGCGGCGGGCGTTCCGATGGTGGCCGCCAATGTCGGCGGCATCCCGGAGATTTTCGGCGAGCATACCGAGGCGCTGTTCGCGCCCAACATCGTCGGCGCCATGGCCGACGCCATCGAGACCGCGCTCGACGATCCGGAAGGCGCTGCCGAGCGCGCCAGACGCTTGCGCGAACGAATCTTCCTGCATTTTTCGCAGAAGGCGATGGTCGAGGGCATCATGGCCGGCTACCGCGACGCATTTGCCAATCGTTGAGGCCCGCGTGCTCGGTTTCGTCATGCCCGGCCTTCGTGCCGGGCATCCACGTCTTAACGGTGCCTAAGCAAGGAAAACGTGGATGGCCGGGACAAGCCCGGCCATGACGGAGACTGAGTTATTTTCAAACTGTTTAGCCAATCGTTAACCCTAGTTAACGACGTAACTGTTTCTTCCGATTTGTCCTTTAATCCGTGGGGCTATGCATTTAACCCCGGCGCAGGTCTCGTTGGCGCGCAGATACGGATTTGAGTGACTGTGGAACCGATCAACGCACGCTCCATGATCAATGCCGCGGCAGCCGTGGCGATGGACACCACCGGCAACCGGCCTCCGGTTGAACGGCGGCGGCGGCTGTCGCAGGCCGCGCTTGAGGTAACCAACCAGAAGGTGCGCACCGCCTATTCGCCGATCGTGATCGCAGGCGCGGTCCGCGTCGCCGATTTTATCATTCTGAGCATGGTCGGCATCGCGCTCTATTTCGGCTATGTGGCGCGGCTTGCCGGATTCAACTGGCAATACATAGCGGCGATTCTCGGCATGGCCGCAGCCTCGGTGATGTGCTTCCAGGCCGCCGATATCTACGAAGTGCAGGTGTTCCGCGGCCAGCTGCGGCAGATGACGCGGATGATCTCGTCCTGGGCGTTCGTATTCCTGCTGTTCATCGGCGCCTCGTTCTTCGCCAAGCTCGGCGGCGAAGTGTCGCGGCTCTGGCTGTCGGCGTTCTTCTTTGTCGGTCTCGCCGCGCTGATTACCGAGCGCCTGATATTGCGCGGCATGGTGCGGCGCTGGGCGCGCGAGGGCCGGCTCGACCGCCGCACCATCGTGGTCGGCTCCGACCAGAATGGCGAAAAGCTGATCGAGGCGCTTAAAATCCAGGACGATTCCGATCTCGACATTCTCGGCGTGTTCGACGACCGCAACGACAACCGCGCGCTCGATACCTGCGCCGGCAGCCCCAAACTCGGCAAGGTCGACGACATCGTCGAATTCGCGCGCCGCACCCGCGTCGATCTGGTGCTGTTCGCGCTGCCGATCTCGGCGGAGACCCGCATTCTCGAAATGTTGAAGAAGCTGTGGGTGCTGCCGGTCGACATAAGGCTGTCCGCGCACACCAACAAGCTGCGCTTCCGCCCCCGCTCCTACTCCTATCTCGGCAAGATTCCGACCCTGGACGTGTTCGAGGCGCCGATCACCGACTGGGACCAGGTGATGAAATCGCTGTTCGACCGCGTCGTCGGCGCGCTGTTGCTGATATTGCTGGCGCCGGTGATGGCGCTGGTCGCGCTTGCGGTGAAGCTTGACAGTCCGGGCCCGGTCATATTCCGCCAGAAGCGTTTCGGCTTCAACAACGAGCGCATCGACGTGTTCAAGTTCCGCTCGATGCACCATCATCAGGCCGATCCGCTTGCGACCAAGGTCGTCACCAAGAACGACCCGCGCGTCACCCGCGTCGGCCGCTTCATCCGCAAGACCAGCCTCGATGAATTGCCGCAACTGTTCAACGTCGTGTTCGAGCGCAACCTGTCGCTGGTCGGTCCGCGCCCGCACGCGGTGCAGGGCAAGCTGAAGACGCAGCTGTTCGACGAAGCCGTCGACGGCTATTTCGCGCGCCACCGCGTCAAGCCCGGCATCACCGGCTGGGCGCAGATCAACGGCTGGCGCGGCGAAATCGACAATGAAGAGAAAATCCAGAAGCGCGTCGAGTTCGACCTCTATTACATCGAGAACTGGTCGGTGCTGTTCGACGTCTACATCCTGCTGAAGACGCCGATCGCGCTGATGACCAAGAGCGAGAATGCGTATTGAGTTTTGCTGCCGGCGCCGGTTGCCGGGTTTGGGTTGCGTTGAGTAGTGTTGCGTTGAGTGTGTGATGGCGTATACGGCAGCAGCCGACAGTTCCCTTCCGTCGTTGACGGCGGCGCCAGGCATTGGCGCCTTGCAGCGCGCGTTGCTATGGTCGCTCGGCGCTTCCGGCGCGATCGTCTTCATCGAGCCCAGCCCCTACGAGCTGGTGACGCTGACCGCGATGCTGTTGTTCTTCGCAACCGGCGCGCGGTTGCGGCTGGTGTTCATGCCGGTGCTGCTGCTGCTGTTCCTGATCAATATCGGCTACACCATCGGCGCCACGCATCTGCTGGAGAAGCCGGAGATCGTGAGCTGGATCCTCACCTCCTGGTACATGGCCGTCACGGTCATTCTGTTCGCGATGATCCTGTCGGAAGACACCGCGGCAAGGCTCGACCTGCTGCGCCGCGGACTGATCGTGGGCGGCATGATCGCCGCGATCTCCGCGATCGCCGGCTATTTCAATCTTGTGCCCGGCGGCCACGACCTGCTGACGCTGTATGAACGCGCGCGCGGCACCTTCAAGGATCCCAACGTGCTCGGCGCGTTTCTGGTGCTGCCCGCCTTGTTCGTGCTGCAGAGCGTGGTGTCCGACCGTTTCGGGAAATCGCTGCGCAGCGCGATCGCGTTCGGCATCATGTCGCTGGCGATCCTGCTGGCGTTTTCGCGCGCGGCATGGGGCCTTCTGGCGATCGCATCGGCCTTCATGCTGGCGCTGATGGTGCTGACCAGCCCGTCACGGGCGCAGCGCTCGCGCATCATCACGATGGCGGCGGTCGCCGTTGTCCTCGTCATGGTGCTGCTCGTGGTGCTGCTGTCGCTCGATTCCGTCGCCGAAATGTTCAGGCAGCGCGCCAGCTTCGACCAGAGCTATGACGAGGGCCGCTTCGGCCGCTTCGGCCGGCATATCCTCGGCGCCGAGATGGCGCTCGAGTTGCCGTTCGGCATCGGTCCCCTGCAGTTCACCAAGTTCTTTCCCGAAGACACCCACAATTCCTATCTGAACGCCTTCATGTCGGGGGGGTGGATTTCCGGCATCTGCTATCCGGCGCTGATGTTCACGACCGTGATCCTGGGCTTTCGCCACATCTTCGTGCGGGTGCCCTGGCAGCGCGCCTATCTCGCCATCTTCGCGACGTTCCTCGGCACCGTCGGCGAGAGCTTCGTGATCGACACCGACCACTGGCGGCACTTCTGGATGATGCTGGGCGCGATGTGGGGCATGTTCGCCGCCGCACATCGGTACATGGCGGCGCATCCGCCGCTCGCGGTGCCCGAGCCTGCGGAATAACTCCTCGTCATTCCGGGGCGCTCGCGAAGCGAGCGGACCCGGAATCCAGACGCACGGTACTGGTTCTGGATTCCGGGTTCGCGCGGAAGACGCGCGCCCCGGAATGACGGCCAGTTCAGATGCTCACCATCTTGGCCCACACCAGCGCCAGCGTGGCCGCGGCCGCCAGCCATACCGGGTGCTGGCAGAACGTGCTGCCGTAATGGCAGAGCGGATCGGCCCACAGGCCATCGGTACCGGCGAGATAAAACGCAGCGGCGGCGGCTGCCAGAATAAAGGCGACGAAGTACATTTCGGACATCCCTTCATTGGGATTCACAAAACGGGCGCCGGATAATTCCGTGCAGCCCTCGCAATGAAGCCCATTGTGCCGGGACGATGATTTGCGGCAAGGCCGCGATGTTTTTAGCGTTATCGCGATGCGAACGATTACCGGCAATTTGTAACGATTTTCTCGCGGGGTTTCGCGTGTCCCGGACGCGCTGCAGCGTTCTTCACGCTGCTGCGCAGAGCCGGGACCCCGGTTACTTCGAGTCACAAGCAAGCGGGACGCCGGCTCTGCAGCGCACCGCTTCGCAAGGGCCATAGCGCGTCGAAGACGCGCGTAAACGCGCTTATGGCGCTGCGCTGCGTCCGGGGAACGAGAGCAGCGGGCGCTTACGCCTCCACCTCGAACGTCAGTCCGGCATGTTCGACCAGCCGCTTGATCAGGCGGTCGCCCATAGCCGCGCCGGGGGTCCAGATGCCGGCCGGCACCTGCGGCGCATCGCGCAGCAGGCAAACCGCGCATTCGGAGATCATTTTCGAGGTCGAGCCATAGCCGGGATCGCGATCGCCCTTGACGGCGACGCGGACCTGGCGTCCATCCGGCGCAATGCCGACGAACAGCAGATCATAGAGGCCGGACTCGCGCTCTTCCTTCGAAGGGCCCTCACCCGGCTTGGGGCCGCCGACGATGCCGGTGCGCTCCGCCTTGCTGGCGGCGAACAGGCGCCGTGCCTCGGCTTCGCCCTGCTCTCCCGGGCCGGTCACGACCATCTCGTCATAGACAAAGTCGCGCCCGTAGGGAAAGCCCATCAGCATGTTGGAGCGATGCACGTTGCGGGTGTTGATGGTGGCCATCCCGAACGGCGCCGTCCACGCCCCGATATCCTCGTCCAGCTTCGGCCGGTTGCCGCGGGGCTGGTCGGGGCCTTCGAAGCCCGGCGTCAACACGAAGGGGTCCTGCAGCATCGACACCAGACTGAGGTCGCGTGCCGCGGCCATGAAATTCGCCTTCATGCTCGCTATGGTGCCGCCGGAAGGGCCTCCCCTGAGGTCGCGGACGCGGGTCTTGACGCGGCTGACCGGCGCACCAAAACTCTTTTTCGCCATCGCCTCGCAGAAGAACACGCCGAGTTCGAACGGAATCGAATCGAAGCCGCAGGAAAACACGATCCGCGCGCCGCTGGCTTTCGCGCTGGCTTCGTGCGCGTCGATCATCTGCCGCATCCACACCGCCTCGCCGCACAGATCGAGATAATCGGTACCATCAGCCGCGCACATCGCGACCAGTTCGGAGCCGTAAAGCTGATAGGGGCCGACCGTGGTGACGACCGATCTGGTCTGGCCGATCATCGCCTTGATCGACGCGGGATCGCCGGTATCGGCTGCGATCAGCGGAAGATCGGCCGGCGCGCCGATCGCATCGCGCACGGACGCGAGCTTGTCCAGGCTGCGCCCGGCCATCGCCCATTTCAGGTCGCTGTCATCGCGGTAACGCGACGCCAGATATTCGGCTACGAGCTGGCCGGTAAAACCGCTGGCGCCATAGACAACGATGTCGAATTTCGACGAAGGCTTCATGCTCGGTTCCTTGAGGTGATTTGGTCGTCCGGCGCGCTGTTTAGCCTATTTCCTGGCGTATGAAACGCCCATGCCGGCGCGGACGTCGCTCTGGATGCCATAGGGCGCAATCGGATAGCGCAGGCCGTTCTTGGCCAATGCCTTCATGCCAATGATGGCCTTGGCCAGATGCGAGGGTTTTAGCGCCATCAGCATTTCCTCGTCGGGCACGCCGCCATAGCGGCGCTCGGCATAGCATGGCAGCGACAGGCTGGGTTCGCCGGTCTTGAGCGCCCGGCCCCACGAATCCGCGCAGGCGGTCTCGCCGACCACGCCCCATTCGAACTTCTTGTAGCCGGTATATTGCAGGCCGTTGATGAGAATGATCATCTGCCCCGGCGTCGCATAGACCAGACAAATATCCGGCGGGTTGAGCCGCCCGCTTGCAAGCGGGCTCACCACCAGGGCCTCGTAGCGGCCGTGCGGAACCACATCGAGCGCCTGCTGGCGCTTCGCCGCATCTTCCGCGGTGCCATGCCAGACCCCGACGTAGTTTTCTCCGGCCAGCCACTTCTCGTCCTGCGGCGCGAGCCCGATCACGGCGCGGCATTGCGCGCCGACCAGATCGTCGGCGGTGATGCCGACGGTCCATCCCAGCCGCGACGCCATGCTGACGATCTGGTCGGTGGTGTGCACCGCGGTGGGACGGCGGATTTTCGGAATCGCGGCCATCTCGGCAGCACGCGCGAACATCTTCATGCCGATCACGGTGGTCTTCAGGCGAAGCAGGCTGTTGAGGTCAGCCACCATGGCCGCCAAATCGAACGATTCCGGCTGTGGTGTTTGCTGCTGCATGACGTGCTCCCTGTTGGCGCGGCGATCCTAGCCGGATTATGCGCCGGCGTCGCGGTAGCGCACCTATCGGCCATCCGGAGCGGGAAAAAACGCGCTGGTCCTGCCCGTGATCCAGTAGGCGGTGAGGCCGATCCATTCCCGTAGCGCGGCATCGACGCGTGCGAGGCCATCCAGCAGGAATACCGAAAATGTCAGAAGGTCGGCACGCCCGGCGGTGCGCCAATCGACCGGATACGGCTCCACGGCAAATCCGGCCTGGCGGAAGATGCCGATCGATCGCGGCATATGATAGGCCGAGGTCACCAGCAGCCAGCGCTCGCCGGGTTTTGGCGACACCAGCGCTTTCGAGAACGCGGCATTTTCCTGGGTGTTGCGGGAGCGCCGCTCCATGATCAGGCGGTTGCTGGGCACGCCAAGACTTTCGAACGCCACCGCGGCCTGGTCGGCTTCCTTCACCGCATCGTCCGCAACCAGATTGGCGCTGCCGCCCGAAAGCACGATGCGGGCATTGGGGTATCGGTGGGCAAGAACGGCCGCGGTGATGACGCGGTCGACTGCGCCGCTGAACACCGTGACGCCGTGGGCGGCCGAAAGCTCCGGGTCGATCGATCCGCCGAGCACCACGATGCCATCGGGCGCGCCCTGCGACGCATCCCACGCTGGAAATCGCTGCTCCAGCGGATACAGCAGCCAGTTTCCAAGCGGCGAGAATCCGCAAATGGCGAGCAATGCAATGCTCGCATAAGTGAGCTTGCGGCCAAGGAAGGCAAATCGGGTCAGCGTCAGGATCAGCCCGAGAATGCCGAGGCTGATCAGGAAATTCGACGGCAGCAGCAGAATGCCGACCGTTTTTGAGAGCACAAAAAACAAGGTACGATTCCCCGGGATACCAATACAGCGTCATACGCGGGCTTGACCCGCGTATCCATCACAAACACTCCCGTCATCCTGAGGTGCTCGCCGTTCTTCACGGCGAGCCTCGAAGGATGGGCCAAGAGCGCCCGCGGCCATCCTTCGAGACGCCGCGCAAGCGCGCGGCTCCTCAGGTGACGGCATTCGACAGATTGATCCAGCCAAGGCACACTGATTGCGCCACCAACATGAGCCTCCCATGACACATCACCATCTGCGCGCCAGCCCCGCGACCTGCCACTGGGGGTTCTTCGAGGCCAGGCTGAAGCCGGCCCTCAGCATCGCCAGCGGCGACGAAGTCACGGTCGACACCATCAGCGGCGGACCGGAGGTGGTGCCGGATAGAGCCAAATTTCACGTCCCGCCCGAACTGGCCGAGGTCCATGCCACAAACGAGCGCATGGTGCCCGGGCATATCCTGACCGGCCCGATCGCGATTGCCGGCGCCGAACCAGGCGACGTGCTGGAGGTCGAAATATTAGAGGTAAAACTCCGGCAGGACTGGGGCTACAACATGATCCGCCCACTGGCCGGCACGCTCCCCGACGATTTCCACGAGACGCGGCTGCTGAACATTCCGCTCGACGAAAAGCGGATGGTAGGCCGGCTGCCGTGGGGACTGGACCTGCCGCTAAAACCGTTCTTCGGCGTGATGGGCGTGGCGCCGCCGCCGGCCTGGGGCCGCATCACCTCGCTGATCCCGCGCGCCATGGGCGGCAACCTCGACAACAAGGAGCTCGTTCCCGGCGCGAAACTCTATCTGCCGGTGTTCGTACCCGGCGCGCTGTTTTCCTGCGGCGACGGCCATGGCGTGCAGGGCGACGGCGAAGTCTGCGTCACCGCCATCGAGACCGCGCTGCAGGGCCGCTTCCGGCTGACGGTTCGCAAGGATGTGCGGCTGGACTATCCCCGCGCGGAGACGCCGGATCATTACATGACCATGGCGATGGACCCCGACCTCGACCAGTGCGTGGTGCGCGCGCTGCGCGACATGATCGTGCTGCTGGGCGAGAAGCGCAATTTGTCGCGCGAGGACGCTTACACGCTGTGCAGCCTGGCGGCGGATTTGCGGGTGACGCAGACGGTGAACGGATCGAAGGGGATTCACTGCATGATTGCGAAGGCGGTGGTGCATGGGTAGCGCGCGTGCCCCGGACGCAGCGCAGCGCGCCGTTCTTCACGGCGTGGTGCGCTGCAGAGCCGGGGCCCCGGTTACTTGACGAAGCGGGGTCCCGGTTCTGCGAAGCACCGCTTCGCAAGAGCTACGCGCTGCATCGCGCCCGGGACACGAGACCCCTACCCCAGCCGCCAGCCGACCTCGGCGGCAAAGCTCTGGTAGAAATCGAGATCATAGGCCTTGTCCGGCGACTGGCGCACGCGCTCGTCCAGCCGCTCCGCGTCGTTGCCGACCAGGATGCGCCAGCGCTCCGCCTTGACGCCGTCGAGAATGATTTTCACGGCTTGCGCAGCCGTAGTCGGCGCGTCTTCCTGAAAGGCCCTCGCCTGCTCGGCCGCGAACGCCTGAAGCTGCTCATCCGACATCTTTGCGGTATCGATGCCGGCCATGCCGAGGCGCTCGCGCATCAGCGCGACCTCGCCCTCGCTGAGGCGGTCGGAGTCGGTGCCGCTCTGGATCTTGCGCGAATTCGACATGATCGAGGTGCCGATATGGCCGGGCATCACCACCGAGCATTTGATGTGCGGCGCGTTGAGCCGGAGATCGTTGATCAGCGCCTCGGTAAATCCCTTCACCGCGAATTTGGCGGCGCTGTAGGCGGTATGCGACCGCAGCATGCCGACCGACGCCCAGAATCCGTTGACGCTCGAGGTATTGACGATGTGGGCCTCATCGGCCTTCATGAGCATCGGCAGGAAGGTGCGGACGCCGAGATAGACGCCGCCCCAGCAGATGCCGAACGTCTTCTCCCACTGCTCCCGCGTATTGGTGAACAGGCTGCCGCCGCCGCCGATGCCGGCATTGTTGAACAGCAAATGGATTTTGTCGGTGGCCTGCTGCTCGGTGAGTTCGTCGCGGAAACGCCGCAACTGGTCCTCGATGGACACGTCGGCGATATGCGTGGTGATGCGCAGGCCCTGCGGCAGCTTTTCCACCTCGCATAGCCGTTTGGTTTCCGCCATCGCCGCGGCGGAGACGTCGCACATGGCGACGTTGCAGCCTTCGGCCACCAGCTGGCGCGCCAGCTCGCGGCCCATGCCCGTGCCGCCCCCGGTGATGACGGCGATCTTTCCGGCGAAGTCTTTCATGAGAGCGCGGTGCCTTTGCGGTTCTGGTTGATGGGGATGTGTTGGGAGCCGGGCCTCCCATAACACATCGTTCCATGCACACAAATCGGTCGCTATCCACACGCGCCGTCATGGCCGGGCTTGTCCCGGCCATGACGATAAGTTTTTGACTCCAAGCCTCAGAACGACAGGCTTTCCTTCACCAGCACCCAGCGGCCGTTCTTGATCAGCTGCACCTGGGTCACCGTCGAGGCGAGATGGTTGGTCTTGGAGAAGATCGACGGCGGCGAGGAGAAGATGTCCTGGAACGGAACGCTTGATTCCAGCGAGTCGAGCATCTTCTGCCCCGTCAGGTCCTTGCCGGCCTTCTCCGCATAGAACGCGAAGGTGGTGATCGCGTTGTAGCCGATGATGGCCTGGGTGTTGGCATCGGTGCCGAACATCTTCTTGTAGTTCAACAGCCAGTCCTTGACCTTGCCCTTGGCCGTATCCTCGTACGGAATCTCGAACGCGGCCGCGGCGTACATGCCTTCGACGGCTTCCTTGCCGAGCGCCGGCACTTCCAGCACGTTGGTCGGCGTGGCGCCGAGGAAGGTCACGTCCCAGCCGAGCTTCTTGGCTTCGCTCATGGCGCCGATGGTCTCGCGGATGATGGTGCCGAGCACGACTAGATCGCAACCGTCGGATTTCATCTTGGCGATCTGCGCGGAGAAGTCGGACACGCCGCGCTTGTAGCTGGTGACCGAGGCCGGCTGCACCTTCAGCGCCTCGAGCTGCTGGGTGAAGCCGTCGAGCACGTTCTTGCCGTATTCGTCATCCTGATGCATGACGCAGGGTTTTTTGAAACCCTTCCATTCCATCATGTATTTGACGGCCGCGCGCGTGCTTTCCACATAGGGCAGCAGGTTGTTGAACTTCAGCCGCTCCTGCGGTTTTGCCGGATCGAACTTGAAGGTGAATTCGGCCGCCGTCAGCGGAAACAGCTGCAACACGCCGGCGTCGAACAGGATGTCCTGCGCCGCCAGCGTCGGCGCCGAACCCATGCCGCCGATCATGGCGAACACCTTGTCGCGCTCGATCATCTTCTGGGTCGCGAGCACGGCCTTCTTCGGATCGTAGCCGTTGTCCTCCAGGATCATCTTGAGCTTGCGGCCATTGATGCCGCCGGCGGCGTTGATTTCCTCCACCGCCATTTTCATGCCGTTGGATACCGGCACGCCCCACACCTTGATCGGGCCGGACAAATCCTGATGGGTGCCGATCACGATCTCGGTGGCCGAGATGCCTTCATTGGTGACCTTGGTTTGCGCTGCAGCCGGCAGATGGGTCAGCGCCAGCGCGCCCACCGCAAGGCCGAGCGCCTTGTATGATTTCGACATTTCAATCTCCTCTCCGTTGGCCCGTTATGATGCGAAGGAAGGGCCCCAAAAACCTTCGCCATTTTCGTTCGTTCTAAGCCACGCGTCTTGCGGCCCTATGCCACGGCCTTGTCGCTATACATGGCGTCGATCTCGCTGGCGTAGCGCTTGTTCACGAAATTCCGTTTCAGTTTCATGGTCGGCGTCAACTCCTCATCCTCGGGCGTCAGCTGCCGCTCGATCAGAAAGAACTTCTTGATGGTCTCGACCCGCGCGAAGTTGACGTTGACGGTCTCGATCTCGCGCTGGATCAGGTCCTGGATCTCGGCGGCCCGGCACAGGCTGGCATAATTGGTGAACGGGATGTCGTGGTCCTGCGCGAACTTTTCGACGTTTTCCTGGTCGATCATGACAAGGCAGGTCAGATACGCCCGCTTGTCGCCGACCACGACGGCGTCGGAAACATAGGGCGAGAATTTGAGCTGGTTCTCGATCTCCGACGGCGTGATGTTCTTGCCGCCGGAGGTGATGATGATGTCCTTCATGCGGTCGGTGATCTTGACAAAGCCCTCATTGTCGATCGAGCCGACATCGCCGGTATGCAGCCAGCCCCGCGCGTCTATCGTCTCGGCGGTCTTTTCGGGCTGGTTGAGATAGCCCATGAACAGGAAGTCGCCCTTGATCAGGATTTCTCCCTCCGGCGAGATCGCGACCTCGCCCCAGGGCGCGGCCTTGCCGACCGAGCCAAGCTTGACGCGGTCCGGCGGCATCACGGTGGCGACGCCGCAGTTTTCGGTCTGGCCATAGACCTCGCGCATGTCGATGCCCAAAGCGAGATACCAGCGGATCAGGTCCGGCGCGATCGGCGCCGCACCGGTGAATGCGAGGCGGCAGCGATCCAGCCCCAGCATGCGCCTGATGTTGCGGAACACCAGCCAGTACGCCGCCTGGTTGGCGAGGCGCAGCGACAATGAAGGCGTCTCGCCTTCGATTCTGCAGTCCGTCACCCGGTAACCCACCGCCAGCGCGTGGCGGTACATCCAGTTCTGGAACGGGGTGGCATCCTTCAGCGCAATGGTAACGCCGGAATAGAATTTTTCCCAGATGCGCGGCACCGCCAGGAATGCGGTCGGCTGCACCTCGCGCAGGTTGTCCGGCACCGTCTCCGGGCTTTCGGCGAAATTCATCACCGAGCCCAGCGCCAGCGAAATGTAATAGCCGCCGATCCGCTCGGCGACATGACACAGCGGCAGGAACACCAGCCGCTCTTCGTCGTCGGTGGAGGGGAAGAGATCGTTGGCGTGGCGCATCTGATGGGTGACGCCGCGGTTGGAATGCATCGCGCCCTTCGGCGGCCCGGTGGTGCCGGACGTGTAGACGAGAATCGCGAGATCGTCAGCGCCGCGGCTCGCGGTCATCTCGTCCCACAGCGTCTCGCGCCCCTGGATGTGATTGCTTCCCAGCGCCCTGAATTCGGCCAGCGACATCACCATCGGATCGCTGAAGCCGCTCAAGCCCTCCATATCGAACACCACGATCTTTTGCAGCGTCGGACAGCGCGCCCGGCAGCTCAGGATTTTGTCGAGTTGCTCCTCATCTTCGGCGAAGATTACTTTGGTGCGGGAATCATTGACCAGGTATTCGACCTGGGCTGCGGAATCGGTCGGATAGATGCCGGACGAGACGCCGCCGGCGCACAGGATGCCCATGTCGGCAAACACCCATTCCGGCACCGCGTTGGCGACGATCGAGGCAACGTCGCCGGGCCGGAAGCCGGCCGCGTGCAGCCCGTAGGCAATTTCTTTCGAGATTTGCAGCCATTGCCGCCAGCTGGTTGGCTGCCAGATGCCGAACTTTTTCTCACGGATCGCCGGCCGGTCGCCGCGCGTTGCTACCGCAAGCAGAAAACTCTTTGCGATCGTGTCAGCCACAGTCAGAACTGCGGGTCCAGCCATCTATTCGTTCCCTCCGTCTTGGCCCTGAACTGGATGCCGGCTTGGCCGGTCTTTTCCCAACGCAGGCTGGTATCTTAACGCCAGGTCTTCTTCTTTTTCCAGCGCCGTTCGCCGCGCGCGCCTGCTTCCTTTGCGCCCAGGTAGAATTCCTGGATATCCTTGGAATGCATCAGCCGCTCGCAGCTGTCGTTCATGACCACGCGGCCGATTTCCAGCACATAGCCGTAATGCGCGGTCTCCAGCGCCACCTTGGCGTTCTGCTCCACCAGCAGGATCGACATGCCCTGCTCCTCGTTGACGCGGCGGATGATGGTGAAAATCTCCTTGACCAGGATCGGCGACAGCCCCAGCGAGGGCTCGTCCAGCAGCAGCAGCGCCGGCCGGTTCATCAGCGCGCGCCCGATCGCGAGCATCTGCTGCTCGCCGCCGGAGAGCTGCCCGGCGGGCTGATCGACGCGTTCGCGAAGCCGCGGGAAATAATTGTAGACCCGCTCCAGATCGTCTGCGACCGCGTCGCGGTCGCTGCGCGGATAGGCGCCCATCATCAGGTTCTCGCGCACGCTCAGGAACGGAAATACCTCGCGCCCCTCCGGCACGTGGCTGAGGCCCAGCCGCACGATCTTGTCGGCCTCCATGCGCTGGATCGGACGCCCTAAGAATTCGATAGTGCCTTTCTGCGGATCGAGAATCCCCGAAATGGTTTTCAGCACCGTGGTCTTGCCGGCGCCGTTGGCCCCGAGCAGGGTAACGATCTTGCCACGCGGCACCTCCAGGCTGATGCCGCGGATGGCCATGATCGGCCCGTAATAGCTCTCGATGTTGCTGAGTTTCAGGATGATGTCGGGCGCGGTCATGACATCAGGCCCCAAGATACGCGGCGACGACGTCGGGATGCACCTGAACTTCGGCCGGCGTCCCCATCGCCAGCACCCTGCCGTAATTCAAGGCGATCACGCGGTCGGAGACGCGGTTCACCAGCGTCATGTCGTGCTCGACCATCAGCACGGTGACGCCGAGTTCGGTCTTCATGTCGCGGATCCAGAACGACATGTCGTCGGTCTCCTCGACGTTCAGCCCGGAGGATGGCTCATCCAGCAGGATCAGCTTCGGCTCGGTACACAGCGCACGCGCAAGCTCGATCACCTTGCGCACGCCGTAAGGCAGTCCCGAGATCAGCTTGTCGCGATAGGCGGCAAGATCGAGGAATTCAATGACCTGCTCGACGCGGCGGCGATGCGCCTTTTCGGTTGCGCGCACGCTGGGCAGGAACAGCAGTTCCTGCCAGAGCTGCGTGGTGGAATGCCGGTGCCGGCCAACCAGCAGGTTGGAGAGCACGGTGGCATTCTCGAACAATTCGATGTTCTGGAAGGTGCGGGCGATGCCGAGCTTGGCGATGCCGAAGGCGGGCTGCTGGGTGATGTCCTGATCCTCGAAATAAATCTTTCCGGAGGTCGGGGGATAGATGCGCGAGATCAGGTTGAAGATCGAACTTTTCCCCGCGCCGTTGGGGCCGATGATCGAGAGGATTTCGCCCTTCTCCACCGCGAAGCTGACCGAATCCACCGCCTTGAGGCCGCCGAAATGCAGCGAGATGTTTTCGGCGCGGAAATAGCTCATCGGTTGCGCTCCGACTTCACATAGATCTTCTGCCGCTTGAAGGTGGCGCGCTTGTAGAGCGGGAACAGCTGGAAGAACAATTTTATCTTGAGCCAGCGGCCATAGAGGCCGAGCGGCTCGAACAGTACGAACAGGATAATGATGATGCCGTAGATCGCGCCCTTCAGGCCATTGGCAGAGGCAAAGGCCGCAACGCTGTCCTTGATCTGCCCGGCTTTCGCAGCGCTCGCGCCGAACGTTGCCGCGAGGCCACCGATCACACCGGGGATATCGTCCTTCAGAAAAGTCAGGAACGGATCGACCATCACCACGAAGATCGCGCCCAGCACCGCGCCATGCAGGCTGAACGCGCCGCCGATGATGATCACGATGATGAACTCGATCGAGAGCTGCAGCGTGAACATTTCCGGGCTGATAAAGGACAGCTTGTGCGCGAACAGGCAGCCGGCGAAGCCGGCGATGGCGGCGCTGATGGCGAACGACTTGACCTTGTAGAGCGAGACGTTGACGCCCATGCTGCGCGCCGCGGTCTCGCTGTCGCGGATGGCGACAAAGGCGCGGCCGGTCGGCGAGCGCAGCAGATTGAGGGAGCCTATGATGGTCAGCACCAGCACGCCGAGGCAGAGGAAATAGAACGCCGGACTGTCGCGCGGCACCGGCGTGCCGAACAACTGCACCGCCTTGACCCGCATGCCCTCATTGCCATGGGTGACGCTTTCCCACCGCGCCAGGATTTCCTCGACAATGAAGGCAAAGGAAATCGTCGCGATCACCAGATAAATGCCCTGCAGCCGCAGCGCGGGGAAGCCGACCATCGCGCCGATCAGGCCGGCGAAGATGCCGGCGGCCAGGAAGTACACCGGAAACGGGACGCCGAGTTGCTGCAGATAGGCCGTGGTATAGGCGCCGATCGCCAGGAAGGCCGCGTGCCCGAGCGATGCCTGCCCGGTAAAACCGGTCAGGATCATCAGGCCGACGCCGACGGTGGCGTAGATGCAGACGAAGACGATCTGGCTGACCAGATAGCTCGACAGCACGAACGGCGCGATCGCCAGCAGCACCAGCAGCGAGCCGTAGGACCAGACATATCCGCTGTGCGGAAACAGCTTTATGTCGTCCTCGTAGTCGGTCTTGAACACGAACCGCATGTCAGACCTTCTTGCGCATGTGCAGGCCGAACAGGCCTTCGGGCTTGAGCAGCAGCACCACCAGCAGCACGACGTAGGGTGCGACGTCCTTCCAGCCCTGCGCCAGATAGAAGCCGGCCATGCTCTCGATCACGCCGATCAGTACGCCGCCTACCACGGCGCCGGGAATCGAGCCGAAGCCGCCGAGCACCGCGGCCGGAAACGCCTTCAGCCCCAGCACCAAGCCCACATTGGAATGAATGAAGGTGATCGGCGCCAGCAGCACGCCGGCGCAGGTGGCGACCGCGGCCGAGATCGCCCACACGATGGAGACCACGCGCTTGACCGGGATGCCCATGTAGTAGGCCGCCAACATGTTCTCCGAACTGGCGCGCATCGCGGTGCCCAGCGTGGTCTTGTTGAAGAACAGATAGAGCAGCGCACAGAGGATGATGGTGGCTGATATCACCGAGAGCTTGTCATAGGCCAGCACAAGGCTGCCGATCCGCAACACGCCCTGGCTGAACGGCGTCTCGATCTTCAGATCATCGGTGCCCCAGATGATGCCGGCCACCGAACGCAGGAAATAGCCGAGCCCGATGGTCGCCATGATGATGGAGAACTGCGGATAGCCGAGAATCGGGCGCACCACCACGCGCTCGGCCAGCATGCCGAACGCCGCCATCGCGATCACCGCGCCTGCAAAGCCGAGCCAGTAATTCAGGCCCAAAATGCCGATGAAGGTGAAGGCGAAGAATCCGCCCAGCATCATCAGGTCGCCCTGGGCGAAGTTCACGACCTCGGTCGCCTTGTAGACCAGCACAAAACCGAGCGCGATCAGGCCGTAGACGCAGCCAAGCGCAATACCGCTCACCAATTGCTGAACGAAGTCCAGCATTGCGTTCCCTCCCCCGATGCGCGGCGATTCGTGGTGACCGCCTGTGCTGCATCCCGTGTCGTTAAGCGGTATTCCGCGCCTCAGCCGCGTTGGGCTGAAAATCGTTGCATTGTCCGGTGCTTATTGAGCCTAAAGCGGCGGGGACTGTCAACCAAGCGCCGGTTTCTTCAAGGCTATGCGCGCGATGCGATCGCTCTACCCTGGGCTTGCGGCGCCTTCCCTCCATGCTTGAGTTCATCCGAAGGTTGTGTTCAAATCCTCTAGGGCGGGGAAATCAGTCATGCGCATTACATTTGCTGTGACGGTATTAGCTTGCGTACTGCTGGAAGGGTGCGTGCGCACACCGCCGTCCGACGGATTAGCCAATGTTCCTGTTCATGAAGTAGTCCGACGGCTTAAATGCGAGCTTGTCGATGCAATTGATCAAAAGCTGAAGGAAGATCGCCGCTTTGGATTCCTGAGCCAATGGGCTGCGAAAGTCCATTTGACGCTTGTCGTGGATGATATGGCCTCAATAAATCCCGGCGTCACCTTTGTAGAGCCGCTCAGCATAGCGAGCACCAGCCGCAGCCTCGCAATCGGCGGTGGCCTGACCACGCAAGCGGTACGCACAGAAGACATTGAGTTTTTTCTTTCGTTTTCCGAAGTTCTCAAAGAGATGAGCAATCCACGCACCTGGTCTGAAACCTATGGATACTGTAGCCGTGATGTGGGCTTTCTTCTAGAGAGCGAACTTGGACTAAAAGCGGTTATCGATAAGGCGCTCTCTCCCGTAAGCACAGGTGTACTTTATACAGGGGTGAACAATCCTGGCATCGGTGGTGGTCAACCCAAAATACCAAAAGGCGAGGTCGGAAATATTCAAGCAGCCCTCAAGAATCTAAGAGAGATTGACAAGTTACCCCACCCTTCTCCTCTGACCGAGATCGAATTGAACTCTACGGCTGCGGGTCGAAAGGTAAACGAACTTAACTCTTTTCTCCAAAAACTCCCCCCTGCGCAAGACAAAGCGCAAACGGAACAGGAGAAGGAGAAGAATATCCTGAGTGACAACCTCGCGAAGGCGAAACAGCTCGAAGGGGATGCAAAGTTGCTCGTCAAGGAAGTGGTGAATCCACTCGCTGACATCGCGGCTGCTTCGCTCGCGAGCACGTGTCAGGCCGACGTTACCGCGGAAAAATTTGCTGCCATTAGCTCCGCTTCCATTGTTGCCGTCAATAAATACGGCGTTGACAACGCTCAAGACTCCGCCAATTCAACGAAGTTCCTGAACGGGGCAAAAGTAGCTGCGCAACAAACATTTGAGCATGCCACGAATATGTTAAACCTGATAAAGAACTGTGGGCCAAAGGAGAAAGCAAAACCTGCGCTTTTCGACCCGCTCGATATAATCGGAGAAACGGTTAACTTCTACGTGACTGCCACCGGGAGCTTCACTCCTTCGTGGAAGCTTGTCAGGATAACCGCACCGCTCGCGCCAAGCTTCGTTTCCGGCACTCGCAAGGACACCAATACGCTGATCCTCGCTATGGGCCGACCCAACACGAGTGGGGATACGCCGGAAGCTTCCACGGCAATGAACAATCAGGTGTTGTCGCAGATCCTGAGTCAGGCCATTACGACCAGAATCAACAATCCGTAGCGCCGCGGTGGGATTGTTCCCGCTCACGCCGCCGCCTTGAGACCTTGCTGGAACGCGACGATGGCCTTGTTGGCGAGGATCAGCTTGTTGCTGACGCCGTTGTTGTAGCTCTCGATCATGGTGGCCAGCAGCCGGTAGTGCGCCTTATCCTCGTCCGCGATCGCGCCGGTGCGATCCAGGTAGGCCCAGGCGATGTCGTAGGCCTGGCGGATGACTTCGACGCTCATCGGATTCTGCGGCATGGGTCTAGCTCGGTCTGTGCAAATGGGATTGACGCCAATCGTCGGAATGCGCGTCGGCCTCATGGTCGCGGGCCTTTTTCAGACGGGATTGCTTTTCCGCGCCCTCCGGCAGTCTGTCTGCTTTTTCGGTCTGGACCTCGGCAAGCCTGCGGTTTTCGTCGGCGTCGGGCATTGGCTTCATGACACACCTCCGATTTTTCAGTCCGGATAATGCGTGTTTTCCGAATTCGTTCCTGTGTCGGAAACCGTACGGCAGCCAGAGGGCCAAAGGTTTCCTTATGGCGCCCTCGGCCCCTATTTGATCTATTCTCCGGCCATTGGGCGGCTTGGCACAGGCTCGATCACGCGCTAATGGCGTGAGAGAAACCAATGAGAGAGGCGACCATGAGAGTACTGGTCTTGCTGTTTGCGGTCCTTTATTCGGTATCCGCGCTGGCCCAAACCCCTGCCCCGGCACCGGGGGCGCCGGCTGCGCAGAAGGTCGCGAAGCCGAAGGCCGCATCTGCAAAGCCGAAGGCCGCGCCGGCCAAGCCGCAATCGATTGCCGCGAAGCTGCAGGCCTGTCTTGAGATCGATGACGCGACCAAAGAGCGGTTGACCTGCTACGACGCAATTTTTCCGCCGACCCCGAAACCCAAGGCGCCGGCCGCGAAAGGCGTCACCGACTGCCGCTTCATCAAGGAAGAGGACGAGCGGCTGACCTGCTTCAACGGCTTTGCGGAGAAGATCCCCAAGCTGCCGTCGTGACTCCCCGCTTGCGGGGCGAGGTAAGGGAGCCGCAGCCGCGATAATGGAACCGCTTCTACGGCTGAAGCGTGCCGTGACCCGTCTTTTCTCAACCACCGCTAGCTGATATTCGATTCAACACGCCGCTCCGACCGCGAATGGAATGATTCGGCATGCGACTGCGCCGGGACGCAGCACTTCGAAGTCTCAAACTGATGCTCGTGGCGAGCGTCGCACTGCCGTTGCTGCTGTTCTGCTACGCGGCATGGGTGAACTACCGCGCCGCGTTCGAGCTTGCCGACGAGCGCATCGAGCGCGCGGGCGATATCGCCGCCGAACAGGCGCTGCGGGTGTTCCAGTCGATCACCGTCACCTTCGACAGCGTCGAGCAGATCACCCGCGGCCGCACGGCCCAGACCATCAAGCTGAATGCCGCCGAGCTTAGCGAACGGCTCAAACAGTTCGTTTCCGCCCTGCCCGATATCAGTTCGATCTGGATCCTGGATCAGAACCTGGACGCGCAGGTTTCGTCGCTGTTCTTTCCAATTCCGCCTGCCTTCAACGCGCCGGAGCGCGCTTATCTTAAAGAGCAGCTGGCGCCGGATTCGAACATTCATATCGGCGAAGTCGTTCGCATCCAGCTGACCGGAAGATTGATCTTTCCGGTCAGCAAATGGCGCTTCGACAGTTCCGGGACCTTCGCAGGCCTTACTGAAATTTCAGTATCGCCGCAGGCGTTCGAGCGTTTCTATGAGGCGCTGGCCGCGCGCACCAGCGCGAGCTTTTCGTTGATCCGCGCCGACGGCGCGGTGCTGGCGCGATACCCGCTGCCGGCGGCGGTCGGCATCAAGCTCGACGCCTCGACCGGTTTTGGACAGTTGATGGCACGCAGTCCCGAGGGCGGCCGCTACACCACGATCTCCGGCGTCGACCAGCTTGAGCGGCGCTTTGTCGTGCGCAAACTGGCGGGTTTTCCGCTCTATGTCGGTTCAAGCTTGGAAACGCGGGATATCGTCAGCGGCTGGCTGCGCTACATGGCCGGCCATCTGGTGTTCGGCATTCCCGCGACGCTGTTTCTGGTGGTCCTGATCCTGCTGGCGATGCGCAGGACATCCGCGCTCTATGCCGAGGCCGAACGGCGGGAGACGCTGGAAGCAAGCCTGCGCCAGTCGCAGAAGATGGAAGCGGTGGGGCAGTTGACCGGAGGCGTCGCTCACGACTTCAACAACCTTCTCACCATCATCCTCGGCAATCTGCAGATGGCGCTGCGGCAAATGCCCGAGGGCAAGCCGCGAACGCTGGCCTCCAATGCCTATCAGGCCGCCGATCGCGCGGCGGAACTGACAAAACGCCTGCTGGCGTTTTCGCGCAGCCAGCCGCTCGATCCGCATCCGATCGACGCCAACCGGCTGGTGGCGGGCATGTCGGGGCTGCTGGACCGCACGCTGGGCGAGACGGTTGCGGTGGAAACCGTCGGCAGTGCCGGGCTGTGGCAGACCGAGGCCGACGCGCCGCAACTGGAGGCCGCGATCCTCAATCTGGCGATCAACGCCCGGGACGCCATGCCCGACGGCGGCAAGGTCACCATCGAAACCGGCAATGCCTTCCTCGACGAGTTCTATTGCCAGTCGGTCGAGGGCGTGAAGCCCGGCCAGTATGTGATGATCTCGGTGACCGACACCGGCTCCGGCATGCCGCAGGAGGTGATCGACAAGGCGTTCGATCCGTTCTTCACCACCAAGGCCGCGGGCGCCGGCACCGGCCTCGGCCTCAGTCAGGTCTATGGCTTTATCAGGCAGAGCGGCGGCCACGTGCGGATCTACAGCGAGATCGGCGAAGGCACCACGGTCAAGCTGTACCTGCCGCGCAGTTTTGCCCGCGACAAGCCGCAGATGAGCAGCAAAGCGGCGGACGACAGCCCTTCGGGCAAACAAGAGACCGTGCTGGTAGTCGAGGACGATGCCGACGTCCGCGCCTATGTGGTCGAGACCTTGTCGACGCTCAATTACAAGGTTCGCGAGGCCGCGAATGCGGAGGCGGCGCTCGGCATTCTAGGTGATTCCGGCCCGGTCGACCTGCTGCTCACCGACGTGGTGATGCCCGGCATGAACGGGCGCAACCTTGCCGAGGCCGCGCAGCTGCGCCGCCCCGGACTGAAGGTGCTGTACATGACCGGCTATTCCCGTAACGCCATCGTGCATCAAGGCCGGCTCGATGCCGGCGTATCGCTGATGCAAAAGCCGTTCTCGCAAACCATGCTGGCGATGCGGGTGCGGACCATGCTGGAAGAGGCGTAGCTGTCGGGACGCGCGCATCGATGGGTGTCAGATGATCTTTCGAGTTCTGCCGATCCTTGTGGCCAGCCTGGCCGGCGCTGGCTGGACCGATGCCGAGATCGTTGACGTCGAACATCGCGGCGTTATAGACCTCGCGCCGTTCGCCTGCCAGGCCATTACCCGCAGCAGCATGATCAACCGCGTCTGCTACGATGCCGGGAACCGACATATGATCGTGCAGTCGAACGCGGCCTATTCGCAATATTGCGACGTGCCGGAGGCGGCGTACTACACGTTCCTGAACGCACCCTCGATGGGGCAATACTACAACGTGAACTTCAAGGACTCAGAATCGGCCGGCCCGTACCACTGCCCCACACATCGCACGACGAAATAATAGTTCCAAGATTCAGGACTCAGATGGGCAGGTTCTTTCTCTTCATCATCGCCATCAGCATCGCACTGGTGCTGGGCACCGCGGTGCTGGTTACTTATTTCTGAGCCGGTGAAAACGCGTGTGACCCCCGGCGGTATTCATCTCCTCCGGAGTAACCCTCATCGCACAACAATGCTTCGTTGTCCTTGAATTCCTTGGCACGGCGTGCGACCTGCACCTCAGAGGTTTCGCTGGCGGTGCGCGTCGACGTTGTCGATGAGCGTCTCGGCGACGGCGGCTAGTGGCGGCGGCGTCAGATGAAAGGAGACGATGCGGTGGCGGTTAGCGTCTGCATGGCGACATATAACGGCGAGCGTTTCCTCCAGGCCCAGATGCAATCGATCCTCGATCAGCTCTCGCCGCTGGATGAAATTATAGTCGTTGACGACTGCTCGACCGACGAAACCCGCAGCCTGATCGATTCATTTTGCGACCCGCGCATCAGGCTCTTCATCAACGACCGGCGGCGCCGTGAGGTATATTCGTTCGGCCGCGCGATCGGGCTAAGCCGCAACGCGCAGATCTTTCTGGCTGACCAGGACGATATATGGCTGCCGGAACGGGTTGGGCGAATGAGCATCGCGCTGGAGCGGGCGGCGCTGGTGACGACGAATTTCGAATGGATCGATGCCGACGGCAAACCGCTGTCGGTTGCCGTCGATGGTGTCCGCGCCGGCGGATCCGGGAAATTTCTCAAAAACATCGCGAATATCTTTATCGGCAACACCAGCTATTTCGGATGCGCCATGGCCTTCCGGCGCGATCTTGTCCCGTTGATCCAGCCGATTCCGGCCTACGTCGAATCCCATGACCTGTGGATAGCCATGGCTGCAAACGTCATTGGCTCGAACGTGCATCTCGAGGATCCGTCGCTGCTTAAGCGCAGGCATGACGGTAACGCCAGCTGGACAGTTCCAGGCCGGAGCCTTGTTGCAAAACTGTGGTCGCGGGCGATCTTTGCGCGGGCGCTGGTCGATCTTCGGCGGCGGCGCTTCACTAAGTCCGGGTTGCCGAGCTTCGTCGCTGAACCTGATCTCGGATCGTCGAGCCCGGATCAAACCGGTTGCGAACGCCGATAACCGCGAACACACCCGCGGTTTCATGTTGGTGAAACCCGGGATTTTCAGTATCGATGTGTAGCTGATATGAACCACTTCCCGGGGTAGTGATGGCTCGGCTGCGCGGCTATGCAATCTGTACCCAGCCCCGGTCCGGCAGCAATTTGCTTTGCCAGCATTTGTCGAGCACGGATCAGCTCGGCTACCCGCTTGAATATTTTAATGGACCGGGCCGACGTGCTCTCGGGCTGCCGGACTTCCCGGACGCGCCTGAATTGCAGATCGATGCAATCCTGCGGCTGGGGGCGACACCGAATGGCGTTTACGCGGTGAAGCTTTTCGCGAGCCATTTCGCCGGTTTCAGCCGGCGCTTGCGCTGGATTGACCTGCTGCCCGATCTTCACTTCGTCTACCTCACCAGGGACGACCTGCTCGGTCAGGCGATATCGTGGGCGCGTGCGCTACAGACCGAGCAGTACCGGTCAACCCAGCCCGCGGCGCGGACCGCTGTCTACGATGCCGACCTTATCGGCTCCCGGTTGATGACAATTGTGCAAGAACGCGCCCAGTGGGAAGCCTTTTTCGCCCGAACAGGAATCATGCCGCTGCGGATCGTGTATGAGCGCTTCCTGGAGGATGGATCGAGCCATGTGGACCAGGTGGCTGATCTGGTGGGCGTTGAAAATCCGGACGTCGATCAATCGAGAATTGACATTGTTATCCAGCGCGATTCGGTTTCGGAAGAATGGAAGCAGCGCTTTCGGGCGGAACGCGGCGATCCCAACGAACTGGATAATCTGTTACCCAATTTACCGTCGTTCATAAGGAAAGCGTGGTTCGCTTTCGGGCTTTATCGCAGCAGGCTACGAATTCGGTGAGCGCAAGTCCGACTGCTTCGACTTTACGCGCCGTGACCGGCGTCACGGCCAAGCAATGCCTTCGCGATCGGGAGCACGTGGTCGCGGTAGGTAATTGGCGTGGCGAAGCGTCCCTCATTCACGCGCGTCCGGCCGAACGCTTCCCATTCCGGCGTCCAGTCTTCCGGCCAGTCAAAAGTGGGAACCAGAAACCGCTCCGTACACAGCGCGTCCGGCGCTTCAGCCAGCAGCCGCGCGGCCTCTTGCGCGAGAGGCGTATAGGCAGACACGGCGAGCTGCTTTCGCCGCATCGCTTCATTCTCGAGCTTCCAGGCGGTTGACCCGGTCCCTATCGCGTTGGCTGTCGCCGGCGACACCAGAAAGGCCGGTGGCGCGTCGCCGGCAATCCTGGCGACAACCGCGCCGGCGATGGCCTGACAAAGGTCGTGCAGTGGATTGTAGCCGTCAGCCGCATCGGACACCACGATCGGCGCCTGCGCTGTCAGCGCGGCAGCGGCGATCGCGTCCACGGTTTTAGTGAACGCCGGGATGTCGCCGGCAAGAATAGCCGCATACCATTCGCGGTCCGATCTGGTGCCGGAGCTCTCGATCATTGTCGCGCCGGCGGCGCGGACGGTGGAGACTGAATAATCGAGACGCGAGCCTTGTGCGCCGCCGGAACCATCGCTCAGGATGAAAACGCGCGGCCGCTCCCGCTCCATCCAGTTGAACAGCCGCAATTCGTGCCCGGGATGGGCGACGATGAGAACAGGAAATCGAGATGTCATCGGAAGGTTTCTGTGATAGCGATTCGGTCAGGCGCGGTCGGACGCATCGGGTTATAATGATTTGCGAGTGCTGATCACCAACCTTTTTGTCGCGAATTATTCGGGCTCAGAAACGGTGGTGGAGCTGCTGGCCGATGCGCTGTGCCGGGCGGGTCACGCGCCAATGATCTTCGCGCCGACGCTCGGTCCCCAGGCTGAACGGATGCAAGCACGGGGCCACATTATTGTCGACCGCCTGGCTCAGCTTCCGGAACGTCCCGACGTATTGCATTTGCAACATATCACGCCCGCGCTCATGGCGATGGCCGCCTTTCCCGATGTGCCCGCGGTGTTTTCATGCCACAGCGCGACCATCGAGATCGAGGCGCCGCGGCCACATCCCCAGATCAGACGATACGTTGCCGTGGATGATTTGTGCCGCGCGTTGTGCGCGAAACGGAATATACCGGCGGACCGTCTGTCGGTGATCCTGAATGCCGTCGATCTGACGCGCTTTGCGGCACGTCCGCCTTTGCCGCTGCGGCCGAAGACGGCGCTGATGCTGACCAAGACATGGAAACAACAAAGTCTGGTGCGCGCGGCCTGCGCGAGAGCCGGCCTCACCCTCGATGAACTCGGTCCCGGTGTGCGGGAAACCTCCGACCAGATCGAGAAGGTGTTGCCGCGCTACGATATTGTTTTTGCGACCGCACGCATGGCGCTGGAAGCCGCTTCTGTCGGCTGTGCGGTCGTGGTCGCCGATGGGCGAGGTTTTGCGGGCATGCTCCGCGACGAAAACCTGACGGCCTGGCGCCGCCTCAATTTCGGCGCCGGCCTGCTGACCGCGCCGGTGACTGCCGCAGCACTGGATGCCGCGATCGCGGCCTACGATCCTGTCGATGCCGCGGAGGTGTGCGCGCGCCTCAGGACCGAGGCTTCCGCCGACGATTATGCGGTGGCCTATCTCGATCTTTATAACGCGGCGATCGCCGAGGGCAGCGCGCAGGCGCCGCATGCGGCTGCGACCGCGGCCTGGCTGGAAGATCTGCTGCCGAGTGCCTCGCCCCGCGCCTGGCTCGATGTGGCACGCGAGACCGGCCTGTTCGACGGACTGGAAACGCTGTTTGGCCACCTCTGGGCTGCGCGCCTGCGCGCACTGCTGCGCTCGTTGCTGCGTTCGCTGCCGTTCTCGATCCGCGCGAGGCTGCAGCGCTGGCAGCGGTAGGTGCTGCCGTGGGGCTGAAGCTAGTCTCGCTTCAGCGCCGCGACAGCTTCCGGACCATGTCCGCGGCCAATCGATGCAGATGCGCTGTCAACGGGCTCGTCGTTTGATTAGACGCTTCAGAAATTCTTCCGGCTCTACCGCCAAGGCCTCTGCCAACTTCCCGATAACCTGTATGCTCACGTTAACTGATCCTTTTTCGAGCGGACTCAGATAGCTCCGGCCGATCTTGGCGTCGTAGGCAAGGTCCTCCTGAGACAGACCTTTTGCATGTCGCAATCGGCGCAAGTGGCTGGCGAATATTTCCCGCAGGTCCATACGGAAGGCTTCGCATGCTGCTCAGCATATCGCACCTCGATATACTGAACAAAATTCTGCCGCCTCAGCTCGATGAAGAATTATGTACGACCGCAAAACAATTGACGAAGAGTCGCAACCCGACCGGCGTGCAGCCCTAGAGGCACTGGAACTGTTGCTCGCGTTTTGCCGGAATAAGGGTCGCGGCCAACAGGCTGAAGGTGATCGAACCGGCGCGTCGGCTTTCGAGCGATGGGTTGAAAGACGCCAGCCGGTCAGGCACCAGACCGACTAACTATGAGGAAATTCAATCGATTAAATGGTCGGAGCGAGAGGATTTGAACCTCCGACCCCTAGTCTCCCAGACTAGTGCGCTAACCGGGCTGCGCTACGCTCCGATGCCGTGACGGCTTGCGTTCTGTAGCTTCTCGCAAGGCCCGGCGCAAGGCGCGTGGATTGGCCAAAAGCGGCGTTTGTTCCCGACTTGATCGCCGTCGCTTATCGCTGATCTCGTGCCCCGGACGCAGCGCAGCGCGTAGCTCTTGCGGAGCGGTGCGCTGCAGAGCCGGGCCCCGGTTACCACGCGATGGACTGAACCGGGGTCCCGGTTCTGCGATGCACCGCTGAAGAAGCGCTGCATCGCGCCCGGGACACGAGAGAGCCCTACCCCTCCTTCAGCGCGGCATCGAGCAATTGCCGGCAGGCGATCAGGTCCTGCAGCGCGGCCTGGAGTTTGGCGACATCGAGCTTGCGCGCATCGGCGCGGATCGCCGCGGCCTGGCCGCTCTCATTTGCCGGTGACGCGAACGCCGGCGCGCGGCGCGGCGCCGGCACGTCGTCAATTGCATCCTCATCGCTGGTCTCGACATCAGCCTCATCATCACCTGGATCGGCCTGCCCGCGCATCGCACCTTCGTCGGCGGCGCCGAACGACGGCACCGCGGCGGCGCCGTCCACCAGCCCCTGCACCGATTTGATGCCGTGCTCCTTCAATATCCGCTGCACGCCGCGGATGGTGTAGCCCTCGCCGTACAGCAGCCGGCGGATGCCGCGCAGCAGGTCGACATCGTCGGGGCGGTAGTAGCGCCGGCCGCCGCTGCGCTTCATCGGTTTGATCTGGGCGAACCGCGTCTCCCAGAACCTCAACACGTGCTGGGGAATGTCGAGGTCGTCGGCGACCTCGCTGATGGTGCGGAATGCATCCGGCGCCTTGTCCAAGGCCAGGCTCCTGTTTCAATCGTGGGTTGAACGCGGAACTGGTAGGCGTAGCAGTGCGGACTAGTCGTCTTTGCCGTCGCCGGACCCGGCGCTGCCGTTGCCGTTGATGCGCTGCTTCAGGATCGCCGACGGCTTGAACACCATCACGCGGCGCGGCGAGATCGGCACTTCGGTGCCGGTCTTCGGATTGCGGCCGATGCGCTGGCCCTTCTTGCGCACCATGAACGAGCCGAACGACGACAGTTTTACCGTCTCGCCCTTCTCCAGGCAGTCGGTGATCTCCTTCAGCACCAGTTCGACGAAGGCAGACGACTCCGTGCGCGACAGGCCCACCTTCTGGTAGACGGCTTCGCACAGATCGACGCGTGTGACTGTCTTTCCGGTCCCGGTCATCGCCTGCCCCAAACTCACGGCGAACAATTTATATCCTGAAATTATGAGCTTAACGACCCACGGTCAACAGCGCTCATCATGCATTAGCATGAAAGAAGAGCGCAAAGTACATAGTCATTTTAACGCTCCGCTTACCAGCGCAGCAGCGCCGAGCCCCAGGTGAAGCCTCCGCCCATGGCCTCCAGCAGCACCAGGTCGCCCTTCTTAACCCGTCCGTCGGCTACCGCAACCGCAAGCGCCAGGGGTATCGACGCCGCCGACGTGTTGCCGTGACGATCGACCGTCAGCACCACTTTCTGCGGCGCAATATGCAGCTTGTGCGCTGAAGCATCGATGATCCGCTTGTTGGCCTGGTGCGGAACGAACCAGTCGATGTCGTCGGCATTGATGCCATTGGCCTTGAACGCATCGACGATGACGTCGGTGATCATGCCCACCGCGTGCTTGAACACCTCGCGGCCTTCCATCCGCAGATGGCCCACCGTCTGGGTCGAGGACGGACCGCCATCGACATACAGCTTCGACTTGTGACGGCCGTCGGAGCGCAAATGCGTGCTCAGCACGCCGCGGTCGGTTGGTGTGCCCAGCGCCTGCTGCGCATCCAGCACAACCGCGCCGGCGCCGTCGCCGAACAGCACGCAGGTGCCGCGGTCGTTCCAGTCCAGGATGCGCGAAAACGTCTCGGCGCCGATCACCAGCGCCCGCCTGAAAGCGCCGCTGCGCAGAAAATTGTCGGCGGTCGCCAGCGCGAATATGAACCCCGAGCACACTGCCTGCAGGTCGAATGCGGCGCCGTGGTGGATGCCGAGCGCGTTCTGCACCGACACCGCGGTGGCGGGAAAGGTGTTGTCGGGGGTCGAGGTGGCGAGCACGATCAGGTCGATCGACTGCGCATCGACGCCCGCGTTGGCAAGCGCGGCCTGCGCGGCCTTGATGGCCAGATGCGAGGTGAATTCGCCATCGGCGGCGATATGGCGCTGCCGGATGCCGGTGCGCTGGACGATCCACTCGTCCGACGTATCCACTTTCGCCGCCAATTCGGCATTGGTCAGGATCCGCTCCGGCAAATAAGAGCCGCAGCCGAGCACGACCGAACGGGTTGCAGTCACGAGACAGCCTCCTGCGCAACCGGTGCTGCGCTGAGCGCATTGCCGTCGCGGTTGAGCATCAGATTGATCTTGGTAAGAAGATCGTTGCGGGCCGTGTCATAGCCAACATCGATGGCGTAGGCAAAACCGTCGGGGGTGGCGTCGCCGTGGCTTTTCACGACGATGCCCTTGAGTCCGAGGAAAACGGCGCCGTTGGATGCATTGGGATCGAGCTTGTCCTTCAGCGCCTTGAAGGCGCTCCTAGCGAATAGAAAGCCGATCTTGGAACGCCAGGTCCGCGACATCGCCGAACGGAGAAATTCGGTTATCTGCCGCGCCGTGCCTTCGGCGACCTTGATGGAGATATTGCCACTGAAGCCTTCGGTAACGATGACGTCGGCGGCGCCCTTGCCGATGCCGCCGCCTTCTATGAAGCCGATAAAGTCCAGTTGCGGAAAATCCGCAGCGCGCAGCAATTCGGCGGCCTCGCGGATTTCTTCGCGGCCCTTCATTTCCTCGGTGCCGATATTCAAGAGCCCTACCGTCGGCCGTTCCAGACCGAACAGCACGCTGGCCATCGCGCCGCCCATCAAGGCCAGCGTCTTGAGATGCCGGGCATCGCCGCCGATAGTGGCGCCGACATCGAGGATCACCGAATCGCCACGCGCGGTCGGCCAGATCGCCGCCAGCGCCGGGCGGTCGATGCCGTCCATCATGCGCAGGCAGAACCGCGCCATCGCCATCAGCGCGCCGGTATTGCCGGCGGAGACGGCGACGTCGGCCTCGCCTTTCTTGACGGCATCGATCGCCAGCCACATCGACGAGGTCTTGCGGCCGCGGCGCAGCGCCTGGCTCGGCTTGTCGTTCATGCTGACGGCGACGTCGGTATGAACGACGCGCGACACAGCCTTCACCGCCGGATGCTTTGCCAGTTGCGCGTCGATCAGCGCGCGGTCGCCGAACAGCAGGAATTCGGTGTCGGGGTGTCGGCTCAACGAGATCGCGGCGCCGGGAATGACGACCGATGCGCCGATATCGCCACCCATGGCGTCAAGCGCGATTCGAACCTTTTGCGGCATGAACGTCCCGGAAACCTGATCTCTTGCGGCCTTGAAGCGCTCGGCCGCGGGCTGACACATCGCCGCAGACAGCAGCGATCGGCGAAGCACAGCGTTGCACCCCGGCCGGGCGGGGACATTAGCGTTTCCTAAGCTCGATACAACATCTTGACCGCACCGTTTTAAGGGTTCCGCCGGTCCCGGCCCTGAATCGGTGCTTGTCAGTAATGTCTGCGAATTCAGTCTATTAGAACGAATTACGGACCTAATTCGGCATCCGGCCGGCCAACCTGATTCCGCTCAGTCCCGTTTCGGCTTGCTGGAATCGGGAGGATCGGCATCGCGCTTCAAGGCCTTGAGGGCTGCAAACGGATGATCTTCCGGATCGTCGGGAACGACCGGCGGTTCAAAAACCACGTCGGGCTTGCGCGGATAGGGATCGATTCCGAGAAACAGCGCGTCGGTCGCCAGCCGGCCGAGATCGATGGCGCCGTTTACAATCGGCTCCGGCGGATCAGGAATTTCAGAATCGCTTTCCGCGGCGTCCTCGACGAGGTCGGCCAGTGCCGGGATCTGCTCCGGTGGTGCGAACACCAGATCGATCGCCTCATCGATCTCGTTCTCGATCGGATCGAGCGAGACCACGCAGATCTGTCCGATGCGCGCCCGCACCCGGCCTCTGACATGCACGCGTCCTTCGCGCATCAGCGTGAGGTCGAGCGACGCATTCGCCGACATCACGTCGCGCAAGCCGCCGAGCTCGGCGAGCGCCTTGCGCTGGTCCGGCGTGGTGTCGATATCCCGGTTCAGCCCGGTATCCGGGATCTGCGCTACGACCACCGGAACGCTCCAGGGGTTTGCATCGTCCATCATGTTGCTCACTCACCTCATCCCGCCGCCGCAAAGGGCGCGGGCGACGGAAACCGCCACGCTCCCTCGCTGCAAGCCGCGTCATCGAGCCCGGCCAGGACGGCGATCGCCGCATCGGCATAGGCGGCCAGCTGCCGCGCTTTTTCGATCTCGCCTCCGTTCAGGATATTCTTGCACAACGCCTGCGCCAGCGGCTCGCCGCCCGCCGCCAGCGCGGCATCGTACGCCGCGATGCGTCCGTAAAACGCCTCGCCGAACGTGTGCATCCGCTTGGGCACGGTGAGATCGCCGACGCCCATCTCGCGCAGATTGCCGTCCATATCGCCGCAGAAATGGTCGAACAGCGCCTGCGACAGCGCCGCTCCGTCCGGGACGGGACGTAGGCGCCGCAGCACCATCCACAGATGCAGAAGCACCATGTCGAAACGCCCGTTAACCGTGTCCGGCACGGCAAAGGCCCGATAAAACAACGGTTCTCGCGCTTGCGCCACGATCATGCCATAGATGGCCTCAATGGTGCCGCGCTGGGGCGCGTGGGGTTTCCTGAAGTGGTTGAACGGCCAGAGCATTGTGGGTTCCGCAAGCGAGCCCCGAAGGTGGGCACCCGCGCATGTTGCAATCCGCATGGCTGCCCGGTACGTCAACGCCTCGCGCGATGCAAGAGGATGGGGCCAGCCCCGCAATGACACTTTCGAACCAGACACGTCAACGCACGGCTCAGCCGCGTCGCCGCTGGCGCGGACTGCGCTCGACTGCGGTCATTGCGCTGGTGTGCGCGGTGCTGGGTGCCTGCACCTCCGAGCAGTTCCAGAAGGGCTATATCCTGCCGCCCGGCGCGCTCGAGCAAATCCCGATCGGCGCCAGCCAGGACCAGGTGCTGATCGTGATGGGCACGCCCTCCACCGTCGCCACGCTGAACGGCGAGGTGTTCTACTACATCTCGCAGCGCGCCGAGCGCAAAGTGATGTTCATGAACCAGCAGGTGGTCGACCAGCGGGTGATCGCGGTCTATTTCGACAAGAACCGCCAGGTGGTTCGGCTCGCCAATTACGGCCTGCAGGACGGCAAGATCTTCGACTTTATCAGCCGCACCACGCCGACCTCCGGCCAGGAGCTGAGCTACCTCGCGCCGCTGTTCAAGCTGCTGAGCTTCCATTAGCTCGATCTCGTGTCCTGGACGCGCTGCAGCGTTCTTCACGCTGCTGCGCAGCGCCGGGACCCCGGTTTCTTTTGGCAAGCTGGACCCTGCGCCAAGACGCCCGCTTGCCCAGCGACAACGCATTCCCTACCCTCCCCGCAACAAGAAATTCCATGCAGGGAGAAATACCGTGACCCGATTGCTGTCCCGCCGCGGCGTGCTGTCAGGCGCTGCCGCATTGACCACCGCGGCGATATTGCCCCGCTCCAGCTATGGCGCCGACTGGCGGCCTACCGAAACCGTCCGCGTCATCGTGCCGGCGGCGGCGGGCGGCAGCACCGACGTGATGGGACGGTTGCTGGCGCAGCATCTGCAGGCGAACTGGGGCCAGTCGGCGGTGGTGGAAAACCGTTCCGGCGCCGGCGGCACCATCGGCACCGCCGAAGCGATCCGCCAGAAGGGCGACGGCCATACCGTCCTGATCGGCAACCCGGGGCCGAACGCCATCGCCTTCAGCATCTTCCGCAACCTGAACTACAAGGCCGATCAATTGCAGGCGGTCAGCAACCTGATCCGGATCCCGAACATCGTCTCGGCGCATCCCTCGACCGGGATCAAATCGATCGCCGAACTGATCGCCTACATCAAGGCCAATCCGGACAAGCTGACCTATGGCTCCTCCGGCATCGGGCAGAGCCCCCACCTCACCTTCGCGTGGTTTCTGCAACTCACCGGCTTGAAGATGGTGCATGTGCCGTTCCGCGGCGCCGGACCTGCGCTGCAGGCGGGCCTCGCCGGAGATATCCAGATTCTGTCCGACAATCTTTATCCGTCGCTGCCGCAGGTGCAGGACGGCAAGCTCAACGCGCTGGCGGTGACCACGCCGGAGCGCAGCGCGTCGGCGCCGGAAATTCCGACCATGCGCGAGAGCGCGCCGGAACTGGCGAAATTCGACGTGTCATCGTGGTTCGGCGTCTTCCTGCCCAAGAGCGCGCCCGCCCCGATCGTGGATTCGCTCAATATGCAGATCAAGGCCATGCTGGAGCGCGACGACATCAAGAAGAACATCGCGGCGATGGGCGCGCGCGCCGACTACGGCTCGCCGCAGCAGTTCACGGATTTCGTCGCGGCGGAAACCGCGAAGTTTGCCGGCATCATCAAGCAGGAAGGCCTGCAGATGGATGTGAATTGAGGGGATCGTGTCCCGGGCGCGATGCAGCGTTCTTTACGCTGCTTCGCAGAACCGGGACCGCCACATATCAAGGCGTCATGGCCGGGCTTGACCCGGCCATCCATCTTGAAAGAGTCTTACGAAGATGGATGGATGCGCGGGTCAGGCCCGCGCATGACGAAGGCCCCTTTGTTGCGGCCCCGGCTCTGCAGCGCACCGTTTCGCAAGCGCTACACGCTGCGCTGCGTCCGGGGAACGCAGTAGCGCAAATCGGCTCGTGAGATCGGGCATCGCCGACCGAGGAGGTTCATGGCTGACACGCTGAAAGAACAAGCTATCGTTCTCGCGCTCAAGGCCATGGCCTTGGTGAAGGCGGGCGACGCACCAAAGATCGAGCTCTTGTCCGACCAGGATCAGTGTCAGACCTACAAGGTCTGCGCTAATGGACGTCCGCTGCTGGTGCGATCGTCAAACAAGGGGAGCTGCGCGGCTGCCCATTTCTACGCAACCACAGCAGCCCGTCACGTGCCGGACTTCCGGCCCAGGGTACTCGGCCATGATGCCGAGCGCGGGTTCCTGTTTGAGGAGTGGCTCAACCCCGGCGAATACAAATCGCTGGGGCAAGAGCTCTTGCCAGACTCCGCGCGCATCGGGTGGTCGACGCCTTTCCATACCGACAAGTTCAGTGAGGTCGATTTCGACGGGATCCTTCAGCGCGTGGGGGAAAACATCGGGACAATTCACACCGCGACAAAGGGCTTTATGCAAGTCGGGAACGACGTAAAGGCGCCGGCAGCGCAGGCTGAGCCGCCCGAAACATACTTGCGTGCCGCCCGTGCTCATCCTCATTTGGCGAACCGCCTGCGCGGCATCGCCGAGCCAAGTGCGCGCGTTGAGCCGGTCCTGCTGCATGGGCGACTGTCGCCGGGTTCGGTGCTGTTCAATGAAGAACAGGATGTCGCCATCATCGGCCCAGATCAACTCGCGTCCGGAGACCCGGCACTCGATCTCGCGCGCATGATGGCGCATCTGTTTCTCGCGTCGGTCCATCACGTCAGCAGCATTCTGGTGGAGAAGGCCGGGTACTTCCATTCGGGCTACGCCGGGACGGTCGAGGGGTTGGACAAGCTATCGATCATGCACCGAGCCGGCCCGCTCACGGTGGCCTTCATGCTGGATTTGCTCGAAGACGAGCAGGCAAGCTCGTTCCTCGAGCCCTTCGACAGGGAACTCATTCTCGAATTTTCACTGTGGTGGCTGGGCCGGCGAGACTACACGCTGGGTCAGGTTAGCTACGCGATGTGGAGCGCCGCAGAGCAATGCGGCGTCAATTGGCGCGAAAAGTTTGAATCGCTACCCCGTGCAGGCGAATAAGCCCGCCTTGATTGCAGGCACGCGGAGCGTCGGCCGATTCGTGTTCCGGACGCGGTGCAGCGTTTTTCACGCTGCTCCGCGGAGCCGGGATCGCTATTTCTAGCCGATCGGATTGATGTCGCCGACAAACTTCAGCAGATCGCTCATCAGGAACGTGCCCGGCGTCTTTGCGGGCAGCGTCGGCTTCCAGGCCGGATCACTGAGATAGGACGTCTTGTCGCCGGCGACGAGGCCGATGAAGACCTCGGCTACAAGCCGCGCGCCTACCGGGCCGAGGCGAAGGCCGCCGCTCTTCACCTGCGCCTCCTTGAGGATGTAGTACCAGAGCGGTGTCTTCTTATCGAAGCCCTCGGCCGCCGCTACCGCGCCATCCGTGCCCGTTGCGATCTCGGCGGGAGTCAGCGCCGTGATCCCCATGGCATGTGCGACGTCCTGGCCTGAGGGCAGCCCCAGATGAACACCGCGCTGCAGGTTGCGCAACGGCAGGCTGCCGCCGCCGCCGGGCAAGGTGTGGAGTTGCGGGATCAGGAACGGGTCGATCTTGCGCGTGCGGTTGAACAGGAAATTCGCCGACGGCGGCGGTGGCGGATCGAATTCGTAGAACCGGCTCCAGTCGATGATCCAGTCGCTCGGCAGCGTTTCCGAAAAGACCAGCGGAATCTGCGGTGGCGGGGGCAGCGGCGGCGGATTGGAAATGAGTCCGCCGATGATGCCGCCGGAAAGGCCGGAGAAGGTAAATTCCAGGCTGAGCGTTGCGGGCGTGACTCCGCCTTCGGTGAAGACGCGATTGTGGCTATATTTTTCCCGCACCATGCTGTGGCCCATTCTGTAGGCCGCCGCCGAGAATTCGACCGGCATGTAGGGTACCTTTTGAAACCGGTAGAATTTCCGTCCGTCATGAAGGATCTTGGCCACGATACCGGGCTCGGTGATGCGCTCGACCCAGTCATGCAGCACCATCCACTGATAATGCCAGGTGACCTGCTTGCGAGCTTCGGCGAACAGCTTGTTCGGCGCCGGCGGGTTGGGGCCGGCGGCAAGCGTGTCGACGACCTTGTTGTGGAATTTGAGGAAAGCGAGCTGCGTCTGCGCGACCAGCAGGTTCTCATCGTTGCGATGGTCGCCGATGAGCGCGCGGCCTTCGGGACTGCGCGGCAGGTCGTTTGGAAACACGCCCGCGACCCGCGGCGTTGGGATCGTCTTGCCGATGAGCAGTTTGGGACCCGGCTGGGTAATGTTCGCCGGATCGCGCGCGTAAAGCTGCGGGCTGCCGTCCGGACCGAGGCCATAGACGTTGTCGAGATCGAGTCTCGGGGTGCGGAAGTTCGTCGTCGCGTGCGGGTCCTCCTGCTTTTCCGAAATCGACGTGAGGTCGAGGGTGATATCGTGATCGACGAACTGGCCGAGATAGGTAAATCCGGAGGGAATGTTCGGATTGTCGCCGCTCGGATCCAGCGGATCGGGATCGCGCATCGCGTTGGCGAGCGCCGTAAGCGCCGCGTCGGACGGCTTGAACGGCGGCAGATCGAATATTTTACCGAACAAGCCGGGATCGGAGTTGGCGCTCGGCTGCTTGAGGGCGGCCGCGGTGGGGTGGCGACCGGCTTTACCGTGTCTCGGATCGGTATTCACGGGTTCAGTCATTTCGTTCTCCAATTCAATGATTTAAATGCAGTTTGAAAAAATCATGCCGCTCAAAAAGTAGTGTCGAATGATATTGAACTCCTTGGTTGAAACAATCTCTAATTGCTCTTTTGCGTGCGACATAGTGTTGCTGCCGTCATAAAGAAGCGGTGCTTTCACTACGGGGGTTACCTGGCAATCGCGGGAGCGAAATGCCGGGCGCGATTCAATCCACAGGAATCGCCGCCCTGGCGACGCACGACACGGCGAGCGCAGCGCGCACAGCATCGGTGCAACGCGCTTCAATCATCGCGACGGAATGGCTGCAGATGGAGGCGACGTTACCGTGTGGGTCTTGTGCCCGCCGCCATACCAGTTCCAGCCGATCAGCACGATCGCGGACAGAATGATCGCGAGATAATATTTTCGATCATGCGGCCGCGCGCCGCGCCGCTGCATCTCGCCGCAATGCGGGCAGATCAGCGTGTTGGCCGGAACCGGGTTCAGGCAGTTGTAGCAACTGTAGGTGCCGACCATCCGATTTGCGTTGCAAGAGTTGCTCTGTCGTCTCGATGGTAGCGCACTCCGAAACCGCATGCGACGGCTGATTGGACGTCAGCCTACAATCTCTCCGCGCGCACTCCCGTCATCCTGACGAGCCGCGCGTAGCGCAAGATTCGAGGCTCCTCAGGATGACGGCTGAGTTTGTGAAAAGAAAAAACCCCGCGGCTCTCACCACGGGGTTTTTGTTCTGATCAAACCTCGCGCCTCAGTGCGCCAGGATCGCCAGCAGCAACAGCGCCACGATGTTGGTGATCTTGATCATCGGGTTCACCGCGGGGCCCGCCGTATCCTTGTAGGGATCGCCGACGGTGTCGCCGGTCACCGCGGCCTTGTGGGCGTCGGAGCCCTTGCCGCCGTAATGGCCGTCTTCGATGTATTTCTTGGCGTTATCCCAGGCGCCGCCGCCCGAGGTCATCGAGATCGCGACGAACAGGCCGGTGACGATCACGCCCAGCAGCATCGCGCCGACCGCGGAGAATGCCGCCGACTTGCCGGCCGCACCGCCGCCCGCGATCAGGAAGATCGCGAAGTAGACGAAGATCGGCGACAGCACCGGCAGCAGCGACGGGATGATCATTTCCTTGATCGCCGCCTTGGTCAGCAGGTCCACCGCCTTGCCGTAATCCGGCTTGTCGGTGCCCTGCATGATGCCGGGCTTTTCGCGGAACTGACGCCGCACCTCCTCGACGATCGCGCCGGCCGCGCGGCCGACCGCGGTCATGCCCATCGCGCCGAACAAATACGGCAGCAGGCCGCCGAACAACAGGCCGACCACGACGTAAGGGTTGTTCAGCGAGAAGTCGGGCAGCACGCCCTGGAAGTACGGATACTTCGCGGCGTTGGCGATGAAGAATTTGAGGTCTTCATTGTAGGCCGCGAACAGCACCAGCGCGCCGAGACCGGCCGAGCCGATCGCGTAGCCCTTGGTGACCGCCTTGGTGGTGTTGCCGACCGCGTCCAGCGCGTCGGTGGCCTTGCGGACTTCCTTCGGAAGACCGGCCATTTCGGCAATGCCGCCGGCATTGTCGGTGACCGGGCCGAAGGCATCGAGCGCCACGATCATGCCCGCCAGCGCCAGCATCGTCGTGGTGGCGATGGCGATACCGAACAGGCCGGCAAGGCTGTAGGTGATGAGAATGCCGGCGATGATAACCAGCGCAGGACCCGCGGTGGACTCCATCGAGATCGCCAGACCCTGGATCACGTTGGTGCCGTGGCCGGTCACCGACGAGGCCGCGATCGACTTCACAGGACGATATTCGGTGCCGGTGTAGTATTCGGTGATCCAGATGATCAGCCCTGTGACGGCGAGGCCGACGATACCGCATTCGAACAGCGCCATGCCGGTGTATTTCACGCCCGCCAGCGGACCGAAGCCGATCAGCCAGTAGATGACGAGCGCGACGCCGAGCAGCGACAGCACGCCGGTGGCGATCAGGCCCTTGTACAGCGCGCCCATGATCGACTGGCTGGCGCCGAGTTTCACGAAGAACGTGCCGATGATCGAGGTGATGATGCAGATGCCGCCGATCGCGAGCGGCAGCGTCATCATGTTGACCAGGAGCGGCGAGGTCGCAAAGAAGATCGCGGCCAGCACCATGGTGGCGACCGCGGTCACCGCGTAGGTTTCGAACAAGTCCGCAGCCATGCCGGCGCAGTCGCCGACATTGTCGCCGACGTTGTCGGCGATGGTGGCGGGGTTGCGCGGATCGTCTTCGGGAATGCCGGCCTCGACCTTGCCGACCAGATCGCCGCCGACGTCGGCGCCCTTGGTGAAGATGCCGCCGCCGAGCCGCGCGAAGATCGAGATCAGCGAGGCGCCGAAGCCGAGCGCCACCAGTGCATCGACCACGGTGCGGCTGTTGGCGGCAAGTCCCAGGAAGTGGGTGAGATAGGCGAAGTAGATGGTGACGCCGAGCAGCGCTAACCCTGCGACCAGCATGCCGGTGATGGCGCCGGCCTTGAACGCAAGCTCAAGTCCACCCGCCAGCGACGTCGTTGCCGCCTGCGCGGTGCGGACGTTGGCGCGAACCGAGACGTTCATGCCGATGAAGCCGGCCGCACCCGACAGCACCGCGCCGATCAGGAAGCCGGCCGCAACCAGCATGCCGAGGAAGTAAGCCAGCAGCGCGAAGATCACGATGCCGACCAGACCGATGGTCATGTACTGGCGCTTCAGATAGGCCTGCGCGCCTTCGCGCACGGCGGCTGCGATCTCCTGCATCCGCGCATTGCCCGCGTCGGCCTTCATCACCGATGCCGTCGCCCAGATGGCGTAAACGATGGAAAGCGCTCCGCAGAGCACAATCACCCATAATGCTGTCATTGAATTTGCCTCAGATTAGGATTCTCACCCACGCCATCACCGCGGGAGCGGCGGGCGCACAAAAAGGAGGCCTGCCCTGCCCAAAAGGACGGCCTCAAATCGGCGGGACCATGCCAAAATCGCATCCCCGGCGCAACGCCGCGAACGGCCTAAATGGTCGATTTCGGCAGGTATTTCCAGCGCAAACCGGCCCGATAATCGGTTTGGCGGCAATCTCAGGGCTTGCGGAGTTGCCGCTGCAGAAATCCAGTCGATTCGGCGGTTGACCTGACATTGTCGGGCGCATCATAGGCCATGGAGTAGCCTGGCGCCTTCGCCATGCACGCGCCGAAGCCGCCGGGGTCGAACGGCATCAAGCCGCCGTCGACCAGCAAGGCAGGCGGGCCTGATCCCAACAGGATCAGCGGGCATTGCTTGGTGCTCGGGTATTCCGGGTAGAAACGCAATGTCGTCAAACCGGGGACCGTCCAGGCATGGTAGGCGTCTGGATAGATCACGGTTTCGATCGGTGCCGGAGACCCCGCCGCTTTTGCGTAAGCGAGGTAGCTCGCGATTTTTGCTACCGGCAGGTTGTCGTCCTTCGCGCCGAGCAACATCAGGATCGGCGATCCGGTATAGGCCGCAGGGTCAGCGACGGCGCCGAAGACACCGGCCGGATAATAGGCGACGTGAGCAGCGAACCGGAGTTCTCCCGGATCGAGCGCGGCGCGAAGCCCGGCAAAGGCTGTGAGGTGCGCTATCTCGCCACCGTACGAAAACCCGGCGATGGCGATCCGGCTGGCGTCGATTCGAGGATGGCCAGCCAGCAGCCGCAACGCGGCGTAGGCATCGGCTACACCGGACGGCCACATCCCCGGCCCGGAGCGCGCCAGCGCAACCCCTGTCGATCCCCGCGCCGCGAAGCTGTCATAGGTCAGCGTGGCGAAGCCCGCCTTGCGCAGCAAGGCCGCATATTGACCTTCGTTGGAATCGAGATAGCCGGCAACGGTGTGAACGACCACCACGGCGGGATAGCGATCCGCTGCGTCGTCGGGGAAGCTCAAGGTGGCAGCCACCGTGACCGTTGCGGCCGGAATTTCGCGCGACAGCAATTGGCGAAAGTCCGCGTATGAAGCGGATTGAAAGGTGACCTGCTTCGCGCCCGCCCCGGCGGACTGGCCATGCGCTGCGGCCGTTGCGAATGCGATGCCGGTTATCAGCGCAAGCACTCGCGCACAAAGCGCGCGAACTGTTCTCGTCATGGTGATCGTCCGATCGCTTCGGCCGCAGTCATCTGCGCGGGTACAGCAACTGATCGATAGACTCTATCGTATAGAGTTCTCTGTCAACGGCCAATTTCGGGCAGGCGCCCCGGAAACCCGTCAGAAATGGCTGTACGAGAAGCGCTGCAGCGTGATTTCCCTACCCTCCGGGTCCAGAAATCTCGGAACCGCCGCTCCGCCGATAATCGTGCCGATCGAGGTAACGGCCACCCCGGCAAGCTTTCCCGCCTGTTCAAAGGCCTCGAAACGGTTCTCCGCGATGGTGCACAGGATCTCGTAATCATCGCCGCCGGAGACGAGGGTTTCGATATCGACAACTCCCTTCGTCAACAACGATCGAGCGGACGCGGAAAGCGGAACGCTGCCGATATCGATGGCGGCGGATACGCCCGACGCGGCGCAGAGCTTGACGAGATCGCCGGCCAGACCATCGGACACATCCATCGCTGCGCTGGCGCTATCGCGAACCGCTTGTGCCAGAGCGAGGCGCGGCTGTGGCACGCGATAACGCCCGATCAGCATTTCTTTTGCCGAGGCATCGCCTGCAACCGCAGCGGCAACTCTGCCGCCTTTCAGGATATCGAGACCGAGTGCGGCATCGCCGATGGTCCCCGTCACCACGACGCGATCGCCGGGCTCAGCGCCCGCGCGCCTGATCATCCGGCCGGGCAACACCCGGCCAAACGCCGTGATCGAGATCATCAATGGCCCTGGCGTCGAGACGGTGTCGCCGCCAAACAGCGGGCATTGAAACTGTGCCGCGTCCTCGCCGAGCCCGCGCGCGAACGGAGTGAGCCACGCATCGTCCGTCCCGCGCAACGCCAGCGTCAGCACGAAGCCGGCGGGTGTGGCGCCCTTGGCGGCGAGATCGGAGAGATTCACCCGCAGCGCCTTGCGCGCAATGCTGTCCGGCGGATCGTCGGGGAGAAAATGCACGCCCTCGACAATGGCATCGGTGGTGACAACAAGCTCGTCGCCGGACGGCTTGAGGATCGCGGCATCGTCGCTAAGGTCGAAGGCGCCGGGATCGGTCGCCAGCGGACGGAAATAGCGCGCGATGAGGAAATCTTCAGCGGAGGCCATGACGGTCTCTATTCATCCGCGTCCCGCACACTCCTCCGTCATCCTGAGGTGCTCGCCGCCCTTCGCGGCGAGCCTCGAAGGATCGGCCGCAAACTCCGACAGCGCCCGCGGCCATCCTTCGAGACGCCGCGCAAGGGCGCGGCTCCTCCAGCGTGAGCGCTTCGCGCTCATCGCTAGGATGCCGGCGCACGCGAAAACTCGTCGCCGCGAAACTGGCGGGCGATCTGGTCCAGCACCGCGTTGACCATGCCGGTCTCGTCGCCATCGACAAAGGCGTGTGCGACATCGACATATTCGGAGACCACGACCCGCGCCGGCACGTCCTTGCGGTGTTCGAGTTCATACGAACCGGCGCGCAGCACCGCGCGCAAAATGGCGTCGATCCGCTTCAGCGGCCAGCCTTTTGAGAGCGCATCGTCGATCAGTGGATCGAGTTTGGATTGATCGCGCACCACGCCGGCGACCACGTCCTTGAAGAACGCAGCCTCCGCGGGGAGATATTTGTCGCCCTCGACCTCGCCGCCGAGCCAGTGGCTTTCGAACTCGGCGAAGATGTCGTTGATCCCGGCGCCCGCGATGTCCATCTGGTACAGCGCCTGCACCGCGGCCAGCCGCGCCGCGCCGCGCCGGTTTGCCTTCTTGTCTGACGTTTTCTTGTGCGGATCACTCGTCATCTTCGAGACCCCGCATGAGATCGCTCAGTCCGACGCTGGGATAGCGGCGCTTGATCCGCAGCATCGCGAGTGCGGCGCGCGCGGCATCGCCGCCCTTGTCGAGCTCGCTTTTTCGCGCGCGGGCCCAGGCCTGCTCTTCGGTATTGACCGTGATGATGCCATTGCCGAGCGGAAACGCGCGATCGACGGAAATCTGCATCAGCGCGCGGGAGGATTCCATCGACACGATCTCGAAATGAATGGTGTCGCCGCGGATCACGCAGCCCAGCGCAATGACCGCATCGAAGTTCATGCCGTTGTCCTCGGCGGAATCCAGCGCCATCACCACCGCCGCCGGGATCTCCAGCGCGCCGGGCACGGTGATGATCTCATGGGTGGCGTCGGCCTTCTCGATCTCGGCCAATGCGCCTTCCAGCAGCGCATCCTGGATATCGTCATAGAAACGCGCTTCGACGATCAGAATGCGCGCGCCGGAGATATCGGTCTGGTCTTTCAGTGCTGCGCGTCGCGCGTCTGCCATTTAGTTGCCAATTGTAAAATAGTTGCGAGTTGTGTTGCTTTTAGGCGTAGCGGCAGATGAAGCCAAGCGCGAATAATTCCTCGTCATGGCCGGGCTTGCCCCGGCCATCCACGTCTTTCTTTGGGGCCAAGACGTGGATGCCCGGCACAAGGCCGGGCAATGACGAGGTACATCACTTCATTTCACTCAGGCGCGCCGCATAGCGCGCCATCAGGTCGACTTCGAGGTTGACCTCGCTGCCGTCAACCCAGCCGCCCAGTGTGGTCACGGCGAGCGTATGCGGAATGATGAGCACCGAAAACCTGACGTCATCGACCGTATTCACCGTCAACGACACCCCGTCCAGCGTCACCGAGCCTTTGGCGGCGATAAAGCGCGCCAGTTCGCGCGTGGTGCTCAGCCCGAACCGCGCCATGTCGGGCAGGTCGTCGCGCCTGGTAATGACGGCGATACCGTCGGCATGGCCGGCGACGATGTGGCCGCCGAGTTCGTCGCCGATTTTCAGCGCGCGCTCGAGATTGAGTTTTGTCCCGACGCGCCAATGCTTCGCCGTGGTCATGGCCAGCGTTTCGGCGGCGGCATCGACTTCAAACCAGGTCCTGCCCTGCGCCACGCCGGAGGCCACCACGGTGAGGCACACACCGTTGCAGGCGATCGACGCGCCGTCGGCGATGCCAGCCTGATCGTAGCGGCAGGCGACGCGCAGCCGGTGCAACTGACCCTGCGCCACAGGCGTCAGCCCCGTAATCTCGCCGATGTCGGTGACAATGCCGGTGAACATGAGTTTCCATTTCCGTCATGGCCGGGCTTGTCCCGGCCACCCACGTCTTCTTTGCCGCGCGATTTTAAAGACGTGGATGCCCGGGACAAGCCCGGGCATGACGAACTAGGCGCGGCGCTCGTAAATCGTCAGCGTGTCGCTCTGCAGCCGTTCGGTAGCACGGACCTTGAACTGCGGCGACTGCGTGATTGCCGATAGCGGTAATGCGTCCAGCGCTGCGACGCCGTCGGCGCCGATTCCGCCCTCGCCGCGCAGCAGCCAGACTTCATCGGCGAGGTCCGCTGCGACGAACGACGATGCCACCCGCGATCCGCCCTCCACCAGCAGCCGCGTGATGCCCTTGTCCGCCAGCGCATGCAGCACTGCCATAAGATCGAGCCCCGGCGGCGGCGCGCTTGTCGTCGCGACACGTATCACCTGCGCCCCGGCCGCCCCGAGCTTCATCGCGGCGGGCGCTTCGGAAACGTTCGAGGTCATCACCCACAGCGGCGTTTCCCGCGCCGAATGCACCAGCCTGCTGGTGCCGGGGATGCGCAACGCGCGGTCCAGCACCACCCGCACCGGCGATTGCGCCGCCATGCCCGGCAAGCGGCAGGTGAGCAGCGGATCATCCGCCAGCACGGTGCCGATCCCGACCAGGATGGCGTCGCACTGCGCGCGCAGCAGATGCACGCGCGCTTTCGCGGCCTCCCCGGTGATGGCAACGGGCTTACGACCCGCAGCGGCGATCCTGTCGTCGGACGATACCGCCAGTTTCAAGATCACATGCGGGCGCTTGTCGCGGATACGCCGGAAGTGCCCGGCGTGGTCGTGCGCCGCCTCGGCAGCACTCAAGCCGACATCGACGACGATGCCGGCGGCGCGCAGCCGCGCATGGCCCTGCCCCGCGACTTCCGGATTGGGGTCCTCGATCGCCGACACGACGCGGGCAATGCCGGCTGCGATCACCGCATCGGCGCAGGGCGGCGACTTGCCGTGATGCGAGCATGGCTCCAGCGTCACATAGAGCGTGGCGCCCCGCGCGGCCTCGCCGGCCCGCGCCAGCGCCTCGACCTCGGCATGCGGCCGGCCGCCGGGCTGCGTCCAGCCACGGCCGACGATGACGCCGTCTTTCACGATCACGGCACCGACGGCCGGATTAGGCCAACAGCGGCCCTGCCCGCGCCGTCCCAGCGCCAGCGCCAGTTGCATAAAGCGCTGGTCTGCGGCTTTCGACGCTTTGGATTTTTCGGCGTATTGATCTTCCAGAATCCGGAAGATCATTTGCGTACCGACGCGAGCTGCGCGCCGCCGTCGTCGGAGAAGCCACCGAGCATATTCTTGTCGCCAACACGGCCGAATTTCGAATTCGATATCATCGAATAATCACCTGAACTCAAAATCTTACATGCGCCGACCTAAATCGATTGGATCAGATCTCGACGGCGGGTCTCGTCGCGCAGGTGGATCGCGGTGCTCCGGAGGATCGGCTCGCGTTGGCCGGCCTGCACGATCACGTTCCTGTGCTCTATCAACTCTGCCGTCGCCGCCGTCTCTTGCGGGTTTTGGCGGTGCTTGCACCGGTGGCGGGGGCTGCATCGGCGGGAACTGCACCATTGGCACCTCGTTCATCTTGGGGTCTGGCACAAGTATCTGAGCCGAGTCTCTTATGGCCTTGGTAAACGGGTAGAACGTTTCATAGGCACGAAATTTGCTACCTTCGAGTTTTATAAAGACGAAGAACGATGCCTCTTCATTGAAGATTGTGCTCGGTGGCAGAACGTCGATTGATGACCGTTGAATGGAATTCAAGTAAGCATCTTCTACTGTTAAACCCAAGCCGTGATATTTCACGAAGTTTTTGCCAATCAAAACATCGTTTCCATTTCCGCGATAAACACGCAATTCGACAAGGTATCCCAAGCTAAACCGCAACCATCCCTTTCGCGGAATTGAACGCTTAATTGCGTCTTCTGCCGTTTTTGCAATCTTGGAAGATTGTAAATTGAATGCAGCTCTGACATGCGCATCATTTATCGTGTCGAGAAAGGTCGTGCCAAATAGCTCCGTGGCCTCTTTAGCTGGGTCTTTGGCGTGCGAACTGAGAGAGAGCGGCCAGACAAGGGCCAATAGGCAAAAAAAACAATATCGGATCGTTCTCGATAGCATGCTTCAACCCAGTCAACGTCTAATCATCAACTATCATTTGCGTATCGTCGCCGGGCGGTCGTCGTCGCCGGAGAGTTCGCCGAGCACGGCCTCAAAGTCCTTGGCCTCGCGGAAATTGCGATACACCGAGGCGAAGCGCACATAGGCGACGTCGTCGAGCTGGCGCAGGTGCTCCATCACGATCTCGCCGATGGTTTCCGAGGAAATCTCCGCCTCGCCGCCGCTTTCAAGCTCGCGCACGATTCCCGAGACCATCTTCTCGACCCGCTCCGGATCGACCGGCCGCTTGCGCAAGGAGATCTGCAGCGAGCGCACCAGCTTGTCGCGGTCGAACGGCACCCGGCGGCCGTTACGCTTGATCACGGTCAATTCGCGCAGCTGCACCCGCTCAAAGGTGGTGAAGCGGAAATTGCAGGCCATGCAGACCCGGCGCCGCCGGATCACCGCGGAATCCTCGGTCGGGCGGGAGTCCTTTACCTGCGTATCGAGGCTGTTGCAGCTTGGGCAGCGCATGACTCAACCCACTCCGTCATTGCCGGGCTTGACCCGGCAATCCATCCTCTTCGAAAGATTTTTGCGAAGAGGGATGGATGCGCGGGTCAAGCCCGCGCATGACGCTGAGAATGTGGAAATGACTGCCAATTCCGTCGTACCTTTTCAATAAATCGGAAAACGGTCGGTGAGCGCCTTGACCCGTTCCTTCACCGACGCCTCGACCAGCGGCGCCTTGCCGTCGGGCGATTGCGCGATTCCGTTCAGCACTTCGGAAATCAGCCCGCCGACCTGCTGGAATTCGGCGACGCCGAAGCCGCGCGTGGTCGCCGCCGGCGTGCCCAGCCGCAGACCTGAGGTGACGAACGGCGTTTCGGGATCGAACGGGATGCCGTTCTTGTTGCAGGTGATCGCCGCGCGCACCAAGGCCTTTTCCGAGACATTGCCCTTGAGGCTCTTGGGCCGCAGGTCCACCAGCATCAGGTGGTTGTCGGTGCCGCCGGAGACGATATCGAGGCCATGCGCGCGCAAGCTTTCCGCCAGCGCCCTGGCATTCTCCACCACGTTCCTCGCATAGATTTTGAAATCCGGACGCAGCGCTTCCGCGAGCGCCACTGCCTTCGCCGCGATCACATGCATCAAGGGGCCGCCCTGCAGGCCGGGGAAAACAGCCGAATTCAGTTTCTTGGTCAGCGCCTCGTCGTTCCACAGCATCAGCCCGCCGCGCGGGCCGCGCAGCGACTTGTGCGTGGTGGTGGTCGTGACATGCGCATGCGGCACCGGCGAGGCATGCACGCCGCCGGCGACCAACCCTGCGAAATGCGCCATGTCCACCATGAAATACGCGCCGACATGGTCCGCGATCTCGCGAAAACGCTTGAAGTCCCAGGGGCGCGAATAGGCCGAGCCGCCGGCGATGATCAGTTTTGGTTTTACCTCCTCGGCGCGTTTCGCCACCGCGTCCATGTCGATCAACTGGTCGTCGCGCCGCACAGTGTAATGCTGCGCGTTGAACCACTTGCCGGAAATGTTCACCGGCGAGCCGTGGGTGAGATGTCCGCCCGCCGCGAGGTCGAGCCCCATGAACGTGTCGCCGGGGGCGAGCAGCGCCAGGAAGACCGCCTGGTTCATCTGGCTGCCCGAGTTCGGCTGCACATTGGCGAAGCTGGCGCCGAACAGTTTTTTGGCGCGCTCGATCGCCAGCGTCTCGGCGACGTCGACGAATTCGCAGCCGCCGTAATAGCGATTGCCGGGATAACCCTCGGCGTATTTGTTGGTCATCACCGAGCCCTGCGCTTCCAGCACCGCGCGGCTGACGATGTTCTCCGACGCAATCAGCTCGATCTCATGGCGTTGCCGGCCGAGTTCGCCCTTGATGGCGGCGGCGATCTCCGGATCGGCCTCGGCAAGGGAGGCTGTGAAGAACGAGTCGGGCGCGGAAGCGGTCCTGGAAGAGCTGGCGGGAGGATTCATGGCCGAAATATCTCCACCGCCGCAGGCTCTTAGGTAGCTGCGGGCGGTCAAAAGTTGGCGGTCGAAAGCGGCGTCCGCCGATTAGCATATCGGGGCGGACAGGCCAAGCGCTTGCGGCTCCTGCCCGCTATTTATGCAAGATGTGGTGGGATGCCAGGGATTTTGGGAGGGGTTGCCGTGCCCCGGACGCAGCGCAGCACGTAGCCCTTGCGGAGTGGTGCGCTGCAGAGCCGGGGTCCCGGTTGCTTGCGGCTCGAAGAAACCGGGTCCCGGTTCAGCGATGTACCGCTGAAGAAGCGCTGCATCGCGCCCGGGACACGAGGGCGTCACTTCGCAAACCGGTACGCCCCGCCCTTCTCCACGCTGCGCTGGAACGCCGGCCGCGCATGCATCCGCGCCAGCCATGCGCTGAGATTCGGATACGGCCCGATCCGGTCGAACACCTTCGCCATCTCGGCCACAAAACTCATCTGGATGTCCGCGCCGGTCAGCGCATCGCCGACGAAGAACTCGCGCCCTTCCAGCGCGCCATTCACATAGCCGAGATGCCGCGCCATCTCGCTGTCGATGCGCGGATGCAGCGGCTTGCCGGCGTCGCCGAGCCGCGAGACATAGAGATGCATCATCAGCGGCAGCATCGCCGATCCCTCTGAATAATGCAGCCATTCGTTGTAAGCCTCGTAGTCGTCGCTGCCGGACGCCGGCATCATTTTGCCCTTGCCGTAATGCCGGATGATGTAATCGACGATCGCCCCGGACTCCGCGATTGTCGTGTCGCCATCGACAATCACCGGCGACTTGCCCAGTGGATGCACCGCCTCCAGCTCCGGCGGCGCCAGCCGCGTCTTGGCATCGCGCTGATAGCGTTTCAGTTCATATGGCGTGTTGAGCTCTTCCAGCAGCCAGAGAATACGCTGCGAGCGGGAGTCATTGAGGTGATGGAGGGTGAGCATGGCGGAAACCCTGGTGCTAAAAAATCAAAAAGCGATTTCGATCATCACAGCGTCGCCTGCTGATGCCCGCATTCCTTGCAGGTGTACTTCACCCTTGCGACGCCTTTCGGGGCCTTGGTCTTGTTCGGCGCGCCGCATTTGCCGCAGGTGGCGAGGATGCGGGTGTCGCCCTGCTTCACCGTGACCGACTGCTTCGCCATCGCTTCACGCATCAGGCGTTCGGCCTCTTCCCGCGCTGCCTTCTTGTCCATGCCGGTGCTCCACGCGTTGCGAGGCCTGCGCGGTTCTAGCAATGAAACGCGGAGTGGTGGCGGAAAATCGCGGGGATCGGCCAGGTCATCCCCGGCAAACGCGGCGCCTCGTCCCGCCAGATCAGGATGACGACGAAATTTTTTGCGAGGGCCGAAAATTCTTATTGATCGTATTCCTAGCTAGTTGTATATATTCCCCGTGCTATCCAACGGGGAGCGCTTTCTAGAGGCGATTCTCACACGGATAGAACGGCCGGACCGGGGCGCCCCGGAACGGTCGATGGCCTGGTGGCCAGGTGGAGCGCCGGGAGGCGCAGCGCCTTGCCTTGGGCGCGCGCGGTTCACCATGCCGCGCGAGGTGGGTCCGATAATCCCACCTCCAGGGGGTGTCTAACGCAACACCCCTGGCGCCTCCCGCCGCTCCACCCCCTCGCGCAGGTCGCGCGGGGGACTGCAAACCTCGGACGCATTGCGCCGCGAGAATGCGAAAGTGTGGTTGTTTGAAATTTGAATTGGGATTTGTGAAGCGCTTGCGCGCGCAACATCTCAGTGGTCATCGCCCGGCTTGACCGGGCGACCCAGTTTCCGGGGCTGCCCGAGATTCACACGAACGGCGGTAATTACTGGTTCCCCGCCGTCGCGGGGATGACAGTCGGAGCGCGGGATGACAGTTGGAGCGAGGCGAAAGAGCGCGCCTTACAGCCCGGTAAACCCCGCCTTCACCGGATCGCTGCTGCCATCGAGCTCGCGCAGATAGGTCAGTCCGCACACCGTCAGGCGATGGGTGTCCTTCTCGCCGGCTTCGAACAGTGAGGCGAGATAGTCGGTCACCTTGGCGCGCGCCTCGGCGCTGGCGGCGGCGGAGCGGTTCATCAGAAGGTCGTAGGTCTGCATGATGCGGTCGATCGCGGCGTCCATGGAATCCTCGCTGGAAGTCATGTCGTCATCAGGTGAGACGGGAGCTCAAACAGGCCGCGCGGCCTCGAACTGCGTGATCGCCTTGTTGGCGAGACGCAGTTTGTTGTATTCGCCGCGGTGGAACATCTGCACGATGATTTCCAGCAGCCGGTCGTTGGTCATGAAAGTATCGGGAATGGCGCCGGTCTTGCGCAGGTAGTTCGACGCAATGGCGTAGGCATCGCCGACCGCCTCGACATTCATGACCCGCAGGCCGCGCTCGACCAACATGACCCAAATTCCTTAGATCCGCCTCCGATATGACTGATAAAGCGCGGAGCCGGGGCAAAGTTCCATCGTTGAAAACCATAATTTTGCACCGCGCAAAACAAAGCGCACCGGTCCGGGACATGGACCGATGCGCTGAGTGGAGGGCAATTTGGAGGTTGGCTGCCGGTCTTGCGCCGGCTTGGCCGAAATTTTCAGAGCCGATACAGGATCTGGTCGGTCCAGAACCGCTCCAGCCGGTGCAGCGACTTGTTCAGGGTGGCGAATTCCTCGTTCGAGATGCCGCCGACCTGCTCTACGGTCTTGACGTGCTTCTGATAGAGCGCATCCACAATGCGGCGGATTTCCTGGCCTTGGGCGGTGAGGCGAATGCGGACCGAGCGGCGATCGACGCGGCTGCGCTGATGATCGAGGAAGCCGAGCTCGACCAGCTTCTTCAGATTATAGGAGACGTTGGAGCCGAGGTAGTAGCCGCGCGTGCGCAGTTCGCCCGCGGTCAGTTCCTTGTCGCCGATGTTATAGAGCAGCAGCGCCTGCACCGAATTGATGTCGGCACGGCCGCGGCGGTCGAACTCGTCCTTGATAACGTCGAGCAGGCGGCGATGCAGCCGCTCCACCAAAGTCAACGCTTCGAGATAGAGCGGCTGCACCGGCGCCTGGCCGGCGTTACGTTCAGCGGTGTCCACCGCCGTTGCAACGGCTTTCATCATGACACGTCCCCTGTTGTCGTTTTTGTCGACTTATTCGACGAAACTTGTGTCCCGCCTGATAGCCATGACCATAGGGAAGGCGTTTGAAGATCAGCTTAAATAAGACAATAAAGAGATCATGAATTTAAGACAGTGAATCGCGGATTAAGCCCGCCACATAAGGACTTTTCGCAACCTTTCATTGACGGTGCGAGGTCCCTGTTCACGCTTCGTTGGCAGCGGATGTCGCATTCGGGAACACAACGGTTCGAATTCGAAACATTCGCGTAACAGGTGTGACCGCAGCGTTAGGGTGACTCAAATCTTACCGCGAAAAAATGCGGAAAATTTTATGCGAGGTCGTACTTCCCCTTCTCCCCGCTTGCGGGGAGAAGGTCGAAATGAGGGGGACTCTCAACCGGCTCGCTCGTGGAGAGTCCCCCTCACCCGTCTCGCATCTGACGATGCGAGACGACCTCTCCCCGCAAGCGGGGCGAGGTCGTGCAAGAATTTATGGCGGGCGTTCGCGCGCGGCCATCCAGGCCAGCGCCAGATATGCCGCCAGCATCAATACCTCGACGCCGACGATCGTGACGCTGCCGCCGTAGATCGCCGGGAACATCAGTTCGATCACCGCCATGGACACCACGGTGGTGAGCCACACCACAGCGCCCCATGGCGTTGCGAGCCACAGCCCGACCGCGGCCACCAGTTCGATCACCGCGAAATACACCGTCGCGGTTTGCCAGGCCATCGACTGGTTCTCGAACGCGTCGTCCTCTCCGCCGACAAAGCCCGTCACCTGCGCCCAGTGATAAAGCCCCTTGGCGACCGACAGCACCGCCATGATGCGCAGGAACAGCACCAGCCGCTTGGTCCAGGCATTGTCCCCGGACTCCACCCGCCCATGCGAGATCGCCGCCACCGACATGGCGTTGTCTCGCGGCGCCTGGTCGCGCGACGGGGTTTCAGACATGGGAAATGCTCATGAAAGGAGTCATGGCGCGTTGGCGGCGCAAAATCAATCGCGCCGGCGGCGGATCAGGGGTGCGGTGACGCGGCCGCACTGAGGTGCTAGGGTTAAACCAGGTCAAATCTCACTTGCCGTCGAGGAGTGGTGGTACCATGGCGATCAAATTTGGGCGTCCGATCGAGATGCGCGATGCCCCCCGGCGGGATACGGCACTCGCCCCTCCCCTCGACCTGATCATGCGTCCGCGCCGCAACCGCAAGGCGGAATGGGCACGGCGGCTGGTGCGGGAAAACGTGCTCACCACAGACGACCTGATCTGGCCGCTGTTCGTGGTCGACGGCCACAACAAGCGCGCCGGGGTCGCCTCGATGCCCGGCGTCGACCGGCTCAGCGTCGATCAGGCGGTGCGCGACGCCGAGCGTGCAGTGAAACTGAACATCCCCTGCATTGCGCTGTTTCCCTACACCGAGCCAAGCTTGCGCGACGAGCATGGCTCCGAGGCGCTGAATGCGGACAACCTGGTCTGCAAATCGGTCCGCGCCATCAAGAAGGAATTTCCGGGCCTCGGCGTGCTCTGCGACGTGGCGCTGGATCCCTTCACCAGCCATGGCCATGACGGATTGATCCAGGACGGCAGGATCCTCAACGACGAAACCGTCGCGGTGTTGGTCAAGCAGGCCCTGGTGCAGGCCGAAGCCGGCTGCGACATCATCGCACCGTCGGACATGATGGACGGCCGCGTCGGCGCCATCCGCCGGGCGCTTGACGACGCAGGCTTCCTCGACGTGCAGATCATGGCCTATGCGGCAAAGTATGCCTCCGCCTTTTACGGCCCGTTCCGCGACGCCATCGGCTCGGCAAAAACGCTGACCGGCGACAAGCGCACCTATCAGATGGACTCGGCCAATTCGGACGAAGCCTTGCGCGAGGTCGAACTCGACATCGCCGAGGGAGCCGACATGGTGATGGTGAAGCCGGGCATGCCGTATCTGGATATCGTGCGGCGAGTCAAAGACGCCTTTGCGATGCCGACCTTCGTCTACCAGGTGTCCGGCGAATACGCGATGATTGCGGCTGCCGCTGGCAACGGCTGGATCGACGGCGAGCGCGCCATGATGGAGAGCCTGTTGGCGTTCAAGCGCGCCGGCGCCGACGGCATTTTGACTTACTTCGCGGCGCAGGCGGCGGAGAAGCTGAAGGCGGAGGGCTGAAACTACCTCTCCGTCATGGCCCCGGGCTTGTCCCGGCCATCCACGTCTTCCTTGCTCGCAGGAAGGAAAGACGTGGATGCCCGGCACAAGGCCGGGCGTGACGAGCATTAATGATCGCGCGATCTTGTAACTGCTTATGCCGATTCCCATGTCCTGCGCGGCAACGCAGTCGAAAGGACTGACCATGTCTACCACTGGTTCGAACAATAGCAGCGGCGGTCCGCCGCCCCACGCCTTCGATCCGTGGCTGCAGCCGGAACTGTTTCGCGGCGTGCTGACGCGGCGGGTGTTTGCGTTCCTGATCGACCTTGTCGTGCTGTCGATTCCTATCGTCGTGGCGGTCGTGTTCATATTCTTCTTCGGCTTGATCACCCTGACCCTCGGATGGTGGCTGTATGGCCTGCTCGGACCAGCCTGCGTAATCTGGGCGCTGGTCTATTACGGCGCGTCGCTGGGCGGGCCGCATTCGGCCACGCCGGGCATGCGGGTGATGGACCTGCAGATGCGCACCTGGTACGGCGCGCCGGGTTATTTCGTGCTGGGCGCCGCCCATGCGGTGCTGTTCTGGGTCTCGGTGTCGTTCTTCACGCCGCTTGTTCTGCTGGTCGGGCTGTTCAACGGCCGCCGCCGGTTGTTGCACGACGTGATTCTGGGAACCGTGGTTATCAACAGCTCGGTTCGGGCGCAGGCCGCGCAGCCGGCGCGGACGTACTGAGCAGCGGTAAACCGATTGACCCTTGGCCTGCGCGGCGCGATGCTTGGCATAACTGCTTCGGAGACTGACGGCACAACGTGACCCAGCATTCCCGCGACACTCCGCAATTCTACCTGACGGCGCCCTCGCCCTGCCCCTATCTGCCGGGCCGGCACGAGCGCAAGGTGTTCACGCATCTGGTCGGCGACAAGGCCGGTGATCTCAACGACCTTTTGACCCACGGCGGCTTCCGGCGCAGCCAGTCGATCGCCTATCGGCCCGCCTGCGACCAGTGCCGGGCCTGCGTCTCGGTCCGGGTGATCGCCAACGAATTTCGGCCCTCGCGCAATTTCCGAAAAATTCTGGCGCGCAATACCGACATCGTCGGCGAGCAGCGAAGTGCCGTGCCGACCTCGGAACAATATTCGGTGTTCCGCGCCTATCTCGACCACCGCCATCGCCATGGCGGCATGGCCGACATGACCGTGCTCGATTACGCGATGATGGTCGAGGACAGCCATGTCGAGACCCGCATTATCGAATACCGCAAGCGCAGCATCGACAGCGGCATCACCGGCCGCGGCGAAGGCCTCCTGGCGGTGGCGCTGTCTGACGTGCTCAGCGACGGGCTATCGATGGTGTATTCGTTCTTCGAGCCGTCGGAGGAAAGCCGTTCGCTCGGCACCTTCATGATCCTCGATCACATCACCCGCGCGCGGCGGCTCGGATTGCCCTATGTCTATCTCGGCTACTGGATCGAAGGCTCCAAGAAGATGGACTACAAGGGCCGCTTCCTGCCGCAGCAGCGGCTGGCGCCGAGCGGCTGGCTGCGCATCGACGCAACAGGTGAAACGCCGACCGAGCCGCAGGACTGACCTCCGCTGTCATCGCCCTCACTCTCCTACCCGCGAAGGCGGGTGATCCAGTAGGTGGCGGCCTTTCAATTGATCACGAGCACTCTGGAATACTGGGTCGCCCGGTCAAGCCGGGCGATGACAGTTGCGTGCTCGGCCTCATCCCGCGATCGTATCGAACAGCAGCTTGACGTTCAGTGTCACGATGATGCCCGCGACGATCCATGCCGCAACAGACACCGAACGGGGCACCACGAAATCGCCCATCTTTCGCCGGTCTGAAACGAACCGCACCAGCGGAATCACGGCGAAGGGCAGCTGCATCGACAGGATAACCTGGCTGAAGACGAGCAGTTGTCCGGTGCCGCGCTCGCCATAGAGCGCGGTAACGACGACCACCGGCACGATGGCGATGCCGCGGGTCACAAGCCGGCGTGCCCAGCTCGGCATCCTTAAGCGCAAAAACCCTTCCATGACGATCTGACCGGCAAGCGTTGCCGTCACCGTCGAGTTGAGGCCGGATGCCAGCAGTGCGATGGCGAACAAGGTCGATGCGATGCCGAGCCCCAGCAGCGGCGACAATAGCTCAAAAGCCTTGCCGATCTCGGCCACATCCGCATGCCCGCTGTCGTGAAATGTCGCGGCGGCGACGATCAGAATGGCGGCGTTGATGAACAGCGCCAGCATCAGCGCGATGGTCGAGTCCGCGGTCGCCCACTTGATGGCGTCGCGGCGGCCCTCGTCGGTGCGCGGATAGGCGCGGGTCTGGACAATGGACGAGTGCAGATAGAGATTGTGGGGCATCACCGTCGCGCCGATGATGCCGATGGCGATGTAGAGCATCGCCGGATTGGTGACGATGGCGGTGGATGGCACAAAGCCGCGCAGCACGGCGGCAACGGGCGGCGCCGCGGCGACGATCTGGACGAAGAAACAGGCCGCAATCACGATCAGCAACGCGATCACAAAAGCTTCGAGAAAACGAAAGCCCTTGTTCATCAGCAGCAGAAGGAGGAAGGCATCCAGCGCCGCGATCAACGCGCCGCCGATCAGCGGGATGCCGAACAGCAGCTGCAGCGCGATCGCAGTGCCGATCACCTCAGCCAGATCGCAGGCGATGATCGCGGCCTCGCAGGCGAGCCACAGCATGATGGTGACGGGTTTTGAAAAACTGTCGCGGCAGGCTTGGGCCAGATCGCGGTCGGTGGCGATGCCGAGCCGCGCGGCCAGCGCCTGCAGCAGGATCGCCATCACATTCGACAGCAGGATCACCGACAGCAGCGTGTAGCCGAACTGCGAGCCGCCCGCGAGATCGGTGGCCCAGTTGCCGGGGTCCATGTAGCCGACCGAAACCATATAACCGGGGCCGACGAAGGCCAGCAGCCGGCGAAACCAGTGGCCGCCGACCGGGATCGGAATGGTGCCATTGACTTCGGAGAGGCTGCGCTCGGCACCCGCCGCGTCGCCCGAATGCCATCCGGAAGCACCGAGCGGACCGCGAGCGGCTGCCGCCGCCGGCGGATCAGGCTCTTGTTTGGGCGAACGGGCATCCATGCCGGCAGGATCGCGGATATCCATTCTTATTGCAACTCATTTGCAACTGCATCTAGAGGCTTGGCTTGCACGCAGCCGCGCCCCGACGTGCTAACCGCCGGCTCCAGCTATTAAATCAATGGCTTAGCGAATTTCAGGTTTTCGGGAGCGTCATAAAGCCGCAACCGTCGGTTATGTTCCAACCCGGCCCGACAACTCCAGCGACGGCCGCTTCAGCGCGCGCGCCGTTTCAATGACCGATCTGCGCGCGTTGACCAGCACGATACCGGTTGCGTACCGCCATACCGAAAGGTCGGCCGCACTGTCGCCTGCATAGATGAAGCCGGCCGGAAATAGCTGGCGCAGCAGCTTCGCCTTGGCGGAGCCCTTGAGATTCGTCTCGCCATCGGAAGCGAACACCTGATCGATGAAGCCGAGACGTGACGCGAGCTGCTCCGCGAGCACGGCGTCAGCGGCGGTCGCCAACACGATTCTCCGGCCGGCGGCCTTTTCACGAATCGCCAGCGCCAGCACATCCTGATGCAGTTTTAGCCGGTCCCAGTCGATCCGGCTCCGCAACGCAAGCTGGCGCTTCAGCGCAGCGCGGCCGTTCAAGAGCCATGCCGCGCACTGGAACACGACAAAAGGATTTCGGCGCAGGATCGAAAAGAAACTTGCATAGAGCAGATCGCCTGCGATTAGGGTGCCGTCGAGATCAAGCACCAGCGGCATCGACACCGGAAGGTCGAAACCTGCGTTGGCGCGCTCGCCGAGACGCCGGCTTTGCCGAAACGGTTCCGATGTCGGAGCAACCATCTTATTCATGTGCGGCACTCAGCTGTGTAGGGACCTTGCACACGGCAAGCTCTCGCGCACCGCCATCGCTGGCTTTGCAATCGCCGTAGCCAAGTCTGCTCGCCAGCGCCGAGCCCGACTCATCGGAGGACGACACGATCAATATGCGCGGCGCGCCCTGATTGGAGGCGCGGAATTTCGCCAATGAGGCGGCATCCGGCTCGGATTCCCAATCCGGCGTCGCGCGCATGAAGTCGCGCGTTTCGACATATTGCAGCGGGAAGTAGCCGAAATAACGGGTCGACGGCAGCGGCGACGACAGTCCGGCGCCGTGCGCGGCGAGTGCAGAGGTTTGCGCTGCGTGCAAAGTCGGGCGAACGCGCCACGCGAATAGTGCGCTGCTTTTCTGCGCGATCAGGTCGGCACTGGCAAAGGTCGCTCCGGGATTGTCGCGGCCGGCGTCGAGTTCGCTTTGCAAGGTGGCCGACCAGCTTTTGTAGGCCACGGTGCGGATCGCGGTCTGGCCGATCAGGCCCGCCAGCGCCGCCACGCAAAGCATGCGCACCAGCGCAGGACCGGGTTGCCGGCTGGCGATGGCCATCACCACGGCGATCCAGGTGAACGGCGCCAGCCGTTCCGAGAGCGAGGCCGAGCCGGTCTTGAGGTTGAACAGCGACAGCAGGACAACGAGCGCGAAGAAGATCGGCCACATCAGGTCGCCGGACCCGATCCGGCGCAAAGCCGCGACGCCTGCGACCATTAGTGCTGCCAGCAACGGCGCAAGGGCAACGACTTCCCACCAGGTGAACGTGAACAGGTAGGTCGCCGCCGCGATCCGGCGCAGGACCTGAGCCAACCCACCCTCGCTGCCCGCCGCTTCACCGGGGATATGTTGATACGCCATCAAGAAGCTGGCGGTTATCAGCAGCACCGGCAGCGCGGCCGCGGCGGCCCAGATGCCGCCGGCGATGAATTGTTTGACCGCGGCGCGAATGCCAGAGCGATCCAGCGTTCGAATTGCGCCGGCCGCGACATCGGCTGCGAGCAGCAGGCACGCCGCGACGACGGCCGTGACATGCGTCAGGCAAAGCGCAAGCAGGAATAGTGCTGTGGTTATGAAAGGTACCGCGCCGCGGCGTTCCCTCGCCTTGCGCCAGAAACTCGCGAACAGCAGAAACAGCGGCACGCCGAGCGCGTAATTATAAAATCCCCAATGGATGAAGACGCCAAACGCCAGCGGCAGCAATAACAGAAGCGGCAGCATCGGCCGTTCGGTCTCGCTACGGCAAACGGCGAACCCGGCCGCGATCCAGAGCAGCCCGTACAGGCTGAGGAACAGCGTGTTGGCCATCAGCGCGTCGCCGCTCAGCCGGATCAGGCCGGCGAGCAGGAGGTAGACCGCGGAGTTTGGCTCGATGCGCGGATTCCATTGATAGAACGACGCGGCAGGCTCCTGCAGCGCGCCGCCCCAGCCAAACCGCGCGATCAGGTCGGCCTGTGCGAGATGCACCGGGCCATCCTGGGTCGGCACCAGTTTTACCAGCCAGACCGGGCCGTCGAGCAGCACGACCAGCGCTGCGAACAGCAGCGTTGCCGCTGCGATCCCGGCAACGTTTCCTCGAGCTTCATAAGGTGCCGCGATCGACATTTCAGCGGCCCAGGCCGAGATGGATGAGATCCGAGCTGGTCAGGCCGTTCAGCCATGGCAGATCGACAAAGGTCAGCAGCCCGAACAGCGCCATGGTGACGGCAGCGCCGATCAGCATCGCCGGCTGCCGCATCAATTCCTCCGGCCGGGCGGCGGCCGAGTCCGGCGTCAGCGCAAGCCGCATATAGGCCGCGAACAGGGCGATGAAGAGCGGAATCACGACCAGATATTCGATCCGGTATTTCAGCAGGAAGATCGCCATCATGAACGCGAACCCCTGCGCATAGACCAGGCAGCTCGTCACCAGGCTCGACTGCGTGTAGACCGCGAAGGATGGCCGGTACGCGGCAAGGCTCGCGGTGCCGCCGGCCTCGACAATGGCGCGATGCTCCGAGACGCGCTTGGCGGCCATCAGGAACGCGCCGCCGAACCAGTAGGCAAGCAGGATCGATGCAGGCGGCGCGACGTTTGGCATGACTGCAAACCAGCCGAACAGGAAACGCAGCGGGTTGTTGAGCGATTCGACGATGACATCGAGAAAGGCGCGATCCTTGGCGCGGATCGGCCGCACATTGTAGATCACGCCGAAAATCGCAAACACGACCGCGACCAGACTGAAGCTGCCGCCGAGGGTGTTGGCGGTGAGCATGCCGACGGAGGTGAGGATGATGTACTGCGCGAACACGATGGCCGGAGACATCGCGGTCTGCACCGCCGGGCGCGCGCGTTTGGTCGGATGCATGGCATCGAACGGTGCATCCAGCCATTCGTTGATGGTGTAATTGGCCGACGACAGCGCCATCGCCACGAACAGGCAGGCCAGCAACCGCTCGGCCAATACTGCGTAGTCGAGCGGTCCGGCCGCGGACATGATCATCGCAAAGGCGACGCCGGGAATGATCAGCACATGCTTGATCCAGTGATCCGGCCGCGCGATGGCCAGATAATCCGCGAGTCTGGCCGCCGGCTGGGCGGCATGATTCGAAACGAGCATGAAATCCTCCAAGCTTGTGCCGCATCGGGTCGGATGACGGCGAAAGATGAGCTTGAAGGGCAGCGATCGTGCCGCCGCGGGCCGGTCGGCGGCGGCGCCAAGGAGACAAGGAGAACGCGGTTAACGGCGGTCGCGCCGCGGCGGTTTTTGCTGCGTTTTGCGCGGATCCCGAATGCTACCGCGTTAACGTTTCGCATCTCTGCGCGACCACGGCGCATGCAACACCTGCGGACCTGCGCCGGAATGGAACAAGGTGTTTCAATCTGGAGATCGATTGATCGCTGGAACTTTCTTGTCGGGAAGCGGGTGGTCCGGCCGTCCTCGGAGGCGGACAATGAAGGCGAGAAATCATTGAGGAAGTCCGGCCATGCCAGCCTTTCAAACGCCGCGCCTGCCGCCGACCTTCAACCGTCTGGCCTGGTCGAATCTCGCCGCCCAATCGGCGGAGCAAATCGCGCTGGCCGCAGCCCCCATCGTCGCGGTGCTGATGCTCGGCGTCGGCGAAGGCCAGACCGGCCTGCTGCAGACCGCGCTGACGCTGCCGTTCATCCTGTTCGCTATCCCCGCAGGGCTGCTCGCCGACCGCATCTCGCGGCGCGCGCTGATGGCGGGCTCCGAAGCGTTGCGCGCTGCGGCGCTGCTCGGAATCCTCGCCCTGATCTGGTTCAACCTGCTGACGTTGTCCCTGCTGGCGCTGCTCGGCTTTGTCGCGGTATGCGGAACGGTGGCCTACAGCGTGGCGGCGCCGGCGCTGGTGCCTTCGCTGGTGCCGCCGCCGTCGCTGCCAGCGGCCAATGCGCGGATTGAACTGGCGCGCACGGTCGCATTCGCCGGCGGTCCGGCATTGGGCGGCGTGCTGGTGGGATGGGTGGGCGCCGCACCGGCATTCGGGTTTGCCGCGGCGCTGTCGATGATCGCGGTCGTCCTGCTCGCCGGAATTTACGAACCCGCGCGCGAACCTGCGCCGGTGCGGCATCCGCTGCAGGATATCCGGGAAGGCGCGGGTTTTGTGTTGCGACATGCGCTGCTGCGGCCGGTGTTCACGACGCAGTTCATCTTCAACATCGCATCGTTCCTGGTGCTGGCGGTGTTCGTGCCCTATGCCATCAGGCATCTCGGACTGTCGGCGTCCGGCGTTGGAACGGTGCTGGCGATGTACGGTGCCGGCATGGTGGCCGGAGCGCTCTCGGCGACGCGGATGATGCGGCGCCTGAAATTCGGCACCGTGATCGCACTCGGGCCGGTCACCGGCTTCGTCGCGGCGATCGTGCTGGCGCTGACGACGGTGGTGCCGAGCCCACAGCTTGCGGGCCTCGGTTTCTTCCTGCTCGGCTCGGGCCCGATCCTGTGGGTGATCTCGACCACCACACTGCGGCAATCGGTGACGCCACCCAGCCTGCTTGGCCGCGTGTCCGCGATCAACATCATGAGCTATGGCGCCCGTCCCGTGGGCGCGGCACTCGGCGCCATCGTCGGCGGCCTCTATGGCGCGGAGCTTTGTCTTTATCTCGCGGTGGCGATCTTCGGCGCCCAGGCGCTGGTGATCCTGGCATCGCCTGCGGTCGGGCTGATCCGGCAGCCGGACATGGTTGGCGAGGGCTCAAAGGGCTTTCGGACCTGCTGATACATGGATCGTCATGGCCGGGCTTGTCCCGGCCATCCACGTCTTGCACGCCAAAAAGTAGGAAGTGGATGCCCGGCGCAGGACCGGGCATGACGGCTATGAAATTTCGTAAAATCGCCCATCAGCACTGTCCCTCTCCGTTTTATATGATACATATCATGTCATATTGACCGGGAGCTTCCATGGCCGACCAGAACGTTTCCACGATCGATGCCGTGCCACGCGCGGAGACCGCCTCGACCACGGCGCAGATCGCCGTGCTCGCCACCTTGGCCGCGATCGGCACGCTGGCCACCAACATCCTGTTACCTTCGCTGCCGCAGATGGCGGCATCGCTGCATGTCACGACCGCGGAAGTGACCGCGTCGATCACCGTTTTCCTCGCGGTGTTCGCCGTCGGACAGCTCGCGGTCGGGCCGATCTCGGATCGCTACGGGCGACGGGTGCCGGTGCTGGCCGGTTTTGTCGTTTTCATCGCCGGCAGCATCTGGTGCGGACTCGCTACCGATCTGCCGAGCCTGCTGGTCGGTCGGGTAATCCAGGCAGCCGGCGCCTGCTCGACCTCGGTGCTGTCGCGCGCTATCGCCCGCGACCTGTTCAGCGGCGCGGCACTGGGCCGCGCGATGGCGCTGATCATGATCGCGATGGCGGCGGCACCCGGATTCTCGCCGCTGCTCGGCGGCGCGCTCGATCACACGTTTGGCTGGCGTTCCGAATTCGTCTTCGTCGGCGTGTTCGCCGCCATCGCCGCGGTGGCCTACGGCATGGTGCTCGGCGAGACCCATCATGCGACGCGGACCCCGCTCAATCCGCTCGCCATCGCCAAAAACTATCTCGGCCTGATCGGCGACCGCCGCTTCCTGATTCCGGCGGTGACCGTCAGCCTGATCATGGGCGGGTTGTTTGCGATGTTTTCGGCCGCACCCCGGATCCTGATCGAAGGGCTGCACTTCACGCCGATCCAGCTCGGGCTGTTCTTCGCCGGCACCGTCATGATCGTATTCGCCGCCGGCATGCTGGCGACAAAACTGGCGCCGCGCTTCGGGCTCGATCGCTCGATCCAAAGCGGGCTGTGGCTGGCGGCGACCGGCAGCATCGCAATCCTGCTGGTAGCGTTGTTCCACCCCACCTTCCCAGCGTTCCTCGGCGCCATGTGCGTGTTCCTGCTCGGCATGGGTATCGTCAATCCGCTCGGCACAGCCCAAGCGCTCTCCCCGTTCGGCGAGAAGGCAGGCGCCGCGTCAGCGCTGGTTGGCTTCTGGCAGATGATGGGCGCGGCCATCGGCGTCTGGCTGGCAGCGAGCATTTCACACGACGCGATGTTCGCGCTCGGCGTCGTGCTGACGGTGGCCTCGGCGCTGGCGCTGCTGCTCTATGCAATGCGCAAGAAGGCGGGATAGAGCCGATCCGCTTTCAGTCTTGACCTGTTTCAGGCAAGGCTCCAGCATCCTGCAATGGAAAACGAAAAACAAACCGGCCCCACGGCCGTGCCTAGGAGTTTTGTCCAATGGGCGATCACGCCGCCGCAATCCTATGCGGTGTATCTGGTCTGCCTTTTCCTGGTCGCCGGATTGTCGTTCTACGTCGGCACGCTAAAACCCAAGAAGCCGGTCGGCATGGGCCCGCCGCCGATGTCCGCGCCGCGTAATTGAGGCGACCGAAATGACGAACGAGACAACGCCCTCGATCGCCCGCATCAATCCGCCCGAACTCGCCGCGCCGCCCGGCTATTCCCAGACCGTCGATGTCAGAGCCGGCCGCATCGTGTTCATCTCAGGGCAAACCGCGGTCGATCGCGATGGCAATGTGGTCGGCAAGAACGATTTTGCCGCGCAGGCGAGCCAGGTGTTTCGCAACCTCGGCATTGCACTGGAGGCGGCCGGATGCACGCCGGCCAGTCTGGTGAAGCTGACGGTGTTTCTCACCGACATGGACAATCTCGCGCGCTACCGCGAGGCGCGAAATCGCTTCTTCGCATCGGTCACGCCGCCGGCGGCGCCCGCGGTGACGCTGATCGAAGTGTCAAAGCTCTATGGTCCGGAGTTCATGATCGAGATCGAAGCCATCGCGGCGGCATCCTAGTCGGCAGGCTGTGCGGCATGCGGAGCGTCCGGGCAAGCCTCGACCTCGACCGTCACATGGCACAGACCATGCAGGCCTCCCAGCCGGCGCTTGTAGGTTGCCGGCGGCAGCGGGTTATCGGACACGATCGAGATAACGGCGGCGCGGTGGCCGGGACCGACCTGCCACAGATGCAGGTCGGTCACGCGGTCGCCCTTGGTCTCCAGTCGGTCGCGGATCACGGTTTCGAGTTTTTTGTCGGCGCTGACATCAAGCAGCACCGCGCCGGAATCGCGGATCAGGCCGAAGGCCCAGCTTGCGATTACAAGGCTGCCGACAATGCCGACCACCGGATCGGCCCACACCCATTGCGCGATCATCGCCGCCACCAGCGCAACAATGGCAAGCACCGAGGTCGCGGCATCAGCAAGGACATGGACATAGGCCGCGCGAAGATTGTTGTCGTGGTCATGATGACGCGCATGGGAGTGGCCATGATGGTCGTGCGTCTCGCGCAGCAACCACGCACTGACGAGATTGACGCCAAGGCCGAGCGACGCGACCAGGATGGCCTCGCCATAGGCAATCGGGACCGGATGGACAAGCCGCACCGCGCTTTCATAGGCGACCTGGACCGCGATCAACGCCAGAATAATGGCGCTGGAAAAGGCGGCGAGATCGCCGAACTTGCCGGTGCCGAAGGAGAAGCGGGAATTGCCGGCATGCTGGCGGGCAAACAGATAGGCGATGGCGGCGATCCCGAGTGCCGCGGCATGCGTGGCCATATGCCAGCCATCGGCAAGCAGGGCCATCGATCCGAAATACGATCCGGCCACGATTTCGCCGACCATCATGACGGCGGTGATGCCTACCACGAACCAGGTCCGGCGTTCGTTGCGAGCGTGCTGGTGCCCGAGGAACACGTGGTCGTGAGTCCAAGGATCGACGGAGTGCGAGTGCATCGGATTTCCCTCAGGCGGCGTGCCTGCACACCAACAATATAGTCGGACGGCGCAAAAGTTCCACGTCGTCGAACCGCCGAAGCGGCAGTGCATTGACAGAACGGCAGAGGTCGGCTGTAGTTGATGCATGGGGGCTCTGCGATCCCCCCATCAGGCGACATGCCCAAGTATCGCGTCCCGTTTTACGAGGGCGCGTCCATGTCACCCCACCCATCGATATCTTTGGCCGCACGGCTCGACTGCATCGGCGCATGCCGGCGAAGTTTCCTGTGCATGGCGCTTTGCCTGCTGGCCGCGTGCGGCCCGGCGGCAACGCCGGGCTACGCCGAGACCATCACCTTCGCAGCATCAAAAGGACTCGGAGATTTTGAGTTCGCCGCCACAGGCAATGGCCCGCCCGGCGAATGGTCGGTTGTCCGTAACAATGCCATCGAGGCATTGGCGCAGACCGGCACGGACTCCACGGACGGCCGGTTTCCGCTTGCAATCTACCGGCCGTTCTCCGGGCGCAACCTCTATGTTTCAATTCGGTTCATGGCGGTTGCCGGCAATGTCGATCAGGCCGGCGGCGTCATCGTGCGATATAAGTCGGCCGGCGACTATTACGTTGCACGCGCGAATGCGCTTGAGAACAACGTGCGTTTTTATCGCGTCATCGGAGGAAAGCGGGAGATGCTTGCCGGCGTCGACGCCAGCGTGTCCGCGCGCGAGTGGCACACGCTCGGCATCGCGGCGAGAGACGACCGCTTCATCATATTGTTCGACGGCAGGGAGCTTTTTGGAGCCACCGACGGACGTCTTCCCGGCCCCGGCAGAATAGGCCTGTGGACCAAGGCCGACAGCGTCACCTGGTTCGAAAGCATCAAGATCAAACCGCTCGATTAAAGCGAAACCGCGATCAGTTCCTCGACCAGCGGACCGCCGCCGACCGGGAACACGATGTATTGCTTGCCGCCGGCCATGTAGGTGATCGGCGCGCCGGTGGCGTTGGCCGGCAGATCGATCTCCGCCAGCATCTCGCCTGAGGTCTTGTCGTAGACCCACAGATGCGGGTCGATGTTGTGGAGGTCGTAGACCCGCCGGTTGAACTGCGGCAGGAACCGGGGCGGTCCGAAATATCCCGTCTGCACCACGACCATCACCGTCCTGGTCAACAAGGCCCAGCTGCGGGCGAGCCGTCCCGTGCGTTCACGGATTCCGAGCTTCTGTGCCGCCGCGTTATTTCCGATCGGAATCCGCCAGCGATGCTCGCCGGTGTTCATGTCGATGGCGACCATGCTGCCGAACGGCGGCTTCAGCAGCGGCAGTCCGCGCGGCCCGGGCATATAGCGGGCATAGCCGATGAAGTCGTAGGACGATTCTGCCGGTTCCGGTTTGCGAATGGTGATGAGGCTCGGAATCCTGTATGTTCCGACATAGAGCATGCCGGTTTCGGGATCGATTGCGGCGCCCGCCCAATTTCCCCCGCCGACTTCACCGGGGACCTGAATGCTGCCGCGCTGCGTGGGCGGCGTGAACAACGGCCCGCGATCGTATTTGGCGGCGAGTTCGATCGCCTCTTGATGAATCTCCGGCGTCAGATCGATCAGGTCCTCATCGCGCACGCCCTGGAGATCGAACGGCGCGGGCTTGGTCGGAAACGGTTGCGTCTTCGACGCGCGCTCGCCTGGAACAGTCGAGGCCGCGACCTCCCGCTCCTCGATCGGCCACACCGGCTCGCCGGTGACGCGGTCGAACACATAGAGAAAGGCTTGCTTGGTGGCTTGTGCGACGGCCTTGATGCGCTTGTCCCCGACGGTGATGTCGATCAGGTTGGGCGCCGCCGGCAGGTCGTAGTCCCACAACCCGTGATGCACGAGTTGATAGTGCCAGACCTTCCTGCCGGTCAGCGCGTCAAGGCAGACCAGGCTCTCGCCGTAGAGGCCGTCGCCGGGACGGTGGCCGCCGTAATAGTCGTTGGTCGGCGTCGAAACCGGCAAGTAGACATAGCCCAACTCCTCGTCGGCGCTCATCGGCGCCCAGACATTGGTGTTGCCGGCTTCCTTCCAGCCCTCCTTCTCCCAGGTCTCGACGCCCGGCTCTTCGCCTTGTGGGACGGTGTGAAAGGTCCAGAGCAGCCGGCCGGTACTGGCGTCATAGCCGCGCACGTCGCCGGGAGGCGACGGCCGGTGCCCCCACCAGTCCATGATCGATGATCCGACCACGATCACGCCGCGCACGATCACCGGCGGCGAGGTCATGGTGTAATAATCGCGGTCGACCGGCCGCCGCAAGCCTTCGGCGAGATCGACCTTGCCGTCGGTCCCGAACCCCGGCACCGGCTTGCCGGTTTTCGCATCCAGCGCGATCATCTGCGCGAACGCGGTGAGGATCACGATCCGCTCATCGTCGCCGTTGCGCCACCAGGCGACGCCGCGGTGCAACCAGCCATTGTTGGCGGGAATGCCAAGGCCGTTTTCATAGATTTTCGGATCGAACACCCATCTGGTTTCGCCTGACGCGGCGTCGATGGCGGCGACCTGCGACAGCGACGTCGAGGTGTAGAGCATCCCGCCGACCATCAGCGGCGTCGATTCGTTGGCGCGGGTTGGTCCGACTTTGGGATTGTCATCCTTGATGGCGTGATCCGGCGACTTCCAGCGCCATGCGATGTGCAGACCCTTGGCGTTGCTGCGATCGATCTGCGCCAGCGGCGAGTAGCGCGCCGCAGCGTAGGTTCCGGCATAGGCCGGCCACTCGCCGCGCGACAGCGCTGCCGCGGATTCGGGGAGCGCGCCGGGGACGGATTGGGCGCTTGCAGGCGGCGTGGACAACAGCGCCAGAACGACGCCGAAAATCAATCTCGCTTCGCGCAATACCGCCTCCCGGATTTCCGGCAAGCATCTATGAGAAGTCGATTGTAGTCAAAGCGGATTACTCAGCACGTCGTCCCCGCGAAGGGGGGACCCATAACCACCGGCGTTTGCGCACGGATGTTACAATGCCTTCGTTCAATTGAAACGGCACGGGGTATGGGTCCCCGCCTGCGTGGGGACGACTGCATTGCTACTCCACGCCCCGTCCGAACTTGTTCGACTTCGGCAATCCATGCGCGAGGCGGCCGGCGTCGGCGCGATTGCCGCGCCAGTCGGCCAATTCCTTCGCGCTCATGCTCTGCTCGCGGCCGGCGGAATCCTTCCAGGTCAGGCCGGCCTTGGAATCGAACGTCGCGACGTCGGACAATCCGCCGCCCTTGTATTTCTGCAGCCGCACGCCGCGGCCGCGCGCCATCTCCGGCACCTGGTCTACGGGGAAGATCACCATCTTGTGGTTGGTGCCGATCACCGCGACGCTGTCGCCGGTGACGGTCGCCAACGCCTTGGCCTCGTTCGGCATCTCGACATTGAGCACCTGCTTGCCCTTGCGGGTGTTGCCGACGCAGTCGTCCTCGTTGACCACAAACCCCTGCCCCTCGTGGCTCGCCACCAGAAACTTGCGGCCGCCGGTGTTGACGAACAGCGAGACGATCGCGGCGTCCTGCTCCATGTCGATGAACATCCGGATCGGCTCGCCATGGCCGCGCCCGCCCGGCAGCTTTGCCACGTCGAGCGAATAGAATTTGCCGTTGGTGGCGAACAGCAACAGTTTTGACGTAGTCTCGGCGAAGAACGCCTTGTCGAGCTTGTCGTCGGTCTTGAAGGTCAGCCCCGACAGGTCGGCGACGTGGCCTTTAAGCGTGCGCACCCAGCCTTTGTCCGAAACCACCACGGTGACCGGCTCGCGCTCGACAAAGGCCTCCTCGATCGCGGCGAGATCGTGCTCGGGCGCGTCGGCAAACATCGTGCGGCGCTTGCCGAGCGGCGTCTTCGGCCCGAAAATGTCGCGCACTTTGCGGACCTGGTCGCCGACCTTGGCCCATTGTTCAGATTCCGAACCAAGAATGCTTTTGATGCCCTTCAGCTCTGCGCGAAGGTTCTTGTCCTCGGTGCGGATCTCGAATTCCTCGAGCTTGCGCAAGCTGCGCAGCCGCATGTTGAGAATGGCGTCGGCCTGGATTTCCGTGAGCTTGAACGCCTTGATCAGCGCCGGCTTCGGCTCGTCCTCGGCGCGGATGATTTTTATCACTCTGTCGATGTTCAGATAGGCGATCAGATAGCCGCCGAGCACTTCCAGGCGATGCTCGATCTGCTCCTTGCGGTAATTGGAGCGGCGCAACAGCACGTCGCGCAGATGGTCCAGCCATTCGCGCAAGCACTCGGCAAGCCCGAGCACCTTGGGAATGCGGCCCTTTACCAGCACGTTGAGGTTCAGCGGAATCCGGCTCTCCAGCTCGGTCAACCGGAACAGCGATTCCATCAACAGTTCGGGATCGACCGCACGCGACTTCGGCTCGATCACGACGCGGATGTCCTCGGCCGATTCATCCCGGACATCGCCGACCAGCGGCAGCTTCTTCTCGTTGAGCAGTTCGGCGATCTTTTCGATCAGCCGCGATTTCTGCACCAGCCACGGTATCTCGGTGATGACCACGACCCAGGTGCCGCGCGCGCCCTCTTCCTGGCTCCATTTGGCGCGGGTACGGAACGAGCCGCGCCCGGTCATGTAGGCTTCGGCGATGCTCTCCTTGGAATCGACAATGATGCCGCCGGTCGGAAAGTCCGGCCCCTTGACGAAGCGCAGCAGGGTCTTCGACTTCGCGTCCGGCTTGTCGATCAGGTGCAGCGCCGCCTCGCAAAGCTCGGCTGCGTTATGCGGCGGGATTGAGGTCGCCATGCCGACCGCGATGCCCTGCGCGCCGTTGGCCAGCAGATTGGGAAAGCCGCCGGGCAGCACGATCGGCTCTTTGGACTGGCCGTCGTAATTGGCGCGGAATTCGACGCCGTCCTCGTCGATGCCGTCGAGCAGCAGCCGCGCGACCTCGGTCATCCGCGCTTCGGTGTAGCGGTAGGCGGCGGGATTATCGCCGTCGATGTTGCCGAAATTGCCCTGCCCGTCCACCAGCGGATAGCGCGAGGAAAAATCCTGCGCCAGCCGCACCAGCGCGTCGTAGATCGATTGATCGCCGTGCGGATGGAACGAGCCCATCACGTCGCCGACGATTTTTGCGGATTTCTTGAACGGCGTGCCGGGATCGAGCCGCAACAGCCGCATGCCATAGAGGATGCGCCGATGCACGGGTTTGAGGCCATCGCGCGCATCCGGCAGCGCGCGGTGCATGATGGTCGAGAGCGCATACTGGAGATAGCGCTCTTCCAGCGCATCGCGCAGCTGAACCTCGTGAATCTCCGCAGGTTCCGGCGGAATCAGTCTTTTTCCCATGGGGACGGGTTAAACTTTTGGGGTGAATCGGGCAAGCCGCGAATCAGCTTCTGTCGTCCCCGCGAAGGCGGGGACCCATACCCTTCGTGCTAATCATCCAGAAGGTGGCCGCCATTTGCCAATTCATAACCACCAGTGGTTATGGGTCCCCGCCTGCGCGGGGACGACGTGTTAAGGCGTTGCGATGGCAACCTTCGCCCTCGCCTTCACCACCGCGTTGATAAATCCCTCGCGGGCGTCGGAATGGCCCTGTCCGCGCGGCTCCAGCACGTGGCGCAGCAGAAAACGCCCGGTGAGTTCAAAACCATCCTGCAGGTCCTGATCCGACCAGCCGTTGCGGCCATCGTCGCTCTCGCGCAGAAACGGCGGCAACCGCAACAGCTTATCGCGCCAGGGATCGCCGGCCTGCCGCGACACCGCGCCGCCGGATTTCGGCGAGACGTAAATCAGCTCGGTGGTCGCCCCGGTGGCGGCGCAGGTTTCCAGGTCGAGCCCGAAGCCGAGTTCGGCCAGCATCGCCAGCTCGAATTTTACCAGATGCACCGCGGCTTCACCGATGTCGTCGAAATCGTTCAGGGTACGGTCGAGCATGTCGTAGATGTCTTCGTGGGGATCGCGCTCCGGCAGCAACCGCGCCAGTGCTGCCAGATGCGTCACGCCATACACCGCGTGGCTCGATGCCAGCACCGTCGCGGCGCGCAGCCGCGTGGCTTCGATGACATAAGTGCCGAGATGCTCGTCGAGCCGCGCCCGCCATACCGCGCGCACCGAGTTGCCGGGCTGCAGCAGCGGCCGCATCCGCGAACCCGAACCGCCGCGCACCAGGCCGAGGTGGCGGCCATGGCCGCGCGTCAGCAGCTCGACGATGGCCGAGGATTCGCCATGCCGCCGCACCCCCAGCACGATGCCTTCGTCGGTCCATTCCATGGGTCAAATTCTATCATGTAGCTTCGGTCAAGCGAAGCGAGCCGACCGATTCCCGTCATTCCGGGGCGCGCGTCTTCGCGCGAACCCGGAATCCAGACCGAGTGCCAAATGTTCGCCCGCCAAGAGGCGAGCGCCCCGGACTGACGATTCTTTAGGTATTGAACCAGCCCTTGGCGTCGCCGGTGAAGGAAAAATACAGCCCGGCGGCGGTCAGCGCGCAGGAAACCACCTCGACTGCGCTGTCGAACTGCAGTCCGAGTTCGCCGATCACCTGCATCAGCGACACCACCGAAAACAACAATGCCGCGGTCAGCACCCAGCGCGGCCAGTTCTTGCGCTGCTGCGCCGCGAGCTGGACCAGGTAAGCGAACAGCAGAATCATGCAGGCGGAAATGAATGTGGCGGCCATGATCGTCGTTTCAGGTGCCGCGGCGCTGGGCGTGCGGTCCTGGAACGCGACCGACAGCGCGTCGAGCACCAGCGACAGATACAGCAACACCTGAAACCACAACACATGCCTGGGAACGTTCATCGAAGCGCCGGCTATTCCTTCGGGAACTCAAGTCCCATTTCGCGGTAACGATTGGGATCGTCGCCCCAGTTCTCGCGCACTTTCACGAACAAGAACAGATGCACGGGAACGCCGACGATTTCCGCGATCTCCTTGCGCGAATCCGCGCCGATCGACTTGATGGTGGCGCCACCCTTGCCGAGCACGATCTTGCGCTGGCTTTCACGCTCGACGAAAATCGTCTGCTCGATCCGCACCGACTTGTCCTTGCGTTCGGTCCATGAGTCGGTTTCGACAGTGGACTGGTAGGGCAGTTCCTGATGCAGCTGACGAAAGATCTTCTCTCGCGTGATCTCGGCCGCAAGATGCCGCATCGGCGCGTCCGACATCTGGTCTTCCGGATAGTGAAACGGTCCAGCCGGCACCATTGCCGCCAGCATGCGGCGCAGATCATCGACGCCGTCGCCCGACAGCGCCGAGACCATGAAGGTTTCGGCAAATTTCAGGCGCTCATTGGCGGCCTGCGCCAGCTTCAGCAGCTTCTCCTTGGAAACGATATCGACCTTGTTGATCACCAGGATCTTCGGATGATTGACCTTTTCGAGCTGATTGAAGATCGCATCGGCCTCTTCGTCGATGCCCTCGCGGGCGTCCAGCAGCACGCAGACGAGGTCGGCGTCATGCGCCCCGCTCCACGCGGTCTTCACCATGGCGCGGTCGAGCCGCCGCTTGGGCAGGAAAATCCCCGGGGTGTCGACCAGGATGATCTGCGCGTTGTTCTCGATCACGATGCCGCGGATCAGCGCGCGCGTGGTCTGCACCTTGCGCGACACGATGGTGACCTTGGAGCCGACCAGCGCGTTGACCAGCGTCGATTTTCCGACATTCGGCGCGCCGATCAGCGCCACGAAGCCGCAACGCGTGGCAGCGGGCGCCGCATCGGCGGGTATGTCATCCGTCATTACTTGACGCCTTCACGCGCGATCATCGCGGACGCGGCGGCCTTCTCGGCGGCGCGCTTATTGCCGCCGAGGCCTTCCGCGGCCTCCAATCCCGGCAAATCCACCGCGACGCGGAACTGCGGGTCGTGATGCGGCCCGGTGCGCTCCACCTCGCGATAGACCGGTGTCGGCAGACCCTTGCCCTGCGCCCATTCCTGCAGCACGGTTTTGGGATCGCGCAAGGGGCGCTTCAGGGTGCGCATCCGCTCTTCCCAATTGCGCTGCACGAAATCGGCCGCCGCGGGATAGCCGCCATCGAGATACACCGCGCCGATCACGGCTTCGCAGATGTCGCCGATCACCGATTTGCGCAAGCGTGCGCTGGCGCCGGCGCCGACCGCGCCGAGTTTTATCCCTTCCAGCAAATCGAGCGATCTTGCCACATCGGCGCAGGTCTCCTTGCGCACCAGATCGGCCAGACGTTTCGACAGCTCGCCCTCATTGGCCTTTGGGAAGGTGCGATAGAGCATATCGGACACGATCAGCCCGAGCACGTGATCGCCGAGGAATTCGAGCCGCTGGTAACTGTCGCCGCGCTTGCGCGCCGTTTTCAACGCGGAGACGTGCGTGAAGGCGGTCGCCAGCAGCGACGGATCGGCGAATTTGTGGCCGATGCGCGCCTCGATGGCGGCCGCCTCGGCCTTGGCGGCGGCCTTGCTGCGCCGTTTTTTGGCCGCCGGAGGCTCTGCGCCGGCGCCGGCTTCGGGGCTCGCGCCGTCGGTTTTCGATGAAGTCTGCAGATCAGGTGATTCGTCGTTCATCGCACGATGGAGAATATGCGATTCCAGCGCACCGCGGTGGGCCAGCGCCATATCTCCCAGGCGTGTTCACCCTCGGCGATCGAGAAGAAGATCATCTGGGCCCGCCCGACGATGTTCTCGAACGGCACATAGCCGACCGCCGACTGCACCCGGCTGTCGGTCGAATTGTCGCGGTTGTCGCCCATCATGAAGAAGTGCCCGGCCGGCACGGTGTAGACGTTGGTGTTGTCGTAGAAGCCGTTGTCCTGGCAATCCAGCGACTCATAGGTCACGCCGTTGGGCAGCGTTTCCTTCCAGCGCTTGACCCGCGCGATGGCGTCGGGCGAGCCGCAAGGGTCCTCGCCGATGAAATCGCTTAACCGCTCGCGCACCACCGGCTTCTCGTTGATGTAAAGCAAGCCGTCCTTCATCTGGATGCGGTCGCCGGGCAGCCCGATCACGCGCTTGATGTAGTCGGTCGAGTCGTCCTTCGGCAGCCGGAACACCACGACATCGCCGCGCGACGGTTCCGAGCCGAAGATGCGCCCGGAAAACAGCGGCGGCGACAGCGGGATCGAGTAATGGCTGTAGCCGTAGGAGTATTTCGAGACGAACAGATAGTCGCCTACCAACAGTGTCGCTTTCATCGATCCCGACGGGATGTTGAAGGGCTGGAACAGGAAGGTTCGGATCACCAGCGCGATCAAAAGCGCGTGGATGACGACGCGGATGGTTTCGCCGACGCCGCTTTCAGACTTTGTACCGGATGTCACGCTCATCGCTTTCTCAATTCCCGTCGCGATCGCGCGCGGTGGCAGAGCACTTTCTTCACGCGAAGCATCAGTGGTTTCGCGTCAGGAAAGTGGTCTTCGTTCGGATATTCAGGGCGAATCCCGGCACAACTTCCGAATTCGGCCCGGTTAGACGGTTTGTCGCGGCCGTTTTAGACCGTTGTTCGCAGCTGCGCAATCAACGGCCCTGTGAAAACTTGCTAATCCTCTGACAAGTCAGTGATTTTTAGTTTTTCAGCCACGGCGGGGCAGCGTTGCCCCGGTGCGTCACGGTTTGGCGGGGATGACCGCCGAAATTATGACGAAGGCCTGCGCCAGCGGCCAATCGTCTGTTATCGACAGGTCGATCCGCGCCTCATGGCCCGGTGGCGTCAGGGCATCCAGCCTGGCTTGCGCCCCACCGGTCAATTTCATGGTCGGGCGGCCGCCTGGAAGGTTCACCACGCCCATATCCCGCCACCACACGCCCTGCCGGATGCCGGTGCCCAGCGCCTTGGAGCATGCCTCCTTGGCTGCGAAGCGCTTGGCGTAGGTGGCCACCACCAGATTCTCGTTCTTGGCGCGGCGACTGGCCTTGGCGCGCTCGGCATCGGTGAAGATGCGGTCGAGAAAGCGGTCGCCATGCCGCTCGATCACCTTCGCGACACGGCGGATGTCGATCAGGTCGGAGCCGATGCCGATGATCATGCGCGGCTTTCAAGCATGCTGTTTTCAAGATTGTCGCGGCCGCGGTCCATCGCCGCCCGCATCGCGCGCACGGTCCCGGCAAGGCCGACGAACAGCGCTTCGCCGATCATGTAATAGCCGATGTTCAACTCCACGATCTGCGGCAGCACCGCGATGGTTTGCGCCGTCGCATAGTCGAGGCCGTGGCCGGCATGGACCTCGAGGCCGGCGGATTGCGCCAGTGCGGCGCCGGCAACGATGCGCTGCCATTCGGCTTCGGCCTTCGCCTTGCGACCTTCGACCACGGCATCGCACCAAGCGCCGGTGTGGATCTCGATCACAGGCGCGCGCAGCTTCGCCGCCATTTCGATCTGTCTCGGATCGGCGGCGATGAACAGCGATACCCGCACGCCGGCATCGTTCAGCCTCGAGATGAATGGCGCCAGCGCGTTGTGCTGCGCGGCCACGTCGAGCCCGCCCTCGGTGGTGAGTTCTTCGCGGCGCTCGGGGACAAGGCAGACCGCGTGCGGTTTGGTCGCAAGCGCAATCCGCAGCATGTCCCCGGTCGCCGCCATCTCGAAATTCAGCGGCTTTGAGATTTCAGCTTTCAAGCGCGCCATGTCGTCGTCGCGGATATGACGGCGGTCCTCGCGCAGATGCGCGGTGATGCCGTCGGCGCCGGCCTCGATCGCGGCCAGCGCTGCGCGCACCGGATCGGGGCGGTCGCCCGCGCGTGCGTTGCGCAAGGTGGCGACGTGATCGACATTGACTCCGAGACGCAGCGGAGGAGCTTTGGGCATTTCGGTAGAACCCGGTTGGTGTCATGCGCGGGCTTGACCGCCTGCGGGGCCGAAGCCCCTTCGGCGTGGCGAAGGCCCGCGCATCCATCAAGCTTCGCAAAGAGTCTTTGAAGAGGATGGATTGCCGGGTCAAGCCCGGCAACGACGCAGCGATTTATCCATTGACGCGTTCGACCCGTGCGACGACGGCCTTGGCGCGCAACTGGGCGATGATAGCGCTGAGATGCTTCAGGTCATAGACCTCAAGGTCGATCGTGAGTTCGGTGAAATCCGGCGAGCGCCTGGACATGCTGATATTGTCGATGTTGCCGTCATGTTCGGCGATCACGGTCGCCACCTGCGCCAGGCTTCCGGGTTCGTTGACGTTGTCGACCATGATCCGCGCCGGAAAGCGCTGCGGGTTGGAGTCGTCGACGTCCCAGCGAACATCGAGCCAGCGCTCCGGCATTTCCTCGAAATCCTTCAGCGCCGGCGACTGGATCGGATAGATCGTGATGCCCTCCCCCGGCGAGACGATGCCGACGATGCGGTCGCCCGGCACCGCACCGCCATTCGGCGCGAACTTGACCGGCAGGTCGGAATTGATGCCGCGGATCGGGATCGCCGACGGGCTGCGCGCCGGATCTGGCGGCGACTTCAGCCGCAGCTTGACGGCGAGGCTCCTCTTCGCGCCGAACCGCGCGACGCGTTCTTCCTTGTAGTCGGGATACATCGCGCGGGCGACATCGGAGGCGCGCATTTCGCCGCGCCCCACCGACGCCATCACGTCGTCGATCGAAGCGCGCGCCAGCCGCGGCAGCGCGCCTTTGAGCTTGTCGTCGGCATATTCCATCTTGGCGCGCACGAACAACCGCTCGACGATGCGCCGGCCGAGCCCGGCATACTGGTCCCGCACCGCGGTGCGGGTGGCGCGCCGGATCGCGGCGCGCGCCTTGCCGGTTCGCGCCAGAGACTCCCACGCCGTCGGCGGCGCCGATTGGGCGGCCGAGGTCAGCACCTCGACTTCGTCGCCGTTCTGCAGTTCCGACGACAGCGGCGCGAACTTGCCGTTGATCTTGCAGCCCACAGCAGAGTTGCCGACGTCGGTGTGCACCGCATAGGCAAAATCGATCACATTGGCCTGACGCGGCAGCGCGATCAGCTTCCCCTTCGGCGTGAAGCAGAACACCTGATCGTGAAACAGTTCGAGCTTGGTGTGTTCGAGGAATTCTTCCGGATTCGCGCTTTCAGAGAGAACGTCGACGGTATGGCGCAGCCAGGCAAAGGCGTTGGATTCGCGATTGAGCACCTCGGTCGGCGATCCCACGCCGTCCTTGTAGAAAGCATGCGCGGCGATCCCGTATTCCGCGATCCGGTCCATTTCCTCGGTGCGAATCTGCAGCTCGACGCGCTGCTTGCCGGGGCCGATCACGGTGGTGTGGATCGAGCGGTAGTCGTTCTGCTTCGGCGTCGAGATGTAATCCTTGAACCGGCCGGGCACCACCGGCCAGGTGGTGTGCACGACGCCGAGCGCGCGATAGCAGGCCTCGACATCATCCAGTACGACGCGGAATCCGAAAATATCGGACAATTGCTCGAAGCCGACCGACTTGCGCTCCATCTTGGTCCAGATCGAAAACGGACGCTTGCGCCGGCCGTACACATGCGCGGTCATGCCGTTCTTTTCGAGATTCTTCGAGAGCTGGCTTTCAATCTCGCCGATCAGGTTGCGGTTGCGGTCCTCCAGCGCGTCGAGCCGCTGCGTCACCACCGCATAGGCTTCGGGGTCGAGCATGTGGAAGGACAGCTCTTCGAGTTCCTCGCGCATCTCCTGCATGCCCATGCGGCCGGCGAGCGGGGCATAGATATCGAGGGTCTCCTCGGCGATGCGGCGGCGCGCCGCCGGCGCCACGAATTCCAGCGTGCGCATGTTGTGCAGGCGGTCGGCGAGCTTGATCAGCAGCACGCGAACGTCGTCGGAAATCGCCAGCAGCAGCTTGCGCAGGTTCTCGGCCTGCTTGGCCTCGCGCGACACCAGCTCCAGCCGCTTCAGCTTGGTGAGACCCTCCACCAGCGCGCCGATCTCGTGTCCGAACACGGAATCGATTTCGGCGCGGGTGGCCTCGGTGTCCTCGATGGTGTCGTGCAGAAGTGCTGCGACGATGGTAGCGTCGTCGAGCTTGAGGTCGGTCAGGATGGCCGCGACTTCCAGCGGATGCGAAAAATAGGGATCGCCGGAGGCGCGGGTCTGGGCGCCGTGCGCCTTCATGGCGTAGACATAGGCGCGGTTCAGCAGGTCTTCGTTGGTGTCCGGATTGTAGGCGCGGACCCGATCGACAAGGTCATATTGCCGCATCATGCGCGAGCGCGGCGGCTTTGCCGGCTTCACCGCCGCAGGTGTGGCAAGCGCCACGGCGGCCGAATCGGCCGCGGCCTGCATCTGCCGGGAGCTGCGGCGCCAATACGCCATCACATCGCTGCCTTTATAAGCGGGGTGAGAACCCGCACGCTCATTTTCACTAATCTATCCCAGTGTGGGCCTGCGGAAAGCGGAATCCACTCTGATTTTACTCAAGATTTCGAGCTTTAGCGCCGCGGCAGCCCCATTCAGCCGATCTTCGGCACCGGATGCCAACAATACATTAAATTTTCTTCACAAATACGAAAACCCGGACCTTTCAGTCCGGGCTTCAGCGCCTCGTAAGCGCGCTAAACTTCGAATTATTCGTCTTCTTCGGGCTGCTCTTCCGGGGGCGCCAGACCTTCGAGGCCCTTCAGAAGCTCCTCCTCGGTCATGCGCTCGACTGCGACCTCGGTATCGTCGGCGTCCACGCTGGCCCCGGCGGACCCGATCAAAGGCACGGTATCGGGCTCCGGCTCGTCGACTTCGACGAATTTCTGCAGGGAATGGACCAATTCCTCACGCAAATCCTCCGGCGAGATGGTCGAGTCTGCGATTTCCCGTAGCGAAACGACGGGATTCTTGTCATTATCACGATCAACCGTGAGTTGAGAGCCGGAGGAAATCATACGGGCGCGATGCGCCGCCAGCAGGACCAGGTCGAATCGGTTATCGACCTTATCAATACAATCTTCTACCGTGACGCGCGCCATCGACTGTCGCTCCGTTAAATGGGATCGAATATGTTGATTATGCGCGGTAGGTATAGCGGCCGGGAGCATTTCGCAAGGCAAATTTCTCGTTTGGCCTCGCCAAGACGCTCTGCTAACCCCATCTGGAACCGGCAGACCGAGTGCCCCGAGGCTCTTCCAACAGCCTTGCGGACAAGAATTCGCTTCATTGCTTGACCTAAAGTATCGACCCGAAGCTCTTGCCTCACTCTATCCGTGGTGGTGTCTGGTCCGGTCGACCCGTCCACTCAAGGCAGCAACGTTCTTTGGAATGCGTGGCCGCTGCCGTCGCGCCAAAAAACGCATAGCAAAACAAACAACTCGCGAGAAACTTTATGTCACCTGCTTCCAACAAGATCGCGCTCTTCATCGACGGCGCCAATCTTTATGCAACTGCCAAGACGCTCGGCTTCGACATCGACTACAAGCGCCTTCTCAAGGAATTCCAGAGTCGCGGCACCCTTGTACGCGCGTTTTATTACACCGCGATTATAGAAGATCAGGAATATTCGTCGATCCGGCCCCTGATCGACTGGCTGGATTACAACGGCTACACCGTGGTGACCAAGGCCACCAAGGAGTTCATCGACGCCAGCGGCCGCCGCAAGGTCAAGGGCAACATGGACATCGAGCTTGCGGTCGATGCGATGGAACTGGCCGAACATGTCGATCAGATCGTGCTGTTTTCCGGCGACGGTGATTTCCGCTCGCTGGTCGAAGCGGTACAGCGCCGTGGCGTCCGCGTCACCGTGGTCTCGACGATTTCAAGCCAGCCGCCGATGATCGCCGACGAATTGCGCCGCCAGGCCGACGTGTTCACCGACCTGGTGGAGTTGCAGTCCAAGCTCGGCCGCGATCCGTCGGAGCGTCCGCCTCCGCGCGAGCCGCGTCATCATGCGCCGCAGTTCCTGCAGCGCGCCACCACCATGGCGCCACGCGGCGATGACGACGATTTCGACGATTGAGGAAAACGCCGGGCCGGCCGCCGTCAGCGGCGCCGGCCTTCGCATCGAACCCGATCGTAATTGTCCGTTGTGTCCGCGACTCGTCGAGTTCCGGCAAGCCGCGCGTGCGCGCGAACCCGGCTGGTTCAATTCGCCGGTACCGTCATTCGGCGATCCCGATGCGGCGCTGCTGATCGTTGGCCTTGCGCCGGGCATGCAGGGCGCCAATCGCACCGGGCGCCCCTTCACCGGCGACTATGCCGGCGACCTGCTCTACGCGACATTGCTCGAATATGGTTTTGCCAAAGGCGTCTATCAGGCGCGGCCCGACGACGGACTGACGCTGGTCGATTGCCGGATCGCCAACGCGGTGCACTGCGTGCCGCCGCAGAACAAGCCGCTTCCCGCTGAGATAAACACCTGCCGGCAGTTTTTGATCGCGAGGCTGGCGACGATGTCGCGGCTGCGCGCGATCGTGGCGCTCGGCCGCATCGCGCATGAATCGACGGTGAAGGCGCTGGGCCTTCGGGCAACGTCGGCGCCGTTTGCGCACGGCGCGGTACATCAGGCAGGAAAATTCAAACTGTACGACAGCTATCATTGCTCGCGCTACAACACCAACACGCGGGTGCTGACGCCGGAAATGTTTCGGTCAGTGTTTGCGAAAGTGAGAGCCGATTTGGGGTAGCGCCGCAATCTCAGTTCGTCGTCCCCGCGAAGGCGGGGACCCATACCCTCCGTCACCAACTATGGAACGTGCGGGCCACTCGCGGAAGCAACTAACCAATCATAGCTGCCGGTGGTTATGGGTCCCCGCCTTCGCGGGGACGACGGATCAAATCCGATTTTCCTTCAGCCACGCCAGCACGTCACCCGCATTCCGGTCCGGCGGAAACACCGGATAGAACACATGCGTGATCCGTGCGTCGTCGATAACAAGCGCCAGCCGCTTGATCATGGTCAATCCCGCTACCTGCATGGTCGGCAGATTTAACACGCGGGTAAGCGCCAGCTTCTCGTCGGACAAAACCGGGAACGGCAGATGCAGTCGCGAGGCCATTTCGGTCTGGTATTCGTTGCTTTGCGTCGACAGCCCGAACACATGCCGCGCGCCCGCCGCTTTCAACTCCGCATGCAAATCGCGGAACGCGCAGGTCTGCGGCGTGCAGCCGCGCGCGCCGGGTATCATGTCCCAGTCGTCGACCAGGCTGATCTTGCCGGGCTCGCCGGTGCGCGGATAGGCAAACACCACGGTGCGTCCCGGCAGCGCGGACAGCGTCACCGACGTATCGTCGGTCGCGATCAGATCAATCGCGGGAATTGTCATGCCGACCAGATGTGCCGCGGCTCCATCGTCTGTCGGCGCCGGTATCTTGCTCCAGTCGACCTCAAGCAGATTTTTTTGATTCATAACAACCTCGTCTTCGTAGGGTGGATTAGCGAAGCGTAATCCACCGCGCCCCGTTTTCCGAACGGCGGGTTACGCTTCGCTAGCCCGCCCTACAACATCGTCATCCCCTCGCCCGCAGCAGGCGGCCCTTCTCCCGACTCCAGTCGCGCTTTTTCTCGCTTTCGCGCTTGTCATGCAGCTTCTTGCCCTTGGCCACCGCGAGCAGCAGCTTGGCGCGCCCGCGTTCGTTGAAATACAGCTTCAGCGGGATCAGCGTCATGCCGTCGCGCTCGACCGCGCCCATCAGCTTGTTGATCTGCTTCTTGTGCAGCAGCAGTTTTCGCGGGCGCTTGGGCTCGTGGTTGAAACGGTTGGCCTGCAGGTATTCGGGAATATTGGCGTTGATCAGCCATATCTCGCCGCCCTTGGAATCCGCGTAGGATTCCGCGATCGTGGTCTTGCCGTTGCGGATCGACTTGACCTCGGTGCCGGTCAGCGCGATGCCGGCTTCGATTGTGTCCTCGATCGCATAATTGAACCGTGCCTTGCGATTCTCAGCGACGACCTTGATGGCGCGTTCGTTCTTCTCGGCCACGTCAGGCCTTCTTGAGGAGATCGCGGATCTCGGTCAGCAACTCCTCTTCGCGGGTCGGCTTCGGCGGCGCGGCCGGTGCGGCCTCGTCCTTCCGCTTCAGCGTGTTCATCGCCCGGATGACGATGAACAGCACGAAGGCAATGATGATGAAGTTCAGCGTCAGCGTGAGAAAATTGCCCCAGGCCAGCACCGCGCCCTGCTTCTTGGCGTCGGCGAGGTTGGACGCAGTCACCGCCTTCGAAAGCGGCGTGTAGTAGTTCGAGAAATCCAGTCCGCCGGTGATGGCGCCGACGATCGGCATGATGATGTCGCCCACCAGCGAGGTCACGATACCGCCGAAGGCGGCGCCGATAATGACGCCGACCGCAAGATCTACGACATTGCCCTTCATTGCGAATTCGCGAAATTCCTTCAGCATCCGCAATCCCTTCTCTTCAACATCGTGCACGGCCAGGGTCATGGCGGCAACGGCGAAGGCTCAGTTGAGCAGGCCCGCATGCACCATGGCATCGCGGATGACCTTGCCGGTGGGCGGCGTCACCGGCATCAGCGGCAGGCGAACTTCTTCCTCCACCCGGCCCAGCAGCTTGAGGCCGTGCTTGGCGCCGGCAAGGCCCGGTTCCTTGAAAATGGCGTCATGCAGCGGTGTAAGCCGGTCTTGAATCTTCAGCCCCGTGGCGTAATCGCCCTTCAGTACGGCCGACATCAACTCGGCACACAGCTTCGGCGCGACGTTGGCGACGACCGAGATGCAGCCATGTCCGCCGGCAGCCATGTAGGCCAGCGCCGTCATGTCCTCGCCGGAGAGCTGGATGAAATCCGGTCCCATCGCGTGGCGCTGCTGCGACACCCGGGCAAGATTGGCCGTGGCGTCCTTGACGCCGGCGATGTTCTTCAACTCGAACAGCCGCGTCATGGTCTCGACCGACAGATCGACCACGGAGCGCGGCGGAATATTGTAGATGATGATCGGGATACCGATCGCATCGTTCACGGCCTTGAAGTGATTATACATCCCTTCCTGGGTGGGCTTGTTGTAATACGGCGTCACCACCAGCACGGCATCGGCGCCGGCCTTCTCGGCGTGGACAGCCAGATCGACGGCTTCGCGCGTCGAGTTCGAGCCCGCGCCGGCGATCACCGGGACACGCCCCTTCGCCTCATCGAGACACAGCTCGACCACCCGGTTATGCTCGTCGTGGCTAAGGGTGGGACTTTCGCCGGTGGTGCCGACCGGAACCAGACCATGCGAGCCTTGCTCGATCTGCCAGCTCACCAGGCCGCGAAAGGCGGCCTCATCGAGCGCGCCATTTTTGAACGGCGTGACCAAGGCGGTCAAAGACCCGCGGAAATTCGTCTTGGCTGCCATGGCTTTTCTCCAAACGCGCAGCAACTTGCCGCCGGCTCAACTCTTGAGCCAGGCTCAATTCATATCGGGTCTGACGCCGCCGCGAAAGGGCCGCCCATTGAGCAATTTTCGTCATTCCGGGATGCGTGCGAAGCACGCAGACCCGGAATCCAGCAAGGGGTACGATTTCTGGATTCCGGGCTCGCGCAAAGGGCGCGCCCCGGAATGACGGGGAACAGCCGCGATTTCGCCGTGGTGCTGGTGCAGACATCGGCCCCTGCCCGCAGATTTAGTATTTTGTCCACAACTTCAATGAAATAGACCTAGGACACTGGCAATTGTTTGATTCGCCGCGAAGGACCGCCGTGATCCGATTTGTCCGCACACAGGCGTTGCGATCTACCGCCCTGGCGACATGCCTGGCGCTGGCCGTCGGATTGCCGGCGGAGGATGCCTGGGCCAAGGTTCCATTGCCGAAGCCACGGCCGATCGCGCGCAACGTCGTGCCGAAAACCATCCTCGCGGCCAAGCCTTCCACGCCCGCCGCATCCGATACGGCCTCCCCCGCTCCCGCGATTCAACCCGCCACCCGCCAGCATGCCACATTGCCGCCGCCGGCCGCGCGAAAACCGCCTCCACCGGCGGCGATGGCCGCGACATCGTCGACATCGCAGGCCGATACCGACGTGGTGGAAAACGTCATCGAACTGGTGCGCAACAGGAAGCCCGGCGATGCAACCCAGGCCGCGGCATCGATATCCGATCCGGTGGCGCGAAAACTCGCCGAATGGATCATCCTGCGCAGCGACAACAATGCCGCATCGGTGGAGCGCTATCGCGCCTTCATCGACGCCAATCCGAGCTGGCCCTCGCAGACGTTCCTGCGCCGGCGGCTCGAAGCCGCGCTTTGGGATGACCATCGCGACGACGCCACCGTGCTGTCCTGGTTCGACGGCGAGAAACCGCTGTCGGCCAAGGGGCGGTTCTCGCTGGCGCGGGCGCTGATCGCGCGCGGCGACAAGGCCAATGCGGAACGTCTGTTGCGCGAAGCGTGGCGGTTCGACGCGATGTCGGCGGATACCGAAGAGACCGCGCTCGATCTGTTCGGCGCGCTGCTGACGCCTGGCGACCAGAAAGCCCGGATGGATTCGCTGCTCTATGGCACGGAGCACGAAGCCGCGATGCGCGCCGCCAAGCGCATCGGCCAGGTGGAGCTCGCCAAGGCGCGGATCGCCGCTTACAAGAAAGCCTCCAATACCAGAGCCCTGCTCGATGCGGTGCCGCGCGAACTGCACAGCGATCCCGGCTACATCTTCTCGAAGATCCAGCTGCTCCGCCGCGAAGAGAAGTTTCAGGAGGCCGCCCAGCTGATGCTGGCCGCACCCCGCGATCCGGGCCGGCTTTACAATCTCGACGAATGGTGGATCGAGCGCCGGCTGTTATCGCGAAAAATGCTCGACGTCGGCGAGCATCGCAGCGCCTATCTGATAGCGCGCGACGCCGCGCTTCCCGCGCGCGACATCTACAAGACCGAGCAGGAATTCACCGCGGGCTGGATCGCGCTGCGTTTCCTGAACGATCCCGCCACCGCCGCGCAGCATTTTGCGCGCATCGGCGTCGGCAGCGTCAATCCCACGGCACTTGCACGCGCCGGCTACTGGCAGGGCCGTGCCGCCGAGGCCGCCGGCCGCAGCGCGGAGGCCCGCAACGCCTACAGCGCAGCCGCGCAGCACTCCACCAGCTATTACGGTCAGCTGGCGCGGGCAAAGCTCGGCTTGCCGCAGATCGAACTGAACGGCGCGCCCTCCAGCCGGTCGCGCGGCATCGAACGGCTCGAAGTGGTCCGCGCGGTGCAGCTGCTCTACGCGCTGGACGAGCGTGAGATCGCAATTCCAGTTCTGGGCGACATGGGCGAGAACGGCGATGCCGACGTGTTGCAGGGGCTCGGCGAACTGGCCTCGCGCAACGGCGACGCCCGCGGGATGCTGCTGATGGGCAAGGCCGCGCTCAACCGCGGCCTGCCGTTCGACTTCTATGCCTATCCGGTGGTGGGAATTCCGCCGTACAAGCCGATCGGGCCCGAGGTCGAGCAGAGCATCGTGTTCGCGATCGCGCGGCAGGAGAGCGCGTTCAATCCATCGGTGGTGTCGCCGGCGCAGGCCTACGGGCTGATGCAGGTGACGCCGGACGCCGGCCGTTACGTCTGCAAGCGGCATGGCGCCACCTTTGATCTTGCGCGCATGAAGAGCGACCCGGTCTATAACACCGCGCTGGGCGCCGCCGAGCTCGGCGGGCTGATCGAGGATTATCGCGGCTCCTACATCATGACCTTCGCCGCCTACAATGCCGGGCGCGGCAGCGTGAAAAAATGGGTGGAGCGCTACGGCGACCCACGCGATCCCAAGGTCGATGCGATCGACTGGGTCGAGCAGATTCCGTTCTCCGAAACCCGCAATTATGTGCAGCGGATCATGGAAAACCTGCAGGTCTACCGCGCCCGCTTCGGCGGCGGCTCGCGGCTGCAGATCGAGGCCGATCTGCACCGCGGCGCGACGGTGGAATAGCCTGATGTCGCGAAGATGGGTGGCGGAGCCGGAGGGATTCGAACCCTCGATAGGGCTTTACAACCCTATAACGGTTTAGCAAACCGCCGCCTTCAGCCACTCGGCCACAGCTCCGCAAGCCGCAGTCATTACAGATTAGGCATTTCCGGGTCAAATCGCGCCTCCGAACCTGCCAAAATCGACGAATTCACGTCAATCCGGTACTCTCCAGACAGCCAGTACCCTCCCAGCCATCTCCGAGGCCACCCATGCGATGGATCGATCACGAAGCGCAGCCGCGCGAGATTTGGCGGCCGGGCGTCGAAACGCGGATGCGCGTGTCGGGCTTAACCGGTTCGCGCAGCTTTTGTATTTTCGAACAATGGATAGCGCCGGCCATGGGCGCACCGCCGCACTCTCATCCGGTCGAGGAAGTGCTGACGGTGCTGGCGGGTGAAGTCGAAGTCGAGGCCGGGGAATCGAAGACGGTGCTCGGCCGCGGACAATCGTTCATCGTCCCGGCAGGCCAGGTGCATAGCTTCCGGAACATCGGCGCGGCGACGCTGCACATGCAGGCCGTGCTGGCCTCGCCGGTTTTCGAGCAGTTGCTGGTGGGATCGACGGAGCCGTTGCGGCGCTGGACCTAGTGCGTGGTCATCCAGGCACGGGCTTCGCGCTGCGCCATGGCGATCTCGACGTCGGACATCAACTCGGCGACCTCGCGGCGCTGGGCGATGGCATCGACGCGGCCCTTCAGCGCAGCGAGATTGAACCACTTGTGCGCGGCCACCAGGTCGACCGGCCCCGACCGGCCGCTCGCATACAGCATGCCGAGGTCGAACAGCACGTCGCCGTTCGCGCTGGTCTCCACCGGCATAGCGGTATCGAGATTGAAGTTCCCCTGAAACATCTTGTCTCTCCATCCTCGCCCGCTCACCGAGCGCGGCTCCTGTCCACTTGTTGAAACGACCCGTTATCCCCATCGCCGCTTGCCGGCTTGTTGGGATCATCATGGCCGGTCAAATTTGAAGAGCAGTTTAAGTATCTCGATGAATCGAATCTGAACGGACGCCGCGCCGCGCGGCCTGCGAAATCGAAAAGTGCTGGTTTTACTGGGTTACTTCGAGGTTTGCGGGATTCGGTTTACCCTGCCGTTTGGCAAAACGATAACCATTGGCGCAGCATGCGCAGCGCCCGCCTCCATGGCAGGCCTCGCGCGCGCGAACACCCTGCCCGGCTTTGAAAGCCCCGGCTGGTCCGAACGATCATTTCAGGGAATTTGGAAGTCAGCACCCCGGGCGCCGAATTGGCCTGCAGGGAACGAGGGCGTCGGCGAACACGTCAGGACCAAATCTCAACCGGCGAAAGCCACCGGTGAAACTGCGGACCAGTGATCCGCACCGAATGAAGAACGCCAATAAACGGTATTGAGCTTCTTCTGCCGAACCGGCCTTCGCCAGAGCTAACCCTGAGGAAATGACGGTCCAGCCGTTTGACCTGATGTCTCGCCGACACCCTCTTTCGTCGACCAGAACCTGACGGCCCTTGTGACGTCGCCGGCATCAAACTGCCGGCAATGATTTAGGCGAGGTTACTTCTTCTTGGAAACCTTCTTCGCAGTCTTCTTCACTGCGCTCTTCGCCTTCTTTGCCTTCTTAGCTTTCTTGGCCATGTTGCCCTCCTAATGTAGTGAGATGGCTTAGTTCGCTGCGTGCATTCGGGAATCGAGATGCACTACATCCCGAATACACCAACACATTAGAAAAAACAGCTTCTCGCTTAAGGAAGTGTTGACGCGGCAATGTCGGCGCTTGCGACACGCGCTCAACGACAACATGACAACGCACGTTGGAAGCGACGCGAATAGTACGCGCAAACTCTATGTCGTCGATTGTCAAGATTGCTGAAAGCGGCTGTGCCGCAAGTGTTTCTGTACTTCGCATCGAGAGTGAACGACACGTCGCAAGCATCGTCGCGACTCACCTGCATCAGCGCAAGCCGCGCGGCGCGGACTCTGAGTCGCGAATTTTGGCAATTAAAAAATTTTCATGCGCGGAGCCGTCGCGTCTCATCGCCGCTCGCCAAAACCGGTTTTTTGCGCGAATCGCGGAAAACCGATTCGCGGCGGCGTTTTGCCCGCGCGATGCATCACCGGGAGTTTGCAAAGGGCGAAACGTGCTCGCTCGCGCGTGACGCCGCGGTGCGCGAGCGGCACCGCATCACGTCACGCGACGTTAGATGCCGAGTTTCGATTTGAGCAGATCGTTCACCGACTGCGGATTGGCCTTGCCGCCGGACGACTTCATCACCTGGCCGACGAACCAGCCGATCAGTTGCGGCTTGGCGCGCGCCTGGGCTGCCTTGTCAGGATTGGCGGCGATGATCTCGTCCACCGCCTTCTCGATCGCACCGAGGTCGGTGACCTGCTTCATCCCGCGCGCTTCCACCAACGCACGCGGATCGCCGCCGTCCTGCCAGACGATCTCGAACAGGTCCTTGGCGATCTTGCCGGAGATGGTGCCCTCGCCGATAAGATCGACGATGTCGGCAAGCTGCGCTGATGACACCGGCGATGCCGAGATATCCAGGCCTTCCTTGTTGAGCCGGCCGAACAGCTCGTTGATCACCCAGTTGGCGGCAAGTTTGCCGTCGCGGACCTTGTCCTTCAGCCTTGCCAGCACCGCTTCATAGAAATCCGCGCTTTCGTGCTCGCTCACCAGCACGTTGGCGTCATAGGCTGTCAGGCTGAAATCGCCGATGAAGCGCGCCTTCTTCTGATCCGGCAATTCCGGCAGTTCGGCCTTTAGCTCAGCTACATAGGCTTCGCTGAATTCCAGCGGCAACAGATCGGGGTCCGGAAAATAGCGGTAGTCGTGCGCCTCTTCCTTGTTGCGCATCGCGCGGGTCTCGCCCTTGTTGGGATCGAACAGCCGGGTTTCCTGATCGATCGAACCGCCGTCCTCGAGAATGCCGATCTGGCGCCGCGCCTCATATTCGATGGCCTGGCCGATGAAGTTGATCGAGTTCATGTTCTTGATTTCGCAGCGGGTGCCCAGCGGATCCCCAACCCTGCGCACGGAGACATTGACATCGGCGCGCAGGCTGCCCTTCTCCATATCGCCGTCGCAGGTGCCGAGATAGCGCAGGATCGAGCGCACTTTCGAGACGTAGGCCTTTGCCTGCTCAGACGAACGGATGTCCGGCTTGGAGACGATCTCCATCAAGGCGACGCCGGCGCGGTTGAGGTCGATGGCGCTCATGTCGGAATGCTGGTCGTGCAGCGATTTGCCGGCATCCTGCTCCAGATGCAGCCGCTCGATGCCGATAGTGGCAGTCTCGCCGCCCGCCAATTCGACGACTACCTCGCCCTCGCCGACCACCGGCGATTTGTACTGGCTGATCTGATAGCCCTGCGGCGAATCGGGATAGAAATAGTTCTTGCGGTCGAACACCGACCGCAGATTGATCTTTGCGTTGAGACCGAGACCGGTGCGCACCGCCTGGCGTACGCACTCTTCGTTGATCACAGGCAGCATGCCCGGCATCGCCGCATCCACCAGCGAGACGTGGGTGTTGGGCGCGCCACCGAATTCCGTCGATGCTCCGGAGAACAGTTTCGAATTGGAGGTAACCTGGGCGTGAACTTCCAGCCCGATCACCATTTCCCAGTCGCCGGTGGCGCCTTTGATGAGTTTTGCGCTCGCCGTGCTCATATTCGTTCACCTTGAAGAAACGCAGAAACCATTCGCTCCCACTCGGCCTCGACCGTACCGCTCGCAACCGGCTTGCCGGCTTGGCGGTACCAATAGCCTGCATTGCCGGGATCGCCCTCGACACGGTGCAGATAGGCATGAACCCAGGCTGCGTCCACGCCGGCCTCGTCCTGCACGATTGCATGCGCCTTGTTCCAGTCGCCCTTGGCAGCCCACCACAACGCAGCCAGCGGCGGCGAAACGCCGGGCGCGGGGGCAGCACCTGAAAGGCTGGATTTGAAGTCGGACGTCATCATCGGGGAAGGCTCGTTCAGCACGCGAGCGTCTGAATATGCCCTTCGCGCGCAATTTCCAAGAGCGCCCGGTCGCGGTTTACGGACTAATTCGGCGCCGGCGTCGGCGAGGCGTCGAACATCAGTGTGAACCAGGTGCCCTGGCCGCGGATGCTTTCGGCGCGGAATACCACATTCCTGGCGTTCTCCCGCAGCGTCTGCAGGATCAGCGCACCGAGCTTTCGCGGCGACGGCCATTCCTGATTTTCGCCGAGTCCTACGCCGTCGTCCGACACCACCACCGATACGCGGCCGTTCTCGCATTTGCAGATCAGTTTGAGCTGGCCGGCATTGCGCCCGACGAAGGCGTATTTCAGCGCGTTGGTCAGCATCTCGTTGACCAACAATCCGGCGGGCATGGCGACATTGATCGACATCGGACAATAGCCAGCCTGCAGGTCGATCTCGACGCCGGGCACGGCGCTGGCCTGCATCACCGCTGTGGCGATATCGGACAGGTATTGGCCGAGGTCGATATCGCCGGTGGCGTCTTCCGCCGACAAGGTCCGGTACAGCACCGCCAGCGCATCGATCCGGCTTGCGAGCCGCCCCAGCGCCACCGACTCGCCCTCGACCGCCGACCGCGCCTCCAGCCGCACCAGCGCGGTGATCAGCTGCAGATTGTTCTTCACCCGATGCTGCAGTTCGCGCATCAGCACGTCGCGATCGCGGATCTGGTTCTCGAACTGCTCGATCTGGGCCCGCTCCCGTCCGCCGACATCGACCAATGCTGCGATCCGGAAATTCTCGATGCCGTCGTCGCTTTCGATCACCGAGGCATAGGCCTGCACGATGACCAGGCGATCAACCGGACCGTTGGGGCGGAACACGCCGATGAAATCCTCGCCGTCCCTGATCGCCTCGCCCAGCGTCTGCGCCGGATTGTCTTCGTTGAGAAAGTTGTCGAGGCAGAGCCAGCTCTGGCCCTCAACGTCGGACGGCGCCAGCGACAGCAATGCTTCGAACGCCTTGTTGGCGTAGACGACCCGCTGTTCCGCGCCCGCGCCGCGCGACACCGCGACCGCCACCGGCGCGTGATCGAGCAGATGTTTGTATTTGTCGTTCTCTATCGCGAGCGCGAGTTTGGACGAACCCAGAAGCTGATCGACCTGCTGGGAGGACGGAACGCCGTCGTCGCCGCTCATACTCATAATATCCCCATGATTCGAGCATGACGAAGTGTTTTGGAAAACGCAACGCAAAAGCCGGTGCGGTCAAAAATGGAACTTCAGGCCCACCATTTCCGCGGCGTGAAACGTCCCGCCGACTGTTCGATCACCTCGCCGAGTGAGAACAGCGTCTCTTCGTCGAACGGACGCCCGATCAGTTGCAGGCCGAGCGGAAGTCCCTGCACATCGCGGCCCGCGGGAACCGCGATGCCAGGCAGCCCCGCCATATTTGCGGTCACCGTGAAGAGGTCGTTGAGATACATCTCGACCGGATCGGCCCCACCTTTTTCGCCGATGCCGAATGCCGCCGACGGCGTCGCCGGCGTCAGGATCGCCGTTATGCCCTTGGCGAAGCAATCCTCGAAATCCTTCTTGATCAGGGTGCGGACTCTCTGCGCGCGCAAATAATAGGCATCGTAGTAGCCTGCCGAGAGCACATAGGTGCCGATCATGATGCGGCGGCGCACCTCAGGGCCAAAGCCTTCGGCACGGGTCTTCTGGTACATGTCGATGATATTGCGGCCGGGAACGCGCAGGCCGTAGCGCACGCCGTCATAGCGCGCCAGATTCGACGAGGCTTCGGCGGGCGCGACGATATAATAGGCCGGCAGTGCATATTCGGTGTGCGGTAGCGATATCTCGACCAGTTCGGCGCCCGCCGACTTCAGCCAGCTGGCACCCTCGGTCCAGAGCTTTTCGATTTCCGCGGGCATGCCGTCGCGCCGGTATTCCTTTGGAATCCCGATCTTCATGCCCTGCACGGATTTGCCAACCGCGGCTTCGTAGTCCGGAACCTCACGATTGACCGACGTGGTGTCCTTGGGATCATGACCGGCCATCGACCGCATCAGGATCGATGCGTCGCACACCGTGCGCGCGATCGGTCCGGCCTGATCGAGCGAGGACGCGAACGCGACGATGCCCCAGCGCGAGCAGCGTCCATAGGTCGGCTTCATGCCGACGGTTGCGGTGAACGCCGCCGGCTGACGGATCGATCCGCCGGTATCGGTCGCAGTCGCTCCCATGCAAAGCCGTGCGGCCACCGCCGAGGCCGATCCCCCCGATGATCCGCCGGGCACCAGCTTGGTGTCGGAGCCCTCGCGCCGCCATGGATTGATCACCGGTCCGAAGCACGAGGTCTCGTTCGACGAGCCCATCGCGAACTCGTCATTGTTGAGTTTGCCAAGCAATACCGCGCCGTCCCGCCAGAGCTGTGAGGTCACGGTGGATTCGTAAGGCGGCACGAAATCGCCGAGGATCTTCGAACACGCGGTGGTGCGCACGCCCTTGGTGGCGAACAGGTCCTTGATGCCGAGTGGAATGCCGGCAAGCGGCCCGCCCTCGCCTTTCACGATCCTGGCATCGGCCGCGCGCGCCATGGTCCGCGCCTGCTCCGGCGTTTCCAGTACGAAGGCATTGAGCGCGCGCGCGGCTTCGATCGCGGCGAGATGCGCGTCGGTCAGTTCAAGCGACGTGAAGGATTTTTTCGCGAGGCCGTCACGGGCATCGGCGAGGGTTAGCGAGGTCAAATCGGTCATTTATCAACCGGGCTGCAGAAGAATGGAGACAGTGTCTTGTCGTCGGCCGGGTCGTCGCGCAAAATCCTGTTCCGTGCCTTGTCCGCCGCCTCGAGCTGGTCGAGCACGGCGTCCATCGCCTTGTCCGGATCGGCGGCCTTGCCCTGACGCTCCATGGCGTCGAGATAGTTCATGTAGGCCTGGTAGGCCTTCTCATCGTCGCAGAGCAGACACATACGATTCCTGTCTCGAAAAGCCGATCAGTTATTCGACGACTTTCGGCACCAGAAAGAAATGGTGCTCGGTGGCCGGCGCATTGGCGATCACCTCGTCTGCGATCTCGCCATCGTTGACCACATCGGCGCGCTTCTTCATCTCCATCGGTATCACCGAGGTCATCGGCTCGACGCCGGCGACATTGACTTTCGACAGTTGCTCGACGAACGCCAGCCTCGCGTTCAGTTCGTCCTGCAAATCGGCAACCTCGCCATCATTGAGCGCGATTCGCGCAAGACCGGCGATTTTGCGAACGGTGGCGGCATCGACGGGCATTATATAAGGCCTCAAGACGGTTATTCAGCCCGCCGTATAGCAGACGGAGCTTTCGCGCCGCAACAGCGGGAAAAGGGCCTTTAGCGTGAAAGCCGGCTCAACCGCTTCAGCGCGTCACCTGCCAGAACCCGGGTCAGGTTGGCGGCGGGCAGATCGTGGCGCATCCGCACCGCCTGTCCGGCCCAAAGATTGGTGAAATCGACCTTGCCTTGTTTTTCGGCAGCGGCTTTGAGCTGGCCAATCGCGGTAGCGGCATGCGGAAACGCCGGCGCATCGGGCGAGATCGGACCGACCTCGCGCATCACCCGGTTCGAGACGCCGCGGGCCGGACGCCCGGTCATCACATTGGTGATGACCGTGGAGTCGTCGGGCGCGGCGGCAAGGGCTGCGCGGTGTGGCGGGATAATTTTGGATTCCGGGCAGTGCAGATAGGCGGTGCCGATCTGCACGCCGGCAGCTCCAAGCGCGAACGCCGCGGCAATGCCGCGCCCGTCGGCGATGCCGCCCGCCGCGATCACCGGCACCCGCACCGCGTCCACCACCTGCGGCACCAGCGCAAACGTGCCGGGCTGCTCGGCGATGCTTTCAGTCAGGAACATGCCGCGATGGCCGCCGGCTTCCGCGCCCTGCGCGATGATGGCATCGGCGCCGTTTTCCTCGAGCCAGATCGCCTCGCGAACGATGGTCGCCGAGGAAATCACGACGCAGCCCGCCGCCTTGATGCGCTTCAAGAGCGCGGGCGGCGGTAACCCGAAGTGAAAGCTGACCACTTCGGGCTTCAACTCCTCGACCAGTTCGCACATCGCGGCATCGAACGGCGCGCGGTTGGCGGCGTTGACAGGCGTCGAGGAATCGATTCCGAACTCCTTATAGTAGGACGCCAGCCGCGCCTTCCATCGGGCCTCGCGCTGGGGATCGGCATCGACCGGCGTGTGGCAGAAGAAGTTCATGTTGACCGGCGCGCTGACGCGCTGGCGGATGATATTGATCTGCTCGCGTGCCTTCTCCACCGACAACATGGCGGCTGGCAGCGATCCCAGCGCCCCGCCCAACGCCGCCGCGATCACGAGGTCCGCGTCCATCACGCCGGCCATCGGCGCCTGCACGATGGGAAATTCGGTCTTGAAAAGGTCGAGAAGCCGGCGGTCGGGCCACATGATTTTGCTCATCCGGTGATATCGTCATTCCGGGACGGCGCGAAGCGACGAACCTGGAATCTGGAGCCATCTCTGGATTCCGGGTCCACGCGAAGACGCGTGTCCCGGAATGACGGTGGGGAACGGCCGCGGCTTCGTTGCCAGGGGCCTGATCCGGCTTAGCATACCGCCAGGCAGCCGAGTTATGCGGTTAAGCGCTGCCTGATGTTCCAGCGCCGCACAACGCGCACCAGATTTGTTCGGTTTCGTTAAGCAGCGTTGCTGCGTTCGACGTGCTGCGCCAGTTTTTCGAGGGTCTGATAACCGAATTCGACCGCGCCGAATCCGATCGTCGCCTCGCGCTGAGCCTTGGTCGGATGCAGCTGCCGCAAAGTGATGACGGTCTTGCCGTCGCCCTGCTCGTCGAAGGTGATCGTGGTGCGGAACATGCCGGGATCGTTGTCTTTGTCGGCGCCATGATCGATCTCGATCAAATGCGGCCTCTCGATGCGCCGGAATTGCATCCGATTCGGATATAGCTTGCCGTCGGGAGCGATCATATCGAACCGCCATTCGCCGTTGACGCGAATATCGATTGATCTTGTCTCGAGCCTGAAACCGGCCGGACCAAACCATTGGGGGAGATGGCGCGGATCAGCCCAGGCGGAGAAAACCAACTCTCGCGGCGCGTTGATCACGCGCGAGAGGACGATCTCTCGGTCGAGCGCCCAGGTGGACAGCGGCGTTTCATTTTGACCTGCGTTTGCGGGCATTGAACTTCTCCTCTTTCTTCAGTTTCTCAACGTACATTTCCAGTCGATCGAGCCGTTGCTCCCAGATCTCCCTTTGGGCCGTCAACCAAACCTCGACGGTTGCGAGAGCTTCCGTCTGCAATGAGCACATCCTGACGCGACCGGTCTTCTGCGACGCAACGAGTCCACTGCTTTCCAGAACGCGGATGTGTTTCATCAGGCTCGGCAGCGCCATTTCGAACGGCTTCGCCAGCTCTCCGACGGATGCCTCGCCGTCACATAGTCGCATGACGATCGCACGACGGGTCGCGTCGGACAGGGCTCCGAAAACGTGGTCGAGCTGCATTGGTTGGTTAGCCATAAAGCTAACTATAGTGGAGACACAAATGTGTGTCAATAACAGTTATCCAGATGGCTAACTAATAGGTAGTGACCACAACGTCGTCGATCGAGTTCGCCAACTTATGAAGAGAGAGCTCGTTCGCTGCGCATGACGAACTCTAAAGCTCCGCTTTGCCTGCGCGGCACGGCGCGTGCTATGCGAGGCCATGCCCCCCATTCTGCCCTTGATCGAAGCAACCGCGCATTGGCCCGAGCGCGGCGCACTGGTCGGCCTCGATCTCGGCACCAAGACCATCGGCGTCGCAGTGTCCGATCCCGACCGCAGGCTGGCGACCGGGGTGGAAACCATCGCGCGCAAGAATTTTACCGCCGATGCCGCGCGTCTGCTCGTCATCGCCAGCGAGCGCAACACGGTGGGCTTCGTGCTCGGTCTGCCCATCAACATGGATGGTAGCGAGGGCCCGCGCGCGCAATCGACCCGCGCCTTCGCCCGCAATTTCTCAAAGCTCACCGATCTCCCGATTGCGCTGTGGGACGAACGGCTCTCGACGGTGGCCGTCGAACGCGAACTGATCGGCATGGACATGAGCCGGGCCCGCCGCGCTGAGGTGATCGACGAACACGCCGCGATCTTCATTTTGCAGGGCGCGCTGGATCGGCTGACGGTGCTGCGGCGATCCTGAAATCGTCATTCCGGGGCGCGCGAAGCGCGAACCCGGAATCCGGAGGGATAATACACCGGTTCTGGATTCCGGGTCACGCGAAGACGCGTATCCCGGAATGACAATGAGTTACTGCCCCGCCAGCCAGATGCTCTGCAGCGTCGCGGCGAGATTGTTGATGCTGTGCATGATGATGGTCAGCCAGGTCGAGTTGCTGCGGTAGCGCATATAACCCAGCAGCAACCCGATCGACATCACTTCGCAGAACGGAAACCAATCGTAATATTGCGCGTGCATCGCCGTCCATACCAGTGACGACAACACGATCGCGCCTAGTGCACCGAGAAACGATTCCGACCAGCCGCGGTAGAGAAATCCGCGGACCATCAACTCTTCGGTGACGGGTGCTGCGAGCGAAAACGCGATCACCAGCAGCCACAACGAGCCGTCAGCCTGCGCCGATCTCAGCACCTCCACCATGAAGCCCGGCGTCATGTCGCGGCCCAACGCACGCGACAGCAGGTCCCAGCCCACGATCAGCGCTATCAGGGCGACCATGCCAATCAGAAGATCGATCCACGAGATCCGGCGCAGCGCCAGATAATCGGCAAACGGCGTGCGCGCCATGCGCGTCGCCAGCCACAACAACGCGAGCACCGCGGGTAGTCCCATCATGACCGACAGCGAAATCACCGTACCGGCGCTGGCCACGGCTTTGATTGAGGCGAGATCGAATGGCGGGCCCTTGGTGAGGAAAAAAGCCGCGACTAGCAAAAATTGCCCCGCGAACATCGCCGCGAACAGAAGCAATCCCCACAGGCTGGTGCCCCAGAATTTCCAGATCCGGGGCGGACGCGGCGGGGGAGTTTCGATGGAGCTCATTGATAGGCCGACTCACTCGAATGATCTGTAGCTCGTGATGCCCGGCCTTGTGCCGGGCATCCACGTCTTAACAGCACCGAGGCCCCGAAAGACGTGGATGGCCGGGACATATGCGCGAAGACGCGCTTCGCGCTTTAGCCCGGCCATGACGGCGGAAATGAGATGCGAAATGTTCGGTCATGCGATTCCGTTCTTACCCTGCCATCGGACGGACCCGGGGATAACTCCAACAGCCCCTATTCGCCCTTGCCCCGCGTGGCGTCCCCGCCTATACGCTATCGTTTTAATGACCACTGCATCGAAATCGACCTTCGTCCTCGGTCACCGGCATTTGCTGGGCATCGAGGGCCTTTCCGCCGACGATATTACCGGCCTTCTCGATCTTTCCGAGGAATACGTCGAACTCAACCGCCAGGTCGACAAGAAGCGCAGTTCCCTGCGCGGCCGCACCCAGGTCAACCTGTTCTTCGAAGCCTCCACCCGTACCCAGTCCTCGTTCGAAATCGCAGGCAAGCGGCTCGGCGCCGATGTCATGAACATGTCGGTGTCGTCGTCGTCGATGCGCAAGGGCGAGACGCTGGTGGATACGGCGGTGACGCTGAATGCCATGCATCCGGACATCCTGGTGGTGCGGCATCATGCGTCGGGTGCGGTCGAGTTGCTGGCGCGCAAGGTCGACGGCTCCGTGATCAATGCCGGCGACGGCGCCCACGAACATCCGACCCAGGCGCTGCTGGATGCGCTGACCATCCGGCGCAACAAGGGCCGGCTCGAGGGCCTCGTGATCGCAATCTGCGGCGACGTGATGCATTCGCGGGTGGCGCGCTCCAACATCCTGCTGCTCAACACCATGGGCGCGCGGGTCCGCGTGGTCGCTCCCTCCACGCTGCTGCCGCGCGGCATCGAGCGGATGGGCGTCGAGGTCGCCCGCGACATGCGCGAGGGGCTCGATGGCGCCGACATCGTGATGATGCTGCGGCTGCAGCGCGAGCGCATGAACGGTTCGTTCGTGCCGTCGAGCCAGGAATACTTCCATTATTTCGGCCTCGACCAGAAGAAGCTCGCTTACGCAAAACCCGACGCGCTGGTGATGCACCCCGGGCCGATGAACCGCGGCGTCGAGATCGACTCCATCGTCGCCGATGGCGCACAGTCGCTGATCCGCGAACAGGTGGAGATGGGCGTGGCGGTGCGGATGGCGGTGCTGGAAGCGCTGGCGAGGAACCTGCCGAATGCGTGAAATCTTCTGGCGATCAACGTTGCGCCCTCTCCCCTCGAGGGAGAGGGCTGCCCGGTGTTTCCCCGGAGAAGGATGGGTGAGGGGTTGCCGCCTCGCCCCTCACCTGTCTGAGATCGCTGAACTCTCGGCGCTGCCCGCTCCCTCAAGGGGAGAGGGCACGAGATGCGCAAGCCGCGTTCGCGGCATTAGTGACAGAGCACTTCGATGCTGACCGACCGCCGTCCGATCCTGCTCGCCAACGCCCGCGTGATCGATCCATCCCGCGATCTGGACATCACCGGCGACGTGCTGATCGCCGACGGCGTAATCCGTGACTCAAGGCGAGGCATTGGCGCTGCCGGCGTGCCTGAAGGCACCGACATCGTCAATTGCGCCGGCAGGATCGTGGCGCCGGGGCTGATCGACATGCGCGCCTTTGTCGGCGAGCCCGGCGCCGGCCACCGCGAGACGTTTGCGTCGGCCAGCCAAGCCGCCGCGGCCGGCGGCATCACCACCATCATCTGCCAGCCCGACACCAAACCCGTCATCGACAATTCAGCGACGGTGGATTTCATCCTGCGCCGCGCCCGCGATACCGCGATCGTCAACATCCATCCGATGGCGGCGCTGACCAAGGGCATGGCGGGCGCGGAGATGACCGAGATCGGTCTCCTGAAAGCCGCCGGCGCGGTGGCCTTCACCGACGGCGACAGGAGCGTGACCAATGCGCAGGTGATGCGCCGGGCGCTGACCTACGCCCGCGACTTCGACGCGTTGATCGTACACCACACCGAGGACCCTAATCTGGTCGGCGAAGGCGTCATGAACGAAGGCGAGTTCGCAACAAGGCTTGGGCTTGTGGGCGTGCCGACCACCGCAGAAGCCGTGATGCTGGAGCGCGACATGCGGCTGGCCGCCTTGACCGGCGGCCGTTATCACGCGGCGTCGCTGAGCTGCATCGAATCGCTGGAAATTCTCAAGCGCGCGCGCGACGCCGGGCTCAGCGTCTCGGCCTCGGTCTCGATCAACCATTTGACGCTGAACGAAAACGACATCGGCCCCTACCGGACGTTCCTGAAACTGTCGCCGCCGCTGCGCACCGAGGACGACCGGCTGGCGCTGGTAGCGGCGCTGGCCTCCGGCCTGATCGACGTGGTGATGTCCGATCACAATCCGCAGGATGTCGAGACCAAGCGGCTGCCGTTCGCGGAAGCCGCCGCCGGCGCGATCGGCCTCGAAACCATGCTGCCGGCGGGCCTGCGCCTGATCCACAGCGGCGAGCTGGATTTCAAGACCCTGATCCGCGCGATGTCGACCCGCCCCGCCGAACTGCTGGGCCTCCCCGGCGGATCGCTGCGATCGGGATCGCCCGCCGACGTGATCGTCATCGATCCCGAGGTACCGTGGGTGCTCGATCCCGTCGATCTCAAGTCGCAATGCAAGAATACGCCATTCGACGAGTCGCGGTTTTCGGGGCGCGTGGCGCGCACCATTGTCGGCGGACGTACGGTTTATGAACATGTGTGAGATGATGAGATGATCGGCATTTACATTTTCGCGATCGTGATCGGTTATCTGCTGGGTTCGATTCCGTTCGGGCTGTTGCTGACGCGGTTTGCCGGAACGGCGGACCTGCGCTCGATCGGCTCGGGCAGCATCGGCGCGACCAATGTGCTGCGCACCGGAAACAAGGGCCTTGCAGCCGCGACACTCCTCGGCGACATGCTGAAAGGCACCGTTGCGGTGCTGATCGCCGGATATTTCGGCGGTCCCGACGCGGCGATGTTGGCCGCACTTGCGGCATTTCTCGGCCACCTGTTTCCGGTCTGGCTGAATTTCAAGGGCGGCAAGGGCGTCGCCACTTATATCGGCGTGCTGCTCGGATTGTTCTGGCCTGCGGCGGTCGTGTTCTGCGTGCTGTGGCTCGCTACCGCAGCGACCTCGCGTTACTCGTCACTGTCCGCGCTGGTCGCGAGTTTCATCACGCCTATCTTTTTGTGGTGGTTCGGCCACCCCGCCCTCGCCTCGCTGTCCGCTGTGCTGACCCTGCTGCTGTTCTACGCCCACCGCGAAAACATCAAGCGGCTGCAGGCGGGGACGGAAGGACGGATCGGGGAGAAGTAGACATTCTCCTTCGTCATGGCCGGCCTTGTTCCGGGCATCCACGTCTTTCTGCCCAGCTATTTGAAGAAAAAGACGTGGATGGCCGGAACAAGCCCGGCCATGACGATCGAAAATCAATGCCGTGCCAGCGCCTGCTCGACGAAACGCGCGGCCGCCAGCGCGCCGGCGTCATCGCCATATCGCGCAATCACCTGCACGCCGACAGGCAGTCCGCCGTCGGTGATAGTGGCGGGGACGTTGACGCAGGGAACGCCCATCAAGGTCCAGAGCCGGTTGAAACGGGGATCGCCGGTCGAAGCCAGTCCCTTTGGCGCAGCACCCGGCGCCGAGAAGGTGAGCAACACGTCGACCTCGTCGAAGTTGCCGGCCAATGCCGTCCTGGCCTTGCCCGCGATAAGGCGGGCCGCATCGTATTCGGCGGGCGTCGTGCCCTTGCTTTCGTCGAGCCGGCCCCGCAACAGCGGCGGCATGGCGTCGTAATTGGCGCGATATTCCCAGGCGAACGCCCGGTGCGCCTCAAAATCCTGCACGGTCGGGTGAACGCGCCACGCTTCGGCGACGATCTCGGGAAGTTGAAGCGCACGAACCGGTGCGCCTGCCTGTTCTACCGCGCGTATCGCGATCCGCAGCGCCTCCGCGCCGGCTGCTTCCGGCTCGCCCGCAAAATCCTGCAGCACGACACCAATGCGCGGGGTTGAACTCGCGGGTTGCGGCAGCAATTCGGACCGGCCTGTCATGGCCGCAAGCCCATGCGCCAGATCTTCGACGCCGGCCGCGAACAGGCCGACCGTGTCGAGCGTCCACGAAAAACATTTCACGCCGACGGTCGGCAGCAGCCGATAGGTCGGCTTGATCGCGGCCACGCCGCAGAACGAAGCGGGCCGGATCACCGAACCGCCGGTCTGCGTGCCCAGGGCCAGCGGAATCATTCCAGCGCCGACGGCAGCCGCCGAGCCCGATGACGAGCCGCCCGGCGTATGACCGTGGTTGCGCGGATTGAGCGTCACGGTCGGATCGTTCGCCGCGAAAGCTGTCGTCGTGGTCTTGCCAACGATGGTCGCGCCCGCCGCTTTCAGCATTGCCACCACCGGCGCATCCGCGCGCGGCTGCCAGCCCTTGTAGATCGGCGAACCCATTTCGGTCGGCAGATCAGCCGTGTCGATGATGTCCTTGATGCCGACGGCAATGCCCCGCAGCGGTCCGGCATTTTGCGCACGGGGGTTCTCCGCGTGGCAGACGAAGGCGCCGATGGTTTTTTCCCGGGCGTCGATCGCATCGAGCGATTGCGCCAGCGCCGCATCGGCGGAAAGTTGGCCGGACTCGATACGGCGCTGGAGTTCGGCGAGCGACAACATCGGCTTGGTTTCCTGTGGAGACCGAACAGCTTTTACGGAGCGCGTCAGGATCGGGCAAGTGCAGATAAGGGGCGTCATTCCGGGGCGCGCGCAGCGCGAGCCCGGAATCCATAACCACCATCGTGCGTATGGATTCCGGGCCTGCGCCAAGAGGCGCATCCCGGAATGACGGAGAGTGACGGTTGAGAATTCACCAGCGCCTGCAACCGCCGGTAGGTAGCCCGCGATCCTGTGTTGTTCGATGTTGCACCCGACGGAGCGGCATGAACAACACCCAAAGCACACCACATCTCACCGACGCGCAGCGCATCGACTGGCTGCGGTTGATTCGATCCGACAATGTCGGGCCGCGCACGTTTCGTTCGCTGATCAATCATTTCGGCAGCGCGCGGGCGGCACTTGACCGCCTGCCTGACCTCGCACGCCGTGGCGGCGCCGCGCGTCAGATGCGCATCTGCAGCGAGGACGACGCGAAAACCGAAATCGCCGCCGGCAACAACATCGGCGTCAGCCTGGTAGCGCCCGGGGAGGCCGGATATCCGGCGCGGCTGGCGCTGATCGACGACGCGCCACCGCTGCTTGGCGTTCGCGGCGTAACCGATGTGCTGACGCGGCCGATGATCGCCATTGTCGGCTCGCGCAATGCATCGGGCGCGGGGCTAAAATTCGCCGGCACGCTCGCGCGCGATCTCAGTGACGCCGGATTCGTCATCGCCTCGGGCCTCGCACGCGGCATTGATCAGGCTGCGCATCGCGCCAGCATCGACGGCGGAACAGTGGCGGTGCTGGCCGGCGGCCACGACCGCGTCTATCCAGCCGAGCATGAAGACCTGCTGGAAGCGTTGCTGCTATCAGGTGCTGCGATTTCGGAAATGCCGCTCGGCCACGCGCCGCGCGCACGGGATTTTCCACGGCGCAACCGGCTGATATCGGGCGTGGCGCTCGGCGTGGTGGTGATCGAGGCCGCGCATCGTTCGGGTTCGCTGATCACCGCGCGCATCGCCGCCGAACAGGGCCGCGAAGTGTTCGCGGTACCCGGCTCCCCGCTCGATCCGCGCGCCGCCGGCACCAACGATCTGATCAAGCAGGGCGCGACGCTCACGACTGAAGCCGCCGATGTCATCAATATGGTGCAGCCGATCATGGAGCGGCCGATTGAAATTCCAGTTCGAGAGCCCGAAGACGATGCGCCCGAAACCGACGAGCCCGACGCCGGCGACCGCGCGCGTGTTGTCGGTTTGCTCGGGCCAAGTCTGATCGGCATCGACGACCTGATCCGGATGACCGGGACCTCGCCGGCGGTCGTGCGCATGGTGCTGCTCGAACTCGAGCTTGCCGGACGGCTGGAGCGTCACGGCGGAGGGCTGGTGTCGCTGATCTAAGCTGTCATTCCCCGACGCGCCAATTGGCGCGTCCGCGGCCGTGCGCCTTCGCGCGAAGCCGGAATCCAGACCAACGACACACGTCGGATTCCGGGTCCGCGCGAAGACGCGCATCCCGGAATGACGAACATTGGATTTACTTGCGGCGCTGGTCGACGATTTCCTCGGCCTCCATCTGTGCCATGTCGAGCAGGACCCCGAGCATATCGTGCTTGTGCCGGCGCGCCAGTTGCGCAAGGTCGGCCACCGCTTCGGCTATAAAGCTTGCGGCCTCCGCCGGTCCGCCATCCCGCGCAGGCTCGGCGGCCGGCGGGTGATCATCCCGGCTTGGGGGCGTCATCCGCAATCTTCCTTTTGCCGCGTCGGCGCGGTCCAAGATCATGCAGTTGTTATAATCTACCGCAATGAGAGTGCAACTCTGGGTGTATTTTTTACAACTTCCGGACGAGTTTTTCTTCCATTCTCGTACCGCGTTCAACATTTGGCGATTTGACTTACACGCTCTCTGCACCCATGTTCGCCACGAAGCGGCCGGCGCGAGTCCCGCGTAACCGGCCCTATCTCCCCATTAAGCTATTGGAATGACATGAATATCGTCATTGTCGAGTCGCCTGCCAAGGCCAAGACGATCAACAAATATCTAGGCGGTTCCTACGAGGTTCTGGCCTCCTTCGGCCATGTCCGCGACCTTCCGGCCAAGAATGGATCGGTCGATCCGGACGCCAATTTCCAGATGATCTGGGAGGTCGATCCCAAGGCGGCCGGCCGGCTCAACGACATCGCGAAGGCCTTGAAGGGAGCCGACCGGCTGATCCTCGCCACCGACCCCGATCGCGAGGGCGAAGCGATTTCCTGGCATGTACTGGAGGTGATGAAGGAAAAGCGCGCGATCAAGGATCACAAGATCGAACGCGTGGTGTTCAACGCGATCACCAAGCAGGCGGTGACCGAAGCGATGAAGAACCCGCGCCAGATCGACGGCGCGCTGGTCGATGCCTATATGGCGCGCCGCGCGCTGGACTATCTGGTCGGTTTTACGCTGTCGCCGGTATTGTGGCGCAAGCTGCCCGGTGCGCGCTCCGCGGGGCGTGTGCAGTCGGTAGCGCTAAGACTGGTCTGCGACCGCGAGCTTGAAATCGAAAAGTTCATCCCGCGCGAATACTGGTCGCTGGTCGCCAGCTTGACCACGCCGCGCGGCGATGCCTTCGAGGCGCGGCTGGTCGGCGCCGACGGCAAGAAGATTCAGCGGCTCGACATCGGCACCGGCGCCGAGGCCGAAGATTTCAAAAAGGCGATCGAAGCCGCCAACTTCACGGTCTCGACCGTCGAGGCCAAACCGGCGCGGCGCAATCCGCAGGCGCCCTTCACCACCTCGACGCTGCAGCAGGAAGCCAGCCGCAAGCTCGGCTATGCGCCCGCGCATACCATGCGGATCGCGCAGCGGCTCTATGAGGGCATCGACATCGGCGGCGAGACCACCGGCCTCATCACCTATATGCGAACCGACGGCGTGCAGATCGACAATTCGGCGATCGTGCAGGCGCGCAAGGTGATCGGCGAGGACTATGGCAACGCCTATGTCCCGGACGCGCCGCGGCAGTATCAGACCAAGGCCAAGAACGCGCAGGAAGCGCATGAAGCCATCCGTCCCACCGACCTGTCGCGCCGCCCCGCCGAAATGCGCCGGCGGCTCGATAATGATCAGGCGCGGCTCTATGAGCTGATCTGGATTCGCACCATCGCGAGCCAGATGGAATCAGCCGAGCTGGAACGCACCACAGTCGATATCGCGGCCAAGGCTGGCGCCCGCGTGCTGGAGCTGCGCGCCACCGGCCAGGTGATAAAATTCGACGGCTTTCTGGCGCTGTATCAGGAGGGCCGCGACGACGACGGCGAAGACGAGGACTCTCGCCGCCTCCCCGCCATGAGCGAAGGCGAAGCGCTGAAGCGGCAGGATCTCGCCGTCACCCAGCATTTCACCGAGCCACCGCCGCGTTTCTCGGAAGCGTCGCTTGTGAAGCGCATGGAAGAACTCGGCATCGGCCGGCCCTCGACCTATGCGTCGATCCTGCAGGTGCTGAAGGACCGCGGCTACGTAAAACTCGAGAAGAAGCGGCTGCATGGCGAGGACAAGGGCCGCGTCGTCGTTGCATTCCTGGAGAACTTCTTCGCGCGCTATGTCGAATACGATTTCACCGCCGATCTCGAGGAGAAGCTCGACCGCATCTCCAACAACGAGATTTCCTGGCAGGAAGTGCTGCGCGATTTCTGGACCGACTTCATCGGCGCGGTCAACGACATCAAGGATCTCCGCGTTTCGGAAGTGCTGGACGCGCTCGACGACATGCTGGGGCCGCACATCTATGCGCCGCGCGAGGATGGCGGCGATCCCCGGCAGTGCCCGAGCTGCGGCGCCGGCAAGCTCAACCTCAAGGCCGGCAAGTTCGGCGCCTTTGTCGGCTGCAGCAATTATCCGGAATGCCGCTACACCCGCCCGCTCGCCACCGACAGCGAGGCCGCCGCCGACCGTGTCCTCGGCAAGGACCCGGAGACCGATCGCGACGTCGCGGTGAAGGCCGGACGCTTCGGTCCCTACATTCAACTGGGTGAGCCCAAGGATTACGCCGAAGGCGAGAAGCCGAAGCGCGCGGGCATTCCGAAAGGCACCTCGCCCGGCGATATGGAGCTCGAACTCGCGCTGCAATTGTTGTCGCTGCCGCGCGAAATCGGCAAGCACCCCGAAGACGGCGAACCGATCAAGGCCGGCATCGGCCGCTTCGGGCCTTATGTGCAGCATGGCAAGACCTATGCGAGCCTGGAGGCCGGCGACGAGGTATTCACCATCGGCCTCAATCGCGCGGTGACGCTGATCGCCGATCGAATTGCGAAAGGCCCGAGCAAGCGCCGCTTCGGTGCCGATCCCGGCAAGCCGCTCGGCGAGCATCCGACGCTCGGCGCGGTCGCCGTCAAGGGCGGACGCTATGGCGCCTACGTGACAGCCGGCGGTGTCAACGCCACCATTCCCAGCGACAAGACCCAGGAAACCATCACGCTGGAAGAAGCCATAGCGCTGATCGACGAGCGCGCGGCGAAGGGCGGCGGCAAGCCGAAGCGTGGTGCGAAGAAGGCTGTCGTGAAGAAGGCCGCGGCCAAAGCCGCGGCAGATGCGCCAAAACCAGCCAAGAAAGCCGCGGCGAAGAAATCAGCGGCAAAACCGAAATCCGATGCCGCCAGCAAGGCGCGCGCGCCGGTGACGGCCAAGACGTCGCCGACCAAACCTGCAAAGGCGGTCGCCAAGAACAACCCCGGCAAGGCGAGCGGATAAAACTTGGCCAAGCCGCGCGAGCAGAGCTTTCCGAGCCGGGATGCCATCATCGCATTCGTCCGCGCCCATCCGGGAAAGGTCGGCACCCGGGAGATCGCACGCGAATTCGGATTGAAGAACGCCGACCGCGTCGAGCTCAAGCGCATCCTGCGCGAACTGGCCGACGAAGGCGCGATCGCCAGACAAGGCAAGAAAATCCACGAGCCGGCGGCGCTGCCGCCGACCGTGATGGCCGATATCACCGGACGCGACAGCGACGGCGAATTGATCGCAACCCCCACCGAATGGGACGAGGAAGCGAGCGGCGCAGCGCCGAAAATCCGCATCCACGTCCCGCGCCGCCCGCAGCCCGGCACCGCGGCCGGTGTCGGCGACCGCGCGCTGCTGCGGGTCGAGAAGCCGGACGCCGAGGGCGGCGCCTATAGCGGCCGCGTCATCAAGGTGGTCGATCACGCCAGGACCCGCGTGCTCGGCATTTTTCGCAAGCTTCCTGATGGTGGCGGACGGCTGGTGCCGGTCGACAAGAAGCAGGCCGGCCGCGAATTGAACATTTCCAAAGCCGATAGCGGCGGCGCCGAGGACGGCGACCTCGTCAGCGTCGACCTCGTGCGCTCGCGCGGTTTTGGGCTGGCGTCGGGCAAGGTGAAGGAGCGGCTCGGTTCGCTGGCATCGGAAAAAGCCGTCAGCCTGATCGCGATCCATGCCCACGAAATTCCGCAGGCGTTTTCTCCGGCCGCATTGCGCGAGGCCGAGGAGGCAAAACCTGCGACGCTCGCTGGCCGCGAGGACTGGCGCGAGGTGCCGCTGGTCACCATCGATCCGCCGGATGCGAAAGACCACGACGACGCGGTGCATGCGGAAGCTGATCCCGATCCGAATAATAAAGGCGGCTTCATCGTCAACGTCGCCATCGCCGATGTCGCATTCTATGTGCGGCCGGGCTCGGCGCTGGATCGCGACGCGCTGACGCGGGGCAATTCGGTTTACTTCCCCGATCGCGTGGTGCCGATGCTGCCCGAGCGCATCTCCAATGATCTGTGCTCGCTGGTGCCCGGCCAGCCGCGCGGCGCGCTGGCGGTGCGGATGGTGATCGGATCAGACGGCCGCAAGCGCTCACACACATTTCATCGCATATTGATGCGCTCGGCGGCGAAGCTGAGCTACGCGCAGGCGCAGGCCGCGATCGACGGCCGGCCCGACGACACCACCGGCCCCCTGCTCGATCCGATCCTGAAGCCGCTTTATGCCGCCTACGCATGCGTAAAGCTGGCGCGCGACGAGCGCAGCCCGCTCGATCTCGATCTGCCCGAACGCAAGATCCTGCTCAAGCCCGACGGCACGGTCGATCGCGTCGTCGTGCCCGAGCGGCTGGACGCGCATAGACTGATCGAAGAATTCATGATCCTGGCCAACGTCGCCGCGGCCGAAATGCTTGAAAAGAAAGCGCTGCCGCTTATCTATCGGGTGCACGATGAGCCGACGCTGGAGAAGGTTCACAACCTGCAGGAATTTCTGAAGACGCTTGATCTGCCGTTCGCCAAAAGCGGCGCGTTGCGCCCGGCGCTGTTCAACCGCGTGCTGGCGCAGGTCAGGGGCCACGATTCCGAACCGCTGGTGAATGAAGTGGTGTTGCGCTCGCAAGCCCAGGCCGAATATTCCGCCCAGAATTACGGCCACTTCGGCCTGAACCTTCGGCGCTACGCGCATTTCACCTCGCCGATCCGCCGCTACGCCGATCTCGTCGTGCACCGCGCACTGATCCGCGGCCTTGGTTTAGGCGAAGGCGCATTGCCGCCGACCGAGACGATGGAAACGCTCAGCGAGGTCGCGGCGCAGATTTCCGTTACCGAGCGCCGCGCCATGAAGGCCGAGCGCGAAACCGCCGACCGGCTGATCGCGCATTTCCTCGCCGACCGCATCGGCGCAGCCTTCCAGGGCCGGATATCCGGCGTCACCCGCGCCGGTTTGTTCGTCAAGCTCAGCGATACCGGCGCAGATGGGCTGATCCCGATCCGCACGCTGGGCACCGAATATTTCAACTATGACGAAGCGCGCCACGCGCTGGTCGGCTCACGCAGCGGTGCCATGCACCGGCTGGGTGACGTGGTCGACGTGCGTCTGGTAGAAGCTGCTCCCGTGGCGGGTGCGCTGCGGTTCGAACTGTTGTCGGAAGGCCGCGTGATGCGGCGCGGGCGCAGGCGCGAACAGCCGCCTGGTGAAGCGAAAACGCAACCTCACGCGCAAGGCAAGGCCCATCCGGGCCGCAACCCCCGCAAGAAAGATCGCAAGCCGGGCAAATCGAAGAAAGGCAAGTCATGGAAACCGTGAGCGAGCCGACCAAAGTCTGGACCCGCGATTCCGCGCCGGCGGAAAAGCGCAATGTGTGGACCGCGCTGAAGCGCGGACTGCGCGGCCGCTGTCCGCGCTGCGGCGAAGGAAAGCTGTTTCGCGCCTTCCTGAAAGTGGACGACCATTGCTCGGTGTGCGGGCTCGATTACACCCCGCATCGCGCCGACGATTTGCCGGCCTATCTGGTGATCGTCATCGTCGGCCACATCGTGGTGCCGATGATCCTCTGGATCGAGACGGATTATTCGCCCTCGGTGCCGCTGCAGCTATCGATCTATCTGCCGCTGACGCTGATCCTGTCTCTTGCCCTCCTGCAGCCGGTGAAGGGCGCGGTGGTCGGCGTGCAGTGGGCGTTGCGCATGCACGGATTTGACGAGAAGAATCCCGAACCGTAGCTAACCGTCATTCCGGGGCGCGCGGAGCGCGAGCCCGGAATCCATAACCACCATCGTGAGTATGGATTCCGGGCCTGCGCCCCAAGAGGCGCATCCTGGAAATGACGAAAAAGAAAATCTGGGGCGTGACATGAGCGAAGCGGCAAGCGTCGTAAAACAGGAAAAAGAAGCCGACCATCATCCCTATCGCCGGCCGGTGGATGCCGCCACGCTGATCCTGATCGACCGCAGCGGGCCAATTCCGAAAGTTCTGGTCGGCAAGCGCCACGACAAGGTGGTGTTCATGCCCGGCAAGTTCGTATTTCCCGGCGGCCGCGTCGACAAGACCGACAACAGGATTCCGGTAGCCGCGCCGATTTCGAAAGAACTCGAAGCCAACCTGACCAAGGGCAGCCCGAAGACGCCATTGTCGCGCGCGCGTGCGCTGACGATCGCGGCGATCCGCGAGGCCTGCGAGGAAACCGGGCTTTGCCTCGGCCGCAAGAGCGATGGCGCAGCACCCAAACTCGACGGCGTGTGGAAGCCGTTCAGCGATGCCGGCCTGCTGCCTGATCCGTCCAGCCTGTTCCTGATCGCGCGCGCGATCACGCCGCCCGGCCGTGTCAGGCGGTTCGATACCCGCTTCTTCACAGCCGATGCCTCCGCCATCACCCATCATGTGCAGGGCGTGATCCACCCCGACGCCGAACTGGTGGAGCTGGTCTGGGTCGAGATCGGCTCAAAGCCGCTGGCCGATCTGCATCCGATGACCAAAAATGTTCTGGGTGAGCTGGAAAAGCGCCTTGCCACCGGCCCATTGAAACATGACGCCGCGGTGCCGTTTTTCCATTTCTACGGCGGAAAAATGCACAAGGATGTGCTGGGCGTGTCGCAATAAAGCGTCATTCCGGGGCGCGCGAAGCGCGAGCCCGGAATCCATAACCACGAATGGGGGTTATGGATTCCGGGCCTGCGCCAGAAGCGCATCCCGGAATGACGAGGTTGAGGGTTAGACAATGTCAAAACGCCAACTCCGCCTCGGCGCGTTCATGCGGCCGGTCAGTATTCACACCGGCGCGTGGCGCTATCCCGGCGCCTGGCCGGACGCCAATTTCAATTTCGACCATATCAGGCAGCTGATCCGCAAACTCGAGGCCGGAAAGTTCGACGCCTTCTTCATGGCCGATCATCTCGCCGTGCTCAACATGCCCATCAATGCGCTGAAGCGCAGCCACACCGTCACCTCGTTCGAGCCGTTCACGCTGCTCTCGGCGCTGGCCGGCGCAACCGAACATATCGGGCTGATTGCGACCGGCTCGACCACCTTCGACGAGCCCTATCACGTCGCCCGCCGCTTCGCGTCGCTCGATCACATCAGCGGCGGGCGTGCGGGATGGAATATCGTCACCACTTCCAACCCGGACGCGGCGCTGAATTTCGGGCTGGAAGACCACATGGAGCACGCCGAACGCTACAAGCGCGCGCGTGAGTTCTACGATGTCGTCACCGGCCTGTGGGATTCATTCGCCGACGACGCGTTTGTGCGCGATGTCGAGAGCGGCCTCTACTTCGATCCCGAAAAGATGCATGTGCTGGACCACAAAGGAAAGTATCTCTCGGTGCGCGGCCCGCTCAACATCGCCCGTCCGGTGCAGGGCTGGCCGGTGATCGTCCAGGCCGGCGCCTCGGAGGACGGCAAGCAGCTCGCCGCGGAGACCGCGGAAGCCGTGTTCACCGGCGGCGGTCCGCTCGCCGACGGCCAGAAGCTTTATGCCGACATCAAGGGCCGCATGGACAAGCTCGGCCGCAATCGCGACCACCTGAAGATCTTGCCCGGCGCTTTTGTCGTGGTCGGCGACAGCGTCGAGGAAGCCAAGGAGAAGCGCGCGAAGCTCGACGGCATGGTGCATTACGACAGCGCCATCGCCTCGCTGTCGGTGCAACTCGGCACCGACGCTTCCGGCTTCGATCCCGACGGGCAGTTGCCGCCGATCCCCGAAACCAACGCCAGCAAGAGCGGCCGGCAGCGGCTGGTCGATGCCGCCGCGCGCGGCAAGCTCACCGTGCGCCAGCTTGCCGAACGCGTCGGCGGTTACGGCGGGCTGTCCTTTGTCGGCACGCCCGAATCGGTCGCCGACCAGATGGAGGAATGGCTGACCACGGAGGCCTGCGACGGTTTCAACGTCATGTTCCCATATCTGCCCGCCGGACTCGACGACTTCGTCGACGGGGTGGTGCCGGAACTGCAGAAACGCGGGATTTTCCGCACGCAGTATGAAGGACGGACCTTGCGGGAAAATCTCGGCCTGCCACGGCCGAAAAACCGGTTTTTCGAGGCTTAAATCGGCGGTTATCGGCCCTAAAACCTTGACTTTGGGGCGTTGGAAGCTAGGTTGCGGCGCAAATGCTGGCCAGTTTGTCTGGCACGCTGCACCTTCCAGACATCAGAGGTTTTCGACATGGCCAAAGCGGTCACCATCAAGGTCAAGCTCGTCTCCACCGCGGACACCGGCTTCTATTACGTCGCCAAGAAGAACTCGCGCACCATGACCGACAAGCTGGTCAAGAAGAAGTACGATCCCGTGGCGCGCAAGCACGTCGAGTTCAAGGAATCCAAGATCAAGTAAGCCGCGAGGCTGCTGATAGGATTTGAACGGGGCCTTCGGGTCCCGTTTTTGTTTTTGATTTGTTCTTGACAACTATCCTATAAAAATCTAGTACATGAGAACATAATCTACCGGACGTCTGCAGCGCCCGGTAGACAGGTGACCACGGTGGAGCGCCGGGAGGCGCAGCGCCCTACGTCACTGGGCGCGCGCGGAGCCTTGCCGCGCGAGGCGGGTACGTTAATCCCGCCTCACGGGTGTCCCGCTGGACACCCTGGCGCCTCCCGCCGCTCCATCTCCTCGCGCGGTTCGCGAGGGACTGGCAAAGCTCGGACGCATTGCGCCGCGAGAACGCGAAGTTATGTCCGTCATTCTGGGGCGCTCGACAACGGGGCTGCCCCGTTGTCGAGCGAACCCGGAATCCAGAGGCTACCTCGGCGGTCCAACACCTCTGGATTCCGGGTTCGCGCCGAAGAGGCGCGCCCCGGAATGACGAATGAAAGTGGCTGTTTGAAATTTTGTGCAGTTCGTAGTTCGCGCTACGCCGCCGTCGCCACCACGCGGTTGCGGCCGTCGTGCTTGGCGCGGTAGAGCGCGGTGTCGGCGCGCTTGAGTACGTCGGCGATGGCTTCGCCCTTGCGCTCCAGCGTCGACAGCCCGATCGAGATCGTCACCTCGATGCGCTTGGCGCCCTTGTTGACCGCGAACGGCTCGCCCGCGATCGAACGCCGCAGCCGTTCCGCCACCATGCCGGCGACATGCAGATCGGTCTCCGGCATCACGATGACGAATTCCTCGCCGCCGTAGCGGCAGGCGAGATCGATGCCGCGGATCGACTTCCGAACCCGGACTGCGAATTCGCGCAACACGTCGTCGCCGGCGTCGTGGCCGTAGGTGTCGTTGATCGATTTGAAAAAATCGATGTCGAGCATCATCAGCGCCAGCGGCTTGCCGCGCGCCGAGGCCTGCTCGGCCAGCGAGCCCAGATGGCTTTCCATGTAGCGGCGGTTATGCAGCCCGGTGAGGCCGTCGGTGATCGCCGCCTCGATCGAATGCTGCATGTTGTCGCGCAGATGGTCGGTATAACGACGGCGGCGAATCTGGGTACGCGCGCGGGCCAACAATTCGTTCTTGTCGACCGGGCGCAGCAGGTAGTCGTTGACGCCGATTTCGAGCCCGCGCAGCAGCCTGGTGTTGTTGTCGGCGTCGGCGATTGCGAGAATCGGCACCTGCCGCGTGCGCTCCAGCGAACGCGCCTGGCTGCACAGCCGCAAGCCGTCGTAATTCTCAAGGCCGAGCGAGACGATCAAGAGGTCGTAATTGCCGTCGGCGGCATGAAACAGCGCTTCGGCGGGATTGGATTCGACGTCGACGGTGTGCTCGGCGCTCAATACCGGCGCCAGCCGCTCGTAGGACGACGGCCGGTCGTCGACCAGCAGGATGCGGCCGCCCTTGCCGGCATCGGCAACCGCGCTGCGCTCCGGCGCCTGCACGCCGATTTCGAGCGAGGTGATCGCGCGCATGCGCAACTCATCGGTCATCATTTTCAGCCGGGTCAGCGAGCGGACGCGTGCGATCAGCACCACGTCCGACACCGGTTTTGTCAGGAAATCGTCGGCGCCGGCCTCAAGGCCGCGGACACGATCGGAGGGGCTGTCCAGCGCGGTCACCATCACCACCGGAATGAAATGCGTCGCCGGATTGGCCTTCAGCCGGCGGCACACCTCAAAGCCGTCCATATCCGGCATCATGACGTCGAGCAGGATGATGTCGCATTCGGCGCGCGCGCAGATCGCCAGCGCCTCGGTACCGTTGGCCGCCGTCATCACGTCGAAATACTCGGCCGACAGCCGCGCTTCCAGCAGCTTTACATTGGCTGGAATATCGTCGACGACCAAAACACGCGCGGACATCGAAAACTCCTTACCCGATAAAACGCCTGACCGTTTCAATAAATTTGCCGACCGAGATCGGTTTGGACAGATACGCTTCGCAGCCGCCTTCGCGGATGCGCTCCTCATCGCCCTTCATCGCGAACGCCGTCACCGCGACCACCGGAATGGCGCGCAGTTCCGGATCGTCCTTGATCCAGCGCGTGACCTCGAGCCCGGACACTTGCGGCAGCTGGATATCCATCAGGATCAAATCCGGACGGAGCTTGCGGACGAGATCGAGCGCCTCGAAACCATTGCTGGTGCCCGAGGTCTGGTAGCCATGGGCCTCCAAGAGATCGCGAAAGAGCTTCATATTGAGCTCGTTGTCCTCCACGATCAGGACGGTTTTTGCCATCCCGTCCCTCCCCATCTCAAAATGGACATCCGACTGGATGCCCGGTGCAGCCGCGCGGCCGAACGCGTTCAAATCCGAATTCAAATTAGCGCCAGATTCGCTCTAACCTGTTAAGCCCGGGTGCGTTCTTTCTGCGAAGTGGTTTCCACTTGCTTGAGCACGTTGCAGAGACTCGGGCATGATGACTTCAAAATAGAGGCCATAAGTTACGGAAAGGCAAACGGCGGCGATGACAAAGCGTGTGCACAACGCCCGCGAAGTAGCTGAAATCGTGGCGATTCAGGCGCTTTCCTTCGTCGCCAGCGAGCCCGGGCGGCTGGGCGCCTTCCTGGCCGAAAGCGGCATCGGTCCGGAGACCCTGCGCTCGGCCGCGGCCGATCCGCAATTTCTTGTGAGCGTGCTCGATTTCGTGCTGCGCGATGACACGACCGTAAAGGCGTTCGCCAGCGCCGCGCAGCTTCATCCCACCAACATTGCCGCCGCGCGTCAGGCTTTAGGCGAACATTGGGAGCGCGATGTCCCGTGAACGCGACCGCGCCAGCCTTGGACGGACCGCGGTGCTTCTGCCGCGACTGCCTCGCTGATCTCGAGTTTGCGACCAGGCGATGCAGCGCCTGCGGCTCGCCGCGGCTGCTGCGTCACCATGCCCTGCCCGCGCTGACCCTGGCCCACATCGATTGCGATGCGTTCTACGCCACGGTCGAGAAGCGCGACAATCCGGAGCTTGCCGACAAGCCGGTCATCATCGGCGGCGGCAAGCGCGGCGTGGTATCGGCGGCATGCTACATTTCGCGGACGTTCGGAGTGCGCTCGGCGATGCCGATGTTCAAGGCGCTGGCGCTGTGCCCGTCCGCCACGGTGATCCGGCCCGACATGGCGAAATATGTCCGGGTCGGCCGCGAGGTGCGCCACGCCATGCAGGCGCTGACGCCGTTGGTCGAACCGCTGTCGATCGACGAGGCGTTTCTCGATCTGGCCGGCACCCAGCGCGTCCACAGCATGATCCCCGCAAAAGTGCTGGCGCGGTTTGCCCGCGAGGTCGAGCGCGGCATCGGGATTACAGTGTCGGTGGGACTGTCGTGCAACAAATTCCTGGCCAAGATCGCCTCCGACCTCGACAAGCCCCGAGGTTTTGCGGCGCTCGACCAGGACGAGGCGCGTGAACTGCTGGCGGCAAAGCCGGTCGGCTTCATCTTCGGCGTTGGCCCCGCGACCCAGGAGCGGCTGTTGCAGCGGGGCTATCGCACCATCGCCGACCTGCAAAAAGCCGATGAAATCGACCTGATGAAGCAATTCGCCGCCGAGGGTCAACGGCTGTGGCGGCTGGCGCGCGGCATCGACGATCGGGCCGTGGTGTCCGATCGCGGCGCCAAGACGATTTCGAGCGAGACCACGTTCGAGACCGACATCCGCGATTTCGCGACGCTGGAAAAGATGCTGTGGCGGTTGTCGGAAAAGGTGTCGTCGCGGCTCAAGAGCGGCGATCTCGCGGGATCGACCATCACACTGAAACTGAAGACCGCCGATTTCAGGCAGCGCACGCGCTCGCAAACCGTGCAGTCGCCGACCCAGCTCGCCGCCAAGATTTTCGCCACTTCCCGCGAGATGCTGGCGAAGGAGATCGACGGCACCGCGTTTCGCCTGATGGGAACAGGCGTCAGCGCGCTTAAACCCGGATCTCAGGCCGACGACACCGATATGCTGGATCGCCGCTCCGCCCACGCCGAACGCGCGATGGACGATTTGCGCAGGAAATTCGGCAACGCCGCAGTGATCATGGGAATCGCCTATGATGGGCCGGAAAAGGCGGGATGAAGCAACCCCGTGTCCCGGACGCGGTGCGGCATTCTTCATGCCGCTCCGCAGAGCCGGGACCCCGGTTCTAATGCCAAACGTTACCGGGACCCCGGCTCTGCAGCGCACCGCTTCGCGAAGAGCTACGCGCTGCGCTGCGTCCGGGGAACGCGGCGTCTACTTACAAGGCTTGGAGTCCTTGACGTCGAACTTTCCCATCTTTCCCGAGATGACAAAATCGTTGTAGTCGAGCACCAGCGCCCGCGAGACGCCGTCCTCGTAGAGTTCGAACGACATTGCATAGACCGGCGTCTGCTCGCCGGCATTGGCCTTGGCATCGCGGTCGTAATAGCTCACGGTCACTGGCCACCGCGTCAGCGCCTTCATCTTGTCATGGGTGGTGGACGGGTCGGGTGTCGTCGTCGCGCGGTCGCCCGAGATCGGCTGGCCGATCACCGAAAGTGTGTTGTAGACCTTCTCGCCATTGTCGGACCCGTCATAGACGCTCAGTTCGAGCACGGATTTGCCGTCTTTGGCGGCGGCGATGATGCGCTGGATCTGCTCGGTCGGAAACACCGTGCTGCCATCGAGGGTGAAGGTCTTGGCAACCGGCTGCTTCAGTTTCACCGTCACCAGGTTGCCGGTGCGTTCGGCGACGCCATCGATGGCGCTGGCATCGGTGTCGTTCATGCGGGTATCGATCTTGAAGCGGTAGCTTTTGCCGGCGCCATCTTCCCAGCTCGTCGAGCGCAGATCGCTCAGCGTGGTCTTGCCCTCGCCGCTGTCGAGTTCGGAGACCTGCCGGAATTCCGAGGTGTAGCCCTCGCACGGGCTGCCGGAAAAATTATACAGAATGCGGCCGCGCGCGTTGTTGATCGAAGTGCTGCCGCGGGATTTCACCAGGCTCAATTCATACAGCGCCTGATGCGCCAGAAACGGCGCGCCGGCCGCCGCTTGCGCTGCGCCGCCACCGAGACCGCCGGCCAAAGCGGCCGCGGCAACCGTCAGCGCGCCGGCGCGAAAATGCGAAATCTGCTGCGAACGACCCATGTCGTCTCCTGCGGTGAGAATCTTACAATAATAACCGCGCTATTGCGCCGCAACTAGGGCCGTGACCTGGAACCATGACGAATCGGCTGTCGAATCGCCGTATTTTCGGGTCCCGAATGCCGGTACGGCGGCAAGCAACGGCGATTCCAGCCTCGCTTGCATGTCGTGGCATGATCGGCGAAATAGAACTCGCCCAACGCTTTACGTGTGAGAATTCGGGCGCGAAATGAATCTTTGGGGAGAAACATGCAGGAACGGTCGAGCAGAAACTTGCGGAACAGGGCGTCACGTTGCATGAGCCCGCAAGCCCGGTGGCGAATTATGTTGGCTTCGTGCGCACCGGCAACCTGCTGTTTGTGTCCGGACAGGTCTGCGTCAATCCGGAAGGCAAGCTGATCGCCAAGGGCAAGTTAGGGGCCGGCGTCACCGTCGAGCAAGGCTGCGCCGCGGCGCGCGGCTGCGCCATCAACCTGCTGGCCCAGATCAAGGCAGCGCTCGGAGATCTCGACAAGGTGGTCCGCGTGGTCCGGCTCGGCGGCTTCGTCAATTCGGCGCCGGATTTTGTCGATGGCCCGAAGGTGCTGAACGGCGCCTCCGACCTGATGGTGCTGGCCTTCGGCGACAAGGGCCGCCACGCCCGAACCACGGTCGGCGTCGCCTCGCTGCCGGCCGATGCCGCGGTCGAAGTCGAGGGAATCTTCGAGGTCTCCTAGCGGAGCCGCGACATGCGCGCGCCGGACTGGCTGACCGCGCGGCCGGTGGCCCATCGCGGCCTGCACGACGCCGCGCGGGGCATCATCGAGAACATGCCAGCTGCTGCGGCCGCCGCGGTTGCGGCTAGTTTCGCCATCGAGTGCGACATCCAGCTCACCGCCGACGGCGAAGCGATGGTGCATCATGATGACGAACTCGGCCGCCTTACCGAGGGCAGCGGCGCGCTTCGGGACAAGACCTCAGCCGAACTCAGGCAGGTCGCCTTCAAGGATACGCCGGAACGGATGATGGCACTCGGCGACCTCTGCGCGCTGGTCGCCGGCCGCGTGCCGCTGCTGATCGAGGTGAAAAGTCGTTTCGACGGCGACCGCAAACTGGTCGCCCGGATGGCGGAGGTACTCGCGTCCTATGGCGGACCAGCGGCCGGGATGTCGTTCGATCCGGACCAGGTGGCGGCCTTGCGCGAGTTGATGCCCAGCCGACCGCGCGGCATCGTCGCCGAGCGGGAATATACCGAAGCCGACTGGCCCGAGGCGACACCGGCGCAGCGCCGCGGCATGCTGCATTTGCGCCACGCTTTCCACACCCAGCCGCATTTCGTCGCCTGGTGGGTCGATGAGCTTCCAGCCCTCGCGCCCTGGATCGCACGCAATATTTTTGGCTGCCCGCTGCTGACCTGGACCGTGCGCACGAAGGAGCAGCGGGCGACCGCCGCGCGCCATGCCGACCAGATGATTTTCGAGGGGTTCCGGCCGGAAGCCTGACGTGTCGAAACACTTGAAGTCGCTACTGCAATGCACGATCTTTAAGGCAGGTCACCGCCAGCGATGGCTGATCGCAATGTGACCGGTTCAAGTTGTCGATGGCCTCATCTGAAATTTCCCTCGAAGCGGTATCGTCGGTCAGCCAGATTTCGGCTGACGAATGGGACGCCTGCGCCAACCCGCCGGCAGGTCCCGACTCGCTCAGCGGCCTCGATACGCTGGCCTCATCTGAAATCTCAGATGATTCATGCGACCATTTAAAAACGAGTTATAACCCATTTGTTTCGCATGCCTTTTTCTCGGCGCTTGAAGTGTCAAACTCGGCCTGCGCACGCACCGGCTGGGGCCCGCGCCATCTGCTGGCGCGGCTCGACGGCATCATTGCCGGCATCGTGCCGTGCTATCTGAAATCGCACAGCCAGGGCGAATACGTGTTCGACCGCGGCTGGGCCGACGCCTATGAGCGCGCCGGCGGCCGCTATTACCCAAAACTCCAGGCCTCGGTCCCGTTTACCCCGGCGACGGGGCCGCGGCTGCTGATCCGCGACGGCGTCGATGCGGAACTGATCGGCGGCGCCCTTGCCTCCGGGTTGGTAGCGCTGTGCGAGGCGACCGAAGCCTCGTCGGTTCACGTCACCTTTGCGCGCGAGCGCGAATGGAAATTCCTCGCCGAAAACGGATTCCTGCAGCGCACCGACCAGCAATTCCACTGGCGCAATGAGGGCTATGGTACCTTCGAGGATTTCCTCGGCTCCCTCAATTCGCGGCATCGCAAGGCGATCCGCCGCGAGCGCCGCGAGGCGCTGGCCAACGGCATCACGATCCACGCGCTGACCGGCAGCGAGATTACCGAGGACGCATGGGATGCGTTTTTCGAATTCTACATGGAGACCGGCTCACGAAAATGGGGCCGGCCCTACCTCACCCGCGCGTTCTTTTCGCTGGTAGGCCAGACCATGGACAGGGATGTCCTGCTGGTGATGGCCAGACGCGGCGGGCGCTGGATCGCCGGCGCGATCAATTTCATCGGCTCCGACGCGCTGTTCGGGCGCAACTGGGGCGCTGTCGAACACCACCCGTTCCTGCATTTCGAGGTCTGCTATTATCAGGCAATCGATTTTGCGATTGGGCGCGGCCTGAAGCGGGTCGAGGCCGGCGCACAAGGCGAGCACAAGATCGCGCGCGGCTACCTGCCGCAAACCACCTACTCCGCGCATTACATCGCCGATCCCGGCCTGCGCCGGGCCGTGCGGGAGTACCTCGGCCGCGAACGGCTCTATGTGGCCGAAGCGGTGCGCGAACTCACCGACGCCGCGCCGTTTCGTAAAGGTACAAACGATCAGGAGCAGCCATGACCGCCTACGACCCCAACAATCCCTTCGCCAAAATCCTGCGCGGCGAGTTTCCCTGCTACAAGGTCTATGAGGACGATCACGTCCTCGCCTTCCTCGACATCATGCCGCGGACGCCAGGACATACGCTGGTGATCCCGAAGGCGCCGGCGCGCAACATTCTCGATATTTCGCCGGAGGATTTTGCCCATGTTGCGCGCGTTTCCCGCACCATCGCCCGCGCGGCGATGCAGGCGTTCAAGGCCGACGGCATCACCGTCCAGCAATTCAGCGAAGCCGCCGGCGGCCAGGTGGTGTTTCACCTGCACATGCATGTGATGCCGCGCCACGATGGCATCGGGCTGTTGCCGCCGGCCAGCCGCAAGGAAGATACGAAAGTGCTGGAAGATAACGCGACCAGGCTGATCGCGGCGCTGAAGAGCGGGTAAGACTCCGGCTGCTTCATTTACATGCGTCATGGCCGGGCTTGTCCTAGCCATCCACGTCTTCGCTGGGAACTGCACCAAAGACCGTGGATGCCCGGCACGAGGCCGGGCACGACGAGCCATTCGGCGCTGCTCTACTCCGTCTCGAAATCTCCGGCCTGCGGCGGCGCCAGCGGCGTGAATTCGCAGCGGTCGGGCTTGAGATCGAGCAGCGGCGTCTCGTCGAGGCAGTCGAGCCCGCGGACCAGAACGACATTACCCTCGATGCCGACCAGCTTGACGATCGAGGTGCCAATCGGGTTCGGCCGCACCGGCGAGCGCAGCGAAAAGGTGCCGCGGGTCGATGCATCGTTCTTCGGGCTCTGCAGCACGAGGTCGCGGCGCGACAGATGCAGCCAGTAGATCACCTCGAGGTTGGAGTAGAAGTCGACGCCCTTCAGCGCCGGCACCCACGGCTCGAATATCTCCAGCCGGCACACCGGGCCGTCGTGACGGCCCTGCCGCGGCGTCTTCAGACGCGAGGTCCAGGGCGTGCGGATGCGGCCGATAAACACCAGCCCGGCGTCGCGCGCCGTCGGCGCGTCGACCGCGGTTTCGCCCGGACGAATTTCACTTTCACGAACCATCCTCAATCCAGCGAGATGTTTTGCGCCTTGATCACCTTCGCCCACCGCGCCCGGTCGGCGTCGATGAATTCCGTGATTGCTTCGGCGCTGCGGGGGCGGAACACCGGAAAGCCGATCTTTTCCAGCGAGGCGCGAAACGCGTCGTCGTTCAAGGCACGATCGAGGCTTGCGCTGATCTTTTGCGCGACGTCGTCGGGTATTCTTGCAGGTGCGGCGACGCCATACCAGACGCTGACGACGTACTCGGGATAGCCGCTTTCCGCAACGGTCGGAACATCGGGAAGATCCGGGCTTCGCTGCGCCGAACTGACGCCCAGCGGTCGCAATAGTCCGGACTTTACCGGCGGCAGCGCAGTGCTCAGCGAGTCGAACATCACCTGAATATTACCCGAGAGCAGATCGGTCAGCGCCGGCCCCGCACCCTTGTACGGAACGTGAGTCATCTCAACGCCCGCCATCTGCTTGAACATCTCGCCTGCGAGATGGATGGTGCCGCCGGTGCCGGCCGAACCGAAATTCAGCTTGCCGGGATTCTGCCTGGCGTAGGCGACGAATTCCGCGACCGTCTTCGCCGGCACCGAAGGATGCACCTCCATCACGACAGGCAGATCGGTGACCAGCGCCAGCATCCGGAAATCCTTCACCGGATCGTAGGGCAGTTTTTTGTAAAGCATCGGATTGAGCACGATGATCGAAGCGGCTGACACAAAAAGCGTGTAGCCGTCAGGATCGGAGCGGGCCACCGCTTCGGCGCCGATCGCGCCCTGCGCGCCGGCCTTGTTTTCGACGAACACCGCCTGCTTCAGGTCCCGCCCGAGGAATTCGCCCACCAGCCGGCCGAGAACGTCGGTCGGGCCGCCCGCGGCATAGGGAACGACGAGTTTGATCGGACGCACCGGATAATCGGCGGCGTGCGCATTTGGAGTCATCAGCGCAGCGGCGATCGCGATACATGAGACCGCGGCGGATCGTGCGTTCAGCATGTTCGCTTTCCCAATCAGCCCAGCCACCATTTGCCGGCAAGCATAACAACCTCGCCGCAAACCACGCCAGCAAAAATCGATCTGCGTGTCGCGATGAAGACCACAAGTCCCGCCGCCACGGCTCCATAACGCAAAAATCCCGGCACGCTCGCCAATGCGCCGGGTGGAAACACGAGGATTTGCGCGATCACGCCGGCGAGGATGGCCGTCGCGACCGCGCGCACCCAGACCAGCAGTTCGGATCCCTCATCGACGCCGGCGCCCAGCCACAGTCCGAGCATGCGCCAGACCTCGTTCGGCAAAAAGCCCGCGAGCACCAGCACCGCCAGAGCATGCCAGTCGCCCAAGAAACGGCTGAGCAAATCGCTCATGCGCGCTCCCGCCAGCGGTGCACGCCATAAGCGATGGTGCCCGCCGATACCCCGCTGATCAGAATATCGACGCCGGTGTGCAGCATCGATGCAAAAGGAAACAGCACCAGTCCCAGCGCCAGTGCCGCGACGTCGGCGAGCTGCCGGCAGTTGCGCGCGGTCGAAAGCAGAAACGCCAGCGGCGTCAGCAGCAGGATCGCCGCGCCGAACAGCTGCGGCAGATTGGCGGCGAGACCATAGCCCAGCGCGGTCGCCATCAGGCATACCGACATCAGGCCGACGCCGAGACCGTTGGTGAAAGCGATCCGCCGCTCGCGCGGCACCTGCGGCAGCAGGCGAAAGCATTCCACCCACATGGTGATCGCAATGAAATGGGTCGTGAGGATCAGGTGACGCCGCCTGGTTTGCGGCATACGCATCATCGGCAGCACCGACACCACCATCGGAAACAGCCGGACGGCGCTGACTGCTACGGCAATCGCGGCCTGCACCGCCGTAGCACCGGAGCCCAATGTCGAAATCAGGATAATCTGCGCAGGTCCGGCCCAGACCAAAGCGGTGCTGACCAGCGCCCATCCCAGGCTGAAACGAGTGTCATGCGCCAGCGCGCCGATGCCGAGATAGGTGGCGAACAGCACGAGAGTCAGAACCGTCGATGTAACCGACCGCAGTCCCCACGCGAACGCGCGCGCGGAGCTTTGCCACCTGGAGGAGTCGAGAGCGGGAAGCGCCACGGGCACCTGGAAGCAGGTTGAGTCGTGCCAGCAGTAACGCTGGCGAAAGGTCCCGGCGTCAAGCGAGCACCGGCTCACAGCAGCCCTGCGATACCAGCGTCAGCCCCGGACGCCCATGTTTCGCAGCACAAAGCAAGCCCCGCCGGCGCGGCGAATGCGGTTGCAAAGATCGTCGGCGGCGACGCGCGTATCAGCACCGATCCGCACCTGATAGAACACACGCGTACCACGGCTGCGCAACGTCGTTCCAAGCAGGCTCGGATCCTGATCGCCGATGACAGCGCCAAGCCGGCTGATCGCACGGGCATACATCGCCAGCGCCCGGTCGCGATTGAAGCCCGCGGCAAGCTGCACGCCCCACTCGCGGGCCGCGCTCAATTTCACGTGCTGTTCCAGTTCGGCAACGAACGGATTGGGCGCGCGGCGCAAAAGCGCCATCAACTCGCGGCAACTCGAGGTCGGCGCGCGGTCAGGCATCTTGCCGTTTTTGCCAGCGGCAGCCCAATCGTCGAGCGAACCGCCGGTGATGGCGAAAACATAGTTGCGCGTCTCCGCCGGCATGTAGCCGGTGCCGGCGAGCCATTCCTGCACGCGTCGCGGACCCGCATTGTAAGCCGCCGCGGCAAGACCGAGATTGCCGAACTGGCCGCGCAACTCATTTAGAAACTCCGCCGATTTCGGCAGCGCCTGCACCGGATCGAACGGATCGAGCAGCCGGCGCTCGCTGGCAGTGCCGGGCATGAATTGTGCGATACCTTGCGCGCGCTGGCCGCGGCGCGTCATGGGGCCAACGGCATCGGATTGGAACCGGCTTTCCTGCCAGATCACGCGCGCGAAGAACTCCAGCGGCAGGCCCTGCGCCCTCGCCGCCGATTCGATCATCAGGCACATCGCCTCGCGGGTGTCGGTATCTCGCGCGGTTTCCGCGGGCTTTTTTATTTCGTCCCTGACGGTGGCGAGTTCCTCAACGCTCGGCTTCACAAAGCCGGCGGCGCCGGGGGACGAATCCTCTGCGAGAGCGCGCCGGTGCGGCAAACCGGGCAATGCGAGCGCGGCAAGCATAAGGCACAGACCGATCACTCGAAACGTCATACCTGTTTCCTGCGGCAAGCGGCGCTTGACAGCATCATTGGACTAGCTAGCTATTCAAGAATGATGGCGCGCGCGTGGGAGCGCAAGACATGACGGTACCGCCGGATCGACCGCTGGGTTTCGCTCCCGATGACGACGCGCCGATCCCCTACATGGCGCGGACACGCGAATATTATCAGGCGATCGGCTATGAAGTGCCCTACCGCTGGGCGCATTATGCGGAAGCGCCGTTTCAGCCGCTGCGAAAACCCCTCGCCCGATCCCACGTCGCCATCGTCACGACGGCGGCGCCGTTCGATCCCGCCAAGGGCGATCAGGGTCCCGGGGCGAAATACAATGGCGGCGCCAAATTTTATTTCGTCTATGACGGCGACACCTCGAAGACTCACGATTTGCGGATTTCCCACGTCGCCTATGACCGCGTTCATACCTCGGCCGACGACAGCGGCACCTGGTTTCCGCTGCCGCAGTTGAAGCGGCTCGCGGAGGAAGGGCGGATCGGCGACGTCGCGCCGCGCTTTTTCGGCGCGCCGACCAATCGCAGCCACCGCGTCACCATCGAGGCCGACGCGCCGGAAATTCTTACGCGCTGCCGCGCCGACGGCGTGGATGCCGCGGTGCTGGTGCCGAACTGCCCGGTGTGCCACCAGACCATCGCCCTTGTGGCGCGGCATTTGGAGGCCAACGGCATCTCCACTGTGGTGATGGGTTGCGCCAAGGATATCGTCGAGCATGCGGCGGTGCCGCGCTTTCTGTTCAGCGATTTCCCGCTGGGCAATTCGGCAGGCAAGCCGCACGACCCGGACTCGCAGGCCTTCACGCTGGAGCTGGCGTTGCGGCTGCTGGAAGCAGCACCCGGTCCGCAGACCACGGTGCAGTCGCCGCTGCGCTGGAGCGCTGACGCTTCATGGAAGCGCGATTACGACAATGTCGCGCAGATGAGCGCCAGGGAACTGGCGCGGCGGCGGCGGGATTTCGACGCCCAAAAAGCCATCGCGCGCGGCATCCGCGAGCGCACGACGTAACCCCCCTGCGCCGCAGATACCCGGAAATTCGCAGCGTCGTCCGCGCAATCGGTTTACGTTAATGCCGCATATTCCTGCGGCATCCTGTTTCGCACCGTCCAAAGCGGCGTAGAACTATTCCTTTCATTGAGGGATGATCGATGCTGGATCGAAGACAAAGCGTGCGGGACAAGGTGATCTTCGGAGGCGTCGCCTCGATCAATGAGCGCGGCTCGACGATGGATTGTGTCGTGCGCAATATTTCCGACCGCGGCGCCTGCGTCGAGTTCGACGAAACCGCAAAACTGCCGGAGGAAATGAACCTGACCATCGCGCGAAAAGGCCGCTCCTTTCTTGCAAGGATGATCTGGCGGCAGGCCGACAGGGTGGGCCTCGCATTCAGGACCATGACGGCAGCGGGCGTTCCGGCCTCCGATCTCGACGAGCGGCTGCGCCGAAGCGAACAGAAAAAGCGTCAGCTTCAGCGCCGCATCAAGGAGCTGTTGGGCGAAGGCTGAACAGTTCTCGCAGCCGCAATCGAACCCACGCAAAACAAACGGCCGGCAATCGCTGCCGGCCGTTTTCATTTATGGATCTGCGTTCAAACCTTGACCAGCGGACCGCGTGAGGCCGGGCCTTTCGAGCCGCCGCCGGGACCGCCCGGTTTCGGCTTGCGCGGCGGGGTCCGCTTGCGCGCGCCGGGCAGCTTCTCCGGCTTCGGCGTGACCGGCCCTTCGAGATACTCGAAGCCGATTTTGTCCAGCTCCACGCCTGCGACCGCTTCGTCCTTGACCAGCACCACGCGGACGTGACCGCCGCCTTTCAGCTTGCCGAACAGCACTTCGTCGGCCAGCGGCTTCTTGATGTGCTCCTGGATGACACGGGCCATCGGCCGCGCACCCATCTGTTCGTCATAACCGTGCTGAATGAGCCAGGCTTTCGCAGGCTCCGACAATTCGATGGTGACGTCGCGATCGGCAAGCTGCGCCTCGAGCTGCAGCACGAACTTCTCCACCACCATGCCGATCACTTCGGCATTGAGATGGGCGAACGAGATGATCGCGTCGAGCCGGTTGCGGAATTCGGGTGCAAACTGCCGGTTGATCGCCTCGTGATCGTCGCCTTCCCGCTTGTTGCGCGTGAAGCCGAATGCCTGCCGCGCCAGATCGGCGGCGCCGGCGTTGGTCGTCATGATCAGGATCACATTGCGGAAGTTGACCGGTTTGCCGTTGTGGTCCGTCAGCCGGCCGTGATCCATGATCTGCAACAGCACGTTATAAAGATCCGGATGCGCCTTCTCGATTTCGTCCAACAGCACCACGCAGTGCGGATGCTGATCGACGCCATCGGTGAGCAGGCCGCCCTGATCGAAGCCGACATAGCCCGGAGGCGCGCCGATCAGCCGCGATACGGTATGGCGTTCCATATATTCCGACATGTCGAACCGGATCAGCTCGACGCCAAGCGATTCCGCAAGCTGTTTTGCCACTTCGGTCTTGCCGACGCCGGTGGGGCCCGAAAACAGATAGGAGCCGATCGGCTTCTCCGGCTCGCGCAGGCCGGCCCGCGCCAGCTTGATCGAAGCGGCCAGCGCGTCGATCGCCTTGTCCTGGCCGAACACCACGCGCTTCAAGGTCTGCTCGAGATGCTTGAGCACCTCGGCATCGTTCTTGGACACGCTCTTTGGCGGGATTCGCGCCATGGTCGCGATGGTGGTCTCGATTTCCTTGATGCCGATGGTTTTTTTGCGCTTGTTCTCGGCGACCAGCATCTGGGCGGCGCCGGACTCGTCGATCACGTCGATCGCCTTGTCTGGCAGCTTGCGGTCATGGATGTAGCGTGACGACAGCTGCACCGCGGCTTCGATCGCCTCGTTTGTATATTTCAGCCGGTGATAGTCCTCGAAATACGGCTTCAGGCCCTTCAGAATCGCGATAGCGTCCTCGACCGTCGGCTCGTTGATGTCGATCTTCTGGAACCGGCGCACCAGCGCGCGATCCTTTTCGAAGTGCTGGCGGTATTCCTTGTAGGTGGTCGAACCCATGCAGCGGATCGTGCCCGATGCCAGCGCAGGCTTGAGCAAATTGGAGGCATCCATCGCGCCGCCGGAGGTCGCACCGGCGCCGATCACGGTGTGGATTTCATCGATGAACAGGATTGCGTTGGGGTGGGCTTCGAGTTCCTTGAGGACCTGCTTCAGCCGCTCCTCGAAGTCGCCGCGATAGCGCGTACCCGCCAGCAGCGTGCCCATGTCGAGCGAGAACACCGTTGCCGCCGCAAGCACTTCCGGCACCTCGCTGTCGACGATGCGCTTGGCAAGACCTTCCGCGATCGCCGTCTTGCCGACGCCGGCCTCGCCCACGAACAGCGGATTGTTCTTCTGCCGGCGGCACAGCACCTGGATCGCGCGGTTGATCTCGGAATTCCGCCCGATCACCGGATCGATCTTGCCGTCCCGCGCCTTCTTGTTGAGGTTGACGCAATAAGTATCGAGCGCGTCGCCCTTTTTCTTTGAATCTTCGCCGTTCTTGGATTCGGCCTCCTCATCGACGCCACGCACCGGCCGCGCCTCGGAAACTCCGGGCCGCTTGGCAATGCCGTGACTGATGTAATTAACGGCGTCATAGCGCGTCATGTCCTGTTCCTGCAGGAAATACGCGGCATGGCTCTCGCGTTCGGCGAAGATCGCGATCAGGACATTGGCGCCGGTCACTTCTTCGCGACCGGACGACTGGACGTGAATCACGGCGCGCTGGATCACGCGCTGAAAGCCCGCAGTCGGCTTGGCATCGTCGGCGCCGTCCGTCACCAGGTTTTCGAATTCGGTTTCGAGATAATTGACCAGACTGGTGCGCAGCTTGTCGAGATCGACGCTGCAGGCCCGCATCACCGCCGCCGCGTCCGAATCATCGATCAGCGACAGCAGCAGGTGCTCAAGCGTCGCATACTGATGATGGCGCTCGTTTGCGATCGCCAGCGCGCGGTGCAGGGATTGTTCAAGGCTCTGAGAAAAAGTCGGCATTCGCGTCCTCTATGGCCCCCGCCATCATGATCGCCGTTGCCGCGTCAGGCAACAACAACCTTTCGTCGTATATAGTTACGCCCGATCATGGCGAAAGACCGGTTCCAACTGGCTGCCTTCCAGTAAATTCGATGCAAGACCCGTTCCGACTTTTGAGCGATTCCATGCAAAGCTACTTCTTTTCCATCACGCATTGCAAAGGATGCTGGTGCTTTCGTGCGAAATCCATCACCTGCGTCACCTTGGTCTCGGCGATCTCGTAGGTAAAAACGCCGCATTCGCCGATTCCATGATGATGAACGTGCAGCATGATCTTGGTCGCCGCCTCGGCGTCCTTCTGGAAAAACTTCTCCAGCACGTGAACGACAAATTCCATCGGCGTGTAGTCGTCGTTCAATATCAATACGCGGTAGAGGTTTGGACGTTTCGTCTTCGGCTTTACTTTACTGATGACGGATGTGGCAGGACCGCCGGGTCCGCCAGGACGGCCCTCGTCATTGCCCATTCGGGGAACTGGGGCGGCGCCTTCGGGCGACGCGGACAGGTCGATAGTTGAAAACGGCTGTAGCATGGCTCAGGTGTTCGAAATCCCACAATAACCCGGACTGCGACCAGCCGACGGTCCTCAGCGGAGCCATCGTCAGGTTTTCTCGGTAAGCTATCCGGATCGCCGCTCCCGCCCGGCGCCGACCCATTTACTGGATCGATAACGAGAATATGGGACCGCGTTCGGCTTGCCGCAAGCGCACAAATACTCCCCGGACGTGACCCGCGTGGCGTCTGATTCCCGGCGCGGGCACCCGCAAGGTTAATCAATCCTGCCCTGCTTGACAAAATGCGCGCCCCGGCCGTTTAGCGGCTGTTGACAATGGCGGCAGTCTATCCGGCGTGGCCGGCGATATGTGCGGCTATTTACCGGCTTTCTCTGCATGGCTTTACCACCTGTTTAGCCATGGCGGCCGAAATGGGCGCAGAAACCCATTTTCCGGTGACCATCATGTTTAGTGCATCCCTTCGCAATCAGCTTCGCAGCGCGGCCGCCCGGTTCATCCGGGCCGACGAGGGCAATATCGCGGTGATCTTTGCGATCGCGCTTGTGCCCATGATCGGCTTCATCGGCGCCGCCGTCGACTATACCCGCGCCAACGCCGCGCGCTCCTCGATGCAGGCCGCGCTGGACTCCACGGCATTGATGCTCTCCAAAGACCTCTCGGAAGGCCTCATCACCCCCTCACAAGTCAGCGCCAAGGCTACAAGCTATTTCACCGCGCTCTATACCAACAGCGACGCCAAATCGATCGCGGTCACCGCGACCTATACCGCCAGCACTTCCCAGGGCTCGACCATTCAGGTCAACGGATCCGGCGCTGTCACCACCGACTTCATGAAGGTGGCGGGCTTCCCGAACATCAATTTCAACAGCAGTTCGACGGCCGCCTGGGGCAATGTGCGGATGCGCGTCGCCATGGCGCTCGACAATACCGGATCGATGGCCGACGACGGAAAAATGCCGGCGATGCAGACCGCCGCGAAAAGCCTGATCGATCAGTTGAGTGCGCTCGCCAAGAATCCCGGCGACATCTACATCTCGATCGTGCCGTTCGCCAAGGACGTCAATGTCGGCGCCAGCAATTACAACCAGGACTGGATCGACTTCACGGACTGGGACAATGATCCGGCCAATGACAGCAAGGGTACCTGCAGCAAGGCTAGCAAGACGACGCGAAGTTCCTGCCTGACATCCAGCAAGAGAACGTGGACTCCGGATCATTCGCAGTGGACCGGCTGCATGACCGACCGCGACCAGGATTACGACACCAAGAACACGACGCCAACGACTACGATCACTTCAACCCTGTTCCCGGCCGAGGAATATGTCAGCCTCGATCGATATGGCAACGTCCAGGAGCAATACTGCAAGACGGGCAACAACCCGTATCTGCAGCCGATCGTGCCGCTGAGCTACAACTGGAGCACGCTGAAGACCTCGATCACCAATATGCAGCCGACCGGAAACACCAACCAGGGCATCGGCCTGGCGTGGGCGTGGATGACTCTGGGCCAGGGCGCACCTTTCAATGCGCCGGCAAAAGACCCCAACTACACCTACAAGGACGCCATCATCCTGCTGTCCGACGGCTTGAACACGCAAAACCGCTGGTATAGCAACGCCGCGCAGATCGACGCCCGCCAGAAACTATTGTGCGACAATGCCAAGGCCGCCGGCATCACGATCTACACAATTCACGTCAATACCGGCTCGCCGCCGGACCCGGTTTCAACTGTGCTGCAATACTGCGCGAGCAGTACCGACAAATTCTTCCTGATCACATCGGCCAGCCAAACCGTCTCGGCTTTCAACTCGATCGGGACCTCGCTCTCGAAACTGCGGGTCGCCAAATAAGCCTGCGACCGAACTAAAAAAGCCCGGCCGTAACGGCCGGGCTTTTGTTTTGGGAGCCGTGCTGAATCAGCGCGCAGCGGCCGGGTTGAATTTCGCGACCAGGCCTTCGAGCGGCTTGTAGGTCTGCTTGGCGAGATCGGCGTAGAGGGTGGCGATCTTCTGCGACTCGGCAACGAAGGTTTCGTAGGCCGACTTCGCGTATTCGGTCTGCACTTCGATCGCCTTGTCCAGCGACTTCACGCCCGACAGCTTCTCCACGAAAGACTTTCCGTCTTCGAACGACTTCTTGGTGTAATCGCCATAAGCGGTTGCGATGGCCTGAATGCCGCTCTGAAGCGTGTTCGCCGACGCAACGGCGGTTTCGTACTGCTCTTTTCCGTACTGCTGAATCTCTTCGACTTTTACCACGATGGAGTCCTTTCCCAGACTGATGTGAATTGATCTGCCGGGAGGTCCCGGCTCCCTGACCACAACAGTCATATAGTGCAACGCACAAAAAGGTCAAGAATCTTTGTGCGGCGCACAATATGAGATTTACGGCAAATCGGCCAAGGTCTTGCAAGGGTTGCTTAACGTTTTGGAAACTCCGGCCACCTACCTTGATTCTCTGCGTTGTTCATGCTCCGGTCGGAAAGCCAAAAACTACGTGGACACAGCGTCTTAGCCAGAATGGCAGACTTATCCGCCATGTCAGCCAAGAAGCTTGTTCGCCCTGAGCGCTTTCCATCGGGGGACATCACTGGTTGTTGGGCATAATTTAGCCTCACGAACCGGTGATCTAGAGTGAAATTGGGACGGGGAAGTTTATGTTTCGCACGACCTCAACACGCGCCCTTCGGGTTTGCGTTCTCGGGCTGGCAACGATCACCACCGCCGTCATCTTCACCAACGATACCGCCGATGCTCGCCGCTACAGGCACCGGCATCACACCCGCCACCACGAATCACAGCCGAGCTACAGCCCGGCATTCGCCTCGATCATCGTCGATGGCAACTCCGGCGCGACCCTTTCAGCCAACAACCCCGACGCCTCGCGTCACCCCGCCTCTCTCACCAAGATCATGACGCTCTATCTGCTGTTCGAGCAACTCGACGCCGGCAAGCTCAAGCTCGACAGCGAAATGGACGTTTCCGAGCATGCTTCGGAACAGGCTCCGACCAAACTCGGTCTGCGTCCGGGCCAGACCATCAAGGTTGAGGACGCCATCAAGGGACTGGTGACGCGTTCGGCCAACGACGCCGCGGTGGTGATCGCAGAAGCGATCGCCGGCGATGAAGACGATTTCGCCAAGCTGATGACCCGCAAGGCGCGCGCGCTGGGCATGACGCGGACGGTCTATCGCAACGCCTCGGGGCTTCCCAACGACTCCCAGGTCACCACCGCGCGCGACCAGTCGACCCTCGGCCGCGCCATCCAGGACCGTTTCCCGCGCCATTACCGCTACTTCTCAATCTCCGCTTTCAACTATCACGGTCATTCGATCCGCAATCACAATAAACTGCTCGGCAACGTCGAAGGCGTGGACGGAATCAAGACCGGTTACACCCGCGCGTCCGGCTTCAACCTCGTAACCTCGATGCGCCGCGGCAACCGGCATCTTGTCGGCGTGGTGCTGGGGGGCCGCAGCGGCGGTTCGCGCGACGCCATCATGCGCAACCTGCTTTCGGAAAATCTTGAAAAGGCCGCCAGCAAACGCACCGTCGCCGCCATCGTCGAACGCAGCCCGTCGGAAGCCAATGCCGACGTCGCGGAAGACCAGGCCCAGTCGCGGCCGACCCAGACCGTTCAGGTCCAGGGTAGCGTGCAGGTGGCGTCGGCGGCGTCCGAGGAAATGTCGCCGATGCGTACAGCTCCCGTTACCAAGCCGTCCATCCTTGCCAACGCGACGGCAGCGCTGCCGCCCGCGCAGCCGAAGCCGGAACCCGCTCCGCTGACCAGCGGCGTGATAAAAACCGAGCAGATTTCCGCCATCCCGGGTTCGTCCGAGCCGATGAAGCCGGTTCGGGTCAAAACGGTCCAGGTTCGGGCCGGGCAGATGAAACTGGCGTCCGCCGGCGTCGCCCAGCCGGCGACACCCGTCACCAATGCGATCCCGTCGGCGCGTGCCGACGTGGCCGAGACGTCAGGCTCGTTGGTAGCCAGGGCGGAATTGAATAAGGCCGAGATGCCGCCGCAACCGGCGAACCATGGCACCGGGCGCGGCGTGCTCGGCGTGTTGCCGGCCTCGAGCGCACCCACCTCGCAGGCGATGGCCTCCGCCGAACCCTCTTCCCGCACGCAGCCGCAAGCCATTCAGCAGAACGGCGCCATCAAGCCGGTCGTCGCCCGCAGCGGATGGATCATCCAGGTCGGCGCGTTGGAGACCGAAGGAGAAGCGCGGCAGCGCCTGGAAGCGGCCCGCGATCAGGCTCGCGGCATGCTCGGCAAGGCCGATCCATTCACCGAGCCGGTGGTCGGCAAGGGCGAAAAGAAGCTGTTCCGCGCCCGCTTCGCCGGCCTCGACCGCGATCAGGCCGAAGCGGTCTGCCGGACGCTGAAGCGCTCCGACATCTCCTGCATCACGATCAGGAACTGACCCGCGAGAGCTGAAACCAGAAGGTTTCCCCGTAATGGCCGGAGCTTGCTTCGGCCATTCGCATTTAAGCCGGCCTCGGCGCACAATTCCACGCGCTGAAAACCTCTCGTCAAGAATTAGCCGCTACAAATAAGTAACCAAGATCGACCACGCCGGACAACGGCGGGCGGCACGGGGCGTCAGTCGGAGCAAGGCAGAAAGCAAACTCTCGGTTTGTAGCGTTTGGGTGCGTGCCGGAGTTAGCTGCGATGAGTGCGAAGCAGAGTGTCCTTGGCCTCGTTTACACGGGTGGCCAGGTACGTCGACCCCCCCTGGTCGGGATGCAGTTTCTTCATCAGGGCGCGGTGCGCGCGCCTGATCTCGTCAGTCCCCGCCCCCGGTTGCAAGCCAAGGACCTGATAGGCCTCCTCGTTCGTCATTTTGCCGCTCGGCGCCGGGCGGCTCTGCCCCCGTGCCGCATCTCCCTGCGCGTCCTGACGCCAGGCGGGAAACCTGCGGTCCAGATAGCTTTCAAGTAACGCGACACTCTCGGCATCGAAGCCGGCCAGCATCGAAGCCAGTTGGGTGAGGTCGAATTCATCTAGCGAATGGCCGGCATGTGGCCCATCCACGATCCGGCCGGTGAGTTCGCCGCTGTCGTGATCGAGCGTCATGTCGAGAAACTGCGATCGGACTTGCGACGCCTGTCCCGGCGAGCGTTTGGCGCGAGAGCCGAACAGCCCGCCGATGCTGCCGAAACCGGACGCGCCGAACGGCGACCATCCGAGCAATCCGGCGCCGAACAGGCCGAGCGGAATTGCCACCGCGAGTTCGCCCTTTATCCCGGTGAATGCGGCCACCGCCAGCGCCACCACACCGCCGCCGATCTTGATCGCGCGCGCGAGCACGACCGGATTGGCCGCGCGAAACATCTGCAGCAGCGAATAGAGCAGGATAACGGCGACGGCGCCGGCGATCAGCGTAGGCATCGAAGGAAGATAGTATGTTGTCGGTCTCCGCGAAAGCCGACGATCATTTCATCTGCCCGAGCAATTTCGCGGCGCCGCCCGCGGTCTTTGCGAGCCGCAGCAGCGCCTGCCGCCCACCCGCAGCATAAGCCGCAGCCGCGCGCAGCAACTCGCGCAGCTGCGCCGCCGCCCCGGGATCGAACCGGCACCAGGCGCCGCCGGTCAGCCGGGATATTTCACGGAACGCCTGTTCGGCAACGCCGTCGTGGCCTTCCTGAAACATGAATACGGGCACTTTGAGCAGTCCAAGTTCACCCGCCTTGGCGCAGAGGTCATCGACCGGCTCTTCCATGGCATCGCCGACGAACACCACCGCGCGCACGCCGGATGCGACCGCCTCGCGCCGCGACTCCGACAGCACCTTGCCGATCTGGGTGTTGCCGCCTTGGCACGCGATGCCGCCCATCAGCTTGGCAAGATGCGCGGAATCGGAAATCCAGCTGCTGGCGCGGCACTCGTTCAGGCCGCGATAATAGACGAGGCGAATGTCGAGGCTGCCGATCGCGGCCGCCTCGCGAAACATGTCGGCCTGCAACGCGCACGCCATATCCCAGGTCGGCTGCCGGCTCATGGTGGCGTCGAGCGCGAATACCAGCCGGCCCCTCGCGCCGGGCGCGTGGGGCGACATCGCGCGCGCTTTGGCGACGAATGCGGCGATATCGTCTGAAGCCGATATTTTTGTTTCCGGCAACGCACCCGACTTGGCGGACGCCGGCTTTGACGCGGCGACAACTTCGGCAGCTGATTTCGGTTTGGTCGGTTCGCTGGACATGCGTGCTCGCAAATCGTTGCAAGCTTATGTGGCGCTCGATAGCGAGTGGGTCAATGCTTTGGTATTGCGCGATACCAGCTGTCAGTTGCGGATCGGCTTATACATCGCCACCGGGCCCGGGTCGGTCGTAACGTCGGGGACCTTGGTCGGCACCGGCGCGATCGCGCTGTTGTCAACGTCGTTCAGGAATTTGTCGAGCAAGCTCTGGATCGAGGTTTTTGCCATGTCCGGGCCGGTGTCGCGCATGTCGTTGTGCTGGAAACCGGTGTCCACGACCGTGATCCCCGCCTTTTCGCACTGCTCGGCGTCGGGGACCACACCCGGGTCCGGCTTGAACTGCGTATCCTTCGAACGGAACGACAGGATCTTGAACTTGCCGTCGGTCATGAAGGGCACGCGCAGATTGTCCAGCGTGACCACCTTCTTGATCTCGTCGGGATACTCCTTGGCGAAGTACATCGAGATGTCGCCACCCATCGAATGCCCCACCATGGTCACCTTGCTGTAGTCGGCGTTGGGCTGGGTCTTCTTCATTTCGCCGATGGCAAAATGGATGTTATCGACGCCGCGCTGAATCTGCGGAAGACGGCCTACATAAAGCTCACCGACCTTGGTCACCATCGGCGGATCGGTCGGCAGATCGTGCTGTGGGCTGATCGACAGATAACCGCGCATCGCAAAGACGTTGGCGAGAAACGAGTACTCGGTATTCTTGACGGTGTTGCCGTGATTGAGAATCGCAACCGGCAACTTGATCATGCCGGCATTGGCCTGCATCTCCTTGTCGCGGCGCACGGCGATATCGACCGCGACAAGACGATTGTCGCGCGCGGGATCATGGAACGTCAGCGTCTCGTGACGGATCGCCCACTTGCTCGCGGTGAAATATCCGACCACGAGCAGCGTGCAAACCGACAGCAGGATTAAAATTCCGCGCTTCATGTTCTTCCCTGGGCGTCCTGACGAAATCGATGCCAATTTCTGTCTTCAAGACTCTGCGGTCTTTTCGACAATATAGGTCACAGCGACGTGACACAAAGGTCAAAAATTGTGAAATCGCCGCAACATTTTTGTGCACTGCACCCTGGCTTCAGGCAGCCGCAACCATTGGTTCGCCACAAAATTAGACGCAACCGCTCAAAGCCAGGTTCATGCAAAGGGTAGAAGTATATTTAAAACGGGCACCGCGGTCGAATGTTCCGCCGAAACAGGCCCGGAAATTGGCCCTTCAGGGCGCTTTTCGCGGGGCTAGGCGGCGCGGATGGATGCCAGGAAACCATCGACGTCAAGCTTGAGCCGGCTGGCTTGGCTCGACAGCGACTGTGCCGACGACAGCACCTGGCCGGAAGCGGACCCGGTATCGGCTGCACCCTGATGCACGTCGGCGATGGCGCTGCCGACCTGGGCTGCGCCGCTGGAAGCCATCTGCACATTGCGGGCAATCTCGCGGGTCGCCGCGCTCTGCTCTTCCACGGCAGCAGCAATCATCCCCGACACTTCGGAAATCCGGAGGATGACCGTGCCGATCTCCTTGATCGCCTCGACCGAGTCCCCGGTCGCGGCCTGCATTCCGGAAATCTGGAGGTCGATTTCCTCGGTCGCTTTTGCAGTCTGCGCGGCCAGCGCCTTTACTTCCTGCGCGACGACGGCAAAACCACGGCCGGCATCCCCCGCCCGCGCGGCCTCGATAGTCGCATTGAGCGCCAGCAGATTGGTCTGCTCGGCGATCCCGGTGATCAATTTGACGACGTCGCCGATCCGGCCCGCCGCCTGCGACAGCGCCGCGATACGCGCGTCGGTGGTTTTCGCATGTTTGACGGCGGACTGCGCGATGCTGCTGGATTCCAGCACCTGCCGGCCGATCTCCCCGACCGACGAGTTCATCTGCTCGATCGCCGCGGCCACCGAGCGAATATTGCCCGAGGCCTCACGTGAGGCTTCCGCCACCACGCCGGACAAATCGAGCGTGGTCTCGGCGGTCCTGGTCAAGGTCGAGGCTGCGGCCTCGAGTTCAGTCGACTCGGAGGAGAGTTTATCGACGATCGAGCCGACCGCGTCCTGAAAGCCGGACGCCAGCCGCAGCCGTTCCTCGCGGCGCTGGAGCGACTGCGCTTGCTGGTCGGCGAGTTGCTCGGCGCGCAAGCGCTCGGTCTCGATCATGTTGTCCTTGAAAACGCGGGCGGCGCCGGCCATCTCGCCGATTTCGTCGCGGCGATGCAGTCCCGGCAGAACGACATTGAAGTCGCCGCTGGCGAGCCGCGTCAGCGCCGACGTCATCGCGGAAATCGGCTGCGAAATCGCCCGGCCCAGCAGCAGCGACAAGGCGCACATCGCCAGCGCCGCCAACGCCAGCGCGCTGGCCATCCGCATTTTCATGGCGTCGCGCAACGCCATTTCCGAAGCCTCCGCCATGCCGGCGAGACGATCGATTTCCTTCAAAGCTTCCGTCACGAGCGGCTCGAAACCGCTGAAGGTCTTCATGATGTCGGCTTCGGCCCGCGCCACGTCCTGCGCGCCGCCGACCCAGTCGGTAAAGTCGCGCGAGTATCGATCGAGGTTCAGCGAAATCTTTTCCTGCACGTCATACGGCAAATCCATTCCCGTCAGCACGACACTGAAAGCGACCACCGCTTTCTTGAACTCGGCCGCGTATTTGTCGTCGCGCCACAACATGAAATCCTTTTCGTGCCGGCGCATCGTCAGCAGGCGGCTAGTCAGCTTCGGATCGTTGATCTCGTTGACCCCGGCCTCGATGATATCGACAGCCCGGCGCAGCGATGCGGTCAGCCCCGTCGTCTCGTTGACGCCGATCGTGGCCTGGTTCAGCGCCAGCACGGCAAAATCATTGCCGTAGTTCTCGAAGCCGTCGTGAATGACGCCGATCCTATCGGACAGGTCGGCGTAGCCGGCGGCCTTGACCATGGTCTTGAGTTCATCGAAATCGCGGCCGATCGCACCAGACAGCTGCGCGTGGTGCTTCACATGAGAGTCTTGCTTGTGAAGCAGAAAATTCTTTTCATCGCGCCGCGCCTCCAGCATTTCGATCGAGATGCGCTTGGTGAGATCGGAAATGGTGCGCGTATCCTCCGCCACCTTGCGCACGGCGTCCTGCGACCACATTCCCCAAAGATAGATCAGGCCGACCGCGGCCAGGCCAGCCACGCCGATGCAGCCGATGGCCGCCACCTTGTGAGTCAGCCGGAGTTGAAAGCGAACGGGCCGCATGAAGCCTCGGGCTAGCTGACGTTGAAATAGTCGCGCACGGTCCGACCGGGCAATCATCCATGATCGGCGCAAACCTACCGTGAACATGGCTAACGATTGCTTAAGGAGTTCCAGACCGGTCCAGACCGTTGGCCGCTACTCGGCCGTCATTCCGGGATGCGTGCGAAGCAGGCAGACCCGGAATCCAGAACCAGGGGTAACGTGTGACTGGATTCCGGGTTCGCGCGAAGACGCGCGCCCCGGAATGACGGATGAAGTTTCAGGCGCCGAGAATGTCGTGGACTTCGAGCGGCTTGTCGACCTGGGCGAACCATTCGGCACGGCTAGCGGCGCGGCGGCGGCCGCGTTCATCGAGCGGCAGCTTCAACTGACGCAGCAGGCCGGTGACTTCTTCGCGCGCGGTGACATGTCCCATGCTCGGGCGGGTGCCGAGCGTCGCTTCGTCGAGGTCATCAAGCGCGGTCAGGCCGCGCGGGAAAAATTCGCGGTAGACCACGCGCTCGGCGAACCCGTCGATGGCGCGGAATCCCATGCGGAGCGACAATTCCTTGAGGCCCTCGGCAACGAGTTGCTTGTTGCGCGATCCGATCATCGACAAGCGGTTGCGCACCACGATCCAGTCGGTGCTGGCGCCGTCAAGCTGGCGGCGTTTGCGCCGCGCGTCTCGCACCATTTCCGCATAATGGCTCTCGCCGGTCACCGAATAGGTCGCGGGATCGACGGTGCCGAGCACGTCGAAATCGAGGAAGCTGTCGTTGATCGGCGTCACCAGCGTATCGGCCATCGAGTGCGCAAGGCGCATCAGATAGCTGTCGGATCCCGGCGTATCGATGACGATGAAATCGAACGTTCGCTCCACCGTGCTGACGGCGTCCATGAACTGCAGGAACTCCGACGATTCATTGTCGGCGATCTGCATGGTGTCGCCGAGTTTGATACAGCGATGAACCGGAAGTTCGAGGTTGAGGCCGGTGCGGCGCGCCCAGGCGCGCCGGTTGTTGATGTAGCGGGTGAAACTTTGCTGCCGGCAATCGAGGTCGATGGTGGCGACGCGCTGGCCGGCTTTGAGCAAGGCAACGGCAACGTGCAGGGCGGTGGTGGATTTTCCCGAACCGCCCTTCTCGTTGCCGAGCACGACGACATGCGCCGAGCCCGATTGCCCCTGACTAGCCTGTACCAACATGTTTGAACCCCTGTGGATATCTTCAAATCACGCGCGCCTCGGGTCAAGTGAAATACGCGATAACGCCCTCAAATCGTTGACAGTCTGCCTTAATCATGAATCCGGCGCCGGCGTGACCGCAGCTGTGGACATCGCCGGCCTCAATCAACTTTTGCGGGAGGGGTTGGTCCACGACCGCAGGGGCCCGAGCTTGGCGACAAAGCACCGGCTTTGGTAAGGTCGGCATCCCGTCGCGGGACCGAGAGCCGCCGCTCTCCGCCCTCACAGATCGAGTCCTGATGTCCCGAAGTCCCATGATCGTCCGCACGCTGCCGGCGCTGCGCCGCGCGCTCGACGGCCTGCGCGCAAAAAAGGCAACGGTCGCGCTGGTCCCTACCATGGGGGCGCTGCATGACGGCCATGTGTCGCTGGTGCGGCTGGCGAAACGGCGCGCGACGAAGGTCGTGGTCTCGATCTTCGTCAACCCAGCGCAGTTCGCGCCGACCGAGGATTTCAGTTCTTACCCGCGGACCTGGAAGGCTGATGTGGCCAAGCTGGCGGCCGAACATGTCGATCTGATCTGGAATCCGGACGTCAAGACAATGTACCCGGCCGGCTTCGCCACCAAAATCCTGACCGAGGGGCCGGCCACCGCCGGGCTCGAGGACCGCTTCCGGCCGCATTTCTTCGGCGGCGTTGCGACCGTGGTCGGCAAGCTGTTCACGCAATGCCGGCCGGACGTCGCGTTGTTCGGCGAAAAGGACTTTCAGCAGCTTCGCGTGGTTGCGCAAATGGCCCACGATCTCGATCTCGGCGTGCGGGTGGTCGGCGCGCCAACGGTACGCGAACGCGACGGCCTCGCGATGTCGTCGCGCAACGTTTATTTATCACCCGAGGAGCGCGCGAAAGGCCCGGCGCTATATCGCACTATGAAAGAAACCGCCAAGCGGCTGCGCGGCGGCGACGATCTTGAGGCCGCCATGGCAGACGGCGCGGAACTCATCACCGCGGCCGGATTTACGCTGGATTATTTCGAGGCGCGGCACGCCAAGACGCTGGCGCCGATCCAGTCCATGAAGGATGGCCCGGTACGGCTTCTGGTCGCCGCGAAAATCGGCAGCACACGGCTGATCGACAACGTCGGGGTTTAAAGCAACCCGAGATCACGCAATTCGCGGCGCAACGGCTCCGGCATCGCCGCGATGCTGGCGGCGGACTTGCCGAGATCCGGCGGCGCGGCGCTTTCCGTGAAATAACGCCAGCCCTGAAATGGCCGCATCGGCCGCGGCGATACCGCGATCACCTTGGGCCGCATGACGAGGCGGCATCGCCCGATACCGTCGCGATCGCGGAAGGGCTCGATCGCAATGATTTTTTCGCGGGCGGCGATCTCGCCACGGATCACCCAATACAGCGAGCCTCCGGCAACGATTTCCGCATCGCGTTTCGGCGTCATCCGGGTGATGTGGATGTGACGGAGCGGCAGGCCTTTTTTCCTGGCCGTCGCCATGCGTTCGGCGACCCAGCCCTTGAGCTCTTTTACCGAGTCGCAGCCGACGGCAAGCTTGATGAGATGAAGTGGCATGATTTGAGGTTAGCTTTCGCGGTCGGCTTTTGGAAGGATCAGTCGTTGTCCGCGGCGGGAGCCGGCGCGCCCGGCGCCGGCGAAAGCTGAACCGGCGCGGCCGCGCGAGATTTCGGCGCGGACTGCTTTTTAGCCATAACCGATGCCGGTGACGGACGCGGCGCCGGAGCTTGCGCATTCGCCGCGGCCGGCGGTGGGCGCTGCGCTGCGGGCGCGGCGTTCGGTGCGGGTTCAGGCACCATGATATTGACCGGCGGGGTGGAGGCTGCGCTGGGAAACTCAGCATTGGTCGGCTTGCCGGTGGGCATCGGCGGCGGAAGCGCCGCGATGGGGCCTGGGGCAGGCGCAGGCGATGCCGGCGCATTCCAGGTCGCCGAATACCGCAGGATCAGCCCGTCATAAATCCGCTCGTCCATGTTGGCGGCGATCTGGTTGTGATCCGTCAGTGACCGGTAGGCCGCGCAATCGCCGGGCTGACAGCGATCCCGGACCGAGAGCACGTAAGCCATCAAACCGTAGCGGTCGCGCTCCACGGATCGCCGCAACGTCTGAAGCTCGGGTGTCATGCTCTTGTTTGCAGCGGCGACGTCGCCATACGCGGTCAACTGCGTGATCCGCGCCGCGGCGTATGACACCGCGGCAGCCGCAGCGTCGGCAGAGCCGAACAGGATCTTTTCGCAGCCGGCAAGCACGGTCTCACCCGCCAGATCGTCAATGCACGACATGGCGGGTAGCGCAGCCGTAGTGGACTGCGACGGCCGGATGTCACGCGGCGTGTTGGCGCCACCCGGACCGAAGCTGCGAATGGTCGCTGCGACGGCAACCCCGATCGCCAGCAGCGTGATCACCGTCAATGCGCCATTGGCCACCGACTTCTCGGCACGCAGCAGCGTGATCAGCAGGATCAGCGCGAAGAAGCCCGCCGCGGCCAGGGTCAGCCACATCGGAAATGTCGGTGAACGCCAAATCTGATCGAGCGATGTCGGCCAAGCCCAATTCATGCGCGATGTTCCCCGGGGCTGGATCGGCGCCAGCATGGAACGCCTCCGGCACAACTGAAGCCGGATCGGCTCCGCACTAAACTGACGCGGATTGCGTCAACTTAACGGCGATGTTCGTTCTATTTACTGGTTGAGCATCCGGCGATGAGCCGGTCGCAGGGACACCGCTCAGCCGACGTCGAGCTGGCTTTCCTTGGCCACGCGCTCGAACGCCTCGGTGGAACTCTTGATCCGGTACTGACAATCGTCACCATCGGTGGGAAGCAGCCGGATCACCTCATATGTGCCGCTGGCGGCCGGGCGAGCGACGTTACTGGCAGTGAAATAGACGGTCTCACCCACGACAAACTTGTGCTTCAACGCCCTCTCCATCACACGGAAGCGCCGGCCATACTCACGGTCCCGCAGCATCGGCCGGCTGAGAAAACCTAAGTCCGGTATAGCACGCAGCCGGCTCTTTTGGCCAGCCACATCGGGACATGGCAAACGCACGGATTTCTTAGATATTTCAGCGTGATAAGTGAGTTTTCGGGCGCTTTTCGATAAAAATACGGGCTGGCATGCAAGCACCGCTCACCTGGTGGAAGAATGGAGTCGCGCCGCAAGCAAGAACCTGTTCACTCCACCTCGAATTTCTCGATCAGCACGGTTTCAGCGAGGCCGGCGCTGGTCCATTCCTGAAACGCCGGGAGCGCTGTCATCGCGGCCATGTAGTCGCGAACCTCAGGCGCCACGTCGATGGCATAGGTCCGGAAGCGGTGAACCACCGGGGCGTACATGGCGTCGGCGCCGCTGAAGGCGCCGAACAGATATGGTCCAAGGCTTCCATAGCGCTTACGGCACTCGGTCCAGCTTTGTTGAATCCGCGCGATGTCGGCGCGCGCGTCCGCGGAAAGCGCCTTGGCGCCGACCGGCCGGTGCAGGTTCATGCCGCATTCGTTACGCAGCGCCATAAACCCGGAGTGCATTTCGGCCGAAACCGACCGCGCGTGGGCGCGGGAGGCAACGTCCTCAGGCCAGAGCCGCGCCTGCGGAAATCGTTCCGCGGCGTATTCGATGATGGCCAGCGAGTCCCATATCGTGACGTCGCCGTCGACCAGCACCGGCACCTTGCCCGATCGCGTGAACGCCAGAATGCGCCGCTTGTCGGCGTCGCCGGTGTAGAGCGGAATTATCACCTCGTCGAACGCAATGTTGCAGGCTTTCAGCGCCAGCCACGGCCGCATCGACCACGACGAATAGTTCTTGTTGCCGATCACGAGTGTCAAAGCCATGCGAAACATCCTGTTACGGGGAGCGATATCCTGCCACGCCGCGCCGGATGCGATCAACCCGGCGTTGCCGCAGCGACGCTTGCGTGGCAGCATTCCGCTGCGCAGAAGGATGCTTCATGGCCAAATACTGGGTCGATATGTTCGCGGTCGGCTTCTTCATTCTCGAATGGACCGTCTATGCGGTAACCCTCGAGCACACCGCCTATGGCCGCGACAGCCTCTCCGCCCGGATGAATGTCTACCGCGAAGTCTGGATCCGGCGCATGCTCGACCGCGACGCCCGGATGGTCGATATGCAGATTATGGCAAGCTTGCAAAACGGCACCGCGTTTTTTGCCTCCACCAGCCTGATCGCGGTCGGCGGCGGGCTGGCGTTGCTGCGCGCGACCAACGAGGCGCTGGCGGTGCTAAGTGCCCTGCCGATCGATCTCAGCCCGTCGCCGGCGCTATGGGAAATCAAATGCGTCGGGCTGATTCTGATCTTCGTCTACGCCTTCTTCAAATTCGCCTGGTCCTACCGGTTGTTCAACTATGTCGCAATCCTGCTCGGCGGGATGCCGCCGGCCACGCAACGCGATACGCCGCAGGCAGAGGCGCATGTGATGCGCACCACGAAACTGTTCGAGGCCGCGGGACGGCACTTCAATCGCGGCCAGCGCGCGTTCTTCTTCGCGCTGGGCTATCTCGGCTGGTTCGTCAGTCCCTGGGTTCTGCTGGCGACGACCGCGCTGGTCGTGATCGTGACGTGGCGGCGGCAGTTCGCCTCCAATGCCTGGCGCGCGATGGGGCATTGAGCGGCGCACACGCCGCTTGCGGCAAATGCGTCGATACGCCATTGCATGAGGCATGTCCGTTCACGATTCGGCGCAAGCCATTCCACTCGAAGATTCCATCCTTGACGTCCTGATGCGTGCCGGCGCCGACACGCTCAGCGCGCCGGAAATTGCGCATGCGATTTCGCCGGATGGCGACTGGCATGGATTGTTGATGCCGATCCGCCGCACAGCAGTTGCGCTGGCGCAGGCGGGGCGTCTCGTCATCTACCGCAAGGGCAAGCCGGCCGACCCCAACGATTTCCGCGGCGTCTATCGGCTCGGCCTGCCGCGGCAGGATTGAGCGCCAACGCGCACTCTCAATCCCACTTCGGCGCGAAACCGAAATCGGTGAGACGTCCTTTCGTGCTGCCCATCTTGGAAATCTGGCGCATTTCATCGCCGGACAGTTCGAAATCGAAGATCGCAATATTTTCCGACAGCCGCTCGATCTTCGACGTGCGCGGAATGGCGGCAACGTTCTGTTGCACCAGCCAGCGCAGGCAGACCTGCGCGGCGGTCTTGCCATATCTCTCGCCGATCGCCGCCAGCACCTTGTCGTTCTTTATGCGGCCCTTGGCGACCGGACTATAGGCGACCAGCGCCATGCCGTTGTCGGCGCAGGCCTGCCGCACCCTGGTCTGGTCGAGATAGGGGTGATACTCGACCTGGTCGCAGACCAGCGCTTCAGGACAGGCCGCGACCGCCTCTTCGATCAGCGCCACGGTGAAATTGGATACGCCGATATGCCTTGCCATGCCGAGCGCTTTGACATGCGCCAATGCGCCGAGCGTTTCCCGCAGCGGAAGGCGCGGATTGGGCCAGTGCAGCAGCAGCAGATCGACCTGCGCCAGGCGCAGCTTTGCCAGGCTCTCCTTGGTCGATCGCTCCAGGTCGTTTGGAGCGAAATGTGTGGTCCACACTTTGGTGGTCACAAACACATCGTCCCGGCTGACACCGGAAGCCCGCAGGCCCTCACCGACCTCGCTTTCGTTCTCGTAGATTTGTGCGGTATCGATATGGCGGTAGCCGAGCTTGAGCGCCTGTTCGACCAGACGCGCGCAGGTCCGACCGCGCAGCTCCCAGGTGCCAAGCCCGATCGCGGGGATTCTTGCTCCATTGGCTTCAACGAATTGCATCGGGATGCTCAAACCTGTTGAGCCCATTATGCCGGTTGGAGCCAGCACTGCCAATATCAGCCCGGAGTTCCGCGTCAGGCCTGCGGCGCGAGCGCGGCAAATACCGTCTCCGGTGCGCGGGCGATGATGGCGAGAAGCGCGCGGGCCGGTCCACGTGGGCTGCGCTTGCCCTGTTCCCAGTTGCGGATGGTCTCAACCGGCACGCCGAGCCTTGCTGCGAATTCGATCTGCGTCAGCCGGGCGCGCTGGCGGAGATCGCGAACCGCGGGCGGCATCGCATCCACAGCCGCAACGACCGGCAGCTTCGGCGCGAGCGGGAATTCCTGCCCGTCCCGCAGTTCGACGATCCGTCCGTCCGCTTTCAGCCGCAAGCGCTGCATGTTCGACCTCTAAAGCGGGATGGTCGGCGATGCGCGTTAAGGTCCGATGAACGGCAGGCCTATTTGAGCCCGAACCAAAGCGTAGCGATGCCGAGGAAGGAGAAGAAGCCGACCACGTCGGTAACCGTGGTGACGAAGGTGCCGGACGCCACCGCCGGGTCCGCCCGCACCCGCTCCAGCACCATCGGGATCAGAATGCCGCCGAGCGCGCCGGCGACGAGATTGCACAGCATGGCAAGGCCGATCACGACGCCGAGCCCTGGAATCTTGAACCAGGCCACCGCGGCGATGCCGGTGATCACGGCGAAAGCCAGGCCGTTCACCAGCCCGACCAGCCCTTCGCGCATCACCACACGAAACGCGTTGTTGGAGCCGAGTTCGCGGGTCGCCAGCGCCCGCACCGCGACCGTCATGGTCTGGGTCGCGGCGTTGCCGCCCTGGCTCGCCACGATTGGCGCCAGCACCGCAAGTGCCACCATCTGCTCGAGTTGTCCTTCGAACAGGCCCAGCACCGACGACGCCAGGAACGCGGTGGCGAGATTGACCAGCAGCCAGTTAAAGCGGCCTCTGGCGATGGTCCAAACGTTGTCCGACAGCTCTTCGTCGCTGGTGACGCCACCGAGCGCCTTCAGGTCTTCATCGGCCTCTTCCTCGATCACATCGACCACGTCGTCGATGGTGATGACGCCGACCAGCCGGTCGGTGGTGTCGACCACGGGTGCTGCAACCAGATTGTATTTGCCGAACAGCCGCGCCACCTCTTCCTGATCGTCCATCACCGAGACGCGGCGGCGGTCCTCGTCGATCAGATCCGCCAGCGGCACCGGCCGGCGCGAGCGCAGCAGCGCGTCGAGCGAAACCGCGCCCTGCCAGTGCTGGGCGCCATCGACGGCGTAGATTTCATAAAACCGATCCGGCAGATCCGGGGTGTCGCGCATGTAGTCGATCGCCTGGCCCACAGTCCAGTCCGGCGGCACCACGATGAACTCGGTCTGCATCCGCCGGCCGGCGGAATTTTCCGGATAGTCCAGGCTGCGTTCAAGCGCATCGCGCTCCGATTGCGGCAACTTCTCAAGAATCTCTTCCTGATCTTCCTCGTCGAGACCTTCAAGCAGTTCGACGGCATCGTCGGATTCCAGTTCGCGGACGCCTTCCGCGACCGTCTCGGGTTCGAGTTCTTCGAGAATTTCCTCGCGGACAGCGTCATCGACCTCGTTGAGTGCCGAGAAGTCGAAGTCGGCGCCCGTGAGTTCCACAAGGCGGGGCCGCTCGTCCGGATCGAGCGCCTCGATCAGATCGCCGAGGTCGGCCTCATGCAGTTCGGCGACGATTTCGCGCAAAAATGCCGCATCGGCAGCCTGAACAGCCTGCGCGACTTTCGCGACAAATTCCGGGCGGATGTCGCCGTCTTGATCCCGCATCGGAAGGCGATCCAACGCGGATTCATGGGCGGCATCTGCGGGCCGGGCAACGTCCACATCATCGGCCATGCCGCGCCTCGCCGGGTTGTTACAGGTTTACGCCTAGCGCGTTCCGAGCGAATTGCGCTATCGAATGCAGCGAACCCACGCTGATGTGGTGCATTACCCAATCGGCAATGCCAAGCGCAATGAGAAATGTACGGGCGAGGTGTTTTCGCGCCGTGAGAAGATGTCATGATCGTGTTACGAGCTGCCATCGCTGCCTTGATTGCCTGCACGGCGGCCGCGCAAGCGGCTGAGTGTCCGCGCGCGGGCACGCTTGGCACCTCGCGCGTGCTTCAGGTCGATGCGGCACACACGCCGCGCGCCGGATTGAAAAGCTTTTCCCAGACCCTGCCGCTCGATGACCACGAGGTGGTGCTGACCTTCGACGACGGCCCGTGGCCGCAGACGACGTCGCGGGTTCTGGCGGCGCTGGCGAAAGAGTGCGTGCGCGCGACGTTCTTTTTGATCGGAAAGCCCGCCTCCGAGCATCCCGAACTGGTGCGGCGGATCGCCGCCGAGGGCCACACCGTCGGCCATCACAGCTGGTCGCACCGCAGCCTGATGCGGATCAAACCCGGTGAGACCACCCAGGAGATCGACCGCGGCATCTCGGCGGTGGAAACGGCGCTTCACGGCACGGCAACTACGATCCCGAGCACGCCGTTCTTCCGTTTTCCCGGCTTTGAAGCCGCACCGGCCACGCTCGATCTGCTGCAATCCCGCGGCATCGTGGTGTTCGGCGCCGACCTTTGGGCCAGCGACTGGAATCCGATGACGCCGAAGCAGCAGTTGAAGCTGCTGACCGACCGGCTCAAGCTCGCCCGCAAGGGAATTATCCTGCTGCACGACCCAAAGGCGCAAACCGCCGCCATGTTGCCGGATTTCTTGCGCTATCTGAAGGACAACCATTATCGCGTGGTTCATGTTGCGCCGGCCGACAAAAAGCCGGATCCGGTCCCGTCCGCCGCGAATTTATCCCCGGCGGAGAAACGCGATTAAGGCCGCGTTTATGGGCGGCGCGATAGTTTTCTGCTCAACTGGAATGTGTTTTGGTGTTTTACATGAGTAAGGCGTTGGTCATGAACCGGGCACGACAGGCTGCCGTGCTATTGCTGGGCATGGCCTCCGGCATCGCCGCAATGCCTGCCTCCGCGGCCGATTGCCCGGGCAATCCCGGCGCGCTCGGCACCTCGCGCACGCTGGTTGTCGATCCCCGCGAGCATACCCGGATCGGCACCATGCAATACGGCGAGACCCTGCCGCTGCAGGACCACGAGGTGGTGCTGACCTTTGACGACGGTCCGCTGCCGCCGCACAGCACCCAGATTCTGGACATCCTCGCCGCGCAATGCGTCAAGGCGACGTTCTTCATCATCGGGCGCATGGCGCGGGGTTTTCCCGAGGGCGTGCGGAAAGTCCGCGACGCCGGCCACAGCATTGGCACCCACAGCCAAAATCATCCCCTGAGCATGAACCGGATGCCGATCGAGCGCGCACGGCAGGAGATCGACGACGGTATCGCCGCGACCAAAGCAGCCCTCGGCGATGGCGGCGGATTGTCACCGTTCTTCCGCATTCCCGGCCTGCTGCGCGCCGAAGCCGTTGAAGATTATCTTGCCTCGCAGGGTATCCAGACCTGGAGCGCGGATTTTCCGGCCGATGACTGGCGGCACGTTTCCTCGGCGCGGGTCTACGATCTCGCGATGAAGCGGCTCGAGGCCAAGGGCAAAGGCATTCTCCTGCTGCACGATATCCAGGCGCGCACGGTCCAGGCGCTGCCGCGAATCCTGCATGACCTGAAAGCACGCGGCTATCGCATCGTCCACGTCGTTTCTGCGACACCCGAATTGTCGAAGACGCCGACCGAGCCGCAGCAATGGCAGCTGCATCCGATCTCGGAAAACGTGGCGACTTCGCATTGGCCGAAGATTCCCAGTTTCGTGTTTGCCAGCACGGAGACGCTTCCCGCGCCCGCAGCACCGGATTGGTACGATGGCCGGCTGCTGTCGTTACCGCAATCGCTGGAGCGCCCGCGGCGGCTGGCGCGCGGCACCGTACCTCTGCCGCAGCAAGCACCGTGGCCGCGGCTAATGGCGTTCCAGGCGGCCAACGCGGTGAGCACCCTGCCCGTGCCCGGCGAGGACATCTTCGAGATCCAGGAAAAATCCGCTGCGCCAACACAACAGGCAGCTATCTTATCCGCACATCACGCGGAAAGCGCGCGGGCTCCGGTCGGAAACGAAGCGGACGCCATCGCAAAACTGATTGCGATCCAGGCTAGTGCCTCCAGGCGCATGATCCCGGGAAGCCATCGCATTGCCGAACCGGGTTTGAAGCGCGTGCCGCTGACGGCACGCCAACGCCTCTCCGCCAGTCGTGCCGGACTGATGCCGCGCGAGAGAAGTTCCGTCCGGTGATGTCTGGTGCGCTCGGAGGGACTCGAACCCCCACGATGTTACTCACTGCCACCTCAAGGCAGCGCGTCTACCAATTCCGCCACGAGCGCTGAAGGACCGGCAACGGGCTTGGCACCCGGCCGGATCGACGGCGCCGATGTAACAAATCGGGGATGGAGGGACAAGGCCCAGAAAAACGGCCTGGGCTACCTGTGGCCGGGGGTCCGCGGCAGCATTTGCTTGACTTCCACCGCGATCCGGTTGCGGTCGACCAGCACCACGCCGCTGGCGATGGGCAGGTTGTTGGCCAGCACCTTGACCTCATCCTGTTCAGTGGCGTCCAGTTCGATGATGGCGCCGCGACTGAGCCGCATTACCTGATGGATGGGCATTGAGGTGGTCCCGAGCACCACCATGAGATCGACCGAGACTTTATCGAGAGTTGGCACTTCTGAACCACCAAACCGGGACCCGAACGCAGACATGCAATTTGTCAGGTTCCAGATCACCACGTTATGGTTAGCCAATGGTTAATGACCGCCAAAGCCTCGATTTGAGGACGTTCGCCCGGTCTGCCGGCGGCGCGGTCGAATGGAGGATTTCCAGCGGGCCGGTGCCCTATCCGGAAGCGGTGGCCGCGATGGAAGCGCGGGTGGAGGCGATCGCGAACCGGGAGGCGCCGGAACTGGTGTGGCTGCTGGAACACCCGCCGCTCTACACCTCCGGCACCAGCGGCAAGGACGTCGACCTGCTCGACCCCCGTTTCCCGCTGTTTTCGACCGGACGCGGCGGGCAACTGACCTATCACGGCCCCGGACAGCGCGTCGCCTATGTGATGCTCGACCTCAAGCGCCGCCGCCCCGATGTCCGGGCCTATGTGGCCGGTCTGGAGCAATGGATCATCCAGGCGCTGGCGGCCTTCAATGTGCAGGGCGAGCGGCGCGAGGATCGCGTCGGCGTCTGGGTCGCGCGGCCGGACAAGGGCCGCGGATATGAGGACAAGATCGCCGCCATCGGCGTGCGGCTGCGCCGCTGGGTGTCGTTCCACGGCATCGCGATCAACGTCGAGCCGAACCTGGAGCACTTCTCCGCGATCGTGCCGTGCGGCGTGATCGACCCGCGCTACGGCGTCACCAGCCTGGTCGATCTCGGCCATCCCCTCACCATGACGGACGTCGATATCGCGCTCCGGCAGGCATTCGAGCAGGTGTTCGGCGCCTTGAGCCTGAGCCTGCCGGAAACCACGGTCTGATCAAAACGCGGGCCGCCGGCGCCTACGAGCGTTCACAAAATGGCCTCGAAGGCGCTGCGCAAGGTTTCATGCCGAAACACGAATCCGCTGCTCAACGCCTTGTTGGGGATGACGCGCTGCCCTCCCAACAGAAGTTCATCGGCAAAATCGCCGGCCACATAATGGAGCAGCGCGGCCGGAATGCGAAAGATCGCGGGCCGCTGCAGCCGCCGGCCAAGCTCCTCGGTGAATTTATTGTTGGTGACAGGTATCGGCGCCGTCGCGTTGATCGGCCCCGCGAGTTCCGGCCTTGCCAGCGCGTGCGCAATCAGGCGAACGAGGTCGTCACGTTCGATCCAGGACATCCACTGCTTGCCCGATCCGATCGGACCGCCCAGACCGAACTCGAATGGCGTGAGCATCCGCGTGAGCAATCCGCCTTCGGTCCCGATCACAAGGCCGATCCGTAGGTACACAACCCTGATATCATGTTCGACGGCCCTGCTCGCCGCCTGCTCCCAGGCAGCGCACAGTTCATGGCTGAAACAACGGTGCGATTTTGCCGACTCCGTCAAAGGCTGATCCTGCCAAAGGCCATACCAGCCGATCGCCGAACCATTGACCAGCACGGCAGGCCGGCGTTCAAGGCGTGCGATCAATCGGACGACATCGTCGGTCATGCAGATGCGGGAATCGAGAATCTTGCGGCGTTTTGCGTCGGTCCACAATCCGTTACCGATCGGCTCGCCCGCAAGATTAACGATGGCGTCGATCGTCGCGTCGGCGGACAACTGATCGAGGCTGGTAATCAGCCTGATCGGCAGCGGCAGAACATCCGCCTTGGCGGGATTTCGGACCAGCGCGATGACCTGATGACCAGCGCCGGTGAGGCTCGCGACAAGACGGCTGCCGATGAAGCCGGTCGCCCCCGTGACGAGAATCGTCTGCCGTCCCGGTAAATCCGTCACAAGGCCGCTTGCAGGCGCATTGCCCAATCGCGCAAGGCGTTTCGATGCCGCGAGGTCGCGCGCTCCGCCAAAGCCGGCTCCAACGGCGGCGACCGCCGCCAGGATGCTCCAGGAACCATAAAACGCAGGCACGATGGCGGCAGGCTGACTGGCCCATTCGATCAAAACCGGCAGCAACAGAACGAGGATGGCGCCATAATTCAGCGCAAGCAAGGTGTGGTTGATCCGTTCGCTCGCCGGAAGTTTCCGGCTCATGTCTTCTTCAACAAAATCCATCAGCGTGACGAAGACTTCCACGACAAGGATCGCGATAATCAGCATCGTCCAAAAGCCGTGAACCTCCGACCAGCCGAGCGTCAGGAACAGCAGGACGTAAAGCGAATTGCGTATGCTGTGCAGCTGAAGCTCGCGGCGCTGCGAAGGCCGCCACGCCAGCCGCTCGGTCATCTCGTGATGGTAAAACGTATCGAACGCTCCCATCGCGATCTGGATCGCGATCAACGTCCACAGCAGCGATGACATCATGGCGTTGCCTCCCTGAAGACGGCCGATTGGCGAACCAGCATGCCAAAACGGGGATGGACGATCTCCAGGGTGAACTGAAATTCGCCGCCGCCGAGATCGGTATGGGTCACCGTCAAGGCACCGGGAGTGAGGAACGCCGGCAACGGGATTTTCAGACCTCCGGCCTGCACGAAGTATCCGGCGCTGCGAAACAGCAGGGCCTCGTCGTCGACCACGATCCGCAGCGCCATGCCGACGCCGAAGCCGAGATATTCCTCGAGGCCCGTGGGTCCCTCAAAACGTTTCGAGGAGTGAATGACTTGAGGAAACCCTTTCCGGCGCGCGTAAATACGCGTCCAGACCTGGCCGCTTGTCGCTGCATCTTCGGTCACCGTCACGATACTCGGGACATTCGTATCGGTGCTGGTCGGGAGCGGCCCGCCGATCGATCGCGCAATCTGCGCCAGCCACCAGCCGATGCGGCTAAAGCTGATCTCGATCACCTCGCCGACGTAAATGGCAGTGCGGCCGGCCGCGAGCCGCTTTGAAAAGCGTTGCCGTGTGGCCGGTGGCAGGCGCTTCCAATCGTCGTCGGGCAGCAAAGCACGAAACCGGAGATCGCAGAGGGCGGCGTCAGGACATTGCTCAGAATAGGGCCGGGCCGGCGGCTTCGAAATTTTGCTTTGCAACGCCATCTTTGCGCTCCCGCAACCCGACGCCTACCTGAATTTCCCCGCGGGCAGGAAACTGACGATCTTTTCGCCCAGCTTCATCAAGGCAACTAGTCTCGGCCTCGGCACGGTCAGCATTTGCGTGTACCAGCGATCGACCAATTCGGTGAACGCCAGCATTTCTTTCAGCCTTTTGCCCGCAACCGAACTGATTGTTGGATCGTCGGCGGCGTCTATAACGCAGGCGCGCAACGCCTCGACCGCGGGGTCGATCTCCCGCACCTTGCGGCCGGCGGCAATACGTGCGGCCACCTCCCAGATATCCGTCTCCGCCTCGTAGTGGTCGCGGCGATCTCCCATGATCGGAACGCGCCGGATCAAATTCCAGGACAGAAGCTCCCTGATGGAATTGGAGACATTGGAGCGCGCCATGCCCAGCGTGTCCGCGATGTCGTCGGCCGTCATCGGCGCTTCGGACAAATAGAGCAGGCCGTGGATCTGGCTCACCGAGCGATTGACGCCCCACTCATCGCCCATGTCGCCCCAGTGCAGGACGAAGCGTTCGACGGCGGCGGGCAATTTCTTTCTAGCTGTTGTTTCTGTCATGACAGAAATATCTGACGATAACGGCAGAATGTCAAGGCATGATTTCGGCGCCTTGAAACATGATTTATGGCGTCGAACGGACGGGGTGTAGCGCGGACGTTCGGTCCGTCATATCGTCGGCAGTTCCGAAAACCGTTCATCCTGCCGGCGCAAGTTCAACGCGTCCGGTCCCGCGGCGGTTTCATCGACGGCATCCACCCGCGCCGACGCCGGACCGCGCCGGCATAGCGCGATCATCCCGGCCACGGCCAGTTCGGGGCCGGCGAATACCGCCTCGACGCTGCCGTCCCGGCGATTGCGCACCCATCCCTGAAGTCCGTGCGCGGTCGCGGTGCGTCTCGTCCAGTAGCGAAAACCGACGCCTTGAACCGAGCCCCGGATCAGGACGTGGCGGATGACGTCGCTCATCTATCGCTTCAGTCCGAGAAAATCCGTACCGCGCTGTTTTACAATCGCATCCCGGGTAACGCGGCCCATGAGGTCAGACGACGCGAGGCCTTTCAGTGCTTTCGGCGCGGCCCCCTCGCGAACGGCTTTCAGCGTTTCGAACACGGCCTGCGTCGCCGCGGCAATCGGGGCGTGGCCCTGCACCGCGATGCGAACGCGTTGGCTGCTGAGGAAATCCCAGTCGGTCATCTCCACGGTCGGTCCGCCGAGCACGATCGGCAGCGTCGTCGCGGCGGTCATGGCTTCAAGATCCGCGCGCGTCGTGACGCCGGTAAAGAACAGCGCGTCGACGCCGGTGGCCTGATAGGCTTTCGCGCGAACGATCGCGTCGTCCACCGAGGTCACCGACGCAGCCCCAGTGCGTCCAATGATCACTAGCGACGGATCGCTTCGCGCGTCGAGCGCGGCTTTCATCTTGCCGACGCCCTCCCCCAGCGAAATCAGTTGCGTCTTCGCCTCGCCGTACCCCTGCGGTAGCAGCGTGTCCTCGATGGTGAGACCGGCGGCACCGGCCGTCTCCAGTTCCTGCACGGTGCGGCGGACGTTCAACGCATTGCCGTAACCATGGTCGGCATCGACCAGCACCGGCAGCGTGCCCGCGCGCGACATCCGGCGCATCTGCTCCGCAAGTTCGGTCAGCGTGATCAGCGTAACATCGGGATCTCCGAGCACCGCGAGCGAAGCCACCGAGCCGCCGAACATGCCGACTTCGAAGCCGAGATCTTCGGCGATGCGGATGGAGATCGCGTCATACACCGAACCCGGGCGGATGCAGACCGACCCCGACAGAATGGCGCGCAGCGCGTCGCGGCGTTTGCGGAAGGACATTACGATCTCAGGCAAATTCGAGGATCAGCGCGTCCACCGCCAGCGTCGCGCCGGCCGTGGCGGTTATTTTCTTGACCACGCCGTCGCGTTCGGCTCGCAGCACGTTCTGCATCTTCATCGCCTCGACCACGGCCAACGTTTCACCGGCCTTGACCTCCTGGCCTTCGCTGACTGCGATCGACACCACCAGGCCCGGCATCGGACAGAGCAGTTTCTTGCCGGTATCGGCCTTGGTCCCGACCGGCATCAGCCGCGCCGCAGCGGCCTCACCTTCCGTGAACACATTGACCGCGACCTCGAAACCTTGATGCGCGAGCCGGATACCATTGGCAATCGGCCGAACCTGCATGGCGATGACATGACCGTCGACGGTGCCCTGCCACACCGGATCGCCCGGCGTCCACGGCGACACCAATTGATGCGGAACGCCCGCAGTGCCATCGGCGCCGATGAAACGAACCGCGATGCCCTCGCCTTCGCGCGCGACATCCAGCGCGATCTCGTTGCGCTCCAGCCAGACCGCGCGGCGGCGCTCGCGCTGCACCGGGCGGCCGATCATCTGGCCGGAGATCTGCCGCTTGCGTTCGCCGAGCACATGGTCGATGGCGGCGGCAACCGCGGCAAGCCGCCGCGCGATCTCGCCTTCCGGTTCGCGCGCGGCAAACCCTTTCGGGAATTCCTCGGCGATGAAGCCGGTGGAGAGATTGCCCTCGCGCCAGCGCGGGTGATTCATCAAGGCCGACAGGAACGGAATATTGTGGCGGATGCCGTCGATGTAGAACGAATCGAGCGCGGTCGCCTGCGCCTCGATCGCGGCGGCGCGCGACGGCGCGTGGGTGACGAGTTTTGCGATCATCGGATCGTAATAGATCGAGATTTCGCCGCCCTCCTGCACGCCGGTGTCGTTGCGAACGGTGATCCCATCGATGCTGCTTTCGACCGGCGGCCGGTATTTTACCAGGCGCCCGATCGAAGGCAGAAAGTTGCGGAACGGGTCTTCGGCATACACGCGCGATTCAACGGCCCAGCCGGTCAATGTGACGTCCTTCTGCGCGAGCGATAGTTTTTCACCCGCTGCGACACGTATCATCTGCTCGACAAGATCGATGCCGGTGATCAGTTCTGTCACGGGATGCTCGACCTGCAGCCGCGTGTTCATCTCGAGGAAAAAGAAGCTTTTGTCCTGCCCCGCAACGAATTCGACGGTGCCGGCGGAATCGTAGTTCACCGCCTTGGCCAGCGCTACAGCCTGCTCACCCATCTTGCGCCGGGTGGTTTCATCGAGCAGCGGCGACGGCGCCTCCTCGATCACTTTCTGATTGCGGCGCTGGATCGAACATTCGCGCTCGCCGAGATAGACCACGTTGCCGTGCTTGTCGCCGAGCACCTGGATTTCGATGTGGCGGGGATCGACGATGAATTTTTCGATAAATACGCGGTCGTCGCCGAATGAGGACTTTGCCTCGGCCTTGGCGAGGTTGAAGCCCTCAGCCACTTCGGAGGTCGAATGCGCGATGCGCATGCCCTTGCCGCCACCGCCGGCGGACGCCTTGATCATCACCGGATAGCCGATCTCGTCAGCAATCTTCACCGCATGTTTCTCGTCCTCGATAACGCCGAGATGCCCCGGCACGGTGGAGACGTTGGCCTGCGCCGCGGCCTTCTTGGACTCGATCTTGTCGCCCATGGCGGCAATGGCGCCGGGATTGGGGCCGATGAAGACGATGCCGGCCGCTTCGAGCGCCCGCGGAAAGGCTTCGCGTTCCGACAGGAATCCATAGCCGGGATGCACCGCCTCGGCGCCGGTCTTGCGGCAGGCCTCGACGATCTTCTCGATCAGCAGGTAACTTTCCGCGGCGGCCGGCGGCCCGATCAGGACGGCCTCATCGGCCATTTCGACATGGAGCGCGTCGCGGTCGGCCTCGGAATAGACGGCGACGGTCTCGATCCCCATCCGCCGGGCAGTCTTGATGACCCGGCAGGCGATTTCGCCGCGGTTGGCGATCAGAATTCGTTTGAACATGCGCTTATTTACTTGCAACTTTCCGGTGGGACCAGCCCTGCTGGCGCGGCAATGGCGCCGACTGTAACAATTCCGTCGTACAGCAAAACTAAACAGAGGCAACGGCTGTTTCAGCCTGAATCCAGTTCCCAAGGGAGATTTTGATGCGCCGCGCAATGCTGCTGATATCCGCCGGCCTGACCGTGCTGTCGACGGGCATGGCCTCAGCGCAAAACGACAAGTCCAGAAATCTCATCTTGTTCGTGCCGGACGGCCTGCGCGGCCGGATCGTGACACCGCAAACCGCGCCTGCGATAGCCGAAATCCGCGACAAGGGGGTCAATTTCAGCAACCCTCACTCGCTGTTTCCAACCTTCACCATGGCGAACGGCTCGGCCATGGCGACCGGCCACTATCTCGGCGACACCGGGACCTTCAGCAACACGATCTATACCGGCTATCCCGTTGCGCACGCCAACGGCACTGTGGTGCCGTTCCTCGAAGTCGATCCGGTGCTGCTCGACGTCGATAAGCATTTCGGCGGCGACTATCTGAACGAAGAAACCATCCTGAAGATGGCGCGCGGCCAAGGTTTTAGCACTGCCGCAATAGGCAAACTTGGTCCCACCTTCCTGTTCGATCACACCGACAACACCGGTGGCGACGGACTGCATTCGATCGTGATCGATGATGCGACCGGCGCCAAGAATGGCGTCCCGCTCTCGCAGGAGATGCAGGCCGCACTGGCCAAGGCCGCTCTTCCGGTTGAAACACCGTCACGCGGCGACAACGGCAAGGCTGGCGATGCCAAGACGCCGGGCACCACGTCAGCCAACGTTGCGCAACAGGCCTACATGGTCGATGTCGCTACCAAGGTGGTGCTGCCGATGTTCAAGGCCCGCAACAAGCCGTTTGTGCTGGTGTTCTGGTCGCGCGATCCCGACGGCAGCCAGCACAACACCGGCGACAGCCTCAACACCATCACGCCGGGCATCAACGGGCCGACCTCGATGGCCGGCATCAGGAATGCCGATAATAATCTGGCGCAGTTGCGCAAGGCGCTGGACGATCTCGGTCTCGCAGCTTCGACCAACATCATGATCTCTTCCGACCACGGATTTTCGACGATTTCGAAAGAGAGCAAGACCAGTCCGTCGGCGAAAATATCTTACGAGGACACCCCGAACGGTTTTCTCCCGATGGGCTTTCTCGCAATCGACCTCGCCAGGGCGCTGAAGCTGCCGCTGCTCGATCCCAACGACAAGAATGCAGCCGTTGCCGAGAACGCGCATCCCAAAGCCGGCAACGGTCTGCTCGGCACGGATCCCGCGAAGCCGGATGTAGTGGTCGCCACCAATGGCGGCTCCGACCTGATCTATCTGCCGAACAACGACCGCAAGCTGGCGGGACGCATCATCAAGGCGCTGCTGGAGCAGGACTATGTCAGCGGGCTGTTCGTGGAAGACGATCTCGGGCGCTTTCCCGGCACGCTACCATTGTCCCTGCTCAGCCTGCGCGGCAAAGCGGTCACGCCGCACCCGGCCATCGCGGTCAATTTCCGGTCTTATTCCAGCGGATGCGATGAGCCGACCAATTGCTCCGTCGAAGTCGCGGACACTGTACTGCGGCAGGGCCAGGGCATGCACGGCAGTTTCAGCCGCGGCGACACCATGAACTTCATGGCGGCGATCGGGCCCGATTTCAAATCAGGCTACGTCGATGTGCTGCCGGTCAGCAACGCCGATGTCGGCGCCACTGCGGCGCGGCTTCTGGGCCTCACCGCAAAGCCCAAAGGCAACCTGCTCGGCCGGGTGATGACGGAAGCGATGCCCAACGGCGCCACGCCGCGCGGCTATAGCGGCAGCGTCAGTTCGCGCGCGTCGGCCAACGGGCTGAAGACAGTCCTGAAATTCCAGCGCGTCGAAACCCAGCGCTATTTCGATGCGGCAGGATTTCCGGGCCGGACGCTCGGCCTCGAGGCGGAAGGCGGCAAACAAAAAACGGCAGGGAAATAGTTTCCGTCATGGCCGGGCTAAAGCGCGAAGCGCGTCTTCGCGCATATGTCCCGGCCATCCACGTCCTGCTTGCCGCAACGAGGGAAGAAAGACGTGGATGCCCACGACGAGCGAGATCGCCGGCTTACATCCCGATGTCGAACACGTTCGGGATTTGCGCCAGCGGCAGCGTGGCGGCGCCGATAATGGTCGCGACCAGCCGCATCAAGGTTCGGTTGCCGCGGCGCTTGCCGCGCATCTGGCTCGCGATCCATTCCAGCACTTCGATATCGACGCCGACCGCCTTGGTGGGCGCCCAGCTCTCGATCGCGGTGTCCGGCGACAAAGCGACGGTGCGCGACGGTACCGGCAGGCCCGAGGCGGAAGCGGCGTGATGCACGACGGCCTTGGCGAACAGGTCGTCGAACAGTCCGTCATCGCTGCGCTCGGCGGCGGCATCGTTGATTTCAAACAGCGCTTCGGCTTCGGCACGGCTGACCGGCTGATGCTCGACCGCGGTCGCGGTGAGAATGCGCGCGCACCAGGCGGCATCGTCAGCGTCCAGCGCGCGGGAAAAATGAATACGGCCCCTGGTGGTCGGCCCCTCGCCGGTGATCACGCCGTCGCGGACGATGGTGAGGGCTTGCGCCGCGGTCTTGTGACAGGAGATCTTCGAGGTCTCGATGGCGATCGGTTCGGCGAGCATTTCAGCAGAGGCAGACATTGGTACTCTTCTCTTTTTCTTCTTCATCCCAGCATTTCCATGCGGGCGTAAACGAGTGGTTAACGATTCGAAACTTGGCTCGTGACTTTTTTAAATGGTTGCCGATTAGTCGCTGTGATCTCGGTCACGGTTCGAGGGTGTCGCAACCTTGTCCGGCGGGGGTGGGGCATGCAAGCGGCAACATCAGGGCAATGAAGCTTTTGACGGCGTTGTGGTTTTTCCGCAGCAGCGGGGCGTATCAAAAGAAGATTCCCGCAGCAACCCCTACCGGGAGAAGGATATTGTCCTTTTGCGCGGGCTATTCCGATTTGGCACCCTGCCCCTTATAGTTCAGAAAACGAATTTCATCTGTAACTTGAATGACATGAGGTCGAAACATGGCTCTTCAGATTGGCGCAGTGGCCCCGGATTTCGAGGCCGAAACCACCGACGGCACGATCAGGTTCCATGACTGGATCGGCAATAGCTGGGCGCTGCTGTTCTCGCATCCGAAGGATTTTACCCCGGTCTGCACCACCGAACTCGGCGCGCTGGCAAAGCTGAAGCCCGAATTCGACAAGCGCGGCATCAAACTGATCGGACTGAGCGTCGATCCTGTCGACAAGCACTCGAAATGGTCTGACGACATCAAGGAAACACAGGGTGCCGCGCCGAATTTTCCGATGATCGGCGACACCGACCTGAAAATCTCGAAACTCTACGACATGCTGCCAGCCGCCGCCTCCGGTGACGCCAACAACCGCACCGCCGCCGACAACGCCACCGTGCGCAACGTCTTCATCATCGGGCCGGACAAAAAGATAAAACTGGTGCTGGTCTATCCCATGACCACCGGCCGCAATTTCCAGGAAATACTGCGCGTGATCGATTCGCTACAGATGACCGCGAGGCATCGCGTCGCGACGCCGGCCGACTGGAAACAGGGCGAGGATGTCATCATCGCAGGCTCGGTGACCGACGACGAGGCCAAGACGATCTATCCACAGGGATGGAAATCACCGAAGCCGTACATCCGGATCGTGCCGCAGCCGACGTAGCGAGTGCAGTTTCGTAGGGTGAGCAAAGGCGCGGTTGGGGCCGTGCCCACCATCAACATTCGGATGCGGGGATTGAATGGTGGGCACGCTGCGCTTTGCCCACCCTACGCGGCGGTTCAAATCTTCGGCACGATCCAGTTGGCAAGGACCAGCCCGAGCGTCGACGATACGGCGGTGACAAACGTCCCCCACGACACGTCCACGGCCGCCACCGGCCAGGTCCAGTGCCGGAGCAGCGACAGCGATGTCAGTTCGAAGGTCGCGTAGCAGAAGAACCCGAACAGCGCGCCATACAGCAATGTCGATTGCCATGTCGCATCCGGCGAGCCGCTGACAAAGATCAGAATTCCCACCACGTAGAGCAGATAGAACAGGACAGCCGGCGTGAGTTTGATCTCACCGAGCATATCGCCCACTTGGGAAGTGAAAAAGCTCTTGGCGACCATCCCGAGAAAAAGGAAATCAATGGGTATGATAACCATCAAAGTCGCAAGATAAAGAATTGCGTATCGCTTCACATCGTCCTCCAAAGCGGTTCGCCTCTCCGAGTTACGTTCGATATCGGGTAAAGTTGCAACGTCACCAGCCGGGCATTCGTGCGGGACCCAACGCACGACATTCGAGTTGAACCAACCTGATGGCAAGCCAAACTCCCCGCCCCTGCATCGTCTGGTTTCGCGACGACCTGCGTCTGTCCGATCATCCCGCGCTGCACGCCGCCGCGAATACCGGTGCGCCGGTGATCTGCCTCTACGTGTTCGATGAGGATCGTCCCGCGCCGCAGCCATCGGGGGCCCGGCCACTCGGCGGCGCCGCGCGCTGGTGGCTGGCGCAATCGCTGCGCGCCCTGCAGAAAAGTCTTGAGGCGATTGGCTCGGCGCTGGTGCTGCAGCGGGGCCCCGCGGCCAAGGCCATCACCGAGCTGGCGCGCCAGACCGATGCTGCCGGCGTGTGCTGGAACGAAATCGCGCACGCCCCCCATCAGGCCATCGCCGATCGCGTTGCCGCCGCGCTGGAGGAAATCGGTGTCGCCGCGCAAACCTTCCCCGGCGGTCTACTGGTGGCGCCTGAAAACATCCGCAACAAAGATGGCCGCGGGCTGCGGGTGTTCACGCCGTTCTGGAGGCGGTTGCTGCGTCTGGGCGATCCGCCGAAGCCGCTGCCGGCGCCAAAGGCACTGAATTCCGTGGCGGAAATCGACAGCGACAGGCTCGAAAGCTGGCGCCTTGAACCCAGACATCCGGATTGGGCTGGCGGATTGCGTGAGACCTGGACGCCGGGAGAGGCGTCCGCGCAGGCACGGCTGCGGCAATTCCTCAAAAGCGGCGCGGCCGGCTATTCCGCCGCCCGTGACCGGCCCGATCGCGACAGCACCTCCGGACTTTCGCCGCACCTGCGCTTTGGCGAAATCAGCCCTCGGCAGATCTGGCACGCCGCACGTTTTGCCGCCGCCGAGCATCCGAAACTTGCCGGCGATATCGACAAGTTCCTCAGCGAACTGGGCTGGCGGGAATTCTGCCAGCACCTGCTGTTCGACGTCCCCGATCTGGCCGAGCGCAATCTGCAGCCCTCGTTCGACGCCTTTCCCTGGCACAGCGATGGCAGGGCGCTGAGCGCCTGGCAGCGCGGCCAGACCGGCTATCCCATCGTCGACGCCGGCATGCGCCAGCTCTGGCGCACCGGCGTGATGCACAATCGGGTGCGGATGGTGGCAGCGTCATTTCTGGTCAAGCACCTCCTGATCGACTGGCGCCACGGCGAGAGGTGGTTCTGGGACACGCTGGTCGATGCCGATCCCGGCAGCAACCCGGCTAACTGGCAATGGGTCGCGGGCTCCGGCGCCGATGCCGCGCCCTATTTCCGCATTTTCAATCCGATCCTGCAGGGCGAGAAGTTCGATCCGGATGGCGTCTATGTCAGGCGCTGGGTGCCGGAACTGGCTGAACTGCCGGCCAAGCTGATCCACCAGCCCTGGACCGCCACGCCACTCGAGCTTGCAGGCGCGGGCGTCACCCTCGGCAAGACCTATCCGGAACCGATCATCGAGCATAAGGCCGGGCGCGAGCGCGCACTGGCGGCCTACGCCAAGATCCGCGCCGGATGAGCTAATTCCACCATCTCTTTCAAGAATCTGCGAATCGGCTATCGTTATAGCTTCGACAACCTTTGGGGGACGACATGGACGACAAGCCAATTTTAGAAACCGTGACAGATGCGGTGAGCAGCGCTGCCAGCGCGACCACGGAAGCCGCGAAATCGGTGGCAAAGAAGGTGAAGAAGGCCGCCAAAAAAGTCGCGAAGAAAGTGACGCCGAAAAAGAAGGCGGCGAAGAAGAAAGCCAAGGCCGCCAAGAAATCGGCCAAGAAGGCAGTCAAAAAAGTCGCAAAGAAGATGACGCCAAAAAAGAAAAAGAAGAAGGCGAAGCGCTAGACTAACATTCGAGCTGAGCACAAATGCCTCCGGACGAGAGCCCGGAGGCATTTGTTTGCCCTCTTGTCGCCGGGGGCGCGTTGTTAGACCAGAGATCCCGTGGCAACGCGCCGCATGCCTTCTATCGCTTTGCGCTCTTGGGAATCCGAAGCCCCTGGTCAGGAGGTTTGCGGTATTCGCTGCGATGGCCCTGGCGATTTTCTTTCGCAAAACGCTTCTGCTTTGCCCTTGAACCGAACTTTTCTTTCACCCTGCCGTCCCGCTTGATGATCACGTAACCGTTCTTGGTCATGGTGAAAGGCTTTTTGAGCAGCCCAAGGTGGTCGAATTTGGTGTGCGGCGGATGTTTGAACGGTTCGAACCACGACGGATGGAGGAAATTCGACATTTGCAATCCGTCGACCATGAAGGTGTCCTCCTCGACGGCATCGCACATCTCATAAGCATAAAAGGTGCGGTTGGTCGCCTGCGCCCAGAGATTGGCGATCGGATCGATCACCATTTCGAATAACTCATGGGACGCGGTAACGCTGACCGGCACATCATCATCAAGCGACGTCTTGACGTAGACATAGGAGATCGGCTGACCATGCCGCGTCAGGTCATGATAGCCTTCAATGCCGGCTTCCTTGGCGTCGTCGAAATAAATGAACTGCCAGTCCGAGCGCTTTGGCTTGGTGGTATTGTAAAGTTTGACCGGATAGCCCCAGACCGGCAGAAAGCACGTGTCATAGCATTTCTGCAAAACAGCGGTGAGCTTCGACAGTGACACACCGAGATCGGTCTTGGCCTTGTTGATGCAGGCGATCCTGACCGGAGCGCCGAATTTCACACGGGTTGAACGGGCGGCTTTCATGAAATACTCCCCTAAATGACTTTAAAAAAGCACTGAAAACTAGCATGAAATTCAAAAACATGCCTAGCCTAGGTTGCATCGTATCGTGAGGCCGAGCACACCGCCCTTGGAAGACGGCGCCTTCGAGAACGCTCAAGCCCGCGCGTTTGTGTTGACCACAAACACCGCTGCGGCGCAGGCTACCATCCCGACGATTGCCACCGTATCGAGCCGCTCATTGAACAGCACGTAGGCCATGACGGCCGTCACCGCGGGCACGAGATAAAACAGGCTTGCGACCGATGTCGCCGCAGAACGCCGGATCAGCCAGTACAGCAGCCCGATCGAACCGATCGACAGCACCACCGCGAGCCAGATCAGCGCGAGAATAAACTCGCCGGTCCAGTGCACCAAATTGCCCTCGAACAGCCACGCGCCGATGCCGAAGAAAACCGCGACCGCGGTGTATTGCACCAGATTGCCGGCGCGCCAATCGATCCCGCCGCAATAACGCCGCTGGTACAGCGTGCCCAGCGTGATGCTGACCAGCGAGACGCCGGAAGCGAACCATCCCCAACCCGCGTCTCCGCTCATCGGGCGATCGTGCAGGATCAGCACTACACCCGCGAGCCCGAGCAGCAGACCGGCCCATTGCAGCGGCGTGACCCGCTCGCCGAGCCAGCGGTTCGCCAGCGTCGATGTCAGGATCGGCTGCAGGCCCGGGATCAGCGCCGACAGGCCGGCCGGAATCGAATGCGCGATCGCAATCGCGGTGCCGCCGAGATAAAAGCCGTGCACCAGAATGCCGGCAACGACGCTATGCGCGATGCCGACCCGATCCGGCCATTGCGGGCGCGCAATTCCGGCGATGAAGGCCATCAGCGCCATCACCAGAACCATGCGGATCGCAAGATAGGTCAGCGGCTCTGCGTTATGAACCGCATACTTCGTGGCGACGAAGCCGGTGCTCCAGAGCACGACGAAAATCGCCGGCGCCGCGCGCGCGGCAAGATTTTCAAGGTCAGGTTTCATTTGCTGACCTGAGTGCACGAACGTATGCTGGGCGGCAATGCCAAACTGCGCGGGGCAACTCGCGAAAATCACATGACGGGAACGGTTTGATGCGCTTGCATTTCGAAACTGTGGATGTGTTCACATCGGATCGGTTTAGCGGCAATCCGCTCGCGGTGGTGTTGAACGCGGAAGGCTTGTCGACGCAGCAGATGCAGGCCATCGCCGCCGAATTCAACCTCGCGGAAACCACCTTTGTGTTGCCGCCGAAAGACAGCGCGCATACCGCCGAGGTGCGGATTTTTACGCCGCGCTACGAAATGCCATTTGCCGGCCATCCCAATGTCGGCACGGCGTTCGTTCTGGGGCGCGCGGGCTCGAGCTACGGCCGCGCCATCGACGGCGACCACGTCGTATTCGAGGAGAAGGCCGGCCTGGTCCCGATTACGCTGCTGAAGGATGGCGCAACGATTTCCGGCGCGCGTCTCGCCTCGCCGCAACCGCTCAGTGTCGGTGAAAGGATTCCCGCCGAACTCGTTGCTTCAGCCTGCAGCGTTTCACTCAATGATATCGAGACAGAGAACCACCACCCGTGTATTACCTCGTGCGGCGCGGCCTTTATTCTTGCCGAACTCAAGAGCCGCGACGCATTGGCGCAAGCGAGCGCACGCACCGATGTGTTCATCCGCGAAGTGTCGAAACAGCCGGTGACCAGCATTATGATTTATACGCAGGTCGATGAGCCCGGCATCGACATCCGCGCGCGCATGTTCGCACCACATCACGGCATCCCCGAGGACCCCGCGACCGGAAGCGCAAATGTCGCGCTGATCGGACTGCTCGCGAAGCTACGCCCGGAGCCGGACCTGCAGCTTTCGAAGACGATTGCGCAGGGCGTCGAGATGGGCCGTCCAAGCCTGCTGCATGCGCAGGCTGAAAAACGCGGCGGCACCGTCACCGCGACCTATATCGGCGGCCGCTGCGTGCCTGTAATGTCGGGATCAATCGAGATACCTTGAAGGGATCAAAACTCTTCGGGACAGGGATCGACGATCTTCCAGAGATCCTCACCGTTCTTGATTTTTTTCATGGTGGTGGTCAGCCCGCCGTTGCGCTTGATCCAGTCTTTCACCGTATCGGGATAATAGGACATCAGGTCCGTAGTGCCCTCGTAGCTTGTGACCTTGATTCCGAAGGTGAACGCCTTGTCGTAATAGGCCTGGTGAAAACCCACGCTGGCGCGTGGCGTGACGCACACCTTGTTCAGCGGCACGATGCCGAACACCATGGTGCAGGCGGAATTGCAGATGCCGTCGATGATGACGCGCTCCTTGCGATCGCGGATGCGCTCGTACTTCGCCTTGTATTCGGTGACATAGCCGCCGTGGTCGCGCGTGATGTGAAGATCGGCGCGCGCCGGCGTCGCGGCCAGCATCAGGAACCACAGCAAATTGAGAGGCGTGATGCGCATGAATCGGATGGACAACCGGATGTGACCTGTCGGGATGCTGGCGGGCCGCAGCCACCCAACGGCAAGACTCTGGCGATACTGTGTTTGAAATTCGTTAAGCATGGCGGAACGGCCGGATTCGGCGTCAGCGCATTGAAAAATTGGGGGAAATCTCGCTGCGGTGGCTCTGGGCCGGCGCCGCTTTCGGCCATCCGGACGTGAATACGGCGAAAACGCTGCCCGCTGCGGCAGCGCTCAGAAGCTTGAAACCCGACGGCCTTATCGCCGAGCCGCTGTCTTACTTGGCTGTTGTCGGCGTTGTTTCGGGCGTCTGGGTCGCCCCTGACTTTGGAATCACCGTCTCCGGCAGATTTGTCGCCGGCATGTCCGGCTTGTAATTCACTTCCCGGTTTTCGGCCTTGAGCGCCTTGCAGTCGAGCGAATAGACCAACTCGCCTTTGGCGGTTTGCCCGGTCGGAGGACAGTCGCGAAGGGCGTCCGGTGTAACATTGCTGTTTTGCGCAAATGCCGGCGATGCCAGCAGCAGCATCGCGATCGCGAGCTTGTTCATTGTTTCCTCCAAAGACCTTTGATGATTATTGAACTCAACAAGTCTGGAAGCCGCTGGTTCCTGTGCGCAAGCAGATGATGACGAGAGGCCGGGCGCCGATTTGGCACAAAAGCCTTAGCGCGTTGAAAAGGCCGGGAAAAAAGCCGCTGGCCGGCAGCCACGGGGCTGGCTTTCAGCCGCTGCCGGGCTATGGTGCGCGCGAAAGCGCTCGTAGCTCAGCTGGATAGAGCATCGGACTTCGAATCCGAGGGTCGGGAGTTCGAATCTCTCCGAGCGCGCCAGCTTCTGCTCATAGGCGGGTGCCGTCCAATCTAGCGACGGCAGCAAATACGATCCATTGAATCGAGCATTGCGGACTCGCATGCATATCGACGACGCCCTGATCGATGAAGCCACCGGCGGACCGATCGTACCCGGCCGCATGCAGCTCAAGGACTCCGGAGGCAACGCCGGGCAAATCCCGCCGCACGACATGATTCTCCTTGAATTCATCGCAGGTGGCCTCGCATGCAGGGCCGTCACGGGATTGGAAAAGCTTCCTTCCGGGTTCTGCAAGATCTGCGTTTCAGAACCGCATCTCCACCTCGACAAACTGAGCCTGGAACTCTTCAGTTCAACGCCCTACGTCAGCTCCGGCGCGATTTCGATAAAGGGCAGCCGGTTCAACGGTGCTGCCGTTTCCGGTCGCGATGTCGTCTACGACGTCACGGGCTACGAACTTAGCGTCGAAAAAGCTCTCGCAGGCTTGTTCTTTCGGATCAGCGGCAAGTTCACTCAATCGATCCGGACTTCGGCTTCAATGCCGCGTGAAGGCGACGGCTTTGAAATCGAAGGTATCGTTCCCTGGCCTACGGCTACGGTGAAAGGATACGACACAGGGGGAAAGCACAAGTTTGTCCGTCAAGGTAAGCTAATCTCGGCCTTGAACCGGGAAACACCCCGCAATCCAATGCGGCGTGGCGACCTCATGATCTACGAGGGACTTACATATCCGATTATCGTTGGAAGCCTCGATGTCGCAAGAGACGCGGAAGAACAGACAGGGCGTGCCGTCGCCAACTTTCTTCACATCCATATCGATCCCGACCAGATCCGATTCGGCAATGTGGCTCGATGCGAACTCCTGTCGAACGGATTTTGCCGATCGATGGATTTTGGAAAAGGCTATTGGATAAATCTGGATTTGATCGGCCGGCCGTTTCTTGAACAAGCGTTTCGTTCCCAGGATCGCTTGTCGCTATCGTACGAAGGCAATCATCTTGGGCATATCAGGTACGACACACCCTACAGAGACGAGCCGGGCGATCGGCTGGGCTCGATCAGTCAGAACATTGTTTCATACCACTGCACAGCTGCGTTGGACCGCGACGGCCTGCGCCTCGAACTGCGCGGAAGGCTTGGCGGATTCGATCCCGCTGAATTCGAATTGCATCGGCGCGAGCGCAACAGTTCGCTGGTCGCCTGGGACAGATTCGAGGTCGAAGCCCAACTGCCTTGGGCACTATTGCTGGTCAGGGATTTTGCGATTGCAAAGCGGCGGCAAGACTTCGAACGGCTGTAAAATCCGCGGCGGTTGAACGGCTTAAGGCCTATGGGGCGGCGCGCGCGAGTCTTGCGGCAAAGCCTGGGCATGTTGCGGCGAACCGAAGGCTTTTTGAGCGTTCGCCGCAAGTCGTTCTGTATGGAAAAGCGTGTCGATGGAAGCGTTTACGAGGTGTGACGCGATCGATTGCCCGCAAGCGCGTGAAATTCTGACGCCCCTTCAATCGCTTGCGATGCATTCGAGCGGGGCGCAGGACCCCGCGCGCCTTGTTTGGCAAGGAATCCAGCGCGGCAGCAGCTACTTAACGCCGATCTGCGATTCACGCATGTCTCGAACATTAACTGCACTTACGAGTCTTGCGGCAAACCGAAGGCAACACGCTCGGCGCAATTTTTCTTGCGGCAAGACGAGGATGTTTCGGCGCAGATGTGGCGCTGGCGACTTCCGCAAAAAACCCGGCCGCATACCTTTGCGGAAAATTTTCCTTAGATTCGCCATGCGCCGGTAAGGTTCGCCTTTGCGACCGGGCGGCCCCCGACACGACTGCTGATCTGCCTGCTCTCGATCAGTCGCTCGAGGCGGGAAATGGTTGCATTCGCAGCCGACAATATCGGACAATGCCAGTGCAAAATTGATGGCGGGCGGCTCACGCCGGCAAGCGCCATAGAAAAAATGGGGAGAGCGACATGCCGATCGTCACATGGGATCACGTCCATCTGCGCAGCCCGGACCCGGAGGCGACCGCGGCGTGGCTCGAGGATATTCTCGGCGGCGAGATCGTTCGCGGTCCCGGGCGGATCGACGTGAGGCTTGGCGGCGCCAACGTGTTCATCGCACAGGTCGCGGCCGGCGATGGCGTCAACACGCCGCCGGTGACGCCCTATCAGGGGCTGGACCATTTCGGGCTGACGGTAAAGGACATCGATGCGGTGGCCGCCGAAATCAGGGCCAAGGGCGTCGAGTTCACCAAGGAGCCCACGACGATCCGGCCCGGCGTGCGAATCTGCTTCATCCGGGGCCCGCAGGGCATCTCGGTCGAGCTGCTGGAGCGCGACAAGAAATATGCCTGAACGGAAGCGGCGTTCCCCGGACGCAGCGCAGCGCGCCGTTCTTCACGGCGTGGTGCGCTGCAGAGCCGGGGCCCGGTTGCTTGCTCGAAGAAACCGGGGTCCCGGTTCTGCGAAGCGGCACTTCGCAAGGGCTACGCGCCGCATCGCGCCCGGGACACGAGAAGCCGTCAACTCGTTTGGTGGAATTTCGAACCGATCTCCCGCATAGCGACACCAACCGCCAACCTGTCGCGTTGACCTGGCGCCGCTGCATTGGCAGAATGGCGGTGGCGCTCCGCGACCCGGGACGGTCGCGTCGGGAATACGATGAAGAACGGGCTGTATTCGATCCACGTCAGCTTGCTCGACGGACGTTCGGGCAAGGGCAGCGGTGTGATTCTTTTCCGGGATGGCAAAATTCTCGGCGGCGACGCCTATCTGTTCTACACCGGCAGCTATTCGGTGAAGGGCGACAGCTTCAAGGGCGAGGTTCTGGTCCAGCGCCATACCTCCAGCCCGGACGCTAATCCGTTGTTCGGCGGGCCCACTCCGGTCGGCATCGGCGTCTCCGGCACGTTCACCGATACGTCGGCGGTCATGAACGGCACCGCGCTGGTTGGAAAAGCCAGCCAGATTTTCGGCGCCACGCTGCGCAAGCTGGCCGACAGCGATTAAGCTCAGTCACCTCTCCCCGCTTTTGGGCCACACATTCAACCGTCATCTTGAGGAGCCGCGCAGCTTGCGCGGCGTCCCGAAGGATGGCCCCGGGGCCTGCGGCCCATCCTTCGAGGCTCGCCCGAGAGGGCGAGCGCCTCAGGATGACTGCGGTGCTATGGCCAAAGCGGTGGCAGATGCGCATGTACCAGCGCTTGCGGAGAGGTACAGAGGTTACTCCGCCGCCAGCTCGATCGGCGCCACCCGCGGCAGGATGATCTGGATTCGCGTGCCACCACCCGGTTCGGAATCCAGATCGAGCCGCCCGCCCAGGCGATTGGTGACGATGCTGTAGACGATGTGCAGGCCGAGCCCGGTGCCGCCCTGGTCGCGCCGGGTGGTGAAGAACGGATCGAATGCCCGGCGCCTGACATCGAGGCTCATGCCGATTCCATTGTCCGAAAACAGCACCTCGACATTGTCCTTGCCGGATTCCCGCACCTTGATATCGACGATGCCGGACCGGCCGTTCGGAAACGCATGCGCGACCGAATTGAGAAACAGGTTGGTGAGCACCTGACCATACGGCCCCGGATAGCTGTTCATGGAGAGATTGGGCTGGCAATCGACGTTGAGCGTCAAATTGTGCTTCCGCAGGCCCGGCCGCAGACTCATGACGACCTGCTCGGTCAGATCGCCGAGGTCGAAGGCGCGCTGATCCGAATAGTTGCGGTCGGCCGCCACCTGCTTGAAGGACTGGATCAGTTCGGCGGCGCGGTTGAGATTGGCCACCAGTTGCGATGACGCGTCGCGGCTGGTCTCGAGAAAATCGTTCAGGCTCGACCGCTTGAGATTGCCGCGGCCCACTTCCGAGGCGAACAGCGCGGTCTTGCGCTCCAGCGACGAGGCCACCGTCAGGCTGATCCCGACCGGGTTGTTGACCTCATGGGCGACGCCTGCCACCAGCCGCCCAAGCGCTGCAAGCTTCTCCGCCTCGATCAGCGAGTTCTGGGTCTCGCGCAGGTTTCGCAGCGCCGATTCGGCTGCGTCCTTGGCCTTGCGCATCTCCAGCTCGCCGCGCTTGCGCTCGCCGATGTCGAGCGCCACCGTGACGATGTGATCGATATCGCCGCTGGCGTCATGCAGCGGCAGCTTGTTGACCAGCCATTGCCGCATGTTGCCCGATGAATCGATATATTCCTCCTCGTAGAAACCCAGTTCGCGCCCCTTGGACAGCACGAGCTTGTCGTTCTCGTCGGTTTTTTGCGCGCCATAGCGCGACATCAGGTCGGTGGTGGTGCGGCCGATCGCATCCGCAGGCTCGATGCCGAAGATGCCGGCCATGTAGCGGTTCATCAGCACATAACGCAGTTCCCTGTCCTTGACATTGATCACCGCCGGCACGGTGTCGATCACCTCCTGCAGCAGCCGCCGGCCCTCGGCAATGGCGTCTTCGGCGCGTTTCTGGTCGGTGATGTCGCGCACCGTCCCCTCATAGCGGACGACCTCACCGTGTTCGTCGCGCGCTACCGTTGCGCTGTCGGACAGCCAGAGCACCCCGCCTTCGCGCTGGCGCACCTGGTATTCGAACTCGCGGACCATGCCGTCGCGTTGCATGCGCGCCTGATATTCCGCGCGCACCTCGGGATCGACATAGACCGTGTGCGCAATATCGTTGACGCCGTTGATCAAATCCTCCGGCGTACCGTAGCCCATCATGCGCGCCAGCGCCGGATTGGCATTGAGCAGGCGGCCGCTCGGGGTCGTCACATAAATTCCATCGACGGAGCCTTCGAACAGCTTGCGATAGCTTTCCTCCGCCAGCCGCTGCTCGGCCAGCGCGCGAACCGCGGCTTCGCGCGCTGCGTCGGCATCGACCAGCGTGTGGCGGAACACTTCGGCGGCGCGCGCGATGTCCCCGATCTCGTTGTCGACGTCGGTGGCAGGAATCGACGTTGCTTTTTCACCCACCGCGAGCGAGCGGATCGCCGTCGCGATGGCCTTGAGCGGACGCACGGTCCGGCGCACCACGAACAGCGCTGCGTACAGGCCGATCAGGACCCCGGCGGCGCCCAGCACAATGCTTTGCCATTTGTCGTCGGCCAGCGTGCGGGCGAGGTCGTTGGATAAAACACGCCCCTGTTTGGCGCTAAGCTCGCGCAAAAGTTCGGTGACGCGTCCAATCAGGCGGCCCTCGGTTCCCAGTACCTCGCGGTCAAGGTCGGCGATCTGGCGCTCCCTGGTCGACAGGGCGATGATCGCCTCGGCATAGCCGTCAACCGCGTTGCGCAGGCCCTGCTCGTCAATAATCAGCGTGCGCATTGATTGGGCCGCCTGCTCGGCGCTGGCCGGGTCGTGCGCCAACAGCGAGGTGGTGATACGGCTCTGCGCGCTGAACAACGCCGCCGCTGCGGCCTTGTCAGAGGCCTCAGCGATCGCCTTGTCAAAACTCTCGCGCAAAGGCGGCAGAATCGCGATCAGGTCGTCGCGGCGGGCAATTAGCGTGGTGACGCGCTCGATACCGCCGCGATAGGTCGACAGCCGCTCTGCGACGCCGTCGATCATCTCGCGCTGCTCGGGCGCAAGCTCCAGCCGCGTCTTTTTCAGCAGCACGTTGAGCGCGGAGGCGGCGTCCCAGACCCCGGTGGAATGCGCCTCCGGGTCGGTGACGTAGTCGCGGGCGGCCAGCCGCAATTCGTTCATGCGGCGGTCGATCTCCTCGGCCAGATCGCCAACGCTTTGCAGCCGCTGCAATTCGGCAAAGGTGGTATCGATGTGACGGATCGCCACGACGCTGGCGATGCTCGTCATCATGATGACAGCCAATACCAGCAGGAAGCTGCCAAAGGTCAGCTGACCGATCGAAAGCGAGAACGAGCGTATCCGTTGGACAATCGCGGCAAAGGGCATTGGTGATCGAGACCGGCTCCGGTTCGGCTTCAATATACGCCGGAATCGGCGTCAGGGGGAACCTGCCCGAAAACCCGGCAGTTTCTCTGCGCATTGCCGACCGGAGATGGTCAGTTCGTCGGGCCAGTCCTGCCTCAAGTTCAATCCGCCGTAATGCCGGCATCCTTGACCACCTTGGCCCACAGCGCAACGTCGGCCCTGATGATGTCGGCAAACTGCTTGAGCGGTGCGCTTTTGGGCTCGCAGCCGGCGGTGTCGAGCCGCTGCCGGACGTCCGCTGTCGCCAGCGCCTTCTCCAGCGCCTCGCTGATGCGGTCGACGACCGGCTGCGGCGTACCGGCCGGCGCCACGATGCCGAACCACGGCGTCACCTGGGCGTCGGCAAAACCCTGCTCGGCCATGGTCGGCGCATCCGGAAAATATTTGGAACGGCCGTCATTGACGGCGCCGATGATCCTGATCGACCCGCTTTGCACCTGCGCCAGCGCCTGATTGGCGGACAGGAAGGTCGAGGTGATCAACCCACTGGCGATATCGGGCACCATCTGCGGATAACCGCGATAGCCGATTGCCGTGACGTCGATGCCGGCGAGCCGCTTGAACAGCTCGAAGCCGAGATGCCCGGTCGAGCCTTTGCCGGGATGGCTGTAATTCAGCGTGCCCGGTTTCGCCTTCGCCAGCGCCACGTATTCGGCAACGCTGCGCACCGGCAGCGAGACCGGCACGATGAAGAAATTCGGCGCCCGGCATATCTGCCCGACGGGCATGAAATCGCGCACCGGATCCCAGCGCAGCCTCGGATCGAGCGCGGGGCTCGCGGTGAAGAATGTCGTCACCAGCAGCCAGGTGTAGCCGTCAGGCGCCCCGCGCGCGACTTCCTCGGCTGCGATCGAACCATTGGCGCCGGACTTGGATTCGACCACGATCGATCCATTCCATTGCGCCGCCATGTTCTGCGCGACGATGCGCGCGAATACGTCGACGACGCTGCCCGGCGAATAGGGCACGACGATACGGATCGGGCGCGAGGGGAAGGTTTCCTGGGCCACCGCAACGCCGGATATTGCAAGACAGGTCAGCCATATTATTGCGGCCGCGACGTTGCGGCAGCTGACAGAAAAAAGAGAGCAGCCACACATACGCCCGTCATCCTGAGAGCCTGATTGAAAAAGAAAGTTGAGTGATTCCAGCCCGTTGTGATTCCTTCGTGTTTGCGAGACTCGATGGGAGCACAACATGTCTTGGACTGAAATCACCCGAGGACCATATC